>Ga0302347_1000416_pt1 | contig 68920 bp, 64 predicted proteins | sample PhyWR1_FD_202178 | JGI IMG/M metagenome (GOLD analysis project Ga0302347, IMG submission 202178) | Leaf surface microbial communities from wheat plants in UC Gill Tract Community Farm, Albany, California, United States - DLSL W.R1 (v2)... | ecosystem: Host-associated > Plants > Phyllosphere >... | reverse complement strand
AGCGCCGCAGTATGTTTTGCCCCATCGGCGACCTGATCGGTGGTTCCCGCGAGCAGTGAAGCAGCGCCCAGCAAAATATCCGACCCGAAAATAAAGATGCCAGTCAGCTTAACTGACTGGCATTAGGGCTAGCCCGGCGTTTTTTATGAGTGCTATTTCAGGTTTTGGCCTGAGTGCGCTTGTGGCGCTCCATATAGCGCTCAACGTAGGAACACGAGGGAATCACCTCGTAGCCCATTTTTTCGGCGTAATCGAGCGCCTGCTCGGTCAACGCGGCCGCAATGCCTCGCCCACGCAACGCGTTGGGCACAAAGGTGCGGTAAATATCCAGAGTCTGCTTACCCAAATCCATGTAGGTCAGGTAGGCACGGTGACCGTCGACAGTGGTCTCAAACTGGTGACCTGCCTGGTCATGGTGGATGGACAGCGCCTCGCTCATCATTACTCCTCGCGGGTCTTGGACTGTGACCTCTACCTTACTCATGTTTTTGTGCCGAGGGAACCCAGATACTGGCCCTGTGTCATTGCCGTTACACAGCAACCGGAACAGCTTCTGCAACAGGCACACAGACAACGGCAGGCACGCCGACAGGCAAAATTAAGAATAGTCGCTCTCGCAATTGATGCTCAGTGTGTGCTCGCACGCAAAAGACTTATCTATGACGCAGGCGCCCTCTTGAAGTCACTTCACGCGGTCTTTATATTTGCAAGCCGCTTGCTCAAGACGACCAAAGACGGGCAGTTTTCTCGGACACAATCTGTTAAATCTAGCCCATTGGCATTGATTGCCAAATATTTTTTTTGGTTCTTGCGCTAGGTCAGTTTACTTACTACAAGTAATGGGTAGTATGTACGCCGGCTGTTTCCTCATGTTGAAGGAGCAGCTTTAATTAGAAAGTCCTTGAAGGGGAACACGATGAACAACGTTCTGAAATTCTCTGCTCTGGCATTGGCCGCAGTTCTGGCTACCGGTTGCAGCAGCGTATCTAAAGAAACTGAAGCCCGTCTGACTGCAACTGAAGACGCAGCAGCTCGTTCCCAGGCTCGTGCTGACGAAGCCTACCGCAAAGCTGACGAAGCTCTGGCTGCTGCTCAAAAAGCACAACAGACTGCTGATGAAGCTAACGAACGTGCTCTGCGTATGCTTGAAAAAGCTAGCCGCAAGTAATAGTCCTTCGGGATTATTATCGAAGCCGACCCATTTTTATGGGTCGGCTTTTTTATGCCTGCTACCAACTAAGCAGGCAATAAAAAACCGCCAGGGCGTTAACCGTGGCGGCTGTTTTAGTGCCTGGGTGCGTTACTGAACGTAGTCCAGCGACTCACCCTGTTGCACCGTGGTGTTGGCCACACCGATCTCCTGAGGTATGCCGGTTTCGGCACCGACCACAGGGAACGCTTTGTCTTTGTCGATCTGGATGACCTTTTCCAGGTCTTTATGCTTAAGCAGGAAGTTGATAAAGCTTGCGTACTTGTTCTGCAGATCTTCCTGAGTCAAATGCGACTTGTCACTTTTGGCTAGCAAAGAGCCATCTTTGACATTCAACGGCTCGTGCACTTCAAGGAATACCTTGCCGCCACTTACACCGAGTTTGTACGGTTCGTTGATGATGCGAACCGGCGTGCCCACCGGCACCATGCTGGCCATCTCGAGTACGTTTTTGTTAAGCATGCGGAAACAGCCGTGGCTGGTGCCTGTGCCGATACCGAACTTGGCGTTGGAACCATGAATCAGGTAACCCGGCATGCCCAGGGTGAACTTGAACGGCCCCAGCGGGTTGTCCGGCCCTGCCGGCACAACGTTAGGCAGCGGGTCACCATTGGCGGCGTGTTCGGCCTTGATCGAAGCAGGAGGCGTCCAGGTCGGATTTGCCGTTTTAGCCGTGACCTTGGTCAGCCCCAAAGGCGAGCCCCAGCCTTCACGGCCGATCCCCAACGGAAAGGTGTACACCTTGTTCTGATCCTTGGGGAAATAATACAAGCGATACTCGGCAAGGTTGATCACGATGCCTTCGCGCTTGCCCGGCGGCAGGATGAACTGGGTCGGCAAGACAATATCGGTGTCAACGATCGAGCCGTCGAGGTTCTTTTTGACAGGCAGCCAGGCATCCACACCTGGGTTGGCGGCAATCATTTCGGAGTAGCCCAGTTCGTACTGGTTGCCAAGGTCCGAGAAAGAATCTTCGTATTTGCCCTTGATGACTTGCACCTGCCCGACCACGTCTTCACCCGGTGGCGGCAGCGGAAATTCAAGCGCATGAACGGGACCCGCAACACACAGTGCGGCAACTGACAGATAACGGGTGACAGCAGGTAAGCGCGAGAACATCCGGAAGACCCTTCGCATAATCAACAGGGGGACAAAAAAGAGAGTGTACACGCCACCTCGAAAAGCCGGGAGGCGGCGTATTGAGTCTTAAGGTTTCAGACAGGTTACATCACAATTCAAAGCGCAATTCGGGCCAGATCGGCTCAGTGCCGCGGCGCTGAGACTCAATAATCGCCCGGCACAGCGGGCAAAGCCGGTGATCCTGAAACACCTTGCGCGTGACATCCGACCAACGCGGCTGCGCGGGCAGCAATGAGCCACACAGGGTGCGGTCGATTGTGCCACCCAGCTCCAATTGGCGCGTGACCAAATGTACCCGTACCTCCTGGCAGGCGAACAAATCGAGCTGTTCATCGGGCTCGATCAGTTGATAAGCATATAAAGACCAGGCAGGACGCGACATCAGGGGCTCCAAATCGGGGGGGCGCCACATTAGCCGAAACCATGCCACTAGAAAAGCATCAAAGCAGTGGTTTTAGGGTTGACCACACATTATCGAGCAAACGGCCCTGTGCATTGGCCTTCGGATGCAGGCCATCATCCTGGATAAACTCGGGATGCCCGCCGACGCCCTCCAGGAAAAACGGCACCAGCGCGACCTTTTTCTCGCTGCCCAGATCGCTGTAGACCTTGGCAAAAGCGTCGGTATAGCGCCGACCATAATTGGGCGGCAGCAACATGCCCAACAGCAGCACTTTGGCACCTGCTTTTTGCGAGTCGTCGACCATCGCGGCAAGATTTTGTTTCAATTGTGCTGGCGGCTGGCCGCGCAGCCCATCGTTGGCGCCCAGCTCAATAATCACCACCTGCGGTTTATGCTCCGCAAGCAGCGCCGGTAACCGCGCAAGCCCGCCGGCGCTGGTGTCGCCGCTGATCGAGGCATTGACTACTTGGTCGTCGTAGCCTTGCTCCTTAAGCCGTTGTTGCAGCAAAGAAGCCCATCCCAGACGGGTATCCAGGCCTAAAGCCGCGCTGATACTATCGCCGACGATCAAGATTGTTCCTGCAGCTGCATTCTGCGCTATACACATCAGGGCAAGAGCAGCACTTATAAACCACGTACGCATTGGATTCTCCATGGGCGAAAGTATTCTCACCGCGCAGAACCTTAGCAAAGTGGTTCTCAGCGCGGAAGGCGAGTTAACCATCCTGCACCCCTTAAGCCTGGAACTGCGCAAAGGCGACAGCCTGGCCATCGTCGGCGCTTCCGGCTCGGGCAAATCCACCCTGCTCGGCTTGCTCGCAGGCCTGGACCTGCCCAGCCAGGGTGAAGTCATTCTGGCCGGGCATGCACTCAGCACCCTCGATGAAGATCAGCGTGCCCGCGTGCGCGCCGAACACGTTGGCTTCGTGTTCCAGTCATTCCAACTGCTCGACAGCCTCAACGCACTGGAAAACGTCATGTTGCCGCTGGAGCTCGATGGCCGCAAAGACGCCCGCGAACAGGCGCGGCATTTGCTTGAACGGGTCGGCCTGGGCCAGCGCCTGAGCCATTCACCGCGCCAGTTGTCTGGCGGCGAGCAGCAACGCGTTGCCATAGCACGGGCCTTTGCCGCCAACCCGGACGTGCTGTTTGCCGACGAACCGACAGGTAACCTCGACAGCCACACCGGCGAGCGCATTACCGAGCTGCTGTTTGAGCTGAACAAAGAACAGGGCACCACACTGGTACTGGTGACCCATGACGAACGTCTGGCCCATCGCTGCCGACGCCTGATCCGTCTTGACGCCGGCCATCTGGTCGGCCCTCTGGAGCCTTGATGGCACGTTTGCCGCTGGTCCGTCTGCTCAGCCTCGCCCTGCGCCAACTCCTGCGTGATGCACGCGCCGGTGAGTTGCGCGTGCTGTTTTTTGCCGTACTGGTGGCCGTCGCTGCCAGCACCGCCATCGGTTACTTCGGCGCTCGCCTCAACGGCGCGATGGTTTTGCGCGCCACCGAGTTCCTGGGGGCCGACCTGGTGCTCGAAGGCAGCTCACCGGCCCGCGAAGAGCAAATCCGCGTGGGCAACGAACTGGGGCTCAAACACGCGCAAATCGTCGAGTTTTCCAGCGTAATTGCCACAGACAACGGCATTCAGCTGTCCAGCATCAAAGCCGCCGATGACGCATACCCCCTGCGCGGCCAACTCAAAAGCGCCGCCCAGCCTTACGGCGAAGAACAGCCCGGCGGCGGGCCAAAGTCCGGGCAGGCCTGGGTTGAGCCGCGACTGCTGACTGCATTGGATCTCAAGGTCGGTGACGACATTGATGTCGGCTCAAAAACCGTCAAGATCACCCGTGTTCTGACCTACGAACCCGACCGTGCCGGTAATTTTTACAGCCTGACCCCACGAGTGCTGATCAATCTGGATGACCTGCAAGCGACCGGCATCGTACAACCCGGCAGCCGGGTCAGCTTTCGCGAGCTGTGGCGCGGCGAAGCACCGGCACTACAGTCCTACCGTGACGTCATCCAACCGGGCCTTGAAGCCAACCAGCGCTTGCTCGACGGGCGTGATGGCAACCAGCAAATCGGCGGCGCACTCGGCAAGGCCGAACGCTATCTGAACATGGCCAGCCTGGTAGCGGTGTTGCTCGCCGGGGTGGCGGTTGCCCTGTCTGCAACCCGTTTTGCCAATCGGCGCTTTGATGCCAGCGCGCTGCTGCGCTGCCTGGGCTTGTCCCGCCGCGAAACACTCTGGCTGTTCAGCCTGCAACTGGCGATGCTCGGGCTGCTGGCCAGCGTGACCGGAGCCCTGCTCGGCTGGCTGGCGCAACTGGGGTTGTTCGCCTTGCTGCACGACTTGCTCCCGACCGATGTACCGCCCGGCGGCGTAATGCCCGCACTGGCCGGCATGGGCACCGGGCTGGTCGCACTGGCCGGTTTCGCTCTGCCGCCGCTGGCCGCCCTGGGCCGTGTGCCGCCGCTGCGCGTTTTGCGCCGTGACATTCTGCCGATCCCGGCCAGCACCTGGACGGTGTACGGAGCCGCCTTGCTGGCGCTGGGCCTGATCATGTGGCGCATGAGCCTGGACCTGGTGCTGACCTTCGCCCTGCTCGGCGGCGGGGTGATTGCCGCACTGATACTCGGCGGCCTGTTACTGCTGGGCCTCAAGGGCCTTCGTCGTGGGCTGGCCCGCGCCTCCCTGCCTTGGCGTCTGGGCTTGGGCCAACTGCTGCGCCAGCCTCTGGCCGCAGCCGGACAGGCTCTGGCGTTTGGCTTGATCCTGCTGTCGATGGCGCTGATTGCCTTGTTGCGCGGCGAACTGCTCGACACCTGGCAAAACCAGTTGCCCAAAGATGCACCCAACTACTTTGCACTGAATATCTTGCCCACCGACAAGGACGCCTTTGGTGCCCGCCTGCACGAACTCCAGGCCCAGGCTGCGCCGATCTACCCGGTGGTGCCCGGACGCTTGATCAGCATCAATGGCGAGCCGGTGCAAGAGATCGTCACCAAAGACTCCAGCGGCGACAAAGCCGTACAGCGCGACCTGAGCCTGACTTGGGCCGCCGACCTGCCTGAAGGCAATGAACTGACCGCAGGTCAGTGGTGGTCAGCGCAACCGCCACAGGGTGTGCCTGGGGTGTCGGTTGAAGCCAAAGTGGCCGAAAGCCTGAAACTCAAGCTGGGCGACCATCTGGTGTTTACGGTTGCCGGGGTCAACCGTGAGGCGCAAGTCACCAGTTTGCGCAGCATTAACTGGGACAACTTCCAGCCCAACTTCTTCATGATCTTCCAGCCCGGCACCCTGCAGGACTTGCCGACCACCTACCTCACCAGTTTTTACCTGGCCCCGGGTCACGACACGCAAATCATTGAGCTGTCGCGCAGCTTCCCGGCGGTGACCATCCTGCCGATTGATGCCTTGCTCGAACAGCTGCGCAGCATTTTGGCGCAAGTCACAATTGCCATTGAGTACGTACTGTTGTTCGTTCTGGCGGCGGGGATGACAGTGCTGTTTTCCGGTCTGCAATCCACCCTCGACGAGCGCATCCGCCAAGGTGCCTTGCTGCGGGCATTGGGAGCCGAACGCCAACTGCTGATCAAGGCCCGGCGCATCGAGTTCGGCTTGCTCGGTGCCACCAGCGGCTTGCTCGCGGCGCTGGGCGCAGAACTGGTCAGCCTGGTGCTGTACCGCTATGCCTTTGACCTGCCCTGGCATCCGCACCCATGGCTGTTGATGCTGCCGGTGCTCGGCGCCGTAATGGTTGGCGGCGCCGGGGTGTTTGGTACCCGCCGCGCACTCAATGCCAGCCCGCTGACAGTGCTGCGCGAGGGCTGATAGACTCGCGCCCTTCTCTGCCAACGGATTGACCATGAGCCGCTACCGTCCTCCCCGCCCTGCTGGCACCGCGCTGATCACCCCGGAAGGTGAAGCGCGGATGCGCGCCGAACTGCATGAGCTGTGGCATGTGCGCAGGCCACAGGTCACGCAATCGGTCAGTGAAGCAGCAGCACAAGGCGATCGCTCGGAAAACGCTGAATACACTTATGGCAAAAAGATGCTGCGCGAGATCGACAGCCGCGTGCGTTTTCTTACCAAACGCCTTGAAAGCCTGAAAGTGGTCAGCGAAAAACCTGGCGACCCGAACAAAGTGTATTTCGGCGCCTGGGTCACGATTGAAGATGAAGACGGCAAACAGTCGCGCTACCGCATCGTCGGCCCCGATGAGCTGGACCTTAAACAAGGCCTGATCAGCATCGACTCACCCCTGGCCCGCGCCTTGATAGGCAAAGCGCTGGGTGCCGAAGTTCGGGTACAAACCCCCACCGGCGAACAGTACGTGTATATCGTGGCTATTGAGTACCCCTGACTAACAACGCCACTGTTTATCCGGGGCGTTTCTTACAAACAGCGTGGCTGTTGTCTCATTGAGCGTTAAGCCCCCACCACTAAACTGAGGACTACAAACCACTTACATTATTTTAATGGAATAAATTAATGACACTTTTAACCCGCATTTTTGCAGCACTCTCATTGAGTGTGCTCGCCACTACCGCAGCAATAGCCCAAACGCCAGCGTCCGCAAGTGCAAACAGCTCCGACTGGACTGAGGCTGACGTAAAACGGCTACCTGGCAAGGGGCCACATCTCTACAGGGGCTGTATTACCAAGTTCAGTGGTTACCCGATTCCAGTACTACCGTTTCGTTCGACTTACTCGACGGCAGAAGAGCTAATGGCCAACACAACTTTTAAACAATGCGTTAAGTTTGGATGGTCGTCTTATCACCAGTTTGAAACATGATCCGTTTCAGCTTTGCCTGTTAAACAAAGCTGATGGGCGACCCTGTTCATTAACGCAAAGTAATCAAACCCTGGCGGGACACGCGGATAAGGTTGCGAATGACCAGCTCGGCATTTTCGGCTGAAGGCGACTGAATCACTGCCAGGTCAAAACTGTCGGCGGCAAAACGCGTCAGCTCGTCGTCGACCTCAACAAACTGAATCAAAAACGCTGAAGTTTGCCCTTTGCGACGCGGCCAGCCGTCCAGATAACGCAGCAGCGTTGGCTGATGTTTACCGCCCAGGAGGATTTTTGGGTTGCGCGAAGTCTGATTGGCCGTGATCGGCGCCAGACGAACGAAAGGACGTGGTTGAATCATGTATCGGTTCTCCGCCTCAAGGTTCTGCGTGGCAGGTGAGAGGCAACACCGAACCAGCGCTTTAGCGGTATTTCGAGCGTCTTTTGACACCCTGGCGCCCCGCAAGTAGCTGTTTAAATCGGCGCAAGAAACATCCTAGATAAAGCCGCTTACAACTGTCAAGAATCATATGCCACGAAAACCCTGCCCCAGACGCCCCCATGAATTCATGCACGCTTAGATGAAGAATGCGCCTGCACCTGGTTGAATTCGATTAATTGAAACCCCGCCGTCATAATCCCTTGTTACGCTGCCGCCGAAAATGTTTTGTAACAGTTAACAGGACCCCGTAATGAGCGACGAAAAAGACAAGGACACTCAACTCCCTGCCGATGCCAGCCGCCGTCGCTTCCTCGCCGGTGCAGCCGCGCTGGGCGTAGGTGCGGCGACCTTGAACGTGTATGCAAACACCCCGCACGACACCCCCGTCGCGGCTGAACCGCTAACCCCGACCGAACTGGACAAAAAGCTCCACGAGCAGGTGAAAACCATCGTGGTGATTTACGCCGAGAACCGCAGTTTCAATAACTTGTTCGCCAACTTCCCCGGTGTCGAAAAGCCCTTGTCGGCGCTCAAACCAGCTGACTATCAGCAGCGCGACCGCGATGGCAGCCTGCTCAACACCCTGCCACCGGCCTGGGGCGGCGTCTTGCAGGTAGGCCCGCAAACGGTTGACGGTGTCACGTATCCGCAAGGGGTGCAGTTCCAGGAAAACCTGCCCAACGCACCATTCGCCCTCAAAGGCCCGAACCAGGAAGACCTGCCGTTGAGCTTGGTGACCCGTGACCTGTGGCACGTGTTTTATCAAAACCAGATGCAAATCAACGACGGCAAAAATGACCAGTTTGTGGCCTGGGGCGACTCCGGTGGTTTGCCCATGGGCCACTACGCGCAGTCGCAATACTCCCTGCGTTTGTGGGATGTCGCCCGTGAGTTTGTGCTGTGTGACAACTTCTTCCAGGGCGCTTTTGGCGGCTCGTTCCTCAACCACCAGTACTTGATCAGCGCCGCCGTGCCGGTTTACCCGGACGCCGCCAACTCTGTAGCCAAAAGTCAGATCGCCACGCTGGAAGGTGACGACCCTAAAGGCACGCGCCTCAAGCCGCTGGAAAAATCGCCCCAAAGCGCCATGACCGGCGCCCCGCAATTTGGCCCCAGCGCGATCACACCTGACGGCTACGCGGTCAACACCATGGCCCCGCCCTACTGGCCGACATGGATTCGTGACCCCGAGCGCCCGGACTACTCCAAGCCCGACCTGCCCAGCGTGCTGGTGCCGCAAAACCATGAACACATTGGCGACAAACTGAGTAAAAAGAACATCGACTGGGCCTGGTACGCCGGTGCCTGGCAAGCCACGCTCGACGAGTACAAAGACTCTGGCGGTATCCCCAAGATCCCGAACTTCCAGTACCACCACCAGCCATTCAACTACTTCACCCGCCAAGGCCCGGAACACCCGGCTGAACGCAGCAAGCGCCTGCGTGATGGCGGCCTGGGCGACGAAAGCAGCACCAACCGCTTCCTCGCCGATGCCGAAGCCGGCAAGCTGCCAGCCGTGTCGTTCTACAAACCTCAGGGCAACCTCAACCTGCACGCCGGTTATGCCGACGTGGCGGCGGGTGACCGACACCTGGACCGCGTGCTCAAAGTGCTGCGCAACAGCCCGCAATGGGAAAACATGGTTATCGTGCTGACTGTGGACGAGAACGGCGGCTGGTGGGACCACGTTGCCCCGCCCAAGGGCGATCGCTGGGGCCCGGGTACACGCATCCCGGCGTTGGTGGTGTCACCGTTCGCGCGCAAAGGCACGGTCGACCACACGGTATATGACACGGCGTCGGTCCTGCGCTTGATCACCCGCGTGCACCAACTGGAAACCCTTGACGGCCTTAAACACCGTGACGATGCCATGAAAGCCCGCGGTCAAACGCCCATGGGCGATATGACCAACGCACTGATGTTCTGAAACTGACCCGCCAGAAGCAAAAAATCCGCAGCCCTTGTACCGGGCTGCGGATTTTTTATGGCCTGCGAAAAGCTCGCGTTTAACTCGCGATGGCCCGATCAGCCGACAGCTTGCCAGCACCTTCAAGCAACACCGCCAGCGTGCCGCCGAGCAAGGCCAGGGCAAACTCATAGCCGTTGTTGGCCATAAACAGCCCGTTGTGAATGTGCACCGAGAAGATCGCCACCAGCAAAGTGAACGACAAGCCCAAGGCTGCCGGGCGTGCCAGCAAACCGATAATCAAGGCCAGCCCGCCAAAGAACTCAGTCCCGCCCGACAACAGTGCCATCAAGATGCCCGGTTCCAGACCGATGCTTTCCATCCATTGTGCGGTGCCCGCCAGGCCGCCCCCACCAAACCAGCCAAAGAGTTTTTGCGAGCCGTGGGCCGCAAAGATGATGCCGACAAACACCCTCAAGACGGTCAAACCGTAGCCGGCACGGGTAGCGAGAACAGTCTGGATCAATTTGCTCATGGTGCGTTCCTTCAAATCAGGTGGGGAATGGACGCCATATTAATCAGTTTTTATCATGTTAAAAGTCGAATAAACCCCGCATTACAATCGAATTATTCGATTACTTGCGAGAGGCTACCCGCCCTGCTGCCGGCTCCAAAGAGTCGCGCTCGCGGTCGAATGCCAAATAGTATTTATTCACGCTATTAACATAGCTGACGGCGCTCATGCCCATCTGTTCCATGGCAATACGTTCTACCTGAAAAAACCATTGATTTGGGTTCAAGCCCCGTCGCTTGGCCTCCGCCCGCATGGCCTGCACCCGCTCAGGGCCCATGTTGTAAGCCGCCAGCACAAAGGCCATGCGCTCACGTTCATTGAGTTTGGGGCTAGAAAAAAATTTACGGCGGATCATCGATAAGTACTTGGCACCGGCCTGCACATTGTTATCGACATTTTTGATGTCATTGACCCCAACCCGCTGTGCCGCCGAAGGGGTAATTTGCAGCAGCCCCGTCGCGCCACCCGAACCGCGTGCACCGGGGTCCAGGGCCGACTCTTTAAAAGCCAGCGCGGCCAGGTTCAGCCAGTCCATGCCCTGTTGCCGTGCATGTTTTTGCAGCACCGGTCGCAGTTTTTCGAGTTTTTGCCGGTCCGTTTTGGCCAACGGGTAATGCACCCGGTACAAACCACGGTAAACCTTCTCAAACGCCAGATCCTGATTGGACGGGGCTTTATAACTGGCCAGGAATTTATCGACACTGGCGTGCAACATGGCGGCATCGCGGCGTACAAACCAGCGCATCGCAGCCGGCTCGCTGATCAGCACCTGGCGGTCAAAGCGCAGCTTGGGCATCAGCGTGGCCCAACGCTCGGCAATCGGCTTTTCGACAATGGTCAGATGAAAGATCCCGGCCTGCACCATCTCCAGCACATCCTCCACCGCCAGGCTCGGGTCGACCCACTCCACCTTCACCGGGGGCAATTTGCGCAGCGCGAGCTTTTGATTGATCAGGCTGATGGACTCACCGGCCGCGCTGCCTGTGGTCAATGCCACTGTGCGCCCGGACAGTTGCTCAAACCGGGTAAAACGCCGCTCGCCCTTCTTCCCCACCAGCAACAACGGCACCCGATCGACCACAGGATCACTCGGGCTCACCGCATGGCTGGGCTTGACGTCCAGCAACTCCCCCGGCGCCATCAAGTCGCCTTCGCCACGCATGAGCGCACCGAGTAACTGGTCCTTGGCCTTGGGAATGATCTTGAGGGTAATTTCGTGCCCGTCGCGGGCGCTGGCATTCAGGTATTGCTCGAAAGCGCGCAGGCGATGGTATTCAACACCGATGTCCTGGCCCTGCACTTCGCCGGAGCTGTTGCGGCTTTGATTCACCAGCACACGCAACACCTGACTGCTGCGAATCTGCGCCAGATCGCGGACCTGGCTTGGCTGCCCGACTTGCAGTGGCCCAGCCAATCGCGCCATTGCCGGGAGCGGCAACAGCAACAGGCACAGCGCAATCAATAACGTAGGTCTCGTCATCCGTTCTCCGGAAAGAATACAGTCCCGCGCCGCATCGGATTACCCGACAATCGGTCACCCCATTGGGGGAATTTCAGCGCTGGAAACAGAGCGCAATACAGCCAATGCACCCTGAAATGAAAAAGGCATTGCGTTGTTGCGGCATTCAAAGACAACCATAACCGTCTGTAGTTCTTGGTTTTTCTTATAAAACTACAGCTCTGATATGCTTCACGGCCTGTGGCCTGAGGTAGAACCATGCAACTCATCGATATCGGCGTCAACCTGACCAACTCCAGTTTCGACGGTAAGCACCAAGCCGTGCTGGACCGTGCGTACGCTGCTGGCGTTGCCCAACTGGTCCTCACCGGCACCAGCGTTGAAGGCAGCGAACAGGCCTTGCAACTGTGCCGTGAGCTGGACGAAAAAGGCCAACGGCTGTTCGCCACGGCGGGCATTCACCCGCATTCGGCCAGCGACTGGAACGGCGACAGCGCCCAGCGTCTGCGGGCCTTGCTCAAGGAGGCGAACGTGCGGGCCGTGGGCGAATGCGGGCTGGACTTCAACCGCGACTTCTCGCCGCGTGCCCAACAAGAGAAAGTGCTGGAAGAGCACTTGGCGCTGGCCGTGGAGCTGCAACTACCGGTCTTCCTGCACGAGCGCGACGCCAACCAGCGTCTGCTGGAAATCCTGCGCAATTACCGCGACCACCTGCCGGCAGCGGTTGTGCACTGTTTTACCGGCGAGCAGCGGGCATTGTTCAGCTACCTCGACCTGGACCTGCACATCGGCATTACCGGCTGGATTTGTGACGAGCGCCGCGGCACCCACCTGCACCCGCTGGTCCGCGACATCCCGCGTGGCCGCTTGATGCTTGAGAGCGATGCGCCGTACCTGCTGCCGCGCACCTTGCGCCCCAAGCCCAAAAGTGGCCGTAACGAGCCGGCCTACCTGCCTGAAGTGCTGCGCGAAGTGGCCGTGCACCGCGCCGAGTCCGAACACGACCTGGCCGCCCACACCACCGCCTGCGCCCGGGCGTTCTTCGGGTTGCCGGTGCTGGACGCATAACCGCAATTTGTAGGAGCGAGCTTGCCTCGCGATCTTTTGATCTTGCTAATCCGGGTGCGCCTTATGGCAGACGGCTTGACCCACATCAACATTGTCTTCATAAAGTAGCGGCACAATGATGGCACCTTGCCAATACTGTGTTCGCCACATCAGAGAAGACCTTCCATGGGTGCCTGGCTTAGCAACATCTCGCTTAAATACAAATTCTGGGCTGTGAATGCAGTGGCCTTTGTCACCACGTTGCTGCTGGTGCTGTACGCCGTTCAACTCGAACAGCAATCACGCAGCAACGCCGCCCACGCCAATGCCAAGGCTCAGGCGCACCTGCTCAGCGTGTGGCCGGCCAATCAGCCACTGCCCGAAGCCCAAGACCTGCTGCCACTGGTGCCCAATACCGTGCCGACCGTCAACGGTCAGTCGTTGCCGCAATTAAGCGACGCCAACGGCTGGATATCGCTCAATCACATGCCTTTGTTCGGGCAAAACCCGCTGTCCGGGGCCGAGGTGGTCAGCCGCGAGAATGGTCAGAAGGTCGCCGTGCTGACCTACGCGCCCAGCCTGGCGCAAGTGTTCGTCGAGCGTTTGCCCAATTATGCGGCGGCCGTTCTGGTGCTGATGCTGGCCATGCTCTGCGCTTCTCAACTGCTGATCCGTTTTTTACTCAGCCAGCTCAACACCCTCAAGGATGTGATGCTGCATGTCGAAAAAACCGGTGATTTGTCTGCTCGCGTTCCGTTGGCCTGCAACGATGAGGTCGGCCAGATGGCCAGCGCGTTCAATGCCATGCAGGCGGGTTATCAGCGGGTGGTCAACACCGTAGCAGTCACCGCCGCGCAACTGGATGCAGGGGCCGCGCGTCTGGCCAGCAGCATGAACGAAGTGCAACACGGCATGCTCGGCCAGCAAAGCGAGACGGACCAGGCCGCCACAGCCATCAATGAGATGACTGCCACGGTCCATCACATCGCCCAACACGCAGGTGCCACCCGTGATTTGTCACAAACCGCCGACGACCTGGCCGGCAGCGGGCAGCAAGTGGTCAGCCGCGTACAAACCTCCATTGCCAACCTCTCCGATGGCGTGCAAAAAACCGCCGAGATGATTCAGCAACTGGCCCAGGACAGCCAGCAGATCAATAGCGTGGTCAGTGTGATCCACAGCATCGCTGAACAAACCAACCTGCTGGCGCTCAACGCCGCCATCGAGGCCGCCCGGGCGGGCGACATGGGCCGTGGCTTTGCCGTGGTGGCCGACGAAGTACGGCACTTGGCCAAGCGCGTGCAAACCTCCACTGACGAAATCACCACGATGGTTTCAGCCTTGCAGGCCGGCACCCGTGATGCCGTGGACTTTATGCAAGAGAGCTCGTTCAAGGCCGATGATTGCGTACAGCAGGCTCAGGAGGCAGGCGCAGCCTTGGCCGAGATCACCCACGCGGTGGCGCAAATGCGCGAAAGCAATACGCAAATCGCGGTCGCGGCCGAGCAGCAAAGCCAGGTGGCCGAAGAAATGAACCGCGCCGTGGTCAGTATCCGTGATGTCACTGAAGACACCGTGCAACAAACCGTCGATTCGGCCACCACCAGCAATCAGTTGGCGACCCTGGCCGGAGAGCTGAATCGGGCCATTGGTCAGTTAAAGCTATAAGGCCTATAGCCAGAGTTGATTCGCCGTTCGCCCGGCTCGCCCCTATTCTTGGCTCATCCGGTTCAGACAAGACTGAACCCTTGAACCAAGGAGAGAAATCATGGGCAAACGTCATCCTGATCTACCCGCCTGGCAATGGCGCTCTAACCCACAAGGCACCCACAGTGCCAGCCATCAGGCGCTGAGCCTGCTGGCTGTGGCGATGATGGTGTTGGCGTTCCTGCTGTTGGCTACCGGCGTGTTCAGCAACAACGCCTCAAGCGCGGTGATTGGCCTGGTGGCGCTGTTTGCGGGCATGGCCATTCAGCGCCAGAGCCGCCAGCTGGATGCCAAGGCTCAGCAAGCACAGCGCAGCAAAACGTTTTAACCGAAGATGGCGACGGTCTGGCGACTGATTGCAATCAGCTCGCCATTGGGCGCCCACAGATTGGCTGCCACATGGCCGTAGCCGTCACGGGCATGTTCGATCACCGCCAGGTATTTGCACCAGTCCAGGGTGTTGGCGTCGGGCAGCGGCTGCACAAACTCCACCGTCCAGGTCAGCGTGCTGCCCGCCGTGGGTTTGTTGAGCAACGGCAACAACGCCGGAGGCCAGGTGTCGATCAACGCCAGCAGGTGGGTTTCTGTGAGCGGCTGCTCTGCCACCTCACCGGCAAAACGCACCCAACCGCCCATTTCACGTGTGCCACGCCCTGTGAACGGAATGGCGCCCACGGCAAACGCCATCGACAAGTGCCGCATGAACTCCGGGGTCACCCCTTTGATATAGGGCAATAACGGGCATTGCTCGGGGGCTTTCATGTCAGGGGCAGGCAAGCTGTCTACCTTCACCGCAGACTCGCGGGCACCACCAAAACTGCCTTGCACCAATGTCACCACTTGGCCGTTTTGCACGGCCCGGCCCAGCACCTGGCTCACTGCCTTGCCTTCGCGCAGCACCTCGACTTCGAAACTCACCGGCACACCCGGCTCGGCGGGCCCGACAAACGTCACCGCCAATGAGCGCAACGCCCGCTCGCTGGACACTTGAGCGCGCATGGCTTCGTACTGCAACGCCACCATCAGCCCACCAAAACTGGCCCGCCCCTGCCCCCAATCTTCAGTGATGGTCACATCCAGGGGGTTTTTACGTACAGCGTCGACCAATTCAGAAAACTGCATACACACCTCAACGCTGAACAATAGGCCGTGATACTACTGACCCGCCCGCCTCGGCACAGCGCCTATATGCGCCAAATCATCTGCTGAAAGAGCACTTTCCCCCTGTAGGAGCGAGCTTGCCTCGCGATCTTTTGATCTTTAAAAGATCGCGAGGCAAGCTCGCTCCTACAGAGGTATGTGAACGCCTTAGCGCAATTTGGCCAACACCCGGTCCGCGCGTTTCTCGCCTCGGGCCAAGGTGGCGCGCCATTGCTCAACGCACGGTTGCAGATCGGGCTGTTGCTCAGCCTGAGCGAGCCACTGCCAGGCGTCATGCCATTCACCCAAGGCCTTTTGCGCCTCTTTGAGGTGTTTCATTACGGCTTTGGGCACGCGGTCCAGCTCGGGGTAGGCTTCAGCGCCATAACGCACGCGCTTGATCAACAACCGGACCTTATGCCGGTCGTGAGCAGGATCTTTCAAGGCTTTGTGCAGCGCCTGCCATTGCTTGGCCAATATCGCCTCAATGCGCTGGCGTAACCCGCGCAATAAGCCCTCACGCTGGCTGGCGCGCAAAAAGCGCGGGAACGCCTCAAGGATCATCAGCAATTGCGACAGCTCGGTACTGGCCGCCACCCGCGGGTAGCTGCCGGCCAATTGTGTTAGCCGGCGCTTGGCCAGGGTCGGGTGGCCCTGTTGTTCCAGGTGCGCCGCCAACACTTCAAGGTCTCGCAGCGGGGTTGTCAAAACACCGACCTGCGAGGCCGACATTTCAAGCTGGACCACGCCCGGCAACCCCCGCAACGGGCGTAACAGGCTGCGTAAACGACGGACCGTCGTGCGCAGGTCATGCAGTGCTTCAGGATCGGTTTGGGCCGCTAAACGCGCCTGGCAGGCCAACAACTTGACCTCCAGACGTAAGCAGTTAGCCACGATCCGATTAACCAAATCAGACATCCTTACTCTCCCTCGTCAGGTTGGCGCCTCAACGCCCGGCGCGGGACTCCTGGATATAGAAGCGCGCCTTCTCGGCCTTGGCCGTGCAGCCTTCAAAGGCCTCGAATTGTTGCTGAGTTTTCGCCGCCGTCAGCAAAGACAGGGCTTTGGAATAGCTGACCGTACCGGCAAACCCTTCAGCCTTGGCCAGGTCCAGTTCGTGCCAGGCCGCGTCCAACTGCGTGCCGCAACTGTCACGATAAACCTTCTTGCCCGCGCAACCGACCAAAGCAATCGCCATTAATGGCACACAGATCCAAGCTTTCATGGGGCAAATCCTCAAATAATTGTTCAGTGCTAAGACGGGCAACCGGCCTAAAAGTGCCGTAACGCAAAACGTCGTGGAACAAGACTAGCTCGCCAAACCGCTTTGAGCTGTCACTGACTCACACAAAAAGGCATTGTAAGCACTTGTCTTGCAAAGGACCGGCTCATGAAGAAACGTATTGCACTGGTATTAGGCTCCGGAGGCGCACGAGGCTATGCCCACATCGGGGTCATTGAAGAGCTCGAAAGCCGGGGTTACGAGATTGCCTGCATTGCTGGCTGTTCGATGGGCGCCGTGGTGGGCGGGATTTATGCCGCGGGCAAGCTTGATCAATACCGCGACTGGATACAAAGCCTGGATTATCTGGATGTACTGCGTCTGGTGGACGTGAGTTTTCGCCTCGGGGCCATTCGTGGCGAGCGAGTCTTCGGGCAAATTCGCAACATTGTCGGTGAGATCAATATTGAAGACCTGCGCATCCCTTATACCGCAGTCGCCACCGACCTGACCCACCAGCAGGAAATCTGGTTTCAAGAAGGCTGCCTGCACCAGGCCATGCGCGCTTCGGCGGCCATACCCAGCCTGTTTACCCCGGTGATGCAGGGCAATCGCATGCTGGTCGATGGCGGTTTGCTGAACCCGTTGCCCATCGTCCCGGTGGTGTCCAGCCACTGCGACCTGATTGTCGCCGTCAACCTCAACTCCACCACGCAAAACCATTACCAGCTCCCCGTGATCCCGCGCCCGGCGGCCTTTAAAGGCCGGTTTAACAACCTGATGAATTCGCTGGGCTCTCACATTCCGTTTCGCACCCGCCAGGCGGAGCACCTGCTCGACCTTGAACAGGAGATGCTCAAGCCTGCCGCCGAGCCAGAAGCTGAAGTGCCCTTCAACCCCTGGATCGACTCAGCGACCCCCAAGCCTGCGCCCAGCCTTGCGGCCAACACGCAAGGCGCGCCCAAGTCCGCCACCGGTTCGGTCATCATCGACAACGTCGGCCCCGCCTCGCTGCTGGATCTGATCAACCAGAGCTTCGAGGTGATGCAGACCTCTTTGGCGCAGTACAAAATTGCCGGATACCCGCCAGATATTTTGATCAACGTGCCAAAACGGGTGTGCCGCTTCTTTGAGTTTTACAAGGCCGCCGAACTGATCGCCCTGGGCCGGGAAATTGCCAAAGACACACTGGACCGCTATGAAGCTGACCAGCGCTCGCAACCCTGACGAGGCCTCAGCTCAACAGCCGGTAGCCCACACCGGCCTCGGTGGCGATAAAACGCGGCGAGGTCGGATCATCGGCCAGTTTTTGCCGCAAATGCCCGACCACAATCCGCAGGTAGTGGCTGTTCTCGACATGGCTCGGACCCCAGATGTCCTTGAGCAATTGCTGCTGGGTAATCACCCGCCCCGGATGGCTCGCCAGTTGCGCCAGCACCGCGTATTCCTTGCGGGTCAGGCCCACTTCTACGCCGTCGAGCAGCACCCGGCGAAACGCCAGATCAATGATTAGCGGGCCCAGCTCAACTGCCGCTTGCCGGGTTTCTCCGCTAGGGGCCTGACGCAACAAGGCGCGGATGCGTGCCAAAAACTCCTGAATGCCAAACGGTTTGGTCACGTAGTCATTGGCGCCACTGTCCAGCGCCTGGACTTTTTGCGCTTCGCTGGCGCGCACTGACAACACCAGCACCGGCGCCGTCGACCACTCGCGAAACTCGCACAACACCTGTTGGCCGTCCATGTCCGGCAGGCCCAGATCGAGGACCATGACGTCCGGCTTGTTCAACGCCGCCTGGCTCAAGCCTTCGGCTCCGGTCGCCGCCTCAAGCACGGTGTAGCCCTGGGACACCAGGCTGATGCGCAAAAACTTGCGGATCTGAGGTTCGTCATCAATGACCAAAATCGTCGCTGGCTGGCTCATAGCAATTCATCGCAACAAAAATATGGCCAAAGAGTATCAGTCTTCACGCTCCGCCTCTTCCTGATCCATGGCCGGCTGATCGCGCAAGGGCAAAAACAAGGTGATGCAGGTGCCCTGCCCGTCGATGCCTTCAACCACAGTGATGCGCCCGCCATGGGCGCCGACCATGCCCAGGCAAATGGCCAGGCCAAGCCCGGTGCCCTGCCCGCCTCGGTCGCCACGGGCAGCGGTGTAAAACATGTCAAAAATCTTGGCGCGGTCTTCTTCGGGAATGCCCGGCCCTTGATCACTCACCGCAAACCACAACTCCCCTTCATGCGCCCCGGAACTCAGGCGCAGCTGCCCATGGGGCGGTGAAAAGCGTGCAGCGTTCTCCAGCACATTGACCAAGGCCTGTTCGATCAACGCCGCATGCACATGCAACAGCGGCAGTTGCGGCGGCACATCCACTTGCACCTGCAACGGCGCCAGTACAGCGCGCAGCCGGTTCAAGGCACTGCCCACGATGTCGGCGGGTGACACCCAGTCACGGGCCAGTTTCAAGGCGCCGTGGCCCAGGCGGGTCATGTCCAGCAGGTTCTGGATGTAGCGATCCAGACGCTCAGCCTCATCGCGGGTGCCTTCGAGCAATTCACGCCGGTCTTCCAGTGCGATAGCCTCGCCCAGCGCCAGCAGCGTATCGATGCTGCCGCGCATGGTAGTCAGCGGGGTGCGCAAGTCATGGGACACCGAGGCCAGCAAAGCACTGCGCAGTTGTTCGGTTTCGCCATGCAGGCGCGCAGCTTCCAGGTCTTGCGCCAACCGCGCACGGGCCAGCGCCTGGGCCAGCGGCTGACTCAAGGCCATCAACAGGCGCCGACGTTGGCCACTGAGGGTTTGGCCGTCTTTGGGGCTCACGCCGAGCAAGGCCAGTGGCCCTTCTTCAGCGCTGATCGGCCACCACCACCAATTGCCCATGGGCAACGTGCCCGTGCCTTTGCCTGCCGGTTGAAGGTGTGACCAGGCCCAGTCCGCAGCGGCGCGCTCGGCTTCGTTGAAATGCAAAGGGCCGCCGGTTTCGATGGTCCAGTCGCCGTTGTCATCGCGCTTGAGCAGGCACATGTTGAGCTCTTTCCAGCCACTCAAATGCTGGGCGGCGGCATTGATGACTGCCTGACGGTCCGTGGCAGCGGTGAGCTTGCGCGACAAGTCGAGCAACTGCGTGGTTTCTTCCTGGGTGTCGCGCAAGGCTTGCAGTTGTCGGCGTTGGCGCGCGGCCAGGTTACCGGTAAGAGCCGCCATCAACAGAAAGAACGACAGCGTGAGTACGTCTTCTTCGCGCTGGATGCTGAACGAGAAATTGGGCGGGATAAACAGAAAGTCATAAGCCAAAAATGACATCGCCGCACAGGCCAGCGCTGGCCCAAGGCTGCTGCGCACCGCCACCAGCAACACCGCCGCAAGAAACACCAGCGAGATGTTGGGCAGCGCCAGCACACTGGAAACCCCCCAGGCCAAGGCGCTGGCCAGCACCGTGGCCACCAGCGCCAGACCATAGTCAAACCACACCAGCGTGTGCTTGCCACGGGTAACCACCGGCGCGGGCGATTGCTCGTGGTCGAGCACGTTGATTTCCAGGCCATGGGCATCGCGCAGCAAGCGCGCAGCCAGCCCGCCACCAAACATCCGACGGCGCCAGGTTAGCCGCGACTGCCCCACCAACAGCAGACTGGCCCGACGCTCGCTGGCGTGCTGGATCAAGGTTTTGGCCACCTCGCCCGCACGCAGCAACACCACTTCGCCGCCCAGGCGCTCGGCCAATTGCTGGGCACTCTGCAAGCGCAAGCGCGATTGCTCGTCACGCACGGTGCCGTTATCCACATGCACCAGGCTCCAGGGCAAATGCCGCCGCTCTGCGACCCGGCTGGCATGGCGAACCAAACGCTCGGCATGCACATCACCGTCCACGCCCACCAACAGCCGCCCACGCAGCGCCGGGGCCGATTGCCCTTGCTGGCGATAGCCTTTGTCCAGCTCATCGTCGACGTACACGGCGGCGGTCTGCATCGCCAGTTCACGCAGGGCGTTGAGGTTGGTCTGGGAGAAAAACGCATCGATGGCCGCACGAGCCTGCTCAGGCACATAGACTTTGCCTTCGCGCAGCCGCTCCAGCAGCTCACGCGGCGGCAAGTCGATCAGCAACAGCTCATAGGCTTCCTGGACGATCCAGTCGGGCACGGTTTCACGCACTTGCACCCCGGTGATACCGCGCACCTGGTCGTTGAGGCTTTCGAGGTGCTGAACGTTGACCGTGGTATAGACGTCGATGCCCGCTGCCAGCAACTCTTGCACGTCCTGCCAGCGCTTGGCATGGCGGCTGCCGGGGGCATTGCTGTGGGCCAGTTCATCGACCAGCACCAGCTTGGGCTTGGCCGCGAGCAGGCCATCGAGGTCCATTTCTTCAAGCTGCACGCCGCGATACTCCGAGCGCAGCATGGCCAGTTGGGGCAAACCGTTGAGCAACACTTCGGTTTCAGCGCGACCATGGGTTTCGACCACCCCGGCCAACAGCGTGACCCCTTGGCGCAATTGGGTGTGCGCGGCCTGCAGCATGGCGTACGTCTTGCCAACGCCGGGGGCCGCGCCCAGAAACACTTTGAGCCGGCCACGGCCTGCGCGTGGCAAGTCAGCTAACAACGCATCGGCGCGACCGGAATGGCTCATGGGTTTGTCCTGATGAATACATAAACTGTAGGAGCGAGCTTGTCTCGCGAGTTTTAAAGATCGCGAGGCGAGCTCGCTCCTACAGGAGATTTACTGCAACTGCGCCAACGCCTGGTTCAGCAACAGCACATTGACCACCGGCGGGCCTATCAACGGTTGTTCGATGTGTTGTTCAAGCAACTGTTCAACCGTTTGTACCGGCAAGTGCCGAGCCGCTGCAACCCGTACCAGTTGATAGCGAATTGCCTCCGGTGGCAAGTGCGGGTTCAGACCGCTGCCCGACGTGGTCAGCATGGCCATTGGCACCGGGCCTTGATCCGGCACGGCAAGCTGCGCCGCACTTTCCTTGACCCGTGTGGCCAGGGCCGGGTTGCTCGGCGCCAGGTTGCTCGCCGAACTCGACACCGTGGCAAACGCGCCCGCCGAAGGCCGTGGGTGGAACCAGTCATCACCGGTAAAGTCTTGCGCAATCAATGCCGAGCCCTTGACCTGCCCGGCGCTGTCACGCACCAGGCTGCCGTTGGCTTGCTGCGGGAACGCCACTTGGGCGATCCCGGTCACGACCAGCGGGTAAGCCACGCCGGTAATGACGGTCATCAACAGCATCAGGCTCAAGGCCGGACGTAATAAATTTGCCATGATCAATCCCTCCGAAAACGCTTAAACCAAGTGCAGCGCAGTGAGCAGCATGTCGATCAGCTTGATACCAATAAACGGCACCACCAGCCCGCCCACGCCATAGATCAGCAGGTTGCGACGCAGCAGGTGCGCAGCGCTGGCCGCTTGTACCCGCACCCCGCGCAGGGCCAAGGGGATCAACACCACGATGATCAAGGCGTTGAACACGATGGCCGAGAGAATCGCGCTCTGCGGGCTGGCCAGGTGCATGATGTTGAGCACACCCAACTGCGGGTAAATCGAGGCAAACAGCGCGGGCAGGATCGCGAAGTACTTGGCCACGTCATTGGCAATCGAAAAGGTCGTCAGCGCACCTCGCGTCACCAGCAGTTCCTTGCCGATTTGCACCACGTCCAGCAGCTTGGTCGGATCGCTATCGAGGTCAACCATGTTGGCCGCTTCACGCGCCGCCTGGGTGCCGTCGTTCATCGCCATGCCCACGTCAGCCTGAGCAAGCGCCGGGGCGTCGTTGGCGCCGTCGCCGCACATCGCTACCAGGCGGCCGTCGTTCTGCTCATGGCGAATGCGCGCCAGTTTTTTCTCGGGTGTGGCTTCGGCCAGCACATCATCCACCCCGGCTTCGGCTGCGATTGCGGCGGCGGTCAACGGGTTGTCGCCGGTCACCATCACGGTCCGAATGCCCAGCTTGCGCAGTTCGGCAAAGCGCTCGCGAATGCCGGGCTTTACCACGTCCTTGAGGTGAATCGCGCCGAGCAAACGGCCCTGGCCACAGACCAGCAACGGGGTACCGCCACTTTGTGCGATTTTGTCGATTTCACGGGACAACGCAGGCAGCACTTCGTGACGTTTCATACCAACAAACGCCAGCACCGAATCCACCGCGCCTTTGCGGTACACCCGGCCGTGGTAGTCGATACCCGACAAGCGTGTTTCGGCGGTAAACGGCACCGCTGTGAATTCATCGGCCGCAGGCTCAGTGAAGCTGTGCAAGCCGCGAATGAATTCGACAATGGATTTGCCTTCCGCTGTGTCATCCGCCAACGACGCACGCAGCGCCCCTTCAGCCAGCTCTTTGGCGGTCACACCAGGTGAAGCATACAGAGCGGCGCAACGGCGGTTACCAAAGGTGATGGTGCCGGTCTTGTCGAGCATCAGTACATGCACGTCACCCGCCGCTTCAACCGCACGGCCCGATTTGGCGATCACGTTGAGGCGCACCAGACGGTCCATACCGGCGATACCGATGGCGGACAGCAAGCCACCAATGGTGGTCGGGATCAGCGTGACCAGCAGCGCCACCAAAAACACCAGCGGCAGGCTGCCACCGGCATTGAAGGCAAACGGTTGCAGGGTCACCACCACGATCAGGAAGATCAGGGTCAGGCCGATCAGCAGAATATCCAGCGCGATTTCGTTCGGGGTTTTCTGCCGCTTGGCGCCTTCGACCAAGGCAATCATGCGGTCCAGGGTCGACTCGCCGGGGTTGGTGCTGATGCGCACCAGCAGCCAGTCCGACACCAGCCGGGTGTTGCCGGTGACCGCCGAGCGATCACCGCCCGACTCACGAATCACCGGCGCAGACTCGCCGGTAATCGCGGCCTCGTTGACGGCGGCAATCCCTTCGATCACCTCGCCGTCACCGGGGATCATCTCCCCGGCCTCAACGCGCACCACATCACCTTTGCGCAGGCGGGTTGCCGGCACGATTTCAAAGCTGCCCGTCGTGGTCCGGCGGCGCGCACTCAAACCCTCGCTACCGGCCTTGAGGCTGTCGGCGCGGGCTTTACCGCGGCCTTCGGCCAAGGCTTCGGCAAAGTTGGCGAACAACACGGTGAACCACAGCCAGATGGCGATTTGCACGGCCACCGCGGTGGGCACCGACGCTTCCGGCATAAAGCACAACACCGAGGTGAAAATGGCGGTCAGCTCAACCACCAGCATCACCGGCGAACGTTTCAGTTGGCGCGGGTCGAGCTTGACGAAGGCTTGCAGCAACGCCGGGCGCCAGAGGTCGGCAAACGCCGTTTTAGGGGTTTGCGGCGCCTCGGTTTCAGGCGTAGGCGTCAATTTTGAAACAGGAGCAGGCATAGTCATGATCGTCTCCTTAGAAGCCCATAGTCAGTTGTTCAGCGATGGGACCCAGTGCCAGCGTCGGCAAGAAGGTCAGGCCGCCTACCAGCAAAATGGTCACGGTCAGCAGTGCCACAAACAACGGGCCGTGGGTCGGGAAGGTGTTTTGGCCAACCGGTGCGGTTTTCTTCATCGCCAGACTGCCCGCCAGGGCCAGTACCGGGAGGATGTAACCGAAGCGTCCGAGCAACATGCCCAGGCTCAGCATCAGGTTGTAAAACGGCGTGTTGCCACTGAGCCCGCCAAACGCCGAGCCGTTGTTGGCACTGGCCGAGGTAAAGGCGTACAAGATCTGGCTGAAACCGTGTGGGCCGGGGTTACTCACCGCCGCCACTGCACTGGGCAATACCGCCGCAATAGCGGCCAGCACCAGCACACCCACCGGCATCACCAGCAGGGTCACCACCAGCAATTGCACTTCTTTGGCTTGCAGCTTTTTACCGAGGTACTCCGGGGTGCGGCCGATCATCAGGCCGGCAAGGAACACCGCGATCAGCACGTTGAGCAACATGCCGTAGAGCCCGGCGCCGACACCGCCGAAGATCACTTCGCCGACCATCATGTTGACCATCGCCACCATCCCGCTCATGGGGTTGAGGCTGTCGTGCATGGCGTTCACCGAACCGTTGGAAGCGGCGGTAGTGGTCTCGGCCCACAGCACTGTGGCGGTGGTGCCGAAGCGGACTTCCTTGCCTTCCTGTGGCGCAGTGTGCTCAACCAGCGGGCTGTTCAGCGTCGGGTTGGGCTGGTACTCGGCATACAGTGCGGTGCCGCCACCGATCAGGAACAACGCCAGCATGCAGGCCATAATGGCCCGGCTTTGGCGCAGGTCTTTGACGTAATGGCCAAAGGTGAACACCAGCGCCACCGGGATCAGGATGATCGAGGCCAGTTCAAACAGGTTGCTCCAGGCTGTCGGGTTCTCGAAAGGGTGCGCCGAGTTGGCACCGAAGAAACCACCACCATTGGTACCCAGTTGCTTGATCGCAATCTGGCTGGCAGCCGGGCCCAGCGGGATCACCTGATCGACACCTTGCATCGTCACAGCGTTGACATAGTGCGCAAAGGTTTGCGGCACGCCCTGCCACACCAGAAACACCGCCAGCACCAGGCACAACGGTAACAGGCCATACAGCGTGGCGCGGGTCATGTCAGCCCAGAAGTTACCCAAGGTTTTAGTTGAGCGGCGGCTGATACCGCGACACAGCGCGACCAGTACCGCAAGGCCGGTGGCGGCACTGACAAAGTTCTGCACGGTCAGGCCGACCATTTGGCTGAGGTAGCTGAGCGACGCTTCACCGCTGTAACTCTGCCAGTTGGTGTTGGTGACAAAGCTCACCGCCGTGTTGAACGCCAGCGTCCACTCTTGCCCCGGCAAGTGTTGCGGGTTGAGCGGCAGGTACTGCTGAAACAGCAGAATCGCGAACAGGATGACAAACCCCGCGAGGTTAAAGGCCAGCAGCGCCAGCATGTATTTAACCCAGCTTTGCTCGCTGTTCGGATCAACCCCGGCAATGCGATAGCACACGTTTTCGACGGGCCCCAGTACCGGAGTCATCCAGGTACGCTGACCTTCCATCACTTTGTAATAAAAGCGCCCCAGCCACGGTGCTGGCAGTAATACCAGAACGAAGAAGGCCAGAATCAGCGCATAGTCATAACTGTGCATATCCGCTCCTAGTTCTGATCTGCGCGCAACAGCGCAACCAACAGATAAACGAACAGCCCCACTGCCAGCAGCAGGGACACCCCATCCAGAACGCCCATGACAACTCTCCCAAAGCGGCACCTGCCGCGTGTAGGAAGAGTGTGTGCAATGTGGGCGTAAAGGATCGAGATCGAGAGGGATGCGGGGGCGTAAAGAAGGTGTAAAAAATCAATGACAGGTAGCAATTATCTCTAAGCAGAAAACCTTTTGCTCCGCACGTTATAACGTGGTTCCGTTAGAGCGGTGCCCAGACAAACTGACTCCAGGCTGGCGGCGGAATGATTTCGACCTATATTGTTATTAGGTGTTTAGTCAGCTCCATCGGCCTAATTTTACCCATGCAGGTTTGGACTCCCATCCTCCTGGATAGATGCCCAGCACGACTACTGCATAGGTTTTGCCTACAATATAAGGGTAAAAAGTAATACCCATCGAAGTTCTCGAATGCGTTTTATCAAACACGACAAGACCGGCATCAATGCCCTCCCCCTGTAATTGAATAACGATTACCTGTACCCAATCAAAATCTGAAGCCCCATTTATATCCCACATTATGCTCACATGAAAAACGCCTCCCATACCCTGAATCATTAACGGCTTAACCTTAGGCATTCTTGAATCACCAAAATTACCCAACTCAAGAACAGGTGCAGGAGCCGAAGCATTAAAGCGGATGGTTGAAGAGTCCGAAATCTTTCCTCTGACATCCATCGCTCGAATAGTCAATATGAAAACTTGATCCCGTGCAACGGGCAACTCAATATTATGGTAACCATTAGATGGTGTGTGCGGATACACCGCAAAACCCCTTCCAAGCAAATCGATCTGATATTGCATCACTCTCGCATTAGGCTTAACTATTAAATAGACTTTTCCCGAAACATAGTTATACCCACTTTGCTCAAGTTCAGGTGCATAAAACGGCGCAGCATCGAGATTGTAATTTATACACTTTTCAATCAAACCATGATCAAGCTCCGAACAGGCGCCCGGCTGACCAGCAGTTATAACGGGAGGACCGGCATTAACCACAACGAGTGTTGAAATACATTCTGTGACGGCATTACAAATTAAAAACAGCGGCAACGTCGCTTTGTGTTCTATTCCCACTGGTACATCAGCCTTGATCCAGCCCTGCCAGCGATAAGGCCAGATCAAATCATCATCCACACATCTATCCCAACTGAGAACAATATTTTTCCCTGGATAATCTTGGTGTATCTGGATCAAATTCAAAAGGGCCGCACGGCGCGGTATCAAGCTCGTTGATCGCAAGCCATTAACAAAAAGATCTCTCAGCTGAGTGTCGTTAAATTGATCCCTGGGCGAGAAACAATCATGAATATGTAAAACAATAATCTCATTATTAATGATCAGCTCTGACGCACTGTAGTAAGCATTACACCAATCGATCAGGCTCTGCACGGAGTGCTCGGAAGGCAAGTTATTGTAGTGAAAAAAACAATCCCCTTCCTCATTTTGGTAAATTCGTAAATCCAACGCCCTGATACCCGCCTCAATCTGGAATCCCCAGGGCGAACCGGTGGAACCGGACTCGTTGCTTTCATCCTGCTGACTTTCGCATTCAATCAACCCTGAGTGCTGGGTTGAAGGGATTTTTAGCTCATGCAACTTTAAAGTGCCCACCAAGGGATGAAGAGAGGTCATCCAATATTTTACGTCAACATCAGTCGCGATTATTTTTCCCGATTGCATGTCCATTGTTTAGCCCCCCTATAATATTGCGAAAATATCGCAAGACATAAAACCTTAAACAAATGTCAGCACCATCACAACTAGCAAATCTGATAGGTATTCGTTACCCATACGTTATCAACAACCAACCTTCGGGTACATTTTAGTCCGCATGTTTATTGAATCGAACGGTATGAAAGCACCCTCCACTTGCGACAGCCTTGGTTACCAAGTTCTCAAGCAGAATTTTAGCTATTCATCTGTATTATCGTGCCGTCATATAAGACGGCAGTGTGTTCCAATCAAGCCGGCTTTAGCTCTCGCTACGCAGAGCAACGCCGGTCTTAAAAGCCTTTGCATCATGAGGTCCCGCAGACAGAAAGCCGAAAAAGTTGAAGCTCGCGCCCACGAGTCTTTCTGGTCCAGACGTATTAATTAACCAATATGCAGCCGCGCTTGCATGTGCGCCTGCGTTGGAGGTATGTCCCCTCTCCACGTTCGTCAAGAGGGCGCCGTAGTGGTTACCTGCAACCTGATCCAAGGGGACGCCATTAGTGTTCAAATTATGATTGACCGTAACCAACGCACGAGAAAAAGGCTGGCTCAGCGAGCCTTGTGAGGCCACGTGATTAATATGCTGTCTTCCAGGTGAGTCGAACGTTCGCGTCCCAGGGACGGATACCAACGCTCTATAAGTCAAGTCAAACACCTCTTGTGCTTGCTCAAGCACTCCAGGTGCAGTAGATCCGGTAACTGCAACTGCCGGAGGCACCCTGAGTAGCATTTTTAACCACTGGGTAAAAAATCTACCCGTTGGGTCCTGTTTGTTAACAGGATCGCCCGAACAATATGCGTAGGCATTAATACCGCCTTTTGAAAAGGGGCTCAGCGAGTCAGGGCTGTTAAATCGCAGCAGTACCGGGTTATACGCTCGATGACCATTGCCCAATAAATAGTGACCGGTAATAGCTTCAGGCAATTCGCCGTTAAACCCCACCAACGCACTCGCACTGTCGAGAGACCGGGAATAACCATAAGGGCTATAGACAACGTTATTAACCGGATGCAGTGGCTTGACAAGGCTTATGGCAGAACCGGGCAAGTCGGTTGCAAATAAGGTGGCCCCTGTAGAGTCACGTTGTGCAAGCGCTTGATGATTATTGCGCAACAGCGAAGTGGCCACGTTGCCCTGAATGGCCGTTACCCACTGATCTCTCTGATAGAAGCGCAACCCGACAGGCTCATCCGAACGCGTAAACGCTATATAGCGATCAAGGGGATCATAGTTAAAGCTGATGATTGAAACCGTCATGGTTTGACACTCCAGTAAATGAAACTGAAGTGTCTACCATGTGCCGATTTGGAGCACCTGACAATAGGGCCAGGTTGTATGCCCAAATATGTAAATCAATATCAGTGCGATGCGCAGATTAGCGCAGCAATGGGCTGTCCAACACACTGGAGCTCCCGTCCAGCACACTTTCGCTGAGCTGGATGAAAGACGCCGTGTTCACCTTGTCCATGCGCATCAGCGCCCGGCTCACGTCATCCAGCGAACGCTTGTTGTGTGTTTGCAAGCGTATTTCGCGGTCCAGTGCCTGCAACACCGTTACCGCACGGGCCTGCATCGCCTGGTTAACGGTCGCTGCGCGCAAATGAGTGACGCCTTTACCGGCCGCATTGAGCCGATGCTGCAGGGTCTGATAACGCTCGTCGCTCATGCCGCCCGCACGGCGCAGCAGTTCAATGGCGTAGTACTCACTGAGACCGTCAACGATCCACTCATGGCCTGGCTCGGCATTAATGCCGGCAAACACTTGCACCACTTCTCGCAGTAACGGGCTGCTGCCGCTTTCGCTGACCAGCGGCAGGACGCTTGAGAGATAAATTGAGTTGTGGTCAGCCGTACTGCCTTTCCACATCGGGCTGGCCGCCCCCACGATCAACAGTTTAGGTGGGTTACGCGGGAACACGGCTTGCACTTGCGGCCACACAAACGTCAGCAAGGTGATGACATCCATGCGGTGCATGCCCTGCCCTTTTGGCGCCGACACGGTCACTTCGGTTTCACCCAAGGTGGTACGCCGGGTGCCTAGCGTGCCAGCGAGCATCCAGCCCGTAGGCCGGTCAAACACCCGGGAAGCATCATCGATGCGAAAGCGGTTCTTACCGATACGCGGCCACGCGGTTTCAACACTTTTCCAGCCCTTGGGCAGTTCGAACTCAAGCCGCGAGACCAACTCGGTGCCGTCTTGTTGATCGAGGCTTGCAGGCGGGACCAACTGTTCACCGCGAAACAAGGCCCAGGTCGGGGTCATGAGGGTGTCGTAGCTGCCATTTTTGAGCGGGTGATTCAACTGCACGCGGTAAGTGAGGCTGACCTTGCCCGGCCCCGGATGCCAAAGGCCACGGCTGTGCTCGGGGTCCGGGGTCAATTGCCACCGCCCGTCCGCCTTGAAATCGCTGTAACTGTCGGGCACCCCCAGGTCGAAGTCCAGGCTTCGCACCGCAGAGCCGTCAGCCAGGGTCACGCGCACCTGCGCCTGATTGCTCTGCGGCATCAGTTGCACGTGGTAATCCAGGTCGACTTTTTTGCCCGCCCATAGCGGGCCGCTGGCGATGATCAGCAACACGCCCAAAGGCCATTTAAAACACAGCGGCATACACACTCCTTTGCACCGCTCCGGCACTTAACCGGCGCGAAAAATCAGGTGATCTTCCCAGTCGTCTTCCGGCACGCTGCCCTCGGCCAGCATGCGCCCGGATTGCGAAATGCGCTCATGATGCACGGCCTCAGGGTCCCCGCAGACCAGGTGGTGCCAGAGCGGCAAGTCCTTGCGCTCACTGACCAGCCGGTAACCGCAAGTGGGCGGCAGCCACTTGAACTCTTCAGCCTTGCCGGGTGACAACTGGATGCAATCGGGCACGCTGTCACGACGGTTGGCATAGTCGCTGCACTGGCAGGTTTTCATGTCGAGCAATTTGCAGGCGATACGGGTGTAGTAGACGCTGTTGTCCTCTTCATCCTCGAGTTTTTGCAGGCAGCACAGGCCACAGCCGTCGCACAATGACTCCCACTCCTCTTGATCGAGTTGATCGAGGGTTTTGCGGATCCAGAAGGGTTTTACGATTGCGGCCATGGCTCAAACATCAACATCAGGGAGTGGAAAAGGCCGCCAGTCTAGTGCCCAAGCTGCCGTGGGCCAAGCGCTTGTGACTGACGGCGTAACAGGACTTGTCAGCTTGCAGACATGACAGTAGTTTTGCGGCTGGTTAAATCCACTCAGGAAACTCGAATGCCAACCTCCAACCGCGTTGCCGAACACCCGATTCACGAGCAATTCACCCAGCGCTGGTCACCGCGCGCCTTTACCGACGCAACCCTGGACAAGCCAACCCTGCTGAGCTTTTTCGAAGCGGCCCGCTGGGCCCCGTCGGCATACAACGCACAGCCTTGGCGCTTTTTGTTCGCCCTGCGCGGCACCCCTGAGTTTGAGCGTTACTTGAGCCTGCTGGTTGAGTTCAACCAGGGTTGGGCCAAGCACGCCGCGGCATTGGTGGTAATCGTGTCGAAAACCACCTTCGCCGCACCGGGCAGCACAGAAGAAAAACCTGCACCCACCCACGCCTTTGATACAGGCGCCGCCTGGGGCCAACTGGCCTTACAAGCGCACTTGAGCGGCTGGCACACCCATGGCATGAGCGGTCTGGATTTTGAACGGGCTCGCACCGAGCTGAAGATCCCTGAGGGTTACGCGGTTCAAGCCATGGTTGCCATTGGCAAACTGGGCGACAAAGCGAGCCTGGTGGACTACCTGCAAGCCAAGGAAGTCCCAAGCCAGCGCGAGCCGTTGAGCAAGCTGGTGGCTGAAGGTGATTTCAGCCTGTAAGGGGTTTGAGGACACTGCAGCCTGTAGGAGCGAGCTTGCCTCGCGATCTTTAAAGATCAAAAGATCGCGAGGCAAGCTCGCTCCTACAGTATGAATGGAGCCTTTAATACCCGCGTTCGAAGTCCACTTCTCCACGCAGCGGCTCGCCCGCCTGGTATGCGCGCAGGTTGTCGATGAACAGTTGCACCATCATCGGCGGTGAGGTGGGTGCCGAACTGTGGCCGGTCAGCAGTAGACCCCAGGCTGTCCAGAACGGGTGTTTGGCCGGCAATGGTTCTTGGCGGCAGACGTCAATGATGGCGCCGGCCAAGTGCCCCAGACGCAGCGCTTCAACCAAGTCAGCATCCACCACCGCCACACCCCGCCCGGCATTGATGAAAACGGCGTTGGGGTTGAACAGGGCAAAAAGTTCGGCATCGTACAGGTCGTGGGTTTCAGGAGTGTTGGGCAACAGGTTGATCACGTAATCCATCTGGCTGACCAAACGCGGCAGATCACCCAAGGTCGCAACCTCGATGAACGGCGCCTGTTCCCGCGCGCTGCTGGCAATGGCGTACAGCTCAACCCCGAACGGTTGCAGGAACTGCGCCACGGTCTGGCCGATGTCACCTGCACCCACGATCAAGACCTTGCGCCCGACCAGGCTCTGGCCCGTGCGATTGTCCCATTTGCGCTCGACCTGGCTGACCAGCCGCGCCATCACTTCACGTTCGTGACCGAGCATGTAGGTCAGTACGTATTCGGCCATGACCTGACCAAAAATACCGACCGCACGGCTCAGCCGGTAATCGCGCCCCAACCCTTCAGCGAGTAACGGGGTGATCCCCGCCCAGGTCGATTGCAGCCATTGCGGCGTGTGCCCTTGGCGCAACAGGGTGGCCATCAGGTCCGGCTGGCCCAGCCACACCGGGCAGTCGGCAGCCAACTGCGCCAGTTGCGCCGAGTCGCCACTGGTGTGCACTTGCAGTTCAGGGGCCGCTTGTTGCAAGAGTTGGGCGTACAGCGAGTAATCTTGCTCGGCAATCAGGACACGCATGCTTCTAACCTTATTAAAACATTGCCAGCCGCCGCGCCCGGGTTTGCTCCATTGCGTTCAGCCACCGGCAATCAAAGTGAGTCTGTTCTGCACCAGAGCCTTTACACAGGGTCGTTACGACGCAACAGCTCTTCAGGCAAGTGCTCGATGTATTCGTCTTCGGCCGGCGGCATTTGCAGGTGGTAGCCCTGTTCTTTGAGGTTTTCCAGGACTTTACCGATGTCTTCACGGGCCAGTGTGCGCTCCGGGGTCAGCACCAGATCGAAGGCGTGCTGCGGTTTGCCAAAACCACTCAACAGGGTTTCTGGCACACGCTCCAGTGCTTCGGCTTTTAACACGTACAGGTACATGCCGTTGCGTTTTGGGCTGCGGTAGATCGAGCAAATATGTTTCAAGACGGTTCTCCAGCGTCGGCCAGGCAATCAAGCAGCGCCTGGCCCATCAACTCACGACGCCAACCGCGCAGTGAATCGGGCAATTGATAAGGCCCCTCGGGGTAGCCGCTTTTGAGCAGGGCTTCGAGGGTTTTCTTGCGCAGCATCAGCTCAGGCGCAATGTTCAGACGCTCAGCCTCGGCCTGACCGATGGCACGCAGGCGCTTGACCAGCGCAGCAGCCTCGACCGGCAACGGCTCAGGCACGGCCGGGGGCCATTGGTCCGGGCCCAGGCTGCTTGCCCGCTTGATCAGATCCAGCAGGAACTCGCCATCCTGACGCACCGTGCGCGGGTGCATGTCTTCAATGCGCGCCAGGGTCACTAGGTTATCTGGCTGGGTTTTGGCCAATGGCCACAGCGCATGCTCACGCACCACACGGTTGCGTGGCAGGTCCCGGGCGCGGGCTTGCAGCTCACGCCAGGCGCACACTTCGCGCAACACCGCGAGTTGCTGACGCGAGAGTTTCCAGGCCAGCTTGGCCTCTCGGTACACCTCGTAAGGGTCGACCTCACGGCGCAGGTTGGCCACCAGTTCGGCGCCGTCCTCCAGCACCCAGTTGTACTTGTCATCCGACAGGCGCGGACGCAACTGCACATACACCTCAGCCAGATGCTGGGCATCTTCAGCGGCGTAGCTGATCTGCGTTTCCGACAACGGGCGTTGCAACCAGTCAGAACGGGTTTCGCCTTTAGGCAGGTCGAGGTCGAGCACCTCTTTGACCAGCCTCGAATAACCCATCGAGAAGCCCAGGTTCAGATAGGCCGCTGCCAGTTGGGTGTCGAACAACGGCGCAGGCAAGCTGCCCGTCAGGCGCAACAGCACTTCCAGGTCTTCACTGCACGCATGCAGCACTTTAACCACCGCCGGGTTTTCCAGCAGTGCAGCCAGCGGCTGCCAGTTGTCGATGGTCAAGGGGTCAATCAGAAAAGCCCGTTCGCCGTCGCCAATTTGAATCAGCCCGGCAATCGGGTAAAAGGTGTCGACCCGCATAAATTCGGTGTCGAGGGCTATGAATGGCAAGTGTTGCCATTCGGCACAATGTTGGCCGAGGCTATCGTTGTCGCGAATCCAGTGAATATCGATGGCCACACGGCTCTCCCTTGAAGAATGGCGCGCAGTATATATCGCTACCAGGGTATTCCGAGCATCGACTCGCAATCTTGGCGACGAAAAAACCTACGCATTAAAAGGCTATGACCTTCAATACTTCGTTATTTTTTGTCAGTAACTTTATCTCCGCCCATGACTTGACGCGTTTCAGCCTCTAAAATATCGCGCTTGATTTACCCCGATGGCGTCGTTACGAAATATGACGTGACAAGGTAATGAGTGAATCTGGCGTTGTGCCAGGCGCTATACCCACTAATAAAATCGAGACTGCCCTGTATGCGCATTACCCGAACACTCTCCACTGCAGCCTGCGCCCTTGCGCTGAGCACCCTTGCCAGCGTTGCCCATGCCGAGCCCTTTGCCCCCGACATTGAAGACAGCGTGCAAAAAGCCGCGAAAGCGCTGATGCAGCAGTACGAAGTGCCTGGCCTGGTCATTGCCATCAGCGACAAGGGCAAACAGCAGTTCTACAGCTTCGGCCTGGCCTCCAAAGAAACCGATGCCAGAACAACCCCCGACACGCTGTTTGAAGTCGGTTCGATCAGCAAACTGTTTACCGCCACCCTGGCGTCCTACGCGCAAGTCGAAGGCAAGCTGTCTTTCACCGAGCCGGTCAGCCACTACCTGCCGCAGTTGCAAGGCAGTGCGTTCGGCAAAGTGCCGCTGTTGCATCTGGCAACGCACACGGCCGGGGGTTTTCCCTTGCAAGTGCCAGATAACGTAAAAAACGATGAGCAACTGCAGGACTACCTCAAACACTGGCAGCCGACTTATCAAGCCGGCACCCACAGAACCTACGCCAACCCCAGCATTGGCATGCTCGGCGTGATCGCCGCCAAGAGCTTGCAGATGCCGTTCAAGTCGGCCATGCAAAACATGCTCTACCCCGCTTTGGGCCTGAGCAGCACCTATCTGAGCGTGCCGCAGGACAAAATGCCGCTGTATGCCCAAGGGTATGACAAGCAGAACCAGCCGCGCAGGCTCACCTCGGACGTGCTGGCCGACGAAGCCTACGGCGTGCGGACCAGCGCTCGCGACCTGATTCATTTCGCGCAACTGAACCTGAATACGGGCAAGCCCGCATCGGCGATCGAACGTGCCGTGCAGAACACCCACACCGGCTACTTCCAGGTCGGCCCCATGACCCAGGACCTGATTTGGGAGCAATACCCTTACCCGGTCACACAGGCAGACTTGCTGCAAGGCAACTCAAACACCATGGCCTACGAGACCAACAAGGCTGTGGCGTTGAACCCGCCGCTGGCGCCACAAAAAGCCGTATGGCTTAACAAAACCGGCTCCACCTCGGGGTTTGGCGGTTACATCGCGGTCCTGTCTGACAAACAGCAGGCCGTGGTGATCCTGGCCAACAAAAACTACCCCAACAGTGCCCGCGTAGAACTGGCCTACGAGATTTTCAAGGCACTGAACTAAGCGCCTTTGCGCAACACATAAATGCTGCCCTGCGCAAAGCCGGGCAGCACATCGTAATGCTTGAGGATGCTGAAGCCCGCCAGGGCGAACTGCGCTTCAAGCTCATGCTTGCTGATGACCACCCGCTGGCTGTCATGCTGGCGGGTTGTATGCCCAACCGACACCGACACAATCAACGTGTCGCGGCTAACCCGAGAGAGCTCACGCAAAATGGCCAGGCGGTGCTCGCTGTCACTGACGTGATGAAACAGCTCCATGCAAAAGATGCAGTCCACGGCGTTTTCAGACAAATCGATGGAAAACACCGAGCTTTTAAACAGCGTGATGCGTTTTAGCAGGCTGGCTGGATGATGGGTTTGCGCATGATCGAGCATGCTTTGCGAAGCGTCCGACGCCAGAATGACCCGGTTGCCGTGCTCGGCCAGCACCGGCCAGAAACGCCCGACGCCGCAAGCCACATCCAACACCAGCCCCGGCTCCCCCGCCACTTTAAGTGCACGGCGAACCAGTCGCTGCTCACGCCACCCGGCCAGACGCCGGACGAGCCCTGATGGCCGCACGGCCAGGCAGACCTGCGCATGTTCGCGGTCGTAACGCTCGGCGAACTCAAGCTCAATGGTGGAAGGCAGCTGCGATGACATGGCCCGCGAACTCTTGTGTTTAGGGATATTCAACACAAAGGTTAAGGGGCAACCAGTGAAAAAAATGTTAGGAAAGTATGAAAAGCAGCGTGATTAAACACGCAATCTGTAGGAGCGAGCTTGCCTCGCGATCTTTATAAACGCTCAAAAGATCGCGAGGCAAGCTCGCTCCTACAGATTAATCAGCAGCGCTGATTACGCCTGCTGCAAATACCAGCGCCAGTCCTGCTCGCCCACTTCGCCCATGAACTGGCGGTACTCGCCGTTTTTCACGGCCAGATACACCTTCAGGAACTCCGGGCCAAACGCCTCTTTGGCCCACTCCGAGGCTTGCAGCGCGCGCAAGGTGGTCAGCCAGTCGGTTGGCAGCAATTCGCTGGCCTGGGCGTAGCCATTGCCTTCAATCGGCGCACCCGGATCACGCTGCTCACGGATCCCGCGATGAATACCGGCCAGAATGGCCGCAGCGGCCAAGTACGGGTTGGCGTCTGCGCCACAGATTCGGTGCTCAATGTGCCGCGAATACGCCGGGCCGCCCGGAACACGCAAACTCACGGTGCGGTTGTCCACCCCCCAGGTCGCAGCCAGCGGCGCGTAGCTGTTGCTCTGGAACCGGCGATACGAGTTGGCATTCGGGCAAAACATCAGCAACGAGTCGAGCAAAGTGCTGAGCATGCCGCCCACCGCGTGTTTGAGCAGCGGCGTTCCGGCCGGTGCTTCGCTGGCGAACAGGTTATTGCCGTCCTTGTCGGCCAGGCTCACGTGCATGTGCAGACCGGTGCCGGCCAGGTCATCAAATGGCTTGGCCATAAAACACGCGACCATCCCGTGCTTGTGCGCCACGCCCTTGACCAGGCGTTTGTAGCGCACCGCTTCGTCCATGGCCTGCAACGCATCGGCGCGGTGTTCAAGGGTGATTTCGACCTGCCCCGGTGCGTATTCAGAAATCGCCGTGCGCGCCGGAATCCCTTGCAGTTTGCAGGCACTGTACAAGTCCGCGAGGAACGGCTCGATTTGCTCCAGCTCACGCAGCCCGTACACCTGGGTTGCACGGGGCCGCTGACCGTCGGCATCACGGGCCGGTTGCGGGCGCCCGTTGCTGTCGCGCTGCTGATCGAGCAGGTAAAACTCCATCTCGGCCGCCATCACCGGGTAATAACCGTCAGCCTTCAGGCCATCAATAACCTTGGCCAGCAAATGCCGTGGATCGGCCACTGTGGCCGGCATGCCCTGGGTCGGGTGCATGCTGACTTGCACCGCGGCGGTGGGGATCAAGCGCCACGGCATGCGTTGCAAACTGCCGCTGATCGGGTAGGCCCGGCAGTCAATATCGCCCACGTCCCACACCAGCCCGGTGTTCTCGACGTCATCGCCGTTAATGCTCAGGCCCAGAATCGTGCTCGGCAGCGGCCGCCCGCTTTCATACACCGCCAGCAACTCATCGCGGTGCAGCAACTTGCCGCGCGGCACGCCGTTGTTGTCGATGATAAACAGCTCGAACATCTCGATATCCGGGTTCAGTTCCAGAAAATCGAGGGCTTCATTCAGCGGGGCAAACGGGGTCGTAGCAGTCATGGTCATGCTCATCATTTCGTATCAGACAGGCGCACGGGCGCGCCAAGGCAACTGCGCCTTTTCAAGGCAGCAGGCAGTCAGGACTTAATGCGAAACACGAGTATCCGGCGGGCGGGCATGCCGGCAGTGGAACAGGGCCCAAAAGGCCAATTTGGAAGGGAGTGCACAACGGCTGGAGGGGCAAGGAGCAAAGTAACGGGACCGAACGCCACGCAATAGCGGTGTCTGCGACACACTGCGTCGTTCATGCGCTCCTCGCAAACCACCCATACCTTCGACCTTGGTCAACACTGAAGCCGTAGCCTCACACGACTGGGTGACCCGATGCAACACAGAGTTTCAAATATTCAGTTGCAGGCTGACTAAACATTAATCGCCCAGCCGCGCGCTAGAGAGCGGCACGGTTGTGGCACATGAACAGATTTTCATCGAACGTTTTAAAAACCGGCAAGGTCGGATGCAGTGTCTATCCTGCTTGGGCAAAGGCAACCCAAGCCATCTTTTATCTGACTTTGAGAGGCGTCCTCCGTGTCCAGAACAGTAGCCGATTTCATCACCGAGACTTTTCAGCAAGCCGGCGTTAAACGTGTGTATGGCGTGGTCGGCGATTCTTTGAACGGCTTTACCGACTCACTGCGCCGCCAGGAGCAGATCAAGTGGATTCACATGCGCAACGAAGAAGCCGCAGCCTTTGCCGCAGGCGCTGAAGCGCATCTGACCGGCGAACTGGCGGTGTGTGCCGGCAGTTGCGGGCCCGGCAACCTGCATTTGATCAACGGCCTGTTCGACGCCCACCGCAGCGGTGTGCCGGTGCTGGCGCTGGCCGCGCACATTCCGGGCAGCGAAATCGGCATTGACTACTTTCAGGCCACGCACCCCGAGAGCCTGTTCAAGGAATGCAGCCACTACGTGGAACTGGTCTCGCGCCCCGAACAACTGCCGCAAATTCTGGAGCGTGCCATGCGCATCGCCATCGCCAAACGCGGCGTGGCGGTGGTGGTGATTCCGGGGGATGTGGCGCTGCAGCAAACTGAAGCGAAAGTACCGAACTGGCTCACCCCGACTCAGCCGCTGGTTCGCCCCAGCGACAGCGATATCGATGAGTTGGCGGCGTTTTTGAATGACGGCAAAAAAGTCACCCTGCTGTGCGGCGCCGGTTGCGTCGATGCCCACACCGAGATCCTCGCCCTGGCCGAACGCCTGAACGCCTGAACGCCCCCATCGTGCATGCGTTGCGCGGCAAGGAGCATGTGGAGTACGACAACCCGTATGACGTCGGCATGACCGGGCTGATCGGTTTTGCATCGGGTTATCTGGCCATGAAAAACTGCGACACGCTGCTGATGCTCGGCACCAACTTCCCTTATCGGCAGTTCTACCCGGAGCACGGCCACATCGCGCAGATCGACCTGCGCCCCGAAGCGCTGGGCAATCGCTGCGGCCTGGAGTTGGGGCTTCTTGGCGATGTGAAGCTGACGTTGCAGGCCGTGCTGCCCAAGCTGGCGCAAAACCCGGATCGCGATCACCTTGAGTCAGCCCTCAAAGATTATAAAAAAGCGCGTCAGGACCTCGACGCCCTGGCTGAAAGCGGCCCCAACAGCGACATCATCCACCCGCAGTACTTGAACCGTCTGGTCAGCGAGCTGGCGGCAGAAGATGCGATTTTCACCTGTGATGTCGGTACCCCGACCGCATGGGCCGCCCGTTACCTGAAAATGAACGGCCAGCGCCGCCTGGTTGGCTCGTTCAACCACGGCTCGATGGCCAACGCCATGTTGCAAGCCATCGGCGCGCAGGCGACCTTCCCTTACCGCCAAGTGATTTCAATGTCGGGCGATGGCGGTTTCACCATGATGATGGGCGACTTCTTGACCCTCAATCAGGTGGGTTTGCCGGTCAAAGTCATTGTGCTGAACAACGGCACTCTGGGCTTTGTTGAAATGGAAATGAAGGCGGCCGGTTTCCCGGACGTGGGCTGCGACCTGGACAACCCCAACTTTGCCGCGATGGCCGAAGCCATGGGCGTCAAAGGGATTCGCGTCGAGCACCCGTCGCAACTGGAAGCCGCATTGCGCGAAGCCTTCAGCCATGACGGCCCGGTGCTGGTGGACGTGGTCAGCGCCCGTCAGGAACTGGTGATGCCGCCGACCAAAACCTTCGAACAAGCCAAGGGCTTTAGCCTGTTCATGCTTAAAACCGTGATGGATGGCCGCGCCAAGGAGTTGATTGATCTGGCCAAGGTCAATCTGTTGCGCTGAACGATGCAGCGGCGCCTGAGGGCGCCGCTGCTCAGGCTTAAAAAATACCCCGGTAAATCGCTTCAACCTCCTGCTCGTTCATGTCGCACGGGTTGCTGTCGATCAAGCGACGAATGCCCACCACCACCTCACTGGCCATGACCGCCAGTGACGGCTCATCCACCTTCAACTCAGACAAACGCAGCTCCAGGCCGCTGTCCTCGACCAGGCTTTCGATGGCTCGCACAAAGGCTTCTGCGGCGCTGGCTTCGTCGGCAAAATGCTCGCCCGGCAACAGGTGCGCCGCCAGTTCGGCGTATTGGCGCTGAGCCGCTGCCAGGTTAAAGCGCAGCACCGGGGCCATGACCAAAGCGTTGGCGTGGCCGTGGGGGATGTGAAAGCGCGCACCCAGCGGATACGCCAGGGCGTGAATCGCCGCCACCGACGCATTGACGAACGCCATGCCCGCCATCAACGACCCTTGCAGCATGGCCGTACGCGCTGGCAGGTCCGTGCCGTCGGCCAGCACTTTGCGCAGGTTACTGCCCAGCAAGCTCAATGCGGCCGTGGCCAGACCATCGGAAATCGGGTTTTTCCGGGTACGGCTGGTGTAGGCCTCAATCGCATGCACCATGGCGTCCAGCCCCGTGGCCGCCGTCACTTTGGGCGGCAGGCCCAAGGTCAGCAGCGGGTCGAGAATGGCCACGTCCGGCAGCAGTTGCGGCGAATAGACCGCCTGTTTCTTATTCTGCGGATCGGTGATCACCGACACCCAAGTCACCTCCGAACCGGTGCCCGAGGTGGTCGGCATCAGCACCAGCGGCACCCGTTTGCCACGGGCTTTGTCGGTGCCGTAGAGGTTTTCAAGTGGCTGGTCGCTGTTGGTCAGCAGAGCGACCAGTTTGGCGGCGTCCAATGAACTGCCACCGCCCAGGCCCAGCACGCCATCGGCCTGGAATGCTTTGGCCTGACGGGCGGCTTGCTCGACCACGGCTGAAGACGGGTCCGGCGTGACCTGATCAAACACCGCCACCGCGCACCCGGCGGCTTCGAGTACCGCTTGTGCGCGGCCGGCAAAGCCGAGGCTGACAATCCCCGGATCGCACACCAGCAGCACCCGCTGTGCCCCCAGGCCACGGAACACAGTGCCAAGTTCTTGCAGTGCCCCGGCTTCGCAAATGATGCGCGGCACGCTTCTGAATTCATAGTTCATCGCTGACTCCTGTTAACTGATGAAATGCACCGCCTCGCGATCTTTTGATCGTTTAAAAGATCGCGAGGCGAGCTCGCTCCTACAGGGCCCGGCGTTTACAACACCGAGGTGTAGAGGCCGTGGATGTCGTCGCGGTCAAGTGGGCGGGGGTTGTTGATCAGCAGACGCTCGATTTTCAAGGCGTCATCGGTCAGTTGGTCGATGTCTGCGTCGGTGACTCCCACTTCGCTCAGGCGCTGGGCAAACGGCATGCGCGCCACCAGCCGGGTCATAAAGTCGATAAAGCCGTCGCACGCCTCACGGGGGCTGGCGAAGCGCTGCCCCGGTAACACTGCACTGGCCAATTGCGCGTACAAGGCTTCGGCGGCCGGGCGGTTGAAGTTCAACACCGGTACCAACACCAAGGCATTGCTCAAGCCGTGGGGCAAATGGAAATGCCCGCCCAGCGGATACGCCAGCGCATGCACTGCTGCCACCGGCGCGTTGGCGAAGGCCATGCCCGCCAGCATCGAGCCCAGCAACATGTTCGAACGCGCCTGCAAATCACCGGGCTCGGCCAGCACGCGGTCCATGTTGGCCGCCAGCAAGGTCAATGCCTGCACCGCCAGGCCATCCGACAGCACGTTTTTTTTGTGCGCGCTGCTGTAAGACTCGATAGCATGGACCATGGCATCCACACCGGTCATGGCGCTTACAGCGGCAGGCAGGCCGACCGTCAGCCGCGCATCGAGCAACGCGATGTCGGGGTACAGCAGCGGGCTGACCACGCCCTTTTTCTCGTGGCTCGGGGTGGTGACAATGGCCACCGCCGTGACTTCCGACCCTGTGCCTGCGGTGGTCGGAACCTGGATCAGCGGCAAGCGCGGGCCTTTGGCCAGGCCGATGCCGTAGATGTCCTCCAGCCGTTGTTCGTGACCGCAGAGCAAGGCCACCAGTTTGGCGATGTCCAGCGAGCTGCCGCCGCCCAGGCCAATGACCGCCTGCGCGCGGCATTCGCGCGCCACCGCCACGGCGTCTTCAACGCAGGCCACCGGCGGGTCGGCCTGCACGTCGCTGTACAACGTGACTTGTAAACCGCTGTCGCGCATGGCGTTAATCGGCGCGTCGAGCAAGCCTGCGCGTAGCAAACCGGGGTCGCTGACCAGCAACACCCGCTCGGCATTCAGTTCTCGGCACAAGGCGCCCAGGCGCAGCGCGCCGTCGATTTCGCAGATCACCCGTGGTGTGGTTTCAAAGGTAAATTTTGACATGGCGGTCCCTACCCTGCGGTCACGCTGCCGCGCTCGATGCGAAAGAGCGCATCGACCAGATCGGCAGAATGAGTGTCATCGGATTCAGATATCAGCACGCACAGCCCTTCACGGCCGAGCTTGGCGATCACTTCGCTCAGGCGCCGGGACAACACCGGCGCCACCCCTTCAAACGGCTCATCTAGCAATAGCAACGTGTGGCCCGGCATCAACGCCCGCGCCAGCGCCACCAGCTTTTGTTGCCCGCCGGACAATTGCATGGCCTTGCGCTCACGGAACTGGGCGATCTCCGGAATCAGGCTGTAGACCCACTCCAGACGGCGCTGGCTGTCAGGCAATTTATTGGCCCAGACCGGCAGCAAGATGTTCTCTTCGACAGTCAGCGCCGGGATCAATCGGCGGTCTTCGGGCAGGTAGCTGATGCCCGCTGCGGCGCGGGTAAACCCCGGCCGGTTGCGCAGGTCCTGGCCGGCAAACGTGATCGACCCCGAGTCAGCCTCGAGCAGGCCCATGATGGTGCGGATCAAAGTGGTTTTACCGGCGCCGTTATGGCCGATCAAACCGACCATTTGCCCGGCGCCCACGTGCAACGACACGTCATGCAAAATCGGCACGCCTTCGATCGAGACGTGCAGGTTGCGAATATCCAGACTCATTGCGCTGCCCTCTTGTGAGCGTTTGGCCCGCCGGTGACGAACTCTTGTACGCGGGGGTTGGCCAGCACCGCTTCAGGCGCCCCGTCGGCCAGCACTTCACCGCTGTAGAACGCCAGAATTCGCGACACGTAGCGGCGCACCACGTCCATGTCATGTTCCACAAACAGCACCGTCACCTGATGCTGTGCGACCACGCGCATCACGGTGTCCATAAGGGCGGTTTTCTCTTCGGCACTGACGCCGCTGGTGGGCTCATCGAGCAGCAGCATTTGCGGGTCACCGATCAATGCCATGGCAATGTCGATCAATTTGCGCACGCCTTGGGGTACCGCCGTGACCAACGTGTCGCGCCAGCGGCTGATGTCGAACTCGGCCAGAATCGCATCCGCCTGGGCAATGCGTGACGCATTGCGCATCGGCGCCAGCAGCGACGGGAACGGGCTTTGCGCGGCGGAGACGGCAATCAGCAGGTTGTCCAGCACGCTCAGTTGCGGGAACAACTGCGCGACCTGGAACGAACGCGCCATGCCCGCCCGGGTGATGGCCCTGGGCGTGCGGCCAAGGATCGACTGGCCGTTGAACAGGATCTCGCCACGGCTGGGTTTCAGGTAACCGGTGACCATGTTGATAAACGTGGTTTTACCGGCGCCATTGGAGCCAATCACCCCGACGACTTCGCCTTTGTGGATGCGCACGTTGACGTCTTTGGCCGCCGTTACGGCGCCAAATTCCTTGCACAGCCCTTGGGTTTCAAGAATGCAGTTCATGCCTTTGCCCTCCGCGCCTGCCCGGTGAACAGGCTCCACAAGCCTTTAGGCAGGAACACAATGATCGCCAACAGGGTGAAACCCAGAATCATCTGCCAACTGTGCGGCACCAGCTCGATGGCGTAGGTGCGCACCACGGCAAACAGAATGGCCGCAATAAATGGCGCGGCGACGTGGGCAGTACCGCCCAGCAAGGCGATGAAGACGAATTCGCCGGAGGTGATCCAGTAGGCCATTTCCGGGTCGATGTGCCCGGCCGACAACGCCATGAAACCACCGCCCAACGCCGACACGGCAGCGGCCGCGACATAGTTCATGTACAGCACCCAGCGCGGTGACTGGCCGAGGTATTCGACGCGCACTTCGTTTTCACGGATGGCCTCGCACATCATCCCGGCGCTGCTGCGGCTGTAGCGGTGCAGCAACACCGCCAGCAACCCCGAGCAGGCAACGATAATGATGAACAGCGCCAGCGACGCCTGCCCGGCAGCGGGTGTCCAGCCAATCAGGGTCCAGGCCTTAACGTTGAAGCCGTCAGTGCTGCCCAGCGCCGAGCTTTTGACCAGCACGCCGTACAAAATCATCGAGAACGCCAGCGACAGCATGGCGAAGAAAATCTCCCGGTAGCGGGTCATCAGCAGCCCCAGCAGCATGGCCAGCAACACTGCCGCCCCCACCCCGATCACCAGCAGCAGGGCCAGGTCGGTGATGTCCAGGAAGTGCCCGCTCATGCCCACCGCGTAACCGCCGATGCAGAAGAACAAGCCTTGGCCAAAGGTCACCAGCCCGGCGCGCATTTGCATGACCACGCCTTGCACCACCATGGCCTTGGCCAGCGCCATGGTCAGCAAAAACACCAGCCATTGCGGGGCGATTACGCCGCCTGCAGCCAGCAGCACGGCAACGCCGAGCAGAATCAATTCGGTTTTACTCAGGCGCATTTAGATTTTCCTCGCCAGTACACGGCCGAACAGCCCTTGAGGACGCACGGCCAACACCAGCGCCATCACCCCGTAGATCACAAAAAGCTCGAACTCCGGCGCGTAATGCACGGCAGCGGCGCGGCTCAAGCCCACCAGCAAGGCGCCCACTGCGGCGCCTTCGATGCTGCCCATGCCGCCGATTACTACCACGGCAAATGCCAGCACGATGACTTCAACGCCCATGCCCGGCACCACCGAGATCGCCGGTGCGGTCAAGGCGCCCGCCAGCGTGCCGAGCATGGTGCCGAGCACAAACACCAGGGTGAACATGCGCCGCACGTTGACGCCCATGGCCATGGCCACTTCACGGTCGTGGATCACTGCGCGCAGCACCTTGCCCTGGTGCGTACGCTCCAGCCATAACCACAGGCCCAGGCCCAGTACCAGCGAGATGCCCACCAGCATCAGGTCGTAATTCGACACCTTGAGCCCGGCCAGCGCGCTGCGCCCCATCTCGGCATAGGGCTGATAGGCGAAATACGGGTTCACGCCCCAGATCATCTTCATGGTGTCTTCGAGGATCAGCAGCAGCGCGTAGGTGATGATCACCATCAGCACTTCGTCGCGGCCGTACATAAAACGCAGCAGGCCGCGCTCGATGATCAGCCCGACGATCAGCCCGGCCACCAGTGCGCAACCGAGCATCAGCAGATACCCGACCCAGACCGGGCCAATGCCGTTATTGAAATACCAGCCCACCAGAGACGCAGCGGTGTAGGCGCCAATGGCATAAAAACTGCCGTGGGCCATGTTCAGGATGCGCATCACCCCGTAGATCACCGTGAGCCCGGCCGCGACCAGAAACAGCCACGAGGCATAAATGGTGCCGTCTATCAGCACCGCGAAAAGACTCATCATTGAGGTCCTACCTTGGCAAGAAGGTGGCAATACCTGTAGGAGCGAGCTCGTCTCGCGATCTTTTGATCTTTAAAAGATCGCGAGGCAAGCTCGCTCCTACAGTGGCCGTTAACGGATCAGTTGCACTGCGCGCCGGGGAAGCCGGCCTTGATCCAGTCCAGCGCGGTGGTGCCATCCGGCGGGGTCACGCATTCGCCCGAGAAGGCGATGACGTTTTGCACGCCGCCTTTTTTGGTCGCCGGGTCGTATTGGTATTCGCCGTAGGCAATCCCTTGCATGGCTTGATGGCCATCGGCGCGGGCCATTTGTACGGTGCCGGACACCGACTCAAAGGTCGCACCCTTGAACGCTTGGGCGATTTGCAGCGGGGTCGGGATTTTGCCTGGCTCAACCTTGGCGTTTTCCGCCGCGTGCTTGAGGCCCAGAATGGCCTGGGCCATTTTGCTGGCCGGGTACGTCGGCGCGGTTTTGTAGGCGGCCTGGTACTGGCCTTTGAACCAGCCGTTGAGGGTGTTATCCGGCGCAAAGGCACCGAACGGGCCACGGCCACCAATGATCATGCCGTTAGGCGCCTGATCCTTATAACGGTCGATGGCCGACTCGCCGCAGGTCAGTACCGCCGTGGCGTCTTCGAGCAAGCCACGGGCGTTGGCTTGCAACACCAGAGCTTCCATGTCGCCGCCCCAGAAGCTGGAGTGGATGATGTCCGGGCGCTTGACCGAGATCGCGGAGATTTCAGCGCCGTACTGGCCCTGGAACACTTTGGGCATTTGCGACTCCACCACTTTGGCCTTGGGCATCAGTTGCTCCATGGAGTGGGTGAAGTCGTTCCAGCTGTCCTGACCCCAGGCGTAGTTCTGCTGAATACCGGCGACTTTCTGTGCGTCCGGGCGCACCTTGGCCAGGTAACGGGCGGCGCCAATGTTGTCCACCGCCGCATCGAGGCTGGTGCGGAATACGTACTGCGGGGTTTTGTCTTCTTTGAACAACTGCGAGGTGCCGCAGTCGTAGAACACCGTCATGGCGCCCAGCTCTTCGGCAACCGGCGCAATGGCCAAGCAGTCACCGGAAGAGATATAGCCCACCACCGCATCGACCTTCTGGCGCTGCACCAGGTTGCGGAATTCCTCGACCTGTTTGGCCGCCCCGCCCGCTTCGTCAATCATGACCATTTCAATTTCGGCACCGTTGATACCGATCTTGTCGTAGGGCGCAGGTAACTGGCCTTTGTTTAAGCCTTCGACCAGCACCTTGGCGGCATTCGCTGACGGCTCGCCAAATGGGCCTGCGGCCGGGCCTGACAAGAAGGTCACCACGCCAATGCGGAACTTGCCGTTTTCAGCAGCCTGTACCCCGGCGCTCAATGACAGCGCTAGCGCGGCAGCCGTGACGGCAAAGGCCAAAGGGTGTTTCAACATGCTTTTCTTGGAATTATTCATGCTTGCTTCTCGGTCAAAGTGCGAGCCGCTAGGGCTCGGCGACGGGTTTACGCGCGGCCAGACGCCGCTTCAGGGTGGCGCTGTCGAGCTGTAGCTCTTGCGCCGAATACACCGACCAGTCACCCAGCATCAGTTGGGCAGGCGGGTAATCGGTATTGCTGACCGGCGTGCCAATGGCCTGGCTCTGCTGGATTTGATGGGTCACCGGGTCGATGCGTGAAAAGCTGCCGGGCGGGTCTTCGGGTAAGGCGATGTCCAGGCCTTCGAGGGCACGGATCAGGGCCTGGGTGTCGGTCACCCCGCCGGTTTTCTCAAAAGCTTTGGCCATCACCATCACCACGCTGTAGGCGCCTTGCGCGGCGTAGGTCGGGTAGCGCCCGCTCAACTGATGAAAGCGCTCGACAAACGAGCGGTTGCGCGGGGTGTCGGGCCAGTTGTTGTGGTGGCGCGCCGACAGAATCAACCCGGCTGGCGCCTTGTTGCCCAGCGACACCAGAAAATCGTAATTGGCCCCGGTGTCGAAGTTCGCCAGCCGCGAGGTTTCCAGCAAGCGGCTACCGGCGGCCTGTTTGACAAAGGCATGGAAGTCGCCGCCCCAGATCGCCGAAACGATGATGTCGGGCCGGGCCTGTTCCAGCGCGGTGATGTACGGCGAGTAATCAGGTTCGTACAGACGCGGCCATAACTCGATGACGTCATCGAACTTCACCCCCAACTGGTTCAGGGCTTCGTGCAAATCATCGCGGGACACATGGCCGTATTCGTAGTCAGGGCCAATAAACGCCAGACGCTTCCAGCCAGTTTTTTTCTGCAAGGCTTGCAGATACCGCGCGCCTGCCGCCATGGAAGTCCAGGTGTCATTGGTCACACGAAAATAATACGGGTGGCCGTTTTCCAGGGTCATGCGCGACGAGGCGTGATCGGAGCCGATCATCAGCACTTTTTCCTGGCGGGCCAACTGGCTGACGGCCAGCGCCACGCCGGATGAAACCATGCCGCACAGCACTTGCACGCCATCCTTGTGGATAAAGCTCTTGGCCAGGCTGACGCCGTAGGAGGCTTTGGACTGGTCGTCATCGACAATTACCCGCAGGCGCGGCACGGGCTCACCGGCCACGCGGCGGGTTTGTAATTCGTTGAGTGCGACTTGAATGCCGAGGATGCTGTCGTGGCCATAAATGGCGGCGCGCTCGGTCATCGGGTACAAGCAGCCCAGGGTCAGATCGGCGTCAGCGGCCGGCACGCCTAATTCCAGACGGCCGACGTCGGCGCTGGATATGGGGCTGGCAAGCAGAGTGCTCAGGGTCAGGAGGCCAAAGGCCCATTGACGCAACGGGGACATAAATTCCTTTGGGCGTTGAAAACGCCTCTTGTTGGAGTGCGGGAAGGGACAGAGCAAGGGCTGTGCCAAGGTGAACAACGTGTAGGAGCGAGCTTGCCTCGCGATCTTTTAAAGGGTCAAAAGATCGCGAGGCAAGCTCGCTCCTACAGGATTTGCGGGTGTGTTGAGCGGTTTGCGCTCAACCTGCGCGCAAGTGTGAGCGCTTAGCGCTCAATACCCAGCCGTTGCAGGCGGCGTTTGAGCGCGTGGCGCGAAATGCCGAGCAATTGCGCGGCCAGACCTTTGTGGCCCGCCGAGCGGCTGAGCGCATCGGTCACCAGCTCGCGCTCGGCACGTTCGAGCTGGTCGCCCAGCACGCCGGATGCCTCCACCTCTTGCCCTTGCAAGGGCGCGGGCAACATCGCCGCGCTGATGCCTTGGCCCGGCAACAGAATGGTCAGGCGCTCGACCAGATTCTTCAGTTCGCGCACGTTGCCGGGCCAGCGATGACGGCGCAGCGCCGCCACGCAATCGGGCAAAAACTGGATCGGACTGACGCCCTCTTCAACCGCCTGGCGCTGAGCGAAATACTGCGCCAGCAACAGCAGGTCTTCGCCGCGCTCACGCAAGGCCGGGATGTCCACCGTGATGACGTTCAAACGATAAAACAGATCTTCACGAAACCGCCCCAGACGCACATCGTCGGCCAGGTCCCGGTTGGTCGCCGCCACCACCCGCACGTCGGCACTGCTGGCCTGGCTGGCGCCCACCGCGCGGTAGCTGCCGTTTTCCAGAAAGTGCAGCAACTTGGCTTGCAGGCTCAGTGGCAACTCGCCGATTTCGTCGAGAAACAGCGTGCCGCCGTTGGCCTGGCTGACCAACCCGGCGCGCTTTTGATGGGCGCCGGTGTAGGCGCCTTTCTCCGAGCCAAACAGCTCGGCCTCGATCAACTGCTCTGGCAAGGCGGCGCAGTTCACTTCGATAAACGCGCTGGCAGCCCGTGAACTGTGCGCATGCAACGCTTGGGCGACCAAGGTCTTGCCGGTACCGGACTCACCCAGCAGCAGAATCCGCGTGGCCGAGCTGCGGGCAATCCGTTGCACCGCCGCGTGCAGCGTACTCATGGCCGGGCTTTGCCCTTGCAGGCCGGGCACCGGTGACTCAGGTGTGTCCAGGGCCAAGGTGCTACTGATGGTGGCAAGCAAGTCATCCAGTTCAAAGGGTTTGGTCAGGTAATCGGTGGCGCCGCTTTTGACCGCCTGCACCGCCGCCCGGGTGTCGCCGTGGGCAGAGATCATGATCACCGGCAGGTGCGGGCTGCGCTGGCGCAAGCCATCCAGCGTGGCCATGCCATCGATGCCCGGCAGGCCCAGGTCCAGCAAGACAATGTCGATGTCATCCAGCACCTGTTGCAGCGCCGCCTCGCCGCTGTTGGCCGTGCTGATACGCATGCCCTCCCCGCGCAATGCATAGCTGAGCGAGCGCACCAGCGCTTCTTCATCGTCGACGATTAACACGTGAACATCAGGCATCTGTGTCTCACTTTTACGTATTCAAAATGATCGGTAGCCGCTGACGGGGCACGCAAGCGGCTACAAAAACCGGGTGAACGCAGGGAAATCGAGCGCCACCTGTGTGCCCTCACCCACGCGGCTGACGATGTGCATGCGCGCATCGTTGGCCTCCAGCAGTTGCTGGCTGATGCTCAACCCCAAGCCGGTGCCCTGGGGTTTAAGGGTGAAAAATGGCTGGCGAATCTGCTCCAGGTGTTCGGGCGAAATGCCGCAGCCCTGATCGATGATCAACACCCGCACCCGCCCTTGGCCTGTCTCGGCGCACAAGCGCACCACGCCACCTTCCGGGCTGGCTTGCACAGCGTTCAAACACAGGTTGAGCAGCACTTGGCGGGCTTGATCCGGGTCGACGAACAGTTGCAAATCCCCTGCCGACTCGCACAGCAGTTCGATATTGCGCGCTTGCAAGTGGGGGGCGACCATCGCCGCCGTGTGCTCGAACAGGTGCGCCACCGAGACCACCCGCGGTTTGGCCGGGTGCGGGCGGCCGTACTCGAGCAAATCATTGGTGACCCGTGACAAGCGGTCGATTTCCTTGACCAGATCACTCAGCAGGTGCCGCCGCTCGGGTTCTTGCTCGCGGCGCAGCAAGGCTTGCACGGTGGTCTTCATGGTCGCCAGCGGGTTGCGCACCTCATGGGCCACGCCCGTGGCGAAGGTGCCCAGCACGGCGAGGTTTTCGCTGCGCACGGTCTGGTCCATGACCTGCGCCAGACGCTCGGCCATCACGTTAAAGGCCCGAGCCACATGGCTGATTTCATCGTCCTTGGGCTGTAGCGCGAGGCGATAGCTCAAGTCGCCCATGGACAGTTGATGGGCACCTTGCAGCAAGGTGCTGACCCGCGCGCGCAACTGCCGCGAGAGGGTAAAGAAGACAATGAGGATAAACCCGATAAACCCCGCCGCCACCCAGTACAGCCACCAGCGCGCATCGTTCAGAGGCTTGAGGATGGCACCCGGCTCGACACTGAACACCAGTTGCCAGCCGGGCAAAATCATCGGCCCTTCGTGCCATTGCCCCGGCGCCTTGACGGGCCGCCCGGTGGGGTCGATAAACGCGCCGCCAGGCACGCGTAACAACGGCGCAACCACGCCGCCCATACCCGCACTGACCAGCAACTCGCTCAAGGAAGCCAGGCGTAAATGCAGGGCTATGCGCACCTTCTGGTTGGTACGCCCGATGCGGATGCTCTTGCGGATCAGAAAGCTGCCCGAGCCGCCCGCCTTGGGCAGCAGCGGCCCTATCACTTCGACATCGCCGACCCATTGCACCGGCAAACCGGCGATGGACCAGTGTTCATTGCCCCAGTACGGCTCCCCCGATGCAGACTGGCCCGGCAGTACTTTGATCAAGCGGTCCTGCTCATCAAAAAACAGCACGCCGTACATAAAGGGCAAGTCCCCTTCCAGCTTGAGCAGCGAGTCGACGTCGCTGATCAGCCGCGATTGATCAACTATAAATTCAGGCATGTTGGGGTGATTGGACAGCGCCGAGAGCTGGTAGAAGCGATCATCCAGAAAGGAGGACAGGCGGTTGGCCGTCGACAATGCCTGGGCATCCAGCCGCTCGCCGGTAAGACGGTTGAGCAAGTCCTTGGCCAGTTGCTCATAAAAAATCGCCAGGGTAATCAGCGCCACGCTCATAACCACAACGGACAGCAACGTATAGCGCGCCACCAGGCTACGGTGCGGCCGGGCAAGCCACTGCAACAACACATGGAGGGAAGAGTCGGGGTTCATGGCGTTCTTGATTGTTTTTGTAATGGCCCCAGCATAGGGATCGACCCTTGGGCCTGTCCATGACTGCGTGTTGCAGATTTCGTGGCTCATCGCCTAATATACGTTTCGCTTACATTACATATACATTTCATCTTGGGTCATTTGATGGGCATCGTAAAAATCTCGGACGCCATGCACGAAAATCTGCGCATCGCCAGCAACGCGCTCAGTCGCTCGATCAATGCTCAGGCAGAGCACTGGATGCGCATTGGCATGCTGACAGAGCTGTACCCGGATCTGGATCACAACCAGATCAGTCGTTTACTGATTCGCGCCGAGCTTGAGGGCGGTCTCGATTTAAAACAGCTGTGCCAATTGGCTGATTCGGCACAGGCTGCAGCAGGAGCCCGCCCATGAGAGCGCACGTGGTTATCAACACACCGGCCCAAATCGCCCAGTCCAAAGTCGCCGGTATGCTCGCGGCTGAAGTACTGGCGATGATCACCCCGCACGTCAAAGCAGGGGTGACCACCGACCAGCTCGACAAGATTTGCCACGACTACATCGTCAATGTGCAAAAGGCCATTCCCGGCAACGTCGGCTACCACGGCTTCCCGAAAACCGTGTGCACCTCGGTCAATGAAGTGGTGTGCCATGGCATCCCGTCGGGCCGGGTGCTGCACGATGGCGACATCGTCAACATCGACATCGCCGTGGTGAAGGATGGCTGGTACGGCGACACCAGCCGCATGTACTACGTGGGCGAACCGAGCCCGCAAGCGCGGCATCTGGTCAAAACAACCTATGAGGCCATGTGCGCCGGTATTCGCCAGGTTCGCCCCGGTGCAACCCTGGGCGACATTGGCCACGCGATCCAGACCGTTGCCGAAAAAGAAGGCTTCAGCGTGGTGCGCGAGTACTGCGGCCACGGCATCGGCAAGGTTTATCACGACGAACCGCAGATCCTCCATTACGGTTATCCCGGCCAGGGCATGAAGCTTAAAACCGGCATGATTTTCACCGTCGAGCCGATGCTCAACGCGGGCAAGCGCCACGTCAAAACCCTGGCTGACCAGTGGACCGTGGTCACCAAGGATTTGTCGCTGTCGGCCCAGTGGGAACACATGGTGGCGGTGACCGACAACGGCTTTGAAGTGCTGAGCCCTTGGCCGGATGCGGTTGAGGAGTTCGCGCCGATTACCTGAGTTGCAAGCACAATGGCGCCTTCTGCAAGCCACTTGGCGCCTTGCTGCTAGTGTGTAAAGGCGGCCAGCCGAGCATTATTTGTTCAGGCGCTGAGGCAGGTGTTTCAGCGGTTTCTGACGAAGAGGTGTTCGAATGTCCAAGATCTGGTTTATCACTGGCAGTTCCCGTGGCCTCGGTCGCTCCATCACTCTGGCTGCCCTGCGCGCCGGAGACCGTGTTGTCGCCACCGCCCGCAAGCCTCAGCAACTGGATGACCTGGTGGCCGAGTTTGGTGATGCGATTTACCCACTGGCGCTGGACGTGACCAACAACGAGCAGGTGGAACAGGCGGTTGACGCCGCCGTGAAGCATTTTGGCCGCCTCGATGTGGTGGTCAACAACGCCGGTTATGGCGATCTGGCTGCGGTCGAAGACGTCACCCTGGAAGACTTCCGCGCGCAAATCGACACCAACTTCTACGGCGTGGTGTATGTGAGCAAGGCGGTTGTGCCGGTCCTGCGTCGCCAGGGCAGCGGGCACATTTTCCAGGTCTCGTCGCTGGGTGGGCGCATCGGCATGGTTGGCCTGGGCGCGTACCAGAGCGCGAAATGGGCCGTCGGCGGCTTCTCCACCGTGCTGGCACAGGAAGTCACCCCGCTGGGCATCAAAGTGACCGTGCTTGAGCCGGGCGGCATGCAGACCGATTGGGCTGGCCCGTCCATGACCATCCCGCCTATCAGCGAACCTTACCAACAGTCGGTCGGCGCACTGGCCGAGCTGCTCAACTCCCCGGGCATTTTGCCGACCCGCCCGGACCGTGTGGCTGAAATTGTGCTGGAACTGGCCCTCAAGGACGACGCACCACTGCGTCTGCTGATCGGTAGCGACGCGGTGCAGTACGCTGCCAAGGCCGCGCAAGACCTGGCCGAATCGGATAAAAAGTGGCACGACCTGAGCGTGTCGGCCTCTAACTGAGCCCCCTGACTGACCTGACATAAAGGAGCCCCCATGTCTGACGCAAGCCGCCCTATTGCCTCTCGTTTCAATGTGCCGGATGCCTTTTGGCATGGCCTGAAGCTGATCGGGCTGGAGCCTTCCGTGGTCCTGCGTCAGGCACGGCTCCCCGTCACGCTGTGCATACGTGAACTGCGTGACCGGCGTCAGGTGAGCACTGAAGAATTCTTTCGTTTGTGGGCCGCCGTGCAGGCCCTCAACCCAGACCCGGCCGCCGCTGTGTTGCTGGTGACCCGGCTTGATTTTGCGACCTTGCCGCCGTCCAGCTTTGCTGCCTTTATCGCCCGTGATTATCGCGATGGCTTGCACCGCATGGCCCGCTTCAAACAACTGTGCACGCCGGAACGGCTGCTGGTTAATGAGGACGGCCAGACCTGCACCGTCACCATTGACTGGCTGCACACCCCCGAGTTGCCGCCCAACCTGCTGGTGGACGCGGCCTTTGCCACCTTCGTAGAACTGGGGCGTCAGGGCACCCGCGTGCACATTACCCCGCGCAAGGTCGAACTGGCCCGTAACGACGATGGCAGCCCTGCGCTGAGCGAGTTCTACGGCTGCCCTGTGCAGTATGGCGCCGAGCGCAATGCCTTGGTGCTGGACGTGACGGATCTGGATCGGCCATTTCCGGGCCATAACCCGGAGCTGCTGGACATGCTCAACCCGGCGCTGATAGCTGCACTGGCCGAGGCCACGGCGTCGGCGTCGGCCAGCATCAGCCTGCAAGTCAAGGCGGCACTCAAGCGCATCCTCGCCAGCGGTCGCCCGGAACTGGCCGATGTGGCGCGGGAACTGGGCATGAGCGAGCGCACCTTACAGCGGCGAATTACCGAAGACGGCACGAACTTTCGGCAACTGATGCTGGAGACCCGCCAAGAGGTGGTGCGCCATCTGCTCAGCGAGCCTTCAATCGAGATTGAAGAAATTGCCTGCCTGCTAGGCTACGAGGATACCAACTCGTTTTATCGGGCGTTTCGCTCATGGGAAGGCACGACGCCTGCGCGTTGGCGCGCCTCGCAAGCCCAGCAACCCATGTCGTCCTCCACTCATTAACGCCAACGGACTACCGAGATGAACATTGTGATGTTTGGCGCCACCGGGATGGTGGGCCAAGGGGTATTGCGTGAGGCTCTGGCTGCACAGGATGTGACCGATGTCCTGAGCATTGGCCGCTCTGACAGCGAAACAAACCACCCCAAACTGCGCACCCTGGTGCATGCCGACCTGCTCGACTACTCGGCCATTGAAGACCTGCTGACGGGCTTTGACGCCTGCTTTTTCTGCCTCGGCGCCTCGGCGGTGGGCATGGACGAAGCCGGGTATTCGCGCATCAACCACGACATCCCGCTGGCGGCCGGCCAAGTGCTGTCGCGCCTCAACCCGCAACTGACCTTTACCTATGTGTCAGGCGCCGGCACCGGCAGCCAGTCGGCCATGTGGGCGCGGGTTAAACGGCGCACCGAAACCGACCTGCTGGCGTTACCGTTCAAGGCGGCTTACATGTTTCGCCCTGGGGTGATCCAGCCGTTGCACGGCGCGCGTTCGAAGACGCCGATGTACAACGCGTTCTATGTGCTGACCTCGCCCTTGCTGTCGATTGCCCGCAAGTTACTGCCCAAGTACGTGTTGTCGACCGAAGAAATCGGCTTGGCAATGCTCGAAGTAGCGCGCCATGGTGCGCCGAAGAACATTCTGGAGACGGTGGATATTCGGGGATTGGTGAAGGGCTGAATCAATCAAATACGTGTAGGAGCGAGCTTGCCTCGCGATCTTTTGATCTTTTAAAAGATCGCGAGGCAAGCTCGCTCCTACAGTTGGTTGGGCCGGTTGGTTAGACCTTCCACTCGTTGATATCGAAATCACGACGGATCAGGCGTTGTTCGAGCAGGAACTGTTTGGAACCACTCAACAATTCAAGGCCTACCGGGGATAGTGGCTCCAGCTGAAACTCATTCCCGGTGTAGGTGGCTTCAATCGCCGCCTGGGAGTATTTGGACGCCTGGGCATGGAAGCTGAAGTAAGCCGGCCAGTCGGCCGTGATCTGCGCCACCGACTCGCGCCGCGCAGCCAACCAGGCCTCACTGAAGTGGGGCACTTGTTTCAATAACTTCTCACTGGCGACGGTCACGGTGCAGCCGCGTAAGTGCGGGTGGTCAGTGGCCTGGTCGATCAGCGGGTAACCGTTGCTCAACAGCGTAGGGCCCAATTCGCTTTGCGCTGCGTAAGCGGCAATGTCGCCCCGCGCCAGTGCGGCTTCCGAATCGCGGGCAGGCAAGGCAACGATTTTGGTGTCTTTGAGAATGCCTGCCTCGTGCAAGGTGCCGATCAGGTAGCGGTGCATGTACGACCCCAGCGGCGTGGCAACCACCTTGCCTTTGAGTTCGGCCACAGAGCTCACGCCGTTCTTGGGAGTGACGAGCCAGGCGTTCATGCCCACGGCATCGATGCTGAGCAAACGGCTGGCCTGGCTCATGGCGTAACACACCATGGCCGGGGTATCGCCGTAGGTGCCGACATCCAGCGCACCCGACAGCAAGGCTTCATTCAGTTCCGGGCCGTTCACAAACACGTAAGTGTTGATGTTGTCGAAGCCCAGTGGCTCCAGATGTTTTTGCGTTATCCCTTGGTGCAAGGCCCAACCGGAGGGCCCGGTAGGCACTGTGGTCGAACCCACATAGCCCACACGCAAAGTACGCTTTGGGTCGCTGGCGGCGAGCAAACGCCCGGGCAATCCTAACAAGGCCGCAGCACCGAGCCCGGCCCCCAAAAACTGCCGTCGATTGAATCCCTTCATGGTTAATACTTTCCTAGCAAATGGTAACTCTGGTCATCGCTGGCGGTAGACGCCCGCCCCTTGCCCCACCCCACCGCGCTGCGGTAGCTGCCCAGCCACTGCCGGGTCTGATCAGCGATCTCGACAGGCGTAGCCAGGCGGTCTGCGTACGGCGCCACAAACAAGGCATCTTCGGGGCAGTAGACTTCGCACATAAAGCAGGTCTGGCAATCGCCCTGCCGGGCAATCAACGGCGCTTGCCCCGGTACTGGCGCGAACACGTTAGTGGGGCAAGCCAGCACGCAAATGTTGCAGCCGGTGCAACGCTGCGGATCAATCAGTTCAATCATGCCGCCTGCCCTCTCAGCAACTGCTCCATCACCGGCCCAAGGTGTTCATGCCCGGTCCAGACGTCATCCAGCCCGCCACTGATAACCCGGTGGCGTTGCGTCACGTCGGTGCCTGCATAGTCGCTGCGCCGGTGCATGCCACGGGACTCGGTGCGTTCCAGCGCACTGCGGTACATCCAGCGGGACACCGCCAGCATCGCCGTGGCTTCGCGCAGGCGCAGGGTTTGTTCGTGGTCCGCCGCCGGGGCCGCGTGGCGCGTCTGCTGCCACAGCGTGTCGAGCCGGCCGAGCGAGGCCTGCAAGTCTTCGCCATGGCGGAACCAGTTGCGCTGATACGGGAATACTTCATCCTGCACGGCTTTGATCAGCGCGCCGCTGTCCATGCGCTGACCTCGAGCATCGAGCAAGCCCGCCCTGCCCTGGGCGCGTAAATGGGTGCTGGCCGCCAGTCGGTTGGCCTGAGCGAACTGCGCCGCGCCAGCGCCTGCCCAAAAGCCGGACGACAACGCCCACGCCGCGTTATGACTGCCACCCCCGGTGAACGCCCCGCAGATCAGCTCGCGAGTCGCCGCATCACCGGCCGCGTACAAGCCCGGCACGCTGGTCGCACACTGTTCATCGACAATGCGCAGGCCACCGGTGCCACGCACCGTGCCCTCCAGGCGCAAGGTCACCGGGAACAACTGCTGAAAAGGATCAATGCCGAGACGATCGAAAGACAGAAAAAAGTTCGGCTGCGCCAGGCGCATCTGCGCCTGAACCGTGGCATCGGCCTTGTCCAGCCGCGCATACACCGTCTCGGTTTGCAGCGCCTTGGCAATCACGCCACGGCCCTGAGCCGAACCTGCGCCTTCCATCACGCGACCGTCAGCATGATAAAAAACCGCCCACTTATAGAGCGCTGATTTGGTCACCGACGAAAAAGCCGGGCACAAGCCATACGCATTGGAAAACTCCATACCGGAAAAATCGGCGCCGACTTCGGCCGCCATCAAATGCCCGTCACCCGTCAATACATTGCAACCCAGCGCCCGACTTAGAAACGCGCAGCCACCCGTCGCGATGACCACGGCAGCGGCTTCGACCTTCCATTCATGATTTTTCTGCCGCGAGAAACCGGACGCACCGCTGACGCGCCCTTCACTGTCTGTGAGCAGTTGCAGCGCCGGGCTGTGATCGAGAATCCGCACACCGGCCTGCTTCACCCGCTTGCGCATCAAACGCATGTATTCCGGGCCCTGCAAAGAAATACGCTGCTGCTGGCCGTCGCTGTCGAGCGGGAACGGATAACCCCAGTCAGCGAGGGTTTGCATGTTGCTCCAGGTTTGTTCAAGGACGCGGTCCATCCAGTGGTTTTCCGCCAGAAAACCACCACGCGCATAGCGGCTGGCTTTGGCGTCTTCACGCTTTTGCGCGTCAGGTTCGACGTACCAGACGGCCGTGCCCGAAGGCGCCGTAGCCCCGGACGCCCCGCAGTAGCCTTTGTCCGCCAGCACCACACGTGCGCCCTGGGCCGCCGCACTGATCGCCGCCCAAGTGCCCGCGGGTCCACCCCCGATCACCAACACATCGGCGCGCCACTCACGCCCGCCCACGCGCTCCTCCAGACCTGACATAGTGAATTCCTTGTTGAAACAGAAGAATTTTAGGTATGACGGGCCCGACTTCAGTCAGGTGGTTGATGGCATTGCTGATTATAAAAATAAAAGGAAAAAGTCTAAAAACGAAAGACCTGCTTGTTATTTGGTTATAACGAGTTTAGGGGGGCTGGATGAGTCTGTGGCAAGTGACAGGTTTGCAGCTGGTTTGGGCTTAAGAGCATGAAATGACATTTAAATGCAGTAACAACTGATCAGATGTTAAGGAGTACGGCCCAGCTTAGAATTGCCCAACAGTAAGCCACTGGCGTACATTAGCAATGATCTTCATTGAAACCCCGATTTTTACCCGCAGAGCTAAAGAGTTAATGAATGAGGATGCTTATATCGCTTTGCAAAGGGTGCTCGTACTGAATCCTTCTGCAGGTGACGTAATGGAAGACACGGGTGGTATCAGAAAAATCCGGATCGCGGCCAAAGGCCATGGAAAACGGGGCGGTGCACGCGTGATTTACTATCACTTCGTCTCGGCCTCGCAAATCGCACTACTGATGATCTACCCGAAAAATGAACAACAAGATCTGACAGCCGATGAGCGCAGAGCACTCAAAGCCGTCATTGAACACTGGAGATAACCATGAGCAAATTTTTTGATGAGCTAATGGAGAGCGTGCAGCAAATGGACGAAATTGTCCGAGGCGAACGTCGTCCGTCCCGTGAGTTTCACGTTGACGCACTGCAAGTAAAAGAGATCCGTAAAGCAACAGGTCTGACGCAAGCCAAATTTGCAGCGCTGATTGACGTTCAACTCGGCACCTTACGTAACTGGGAACAAGGCCGTAGAGAGCCCACCGGCCCCGCCAAAGCCCTGTTAAAAGCCATCCATAATGACCCGGTGCACGTACTCAATGCGCTGGCTGGCTGATCAACACAACCTCTGACGACCTTCCCCAGTGCTGCGCCAACAGCAGCACAGCAGAAGCGCTGCTTGCAGCCAGACACCTTCAGAGAAGGTAATGCCCGACAAGCCTGGTAAACATTAATGGCGTGTTTTTTGCTGGACGTTTGCTCAACTTCAACCCTTCAGGCGCCCCCTCCACAGGAGTTTGTAGATGAGTGACACGACCTCACCCCGGCCTCAGAACGTGTACGACGATCCGGTATTTTTTGAAGGCTACAAGAACCTGCGCCAGAAGGATTCGGGGCTGAACGGTGTGCTTGAGATACCGGCATTTCATGCGCTGTTACCCAAATTGCAGGGGCTTAAGGTGCTGGATTTGGGTGCGGGGTTTGGTGACTTCGCACGCTATGCCCGCAGCCAAGGCGCCCAGGCGGTCACTGCTGTCGATATTTCACAAAAGATGTTGTCTGAGGCCCGGCACCTCACCCATGACGACAAGATTGTGTATGTCCATCACCCGATTGAAAGTTTCACACCCCAGGCTCAAGCTTTTGATCTGGTGGTGTCATCGCTGGCGCTGCACTACGTCGATGATTATGCAGCGGTGGTCAAACGCGTGTACGCAAGCCTTGTCCCCGGTGGCCAATTCGTTTTTTCAGTCGAACACCCGCTGTGTACGGCGCAGCCCAGCGGCTGGGTCCTCAGCTCTGAGGGCGAACGCCTGCATTGGCCACTGGACAATTACCACTATGAAACAGAACGCCAAAGCCGTTGGTTTGTAGAGAACGTGACCAAGTTTCACCGAACTCTGCAAACTTACGTCAACACACTGATAGCCGCGGATTTTCGCCTGGATCATCTGGGCGAACCCACGCCTTTGCCGCATGCACTAAAAGAGCGCTCATCATTAACAGATGCACTTAGACGCCCGCCTTTTTTATTATTGGCAGTGAGCAAGCCCGACGTAAGTTGAATGAACACCGATATAATTCGTCTGCCTTTTCGCCATGCTTCTATGAAAAAATCGAGACATTAAAAGGCTATGGATGGCCTCCCATTTCGCGTTTCTGATTGTCACCGACACGTCTGGAACACCCCTGCCAAAGCCATAACGCAAAACATTTTTTTGAAAAATATATCGATTACTAACTGTCATCCACGCTTAGAGCGATGATCATTTCAAAGCTGCTAAATAGCTGACAGGAAAAGCAAAATCACGCACACCCATAAATCGCCAAAAACAAAATATGTATTTTTTATGACAATAAATAAATAGAAATAAAAGCTAAAAACTAAATTCCTGGGTATCACCACTAAAGATTCAAGACAAATCCCTGTAGTTCTGAGGCGTCATCCCAAACCACCTCAAAGAGGCTTTATAGAAACTACTCTGATCACTAAAGCCCAATGTAGCAGAAATATACTTAATACTGTATACCGAGTGCCGCAAGTAATCATGCGCCAAGGCTTGCCTGACATCGTTGTACACCATGGAAAAGCTGAGCCCCTCATTCCTTAAAGAGTACTGCAGGGTTCTTTTGCTAACTTTGAGTGCGTCCGCAATTGAATCCAATGTCGGGGTAACCCCCAGCGCTAAACTTTGTGCAACGGCTCTTCTTATCTTCGACGATGCGAAACCGGTGGGCGATGATTCCAGTTGAACTCTAAGAAAATCAGCGTGTAGACGGTCTAACTTTGGCGATGCTGTAATCAGCGGGTAATTGCAAATTTCTCTGGGAAAAACCAATACATTATGACCTGCTGAAAACTTTAAATTCCGCCCAAACACCTCTTCCAGCCCCGCTCTTTCGCCGGGAGGGGCATAGACTAATTCAACCCCCAACGGCACCACATAATAATGTGGAACCAGCCACCTGATCAGTGCCAGTAAAATTGAGAAGCCAGCGTCTATAAAGACGCGGGGCACTTTTTTGGTCACTTCAATACTGACAATTTTTACGATATGGTCATGTAATTCCAGCTTTAACAATGAACCACTGCTGATCAAGGGATAGTAATTTACCAGGCGTTCAAGAGCTCCCCCCAATGTCGCACATGACATGACTGCATACCCCAACGCCCCCAGCATGGCGGGGTGCATGTTCCTGTAGGCCCTTAGCCCCAGATCCGGATCGCAAGAAGTTACAGCAAGATTGGCCAACCACTCATACACCGACTGGATTTCAACAAATTCCGTGTCATCGACATAATCATGAAATGTTTCACTGGACTTATAGACAGTCCCCAACGCTCGACAGAGCAAGTAAACATATGATTTTCGAATTCTATACATTCATTCATCCACGGAACAAACAAGAGCACGAACGAGTGCCTTCTAATTTCAGACATAAAATAACGTGCACAACAGACCCTATAGAATTAATCCTGCCACAGGACTGAGTCAATGCTGTTGCGCTTCAGGACATACTATTAGCCTCAGGGGACACTTATGATTAAACCATGCGCATGGGAGAATGAAATCACACAGCAAGTCTCTAAAAAACCCAAGAAGTATCAACCCCATGGACAATCATAGAAAAAAACGCGGATGGTGGTGGGCTTATAAAAAAATACGCTCATTGCACTGTTCCCGAAGTACCGCCGCATTAAGAGCCACGCGCTTTTTGCTCACGGGGGACACGGGTGCTTTCAGAGACAAACATAGCCACTACAAAATAAGAATAAAATTATAACCAGGCAAGTTTACACTTGCGCAACCCGCTAAGGACGGCGTTATCTTCATGAAAAAAAAGCATTCGGTTCAGGTCCTTGCCATTACCGGCGGCAAAGGAGGCACCGGCAAAAGCACACTGGCCATCAATCTATCCATTGCCCTGGCCACCTTAGGGCAGAGGGTCGTATTGCTGGACGGCAATCTGGAACTGCCTTGCATCGATACACTGCTGAATATCAGGCCGCCAAGAACACTCTCAAACTTGATTGAAGGCAACTGTACATTAACCGAACTACTGCACACTGGCCCCCGAGGCATCAACTTGATACTCGGCACCCCCTACTCAAAAACGATGCACGGTCTTCTAACCGCTCATCACGTCGGGATTATAAATTCGTTCAACGAGATCCAGACTGAAGTGGATGTTCTGGTTGTAGACACTGCCTCCGGGGCCAATGATTCTGTCCTGAACTTCACACGTGCCGCTCACGAAGTATTGGTGGTCATCTGTAATGAGCCCGCCTCGATCCTGAATGCACACGCGCTTATCTATACGCTAAATAACCAATACAAAATCAGAAAATTCAGAGTTATCAGTAATAGAACGTATAGCCCTGTGGAAGGCCGCGATGCATTTAGCAAACTGCTTGCCCTCACCTCCTGCAAAGTTGACTTGTCACTTATGTATGTTGGCAATTTACCCGAAGATCTCGCCGTACGGTACGCGACCCACAAACGACGAGCCGTCTATGAAATTTCACCCCGTTCGAAATTTTCTCGAGAGCTCGAAGCGATTGCAAAAAAAATCAGCAGATGGCCACTCCATACAACGCCGAGAGGGCACATCGAGTTTTTCATGGACAGCTTGATCATGGCGCCACCGGGTCATGGCACAAAGACACCCGGATAATAGCTCTCATTCCCTAATGTGCAAACTGCATTTACTGTTCATGTTCAGAAAAATGACAGTCAAAAAGATTTCGTCAAGCGATTGACGCATCAACCCTGAGAGATTTGTCACACTTGCAAACATCCGTCGCTCTGTAAGCCACTGTTCTACCTCGCGAAAGCAACCGGGTCATCGCATTAATTACACTGATGATCACTATCGAAACGACCGCCTGCCCGCTTGCCGAAATGGCTTCTTATAATCGCCTCCCAATTCCCCTCCTCGCCTCCTTCAGGCGATATCCCTCCTGGAACCCCACTCCATGCCAAGCGCAAGCCAGGCCTCCAGCGGCCTACCCGAACATAATCAGCAAAGCGTCAAACAGCAGTGGATGGCGATTCTGTCGGTTTCCGTAGGCGCCTTTGCCTTAGTGACCAGCGAATTTCTCCCGGTGGGCGTGCTCAACGACGTCGCCACCGACCTTGGCATCAGCGCAGGCCACGCAGGGCTGATGGTAACCTTGCCCGGCATCATGGCGGCGCTCGCCGCCCCTTTACTGTCTGTCGGTATCGGCGCCATGGACCGCCGCTATCTGTTAATCGGCTTGACCCTGTTGATGATCGTCGCCAACTCGGTAGTAGCCGTCGCCAGCGACTTTAATGTGCTGCTGTTAGGCCGTGCATTGCTGGGTATCAGCATCGGCGGCTTCTGGGCGACCGCAATCGGCCTCAGCGGCAGGCTGGCCCCCAAAGGCGTGAGCGTCGCCCAGGCAACCTCAATCATCATGTTCGGGGTGACGCTGGCCACCGTGCTGGGTGTGCCCGTGGGCACTTGGCTGAGCGGCCTGATGGGTTGGCGCATGACGTTCCTGATCACCGCGCTGCTGGGCTTGCCGGTACTTCTGGCGCAGATTTTTCTGTTGCCGCGTCTCAATCCGGAAAAAGCCATTTTGGTCAGCGACCTGCCTGCCTTGTTTATCAACCCGAAATCCCGGGTTGGCCTGATCGCCGTATTGCTCATCGGCCTGGCCCACTTTGCGGCATACACCTACGTTGCGCCGTTCTTTAAAAACAGCTCGGGCTTCGATGGACCGACCATTGGTTCCCTGTTGTTGCTCTACGGCGCGGCCGGGGTTCTGGGTAACTTTTTTGCCGGCTTCGCGGCCAACCGCAGCGTGCGCTACACCCTGCTACTGGTGGCACTGATGATCGGCGCCAGCACCGCCCTGTTCCCCCTTTTCGCCACTCACATGACCGGTGCCCTCATACTCATCGCACTCTGGGGCTTTGCCTTCGGCGCCTTCCCGACGTGCGCCAGCATCTGGATGTTCGTCGTCGCCCCCAAAGACGTCGAACGCGGCATGCCGCTGTTCATCGCCTTGTTCCAGGTAATTATTGCTCTGGGCTCATTCTTCGGCGGCCAGATCGTCGACCAAATGGGCAGCGCGATGCTATTCAGCCTCGCCACCGCACTCGTCGGCTGCGGCTTTGTCACCGTGCTGGTGCTGGGACGTAATGTGAGCAATAACCTGGTGGCAGAGCCGGCAGGTATGCAGGTAGAGGCTGAAAGGGGTTAAGGGCAGCGTGTCGAATCTGCTGATCCGTCGGGTGATAGAGCCGGATCAGCAGAACAATACGCAGCCAAAAAAATCAAAAAACATTGACGAATGCAGAGTTGACGTCATTAACCTATTTGCCAAATAAAACCAAGTAGGTTAGTTTCAGCCCTGGCGAAAAAGACCCGCACTGCAAGCTGCACACCGTCAAAGCCTCGATTGAAGCAGGAAAGGTTCGCTCTACCCAGTCAGCACTGATTGGCGGTTCAGCCCTGGGCTTTGACTTTGACGGCATCGTCAGTGTGGTTCTGGCATTAGCCCCCACTGATTTCTATAAAAGCATGACCACGCATGCCGATCACAAAATCTGGCAAGACGTATACCGGCGTAAAACTCACGCTGGCGAGGCCTATCTGAAACTCACGATCATTGATGATGTACTCATCGTGTCTTTCAAGGAGTTATGAACATGAAATGTCCATCTTGCGGTGCGGCAGAACTGGTGCATGACACCCGAGATCTGCCTTATACCTACAAGAGCGAAACCACACTGATCCCGCAAGTGACTGGCGAGTTCTGCCCGGCTTGCGGTGAAGCAGTGCTGGATGCCAGCCAATCGAGTCGTGTCAGCGGCGCAATGCTGGCCTTCAACAAGCAAGTCAATGCCTCGATTGTTGATCCAGCCTTTATTACCACTGTGCGTAAAAAGCTGGACCTCGATCAACGCGAAGCCGCCGAGATTTTCGGAGGCGGTGTAAACGCATTTTCCCGCTATGAAAACGGTAAAACCAAACCGCCTCTGGCCTTGGTCAAGCTGTTGAAGCTGCTTGATCACCACCCTGAGTTATTAAACGAAGTGCGCCACGGCTAATCACAGAGCGTTCGTAAGCGCTCCATAAACCCCACATTCGTGCTGACGGTTCAAGAACTCAACTGGTTATTGGACGGTTTTGATTTGTGGCGCAACCGTCCGCATCAAGTTTTAACGCCTCGATTCGTCGCCTGATTCGGTATAATCCAGGGCATGATTTCCATGCCCAAAGACCTTCCTGACGACCCTGTTTTGCTCAAGCAACTGCTTGAGCAAATGCTCAGTGAGCGCGAGTCGGATAATGGCAAGATCGTTCATCTTGAAGAGGATAACGCGCTGTTGGTTGCGTCAGCGTCTTTTCGGGCGAAAGTCAGAGCAGACCGCCGATCCCACGACTCCGCAAATGGCCTTGTTCAACGAAGCTGAAAGCGTGGCCGAATCTGTCGACGAAACGGTTGAAGATGAGGTCGTCGCTCCGACCAAGCGACGGGGCAAACGCAAGCCTCTGCCCGCCGATCTTCCGCGCATCGAAGTCATTCACGAACTGCCCGATCACGAACTGACCTGCGCCTGCGGTTGCCGTAAACACAGCATTGGCGAGGAAATCAGTGAGCAGCTCGAGATCGTGCCGATGCAAATCCGCGTGATCAGACATGTGCGCAAGGTCTACGCCTGCCGTGGATGTGAAACCGCGGTGGTCACGGCCGACAAGCCGGCGCAGCTGATCGAAAAGAGCATGGCCAGCCCCAGCGTTTTGGCGATGTTGCTGACGACCAAATACGTCGATGGCCTGCCACTGCATCGCTTCGAAAAAGTACTCGGTCGCCACGGCGTCAATATTCCACGGCAAACCTTGGCGCGCTGGGTTATCCAGTGCGGCGAACACCTGCAACCCTTGCTCAACTTGATGCGGGATCGACTGCTGGAAAGTCGCGTCATCCACTGCGACGAAACGCGTGTGCAAGTGCTGAAAGAACCTGATCGAGAACCGAGCAGCCAATCCTGGATGTGGGTGCAAACCGGCGGGCCGCCGAATCAGCCTGTGATCCTTTTTGACTACTCGACCAGCCGGGCGCAGGAAGTTCCGTCGCGCCTGCTCGAAGGTTATCGCGGCTACCTGATGACCGATGATTACGCTGGTTATAACGCCTTGGGCGCGCAATCCGGTGTCGAACGTTTAGGCTGTTGGGCTCATGCGCGACGCAAGTTTGTCGAGGCGCAAAAGGTGCAGCCGAAAGGCAAAACCGGGCGTGCCGATGTCGCCCTGAATCTGATTAACAAGCTGTACGGTATCGAGCGAGATTTAAAAGAAGTCGGCGATGAACATCGTCACGAATGCCGACAGCAAAACAGCCTGCCGGTGTTGGCGCAGTTGCAAACATGGCTGGAGAAAACCCAGCCACAAGTGACGGCGCAAAATGCACTGGGCAAAGCCATCAGCTACTTGGCTAGCAACTGGATCAAGCTGATGCGCTACACCGAAGCCGGTTACTTGCCGATCGACAACAATGCGGCAGAGCGTGCGATCAGGCCCTTCGTTATCGGACGCAAGAACTGGCTGTTCAGCGACACACCCAAAGGCGCGATGGCCAGCGCTCAGCTTTACAGTTTGGTCGAGACGGCTAAAGCCAACGGCCAAGGTGAGCGGTCAGGCATCCCGTCTTGCGTAACTAAGCCGGTTGCCATCGATGCGGCAACAACTCCCCAATCTCACTCGCCCGCTGCGTCGGCAGGCGAGTAAGAACGTCTTTTAGATAAGCATACGTATCGTGGCCGTTGAGCTTGGCTGACTGGATCAAACTCATTAGCGCGGCAGCGCGTTGGCCACTGCGTAGAGAACCGGCGAACAGCCAGTTTTTTCTTCCAAGAGCCCAAGGTCGAATTTGCTGTTCGATATGGTTGTTGTCTATCGGCACCGTGCCGTCGTTGAGATAACGGCTCAACGCAGCCCATCGTTTTAGGCTGTAATCCAGCGCCTTGGTAATCCCCAAACCTTCATGCACAAGCTCGCGCTGGGCGATCATCCAGGCATGAAACGCGTCCATCAGGGGCGCTGCTTTTTCCTGACGTATTCGTCGCCGGACATCCGGTTCCAAATCGCGAACCTCGCGTTCAATTTCATATAGGGCCGCGATGTACCGCAACGCTTGCTCGGCCAGCACGCTTTTTTTGGTGACGTGCAGATCGTAAAACTTGCGGCGAGCGTGGGTCATGCAGCCGATTTCAGTAACGCCAAGTGCAAAACTGGCTTTGTAACCACCGTAATCGTCGCAGACCAACTTGCCTTTCCAGTCGCCAAGGAAATTGCGGGCATATTCGCCCGAGCGACCGGGGCTGAAGTCGTACACCACTGCACTGATCCCTGCGAACGCCGTCGTGGCATAGCCCCAAACATAAGCTCGATGAGTTTTCTTCTCGCCCGGCGCGAGCATCTGCACCGGCGTTTCATCGACATGCACCACGTTGTGCTCAAGCACGACCTCGCGCAGGGCATCGACCAGTGGCTGCAATTGCACGCCGCAAGCGCCGACCCAACTGGCCAGCGTTGAACGAGGAATCGCGAGACCGGCCCGTCCGAAGATTTGCTCCTGGCGGAACAACGGCAAATGATCGGCGTATTTCGCGATCATCACTTGGGCCAACAGCCCGGCCGTCGGGATGCCTTTGTCGATGACCTGCGCCGGCACCGGCTCTTGAATCAAGGTTTCGCAGTTGTCACAGACCCATTTGCCACGAATATGCCGTTCAACGCTGAATACGCCTGGCGTGTAGTCGAGTTTTTCGCTGACGTCTTCGCCGATGCGCTTGAGGGCGCAGCCGCATTGGCATTGAGTGTTTTCTGGATCGTGATGAATCAACGTGCGTGGAAACTCGGCAGGCAATGCAGTGCGTTTGGGTTGCTGGCGGACTGCTGCTTGCGCTGGCTTTGGTGCCAGGATTTCAAGCTCTGCTTCGATGGCGGCCAGGTCGGTCTCAATCAGGTCGTCGAGCAAGCTGGCCTGATTCGGACTAAACGACTCGGAGCGTTTGGCGAAGCGGTGGCGTTTGAGCAGGGCGATTTCGTGAATGAGTTGCTGGTTACGGGTCTTCTGATGAAGAACCTCTTTGTCGAGGCTCGCCAGTTGCGTATCTAGATGCTCAACGTGTGTGAGCAACTGCGCAGCGAGGCTGCGCAGTTGTTCAG
>Ga0302347_1000412_pt1 | contig 69414 bp, 61 predicted proteins | sample PhyWR1_FD_202178 | JGI IMG/M metagenome (GOLD analysis project Ga0302347, IMG submission 202178) | Leaf surface microbial communities from wheat plants in UC Gill Tract Community Farm, Albany, California, United States - DLSL W.R1 (v2)... | ecosystem: Host-associated > Plants > Phyllosphere >... | reverse complement strand
AAGGTATTGGCTGGCATGGCTGCATGGGGCTGGAACGGCCCAAGTGCAATTGCGTAAGGCAGGTGCTGCCCAGGAAGTTCAGGGTGCGCGATTGTACGCAAGGCACGCGGGTGTTGCAAGGGGCCGTCCATCGCGCCTTGACAGGCCCAGCCCCCCGACCTAGCATGCCGCGCAACCCTTCTGGAGCACCTGTCGCTGATGCAACCCCAAGCTTTCTACCGCGCGGTGGCGGACGATTTTAGCGCCGTCGACGGCATCATCAAGAAGCAGCTGACTTCACGCGTACCGCTGGTCTCAAAAATTGGCGACTACATCACTTCGGCCGGCGGCAAACGCCTTCGTCCTTTATTAGTGTTGCTGTGCGGCAAGGCCCTGGGCCGTGAAGGCGATGACCTGCGCTTGCTGGCTGCCACCATTGAGTTCCTGCACACCGCGACCCTGCTGCATGACGACGTGGTCGACATGTCCGGCATGCGCCGTGGCCGCAAGACCGCCAACGCCACCTGGGGCAACGCCCCGAGCGTGCTGGTGGGCGACTTCCTGTACTCGCGCTCCTTCGAAATGATGGTCGAGCTGGGCTCGATGCCGGTGATGAAGATTCTTTCACAAGCCACCCGCATCATTGCCGAAGGCGAAGTGTTGCAGCTGTCCAAGGTCCGCGACGCCAGCACCACCGAAGAAACCTACATGGAAGTCATCCGCGGTAAGACCGCCATGCTCTTTGAAGCATCGACCCACAGCGCCGCCGCGCTGGCCGGTGCAACTCCTGAGCAACGCGAAGCCTTGCGCACGTTTGGCGACCACTTGGGCGTGGCTTTCCAGCTGGTCGACGATCTGCTCGACTACCGTGGTGACGCCGAAACCCTGGGCAAAAACGTCGGTGATGACCTGGCAGAGGGCAAACCGACCTTGCCGCTGATCTACACCATGCGTGAAGGCACGCCCGAGCAGGCTGCTCTGGTGCGTACGGCCATTCAAAAAGGCGGCATTGAAGACCTCGAAAGCATTCGTGCTGCCGTGGAAGCCTCGGGCTCGCTGGAATACACCGCACAATTGGCTCGCGACTTCGTTGCCCGCGCCATTGCCTGCCTTGAAGCCCTGCCGCCAAGCGAATACCGCGATGCGCTGGTTGAGCTGAGTGAGTTTGCGGTAGCCCGCACGCACTGATGGCGATCAAAGCAGCACTACGCGCAGGCGTGGTGCTGCTGCTTTTTCAACGACCCAAGATCAAAAGATCGCGAGACAAGCTCGCTCCTACCGCCCCATCGGCACGTACCACCCCTTGTAGCAGTTGACGAGCCTGCGAGGCTACGTCCGGCTGCGCAGCAGTCGTAAAACCATCCAACCAAGATCAAAAGATCGCGAGACAAGCTCGCTCCTACCGGTAAAAAACCTGTAGCCCCCCATCGGCACAAAAACCCTATATAATGCGCGCCTTTTAGCCATCCTGACTTTTAAGGAGCTTTAGTGAGCACGTTGCCACCCTGCCCAAAATGCAATTCCGAATACACCTACGAAGACGGCGCACAGCTGATCTGCCCGGAATGCGCCCATGAGTGGTCCGCCAACGGCGATGCTGACGAAGCCAGCGATGTAAAAGTCTACAAAGACTCCGCAGGCACAGTGCTGAACGACGGCGACACCATCACCGTGATCAAGGACCTGAAAATCAAGGGCACGTCCCTGGTGGTCAAAGTGGGCACCAAGGTTAAAAACATCCGCCTGTGCGATGGCGACCACGATATCGACTGCAAAATCGACGGCATCGGCCCGATGAAGCTCAAGTCCGAGTTCGTGCGCAAAGTCTGATCCTGTGGCTGACCTTCCTGCGCCTGCGCAGGAAGGGGTCATTCCCCGCAACACTCTCCCCGCCCTACCCTAAAGCCAGCTACGTTGACCCACGGCAGTTTTTACAAAGAAAAAAAAGAAATCCGCCAATAGGCACTTGCTATTAACTGAATAAGAATTATTCTCATTGTCATTCATCTAGGAGATGACAACGATGACTTATTTAATTGATGCATGGCTGGACCGCCCACACCCTTACCTGCGAATCCTGCACCGGGAAACCGGCGAAGTCTGCGCGGTACTGGAAGAAGAAGCGCTGAATGAACTGCAAGACCAGGGTGACCTGGACTTCAACGGCCTCAACTCAAGCGAGCCGCTGGTGCTCAAAGAGCTGGTGCGTAACCTGTTCCTGTTTTGCTATGCCCGGGCATTGCGCCCCATCGGCACCGCAGTCCATCACGAACACCACGCCAAAATAGAACTATGACCGCACAATGCTAAACGGCCCTGTAGGAACGAGCTTGCCTCGCGAGCTTTTAAAAGATCAAAAGATCGCGAGGCAAGCTCGCTCCTACAGCTAGCTAGAGCGCTGTGTTCTTACAGAACGTCCAGCAGCTCAACGTCGAATACCAGGACGCTGTGCGGAGCAATGCTGCCAACGCCTTGCGCGCCGTAAGCCAGTTCGCTCGGCACGTAGATGCGCCATTTGCTGCCGGCGTTCATCAGTTGCAGGGCTTCGGTCCAGCCAGCGATCACGCCGCCAACCGGGAACTCAGCAGGCTGGCCGCGCTCGTAAGAGCTGTCGAACACAGTGCCGTCGATCAGGGTGCCGTGGTAGTGAACACGTACGGTGTCTTCGCGGGTTGGCTTGGCGCCTTCGCCAGCGGTCACAACTTCAAATTGCAGACCGGAAGCCAGCGTGGTGATGCCGTCTTTCTTGGCGTTTTCAGCCAGGAAAGCCTTGCCTTCGCCTGCTGCCGCTTCTGCCTTGGCAGCCGCTTCAGCTTGCATGATCTCGCGGATCACTTTGAAGCTGGCCGACATTTCTTCCTGGCCAACACGGCTTTCTTTGCCCGCGAAAGCGTCGGTCAGGCCCGCCAGGATGGCGTCCAGGCTAACGCCCGGTGGCGGGTTGTCGCGCAGTTGGTCACCCAACTGACGGCCAATGCCGTAGCTAACGCGCGTTTCGTCGGTCGACAGATTTACTTCGGACATAACACTGCTCCGCTATAGAGCGACTCAAAAAAGCCGTTTTTCAACCGCTTTCTCCCAGCCGCCCAAAACCAAAAAAGGGCGAGCAGACTACCACAGCCCCCAAAGCCTTCGCAGCCCGGGTTCGTGTGCTGCCCGTCACGACAACCGCATCAGTGCTTGGTCAGCTTGTCGAGGTAGCCCATGGCGAACGCCGACACCACAAACGTCATGTGGATAATCACGTACCACATCAGGTATTGGGTTTCGATGTTGCGCGCATCCATGAACACCCGCAGCAGGTGGATCGAGGAGATGGCCACAATCGACGCTGCGACTTTCATCTTCAGCGAGGTAGAGTCCATCGTGCCTAGCCAGCTAAGCTTCTCTTTGTTGGTGTCGATGTCCAGTTGCGAGACGAAGTTCTCGTAGCCCGAGATCATCACCATCACCAACAGGCCGCCCACCAGCGCCATGTCGATCAGCGACAGAATGACCAGGATCAAGTCCGATTCAGTTAGCGCGAACACGTTTGGGATAACGTGAAACACTTCCTGGAAGAATTTCAACGCCAACGCCAGTAAACCCAGGGATAACCCGAAGTAAATCGGCGCCAAAATCCAGCGTGAGGCGTACATTGCATTTTCGATAAAGCGTTCCATTGAATCTCGCAGGCTGTAAAAAAAATGGGCGCGAGTATATCAGCCACAAATGGGCAGAGATAAAGCGGTAGACACAGTCAGTAAAAACATTTTCTGCTAGTGTCGACCTCATCAGCATCGTTTACGGACAGGAAAACTGAACAATGTATCTGCGATTCCCCTTGGTCTGTCTCGGGCTTTCCACCGCTTTGCTCATGACGGGCGGCTGCTCGCCTGGCGATAAACACCCGCAGGCCAGCCTGGAAGAAAGAACCGCAGCGTTCGAAAAGAGCCTCGATGCCATCAAGGACCCGCAGCTTAAAGACGCCGTGGCCGACCTCGGCGGCTCATTGCTGCTGCTGGAACGCGCCCGCATCAAGCTGGACGGCAAACCGGTCGAAACCGAATATGGCACCGATGAACTCGCGCAACTCAAGCACTACCCCAACAGCCAGGCCCTGAGCGACACCTACATCAACGGCATGTTTGTGGTGCGCAAAAACTCCAGTTCCGACTACCTGACCGACCTGGAGCCGATCTTCCCGTTCAGCCAGAACAACGAATCCGATTTCCCGTTCCCGCATGCGCTGGAATGGCAGTCCGTGACGCTGAGCAACAAGCAAGTGGTGCCGTTCCAGGCGGAATGGTCAGAAACCGATTCAGGGATCCAGCTCAGCCCCTCCAGCGCCAACCTGAGCAACCCTGACGACCTGACCATCACCTACCCCTACATCGACGGCGTCGAAACCTCGAACATCCAGCAGCCTCAGCCCGTCACACTGCATGGCGAAGCCGAAGTCATCGCCCCCGGTAAAGTGGTCAACCTCACCCTCACCAGCAAAGACGTGGGTAAAACCCGCACTGAGGGCAACATCAGCGTCACCCTGCTGGCACTGGGTAAAAACTTTGCGGAAGTCGACATCAACAACAGCGCCCCGCTCGCCGAAGCCGTACGCGATACCGAACTCAACCCGCTGATCATCCAGGCCCGCGACGCGACCGGGCAGTACCTGGCCCGCGCTGGCTCCATCGACGAAAACGCCGAACAACTGGCGTTCTATCAACAGCAACTGGCCGAAATGCTCAAGCAAACGGCCTGGAGCGATGAGTTCAGCAAAAAGCTCGACGACGAACAAAAAGCCTTTGATAGCCAACACCCGCATCACTACAGCAAGGTGTATTTCAACGGTCCGATTGAAAACGTCGACATCAGCGTGCTCGACTTCTCGACCGCCAACGTCACCCGCAAGACCCTCGACCTGCCCGTGGTGCGGCTCGACAAAAACGTTGTAGGCAAAGACATCCAGGCGCTGCCGCTGTCGGTGGTGGTGTATGACGACCAAGCCGTCAACTACCTCAAAGACGCCACCCTGGACCCCGAGCAACTGAAAAAAAGCGTGGTCATCAGCCAGTCGGTCGATGACGCCAGCGCCGCCACCCTGGAGTTCAGCCACCCGCCGACCTTCAATGACGAACTGCTGGGCGAACTGCCTGACTCGGCCGACACCCCGGTAACCTTCTTTGCTGAAGACCAGAACGGCAAACGCGGCGAACCGCTGGAACTGCCGGCTGAAGCCTTCGACGCCGACCCAAAAACCGGTGTCATCACCTACGACCTCAACCTGTTCCCGGAAACCCCGGCCTACGCCATCGGCTCAATGCCGCTGTATGTGGCCGATATTGCCAAACACGCCCTGGACGTCGCTCACCTGCCCAAAGGGCTGGAGCTAAAAGGCAACGCGCTGGTGGTCGATCAGGCGCTGTTCCCGTCCGATGCCTGGCGCTTTTACGCCAAGGACGATACCGGCAACTACCTCAAGGAAGTCCTGGCTGTTAGCCACAGCGAAGAACCCAATGGCCCGGCCATCTTCGACGTGCATTACTTCTACGGCCACCCGACCCAGATCGAGAGCTACGCACGCACCGCTCTGGAGCCTGTGGAGTACGGCTTTGAGGCCAAGCTGGAGAAAGTCCCCGAGGTCACGCCACCGCGCTGACAGACGCCTCAGCGCGAAGCCGGGCGGCGCTCACCATTGATCTGACGCAACTGGGCCTGCACATGCAGGCACCAGATTTGCGGCGTATCGGCTAACCGATAGCCGTGCAGCGTCAGGCTTTCAACAATGGATTGCAGAATGGTTTCGGCCACAAACGGGCCGCGAAACGGGCCTTGGGATTTGATCGTGGTTGGCTGCTCGCCCGACAAACCTGCCGCGAACAGCAAGGCCCACAGGCCGGTATTGCCTGCCAAAGGGCGAATACTGCACTCAATGCGGGTTTCCAGCCCCAGACATTGGCGGGTAAGGCAAAGGTTGCGCGACATGGCGGCGCCCCTCGTAGAGCCTGCTTCAGACGACACTTACCTGAGCATAGAAGCAAAAACCCGCCCGCAGAGGGCGCCAAGACCAACGGCTTAACACCTGCCCGCAACGGCTCTTGTAGCCGCTGACGAGGAACGAAGGCTGCGATGCGGGCCGCAGGACCGCCGTCTGACGGTCGTTTGGCACATCTCGCAGCCTCATGCTTGGGCAGCGACTACAGACGCCATGGGATCAAGCCGGCTTTTTCGCCGCCAGGGCTTCGGCCAGCAGTTCTTTCTCGGCTTCCTTGAGGTCGTCGTCGTTGACCATTTCGGCAATCACCCGCAAACGCTCAACCACCCGGGCGTTGACGCTGCCTTCCGGGAACTGGCCTTCTTCATCCGGCTCACCGGCAGGCTCGCCCACCAGGAGGCTCAAGGCTTCGTCCGCCTGACGCACGGCGTACACGTGGAACTTGCCTTCACGCACCGCCTTGAGCACCTTCTCATCGAGCATCAAGGTCGCGACGTTGGCTTGCGGAATGATCGCCCCCTGCTCCCCGGTCAGGCCGCGGGCTTCGCAGAGCCGGAAGAAGCCTTCGATCTTCTCGTTCACCCCGCCAACCGCCTGCACTTCACCAAACTGGTTGATCGAACCGGTGATCGCAAAGCACTGCTTGAGCGGCGTTTTGGAGAGTGCCGAAATCAACGTGCAGGCTTCACCCAGCGAAGCGCTGTCGCCATCGACGTAGCCGTACGACTGTTCCAGGGCAATGCTCGCCGAAATCGCCAGCGGGAACTCCTGGGCATAGCGGCTGCCCAGGTAGCCGGTCAAAATCATCACCCCTTTGGAGTGAATCGGCTGCCCGAGGTTAACCTCGCGCTCAATGTCGACAATGCCGCTGCCCCCCGGATACACCGTGGCCGAAATCCGCGCCGGCACACCGAATGCCGAGTCACCGACTTCCAGCACGGTCAGCCCGTTGCACTTGCCCACCGCCGCACCGTCGGTGTCGATCAGAATGATCCCCGCCAGCATGTCGTCCAGAATGCGCGCCGACACGCGCCCGGTCCGGGTCGCTTTGGCTTTGAGCGCACGCTCGATGTGGCCCGCATCGGTCATTTCATCGTTGGCCAGATGGCGGATAAAGTCCGCTTCGCTGACCAGTTGGAACAGGTCGCCAATACGCGCCGACAAGCGCCCCTGATGCTCGGCCAGACGCGCGCTGTAGGTCGCCAGACGCGCCACCGCGCCTGCCGTCAGCGGCGCCATGCCTTCTTCGGACGTGCGCGTGGTGAGCAACTGGGCGAACTGCTCCAGGCTTTCATCGACCATCGGGATGTCTTCATCGAAGTCCACCAACACCCGGAACATCTCCTGGAAGTCCGGGTCCAGGTCTTGCAGCGTGTAGTACAGCTGGCGGGCACCGATGATGATGACCTTGACCTGCAGCGGGATCACCTGCGGGCTCAGGGTCACGGTGGCCATGCGCCCCAGTTCGCCCAGCGGCGATTCCATTTTCAATTTGCGCGATTGCAACGCACGCTTCAGCGCATCCCAGACAAACGGCTCGCTGAGCATCTTCTCGGCTTCAAGGATCAAAAAGCCGCCGTTGGCACGGTGCAATGCACCCGGGCGCAATTGCCGGTAGGTGGTGTACAGCGCGCCTTGGTCGGTGCTGTATTCGATGCGGCCAAAGAGGTTGTCGTAGGTCGGGTGCGGCTCGAACACCACCGGCGCGCCGCCGCTCATCGGCTGGCCCACCACTAGGCTCGGCAGGTACTGTTCTTCCAGCAGCTTGCGCGCCTGGGCGTCAGTTTTGCTGTCGTCGACCAGTTGCTCCACCACCGTTTTGAGCAGGTACACCTGCATGGCCTGCAAGTAACCGCACACCGCGCCATTTTCGGCATACTTCTGCGATAACGGCGACAACAGGGGCTGCAAGGCCAGGGTGATGGTTTCTTCGTTCAATTGGCGCAGTTGGTTGTTCGACTCACGTTTCCACTGCGGCAGGCTCGCCAGCTCCTCATTGAGACGCTCTTCAAGCCCGGCAATGTCCTCGTGAAAACGCTCACGCTCTTCTTCGGGCAACTGCGAAAACTCGGCCTCGTCCAGCGCCTTGCCGTCACTCATCGGGGTGAAGGCTACGTTGCTGCTGTCGCGGTACAGGGCCACGCCCTTTTCCAGCGCCAGACGCTCGATTACATCCAGCGCACGGTCGTAGCGCTGATTGAAACCACGGTCGATGGCGCTTTTGCGCTGCTGGTAGGTCGGGTGTTCAAACACCGCCGGGAACGTCGCCAGCAGGTTGTCGATCAGCCCGTTGACGTCCGCGATAAAAGCACCCGCCGTGCTCGCGGGCAGCTCCAGCGCCCGCGGTTCACGGGGCTCATCAAAGTTATTGACGTACACCCAGTCGCTGGGCGACTTGAGGCGCTTGCCTTCAGCCTTGAGGTAGCGCTTCACAAACGAGAAGCGCCCCGTACCCGGCTCGCCCATCACAAATACGTTGTACCCCGGACGCGGCATGGCCACGCCAAACTGCAAGGCTTCGACCGCGCGCTCCTGGCCGAGAATGCCGCGAAAGGGTTCTAAATCATTGGTGGTCGAGAAGCTGAACTGTTCAGCGGAAAAAGGACGGGTTAGCGCGTCAGGCGCTAGACGCAGGCTGGCAGCAACAGAATCAGGCATCGGGCTTCCTTACATCAGGCAGGGCAGATGGCAGCATTCTGGCGCTGGCTGTACGCCACTGGCAAGGCGCGTTACACCTGAATTATCGGGGCCCAATGTTTGCGGGCGAAAAAACCTCCCGCCCAACGATTGTTTTACAAAAAACCACGGAACCTGCTGATCGTGCCTAGACTCCTAAGTGTTGCGAGGCTGGATTGATAACCGGCCCGTTCTGGCTAATGACGGCCAGATACCCTTGTCCATTGGTTGCACGCATAGAGAACAATGATATGAAACGGATTCTTCTCGGCACTCTCTTTACAGTGGTTTCCCTCAACGCCATGGCGCAAGCACCCGGCGGCCCGAACTGCGGTTGGGGCAACATGCTGTTTGAAGGTCAGCGCGGCACCCCCGCCCACTTCCTGGCCTCCACCACCAACGGCACCTCCGGTAACGCGACCTTCGGCATGACCTCAGGTACCAACGGCTGTACCACCAAAGACGCCCTGACTTACGGCGGCAAATCGTGGATTGCCATGAATGGCATGATGAACGAGCTGTCCGAAGACATGGCCAAAGGCAACGGCGAAGCACTGACCACCTACGCGGTGGTACTGGGTGTGGCCCCTGAAGACCGCGAGCATTTTGCCGCAGTCACCCACGAGCACTTCCAGCAAATCTTCAGCAAGGCTGACGTGACCGCTGACGATGTGCATAACAACACACTGGCTGTTCTCAAAGGCGATGCCCGCCTGTCCAAGTACGCAACCGTTGCGTCGTAACTGAGACTTGCCCGCTCCTTCGGGAGCGGGTACTTCTGTTTCAATTCCATTCGCCTGACAACAGTTGCTCACCATGCTCAAACGCCTTGCCTATCTGGCGCTCTGTGCCTGCGCCCCGCTGTACGCCGCGCCTCAAATCGACAATCAACGTTTGCAGCAACTCGCCAACGACCCGTTCTGGATTTCTTTAGGCCATTACGAAGCCCGCAAACTGGGCGGCTGGCGCAGCTATGTCAGCGACGACAAATTCTTTCTGGCCGCCGACGGCGCCCACCACCCCGACGCCGAACTGCGCGCCACCGTAGAGGCGTTGTATGCCCCGGTGAGCCTGGGCGACAAACACCCGCAATGCGTATACCCGGCCCGTACCCGCTGGCTCAAGGCGCAACTGAACCTCAACGACCTGCCCAAGGTTGAATGCGCAGAGTTCACCCAGTGGTTCACCGACGTCGCGCCGCACAGCACGGTGATGATCTTCCCGGCGGCGTACCTCAACAGCCCGTCGTCCATGTTCGGCCACACCTTGCTGCGCATTGACCAGGCCGATGTACAAAGCAACAAAACCGCGCTGCTCAGCTACGCGATCAACTTTGGCGCCTACATCGAAGGCTCCGACAACAGCATTCTGTATGCCTGGAAAGGCTTGGCCGGTGGTTACCCCGGCCTGTTTGCCCTGGTCCCCTACCAGGAAAAACTCTCGGAATACCGCAGCCTGGAAAACCGCGACCTGTGGGAATACCGGCTCAACCTGACCCCCGAAGAAACCCAACGCATGGTTGAACATGTGTGGGAACTGAAGCAAATCCAGTTCGATTACTTTTTCTTCGATGAAAACTGCTCCTACCGCCTGCTTGAACTGCTGCAAGTGGCACGCCCCGGCTTGCAATTGACCACCCAGTTCCCGCTGACAGCGATTCCCACCGACACGGTTAAAGCGGTCAAGGAAGCCGGCCTGGTAGAAAGCATCGAATACCGCCCGTCCCGCGAACGCGAGCTGCTGGACCGGGCCAAAGTGCTCGACCCCGAAGAACAGCAATGGGTGCTGCAGGTCAGCGCCGATCAGACGCAATTGCAGAACCCGACCTTCATGGTGTTGCCCAAAGCGCGTCAGGCGCTGATTATCGACGCGGCCTATCGTCTTGAACGCTACCGGGCCAATGGCCTTGAGCGCGACACCGGGCGCTCGCAACGTAGCTATGAACTGCTGCGCGCCATCAACCAGAACCCGGCGCCAGAGCTGCAAGTCGAGCGCCCCGAGCTTCCCGAAAACGGCCACGAGTCACGCACCTGGCAACTGGGCGCGGGCAGCCGTGATGACAAAGCGTTCGCTGAATACGGCCTGCGCATGGCCTACCACGACCTGAACGACAACGCGCCGGGCTTCCCGCTGGGCGCGCAGATTGAAATCCTCCAGCTCAAGCTGCGCCAATACGAGGGCAACAAGTGGCAAGTCCAGCAGTTGGACCTGGCCAACATTCGCTCCCTGACCCCGCGTAACGCCCTGCTGCAACCCTGGTCATGGCAAGTCGGCGGCGGCCTTGAGCGGGTACTCGGCAAACATGGCAACGAGCGCTTGGTCACCCACGTCAACGGCGGCGCAGGCGGCACCTGGCAGTTAAGCGACAACCTGCTTGGCTTTGCCCTGGGCACCGTGCGGGTCGAGCACAACAACGACTTCGCCGCGTTTGTTTCACCGGCGGCTGGCTACAACACCGGCGTGTTGTGGCGTAACCCGGTGGGCAACCTGAGCCTGGAAACCAAGGCCGATTACTTCACCAACGGCGAAGTGCGCCGTAGCCTGAGCCTGAATCAGCAATGGGAAATCTCCCGTAATCTCGGCCTGCGGTTGACCGCGCAGCGTGAGTTCAGCCACCTTGCCTCACCGGTGAGCGAAGTGATGCTCGAACTCAAGTGGTATCACTACTAAAAGGAGCTTTAGAACATGACGGTTAATTGTGATTCTCTGGATCAAGTGCGCGGGCACATTGACGCACTTGACCGCCAGATCGTCGGCCTGCTGGCCGAGCGTGGCGCCTACGTGTCCCAAGCGGCGCGCTTCAAAAAAGACAGCGACGCGGTACGCGCCCCGCAACGGGTTGAGCAAGTGATCAACAAGGTCCGGCACTTGGCCGACGAACTGGGCGCCAACCCGGAGGTTGCCGAAGCGGTATACCGCGCCATGATTGCCGGGTTTATTCAACAGGAGTTGGCCGAGCATTCGGCACTGGAAAAACCTCTGTAGGAGCTGCCGAAGGCTGCGATCTTTTGATCTTTAAAAGCAAAGATCGCAGCCTTCGGCAGCTCTACGGGAGATCACAGTTAACAAAGGGACTGCCATCATGAGCCGTGCATTTGTAAACGAAGACAGCGCCGCCAATCAGGCCGATACGCCGGTTGAGCGTCAGGTCAGCGAACAGCCGAACTACGTCACAGCCCAGGGCCTTGAGCAACTGCAAGCCAAGGTCGCCGAGTTGCAACGCCTGCACAGCCAGGAGGCCGCCCGCAAAGACTTGCCCGATAAACAGCACCTGGCCGACATGGAACGCGACCTGCGTTACTTCAATCAGCGTCTGCACAGCGCACATGTAGTCGCCCCGGCGACATCAACGCACAAGGTGCAGATTGGCAGTTGGGTGACGTATGTCGATGAACACGGCACACAAAAGCGCGTGCAGTTGGTGGGGGAAGATCAGGCCGATGCATCGCAGGGCCTGATTAACTGGGGCTCACCGCTGGGCCGGGCGCTGTTGGGCGCGCAGCAGGGTGATGAGGTGCTGTGGATCCGGCCTGCAGGCGATCTGCAGGTCGAGATCCTCGCGATCGAACCGGCTTACACCACGCCCTGAGCCAGCATGGCGTCAGCCACTTTGACGAAGCCCGCGATGTTCGCGCCTTTGACGTAGTTGATACGGCCGTTTTCTTCGCCGTAGTGTACGCATGCATGGTGGATGGACTGCATGATGTTGTGCAGCTTGTTGTCCACTTCACCGGCCGTCCACAACAGGCGCATGGCGTTTTGCGACATTTCCAGCCCGCTCACGGCCACGCCGCCTGCGTTTGAGGCTTTGCCCGGCGCAAACAGAATGCCCGCCTCGATAAACAGATCAACCGCCTCAAGGGTGGTCGGCATGTTCGCGCCTTCGGCCACGCACAGGCAGCCATTGCTCAGCAGCGTACGGGCCGCGTCGGCGTCCAGCTCGTTTTGCGTGGCGCATGGCAGGGCGATATCGCACGCCAGGTTCCACGGGTGCTGACCGGCCAGGAACTCCAGGCCAAACTGGCTGGCCAACTCGCTGATGCGGCCACGCTTGACGTTTTTGAGGTCCATCAGCGCGTCCCACTGCTCATCGTTCAGGCCCGCTTCGCAGTACAGGGTGCCTTCGGAGTCCGACAGCGAAATCACTTTGCCGCCCAGGTCCATGACCTTGCGTGCCGCGTACTGCGCCACGTTGCCGGAACCGGAGATCGCCACGCGCTTGCCATCAATGCGCTGACCGCTGCGCTTGAGCATTTCCTGGGCGAAGTACACGCAACCAAAACCAGTGGCTTCCGGGCGAATCAGGCTGCCGCCGTAGCTCATGCCCTTGCCGGTCAGTACCGAGGTGAACTGGTTGCTCAAGCGCTTATATTGACCAAACATAAAGCCGATTTCGCGCGCCCCCACGCCGATATCGCCCGCCGGTACGTCAACGTCAGAACCAATGTGGCGGTACAGCTCGCTCATAAAGGCCTGGCAGAAACGCATCACTTCAGCGTCGCTCTTGCCCTTGGGGTTGAAGTCCGAACCGCCTTTACCGCCGCCCATAGGCAACGAGGTCAGGGAGTTTTTGAAGGTCTGTTCAAACGCCAGGAACTTCAGCACGCCAAGGTTCACTGACGGGTGGAAGCGCAAGCCGCCCTTGTACGGGCCAATCGCGCTGTTCATCTGGATGCGGAAACCACGGTTAACGCGGACTTTGCCTTCGTCGTCGACCCATGACACGCGAAACACAATGGCACGCTCTGGTTCGCAGATGCGTTCAAGAATGCCTGAAGTCAGATAATGCGGATTGGCTTCAAGAAACGGCCACAGACTGCGCAGGACTTCTTCCACTGCCTGGTGGAATTCTGGCTGGTCCGGGTCACGTTTTTTCAGACGGGAAAGGAAGTGGTCGACGGATTCGATCATGGGAAAAGTCTCGGCAAATTTGTTGTCGTTAAACGGAGATTGGCCAGAACTTTAACAAGTCATGCCGCACCGCGACAGCGCAAAATGTCGCAGTTATGAATTTAAATGGTGCTTTTATATAAATAGCCCCGGTTTTATGCGGTTTTTGCGCACCAAAAAAGTGATTTATGTACCCAGTTTTGCACCAATAAAAACACGCAATTCTGTAGGAGCGAGCTTGCCTCGCGATCTTTTTAAACGATCAAAAGATCGCGAGGCAAGCTCGCTCCTACAGGATCCCCCAAAAAAAACGGAGCCCCGAGGGGCTCCGTTTTTCTTGCAAACCGGCCTTACTGGGCCAGTTTTTTGTGACGCACGCGGTGCGGCTGGGCAGCCGCTTCGCCGAGGCGCTTTTTACGGTCTGCTTCGTACTCGGTGTAGTTGCCTTCAAAGAAGACCGCTTGCGAGTCGTCTTCGTACGCCAGGATGTGAGTCGCGACGCGGTCAAGGAACCACCGATCGTGAGAGATCACAATGGCAGCGCCCGGGAAGTCCAGCAGCGCTTCTTCGAGCGAACGCAAGGTCTCAACGTCAAGGTCGTTGGACGGTTCGTCGAGCAGCAGCACGTTGGCGCCCTCTTTCAAGGTCAGGGCCAGGTGCAAGCGACCACGCTCACCACCGGACAGGTCCTTGACGAACTTCTGCTGATCGCCACCTTTAAAGTTGAAACGGCCCACGTAGGTACGCGACGGGATTTCGTAGTTGCCGATGCGGATCACATCGGAACCATCCGAAATCGCCTGGAACACCGACTTGCTGCCATCCAGGTCGTCACGGCTCTGGTCAACACAGGCCAGTTGCACGGTTTCGCCCACTTCGATGCTGCCCGAATCCGGCTGCTCTTTGCCCATCAGCATGCGGAACAGGGTCGACTTACCGGCACCGTTACCACCGATCACGCCGACAATGGCGCCTTTAGGCATCACGAACGACAGGTTGTCGATCAACACGCGATCGCCGTAACCCTTGGACACGTTCTTGAACTCGATCACCTTGTCACCCAGGCGCGGACCGGCCGGGATGTAGATTTCGTTGGTTTCGCTGCGCTTCTGGAATTCCTGCGATTGCAGTTCTTCGAAGCGTTGCAGACGCGCCTTGGACTTGGACTGACGCGCCTTGGCGCCTTTACGGACCCATTCCAGCTCGTCTTTCATGGCCTTTTCATGGGCCGACTGCTGCTTGGATTCCTGGGCCAGACGGTCGGACTTGGCTTCAAGCCAACCCGAGTAGTTGCCCTCGTAAGGAATACCGGCGCCGCGGTCGAGTTCCAGAATCCAGCCGGCGACGTTGTCCAGGAAGTAACGGTCGTGCGTAATCGCAACCACGGTACCCGGGAAGTCGTGCAGGAAGTGCTCAAGCCAGGCCACCGAGTCGGCGTCCAGGTGGTTGGTTGGTTCGTCGAGCAGCAGCATGTCCGGGGCCGACAGCAGCAGGCGGCACAGGGCCACACGGCGCTTCTCACCACCCGACAGGTGTTCAATTTTGGCGTCCCAGGCGGGCAGGCGCAGGGCATCGGCTGCCACTTCGAGCTGGCGCTCAAGGTTGTGGCCGTCACCGGCTTGCAGGATCGCTTCGAGCTTGGCCTGTTCAGCGGCCAGCTTGTCGAAGTCGGCATCCGGCTCGGCGTATTCAGCGTAAACCTGATCCAGGCGCGCTTGCGCATCCTTGATCACGCTCACTGCTTCTTCGACCACTTCACGCACGGTTTTGCTGGCGTCCAGTTGCGGCTCTTGCGGCAGGTAGCCGACATTGAGCTCTGGCATTGGACGGGCTTCACCGTCGAACTCGGTGTCGACGCCAGCCATGATTTTCAACAGAGTAGATTTACCCGAACCGTTCAGGCCCAGTACGCCGATTTTGGCGCCAGGGAAGAACGACAAGGAGATGTTTTTCAGGATTTCCCGCTTCGGCGGAACAACCTTACTCAGCCGATGCATGGTGAAAACGTATTGAGCCATGGATAACCTAGCGTCAGTGACTGATGAATAAGGCGCGAGCGATGCCCTGATCAGGCCATAGCACAAAGACAGAAATTGAACGGATCAATGCCTGCTCGCAGAAAAAGCCTGAGTGTAGGAGCTAAAATGCCCTCGCGTAACCGGCAAAGCTACCTGAATGCGCGGGACAGGGCAAACCAGCGCGAGCCACGGCACTGGCACTTTGCCACGACCCAAGGCATGCTAGCCGTCCCGTACGCGTCCAGCTAATAATACGTGTTGCACCTTAGTCGCCAAACCGCAGGATCGCAGCTTGCCTAATGTAGCTCCGCCAACACTCACCCATGTGCCAGGCCAAACCCTTGGCCCACCCGTGCGCGGGACGTTAAAGGGTGCCTTGGCAGCGCTGGTGCTGTTTTTGCTGGGGATCCTGATTTGGTTATTAATTGAACAGTTCCAGGAAACCCTCGAACAAGAGCACTTGGCCAGCGTCCATTACAGCGCAGACCTGGCTGACCACATCAGTTTGAGCCTGGCGCTCAAGGCCGAAACCGCCCTCAACCAGCTCCCGCTCTACGAACTCCCCCGCACCCCAAGCCAGCAGCAAGCTGTGGTCAACCAACTGCGTGCAGTGGTGCCGAATGTGCAAAGCCTGGCCTTGCTCAGCCCAACTGGCGATATTGTGCTCGACAGCAGTAGCGCCAGCCCTGACGCGGCTTTTTTGAAAGAGTGGGTACGCAGTAACCCGCCGCAAGGCCGGGGCGACGTTTATTACTACGGCAATAACCATGATGCCAGCGTCATTTACCTGCGCTTGCGCCCGCCTAACGACACCTTCAACGGGTATTGGCTGCTGCGCCTGAGCACCGGCATGCTGCACTCGCTGACGCGCCGAACCGCCGAGAACAACCGCCCGCAATGGCTGATCGAAAACGGCCAGACCGACACCGTGCTCAGCCGTATGGCAACCGCCTCCAGCGCCAGCACTGTCACCCCGGGCGACGAAGCCTCGACGGTGCTGCTGGTGCCTTTGAGCCACAGCGACTGGGAACTGCGCGGCCTGTTCGATCGCAGCGAGGCCAAGGCGCATCTGCTGCCCGGCCTGATCGGCAAATGCCTGCTGGGCCTGATGTTCTCGTCGTTGCCGCTGCTGGCGCTGCTCAACATGCGCCGGCGCCAGCGGCAACTGCATGAAGGTCGACGACGCTACCACGACATTTTCGAAGGCACCGGCGTGGCCTTGTGCGTGCTGGATCTGGCCGGTTTGCCGGGCCTGCTGGAGCGCGAAAAACTCCACGACCGCGAGGCGCTCAAGCAATGGCTGCAAGACAACCCCGAACGGCGGCGCCTGTTATTTGAGCAACTGCGCATCACTGAAGTGAACCAGGTGGCGTTGCAACTGCTGGGCATCAGCTCGGGCCATGAAGCCTGGATAAAACTGATCAACGGCTGCCCGGCCAACCCCTCAGCCATTGGTTATCAGTTGGCTGAAGCGGTGCTTGAACAGCAGCACCAGCTTGAACTGGAAATAACCCTCACCGATGCCCAAGGCCATGACCAGCATTTATGGCTGGTGCTGCGCCTGCCCGAAGACCGACAGGACTACCACGCGGTCATCTTAAGCATCAGTGACATCACCAGCCGCAAGCTGATTGAGCTGTCGCTGCAAGAGCGGGAAAGCTTCTGGTCGGACGTAGTGCGCACCGTGCCTGACCACCTGTACGTGCAGAACGTGATCAGCCAGCGAATGATCTTCAGCAACCACCATTTGGGCCAAACCCTGGGCTACAGCAGCGTTGAGTTGCAACAAATGGGGCCGTACTTCTGGGAGTTGTTGCTGCACCCCGAAGACGCCGAGCATTACAGCCAGCTGCGCCAGCAACAACGCGACGGCGGCTATGCCCAGCAACTCGATTGCCAACTGCGCTTTCGCCATCACAGCGGGGTGTGGCGCCGCTTTGATATTCGCGAGCAAGCCCTGGCCCGCGGCACAGGCGACCAAGTGACACGCATTGTCGGGGTCGCCAAAGACATTACCGACCAAATCGAAGCCAGCGAATCGTTGCGCGACAGCGAGCATCGTTACCGGATGCTGGCCGAGAGCATCAGCGACGTGATTTTCTCTACCAACAACAGTCTGCAACTCAACTACGTCAGCCCCTCGATAGAAACCGTATTGGGCCATGACGCCGACTGGGTGCTCAAGCACGGCTGGCAAGCCACCATCGCCAAACCACAGCAACTGACAGGGCTGTACAGCCTGATCGAACGGATCAAGAGCGCGCTCGACAAACCGGCGCAACTGGCGGCCCTGCGCACCCAACTACAGACCCAACTGTTCCTGCTCGACTGTGTGCGTGCTGACGGGCGCAAAATACCGGTGGAACTGCGTCTGATTCTGGTGTGGGATGAGCACGACAAGTTCGAAGGCCTGCTCGGCGTTGCCCGTGATATCAGCCAGCAGCGCAGCGCCGAAAAAGACCTGCGCATGGCTGCCACGGTCTTTGAGCATTCCACCTCGGCCATCCTGATCACCGACCCGGCGGGCTACATCGTGCAAGCCAACGAAGCCTTTAGCCGGGTGAGCGGCTACTCCGTTGAGCAGGTACTCGACCAACTGCCGAACCTGCTGACCGTTGATGAACAGCAGCAAGCGCACTTGCAGTACGTGATCAAACAACTGAACCAGCACAACACCTGGGAAGGCGAAGTGTGGCTCAAGCGGCGCAATGGCGAACATTACCCGGCGTGGGTCGGGATAACGGCGGTTTTCGACGACGAAGGCGACCTGGCCAGCTATGTGTGCTTCTTCAGCGACATCAGCGAGCGCAAGGCCAGCGAACAACGCATCCACCGGCTGGCCTACTACGACGCCCTGACCCACCTGCCCAACCGCACGCTGTTCCAGGACCGCCTGCACACCGCCTTGCAGCAGGCCGAACGGAACAAGTCGTGGGTGGTGTTGATGTTCCTCGACCTCGACCGCTTCAAACCGATCAACGACTCACTGGGCCACGCCGCGGGCGACCGCATGCTCAAAGACATGGCCACGCGCCTGTTGGCCTGCGTGGATGACGACGACACCGTTGCGCGCATGGGCGGCGATGAGTTCACCCTGCTCTTGCAACCCCGCGCCACCCGCGTCATGGCGCTCAACCGGGCGGTCGGGGTGGCTGAGCAAATCCTCGCCAGCCTGGTGCAACCGTTCGTTCTTGAGAGCCGCGAATTTTTCGTCACCGCCAGTATCGGCATCGCCTTAAGCCCGCAGGACGGCAACGAACTCAGCCAGTTGATGAAAAACGCCGACACCGCGATGTATCACGCCAAAGAGCGCGGCAAGAACAACTTCCAGTTCTACCAGGCCGACATGAACGCCAGCGCCCTGGAACGCCTGGAGCTGGAAAGCGACCTGCGCCATGCGCTGGAACAGCAAGAATTTATCCTCTATTACCAGCCGCAATTCAGTGGCGACGGCAAACGCCTGACCGGGGTTGAAGCGCTGCTGCGCTGGAACCACCCACGGCGCGGGCTGGTACCGCCGGGCGACTTTATCCCGGTGCTGGAAGAGTTGGGGCTGGTGGTGGATGTCGGTGACTGGGTGCTGGCCGAATCGTGCCGCCAGCTCAAGCGCTGGCACCAAGAGAAAGTGCGCGTACCTAAAGTCTCGGTCAACATCTCGGCACGGCAATTCTCGGACGGCCAGCTTGGCACGCGGATCGCCAGCATTCTCAAGGAAACCGGACTCTCCCCGGCGTGCCTTGAGCTGGAACTGACCGAAAGCATCTTGATGCGCGAAGTCAGCGAAGCGCTGCAAATTCTCGCCAGCCTCAAAAACCTCGGCCTGAGCATTGCCGTTGACGACTTCGGCACGGGTTATTCGTCGCTCAACTACCTCAAACAGTTCCCGATCGACGTGCTCAAGATCGACCGCACGTTCGTCGACGGCCTGCCGTCAGGCGAGCAGGATGCGCAAATTGTCCGCGCCATTATTGCGATGGCCCACAGCCTTAACCTGGCGGTGATCGCCGAAGGCGTCGAGACCCACGAGCAGCTCGAATTCCTGCGTGAGCACGGTTGCGACGAAATTCAGGGCTACCTGTTTGGCCGCCCCATGCCCGCGCACCTGCTGGTCAAGCAATTGCAGGCCTACGGTTTCAAGCTTGCAACGTGATCACGCACGCCGTGAATCGCTTTCATATGCCAGTTAATACCCATTGGGTTAGAATGCCCTCCTTTTCTGCCCCCCGATCCTTGAGGACCGCCATGTTCAGCCGTGATTTGACACTTGCCAAGTTCGACGCCGACCTTTTTGCCGCCATGGAGCAAGAAGCTCAGCGCCAGGAAGAACACATCGAGCTGATCGCTTCGGAAAACTACACCAGCCCAGCGGTGATGGAAGCTCAAGGCTCGGTCTTGACCAACAAATACGCGGAAGGCTACCCAGGCAAGCGTTACTACGGCGGCTGCGAATACGTCGACGTGGTTGAGCAACTGGCCATCGACCGTGCAAAAGAACTGTTCGGCGCCGATTACGCCAACGTTCAGCCGCACGCTGGCTCCCAGGCCAACAGCGCTGTTTACCTGGCCCTGCTGTCGGCCGGCGACACCATCCTGGGCATGAGCCTGGCTCACGGTGGTCACCTGACCCACGGCGCCAGCGTTTCGTCCTCGGGCAAGCTGTACAACGCTGTTCAGTACGGCATCGACGCCAACGGCCTGATCGACTACGACGAAGTTGAGCGCCTGGCGGTTGAGCACAAGCCAAAAATGATCGTGGCCGGTTTCTCTGCCTACTCGCAGATCCTGGACTTCCCGCGTTTCCGTGCGATCGCTGACAAAGTGGGCGCGTACCTGTTCGTTGACATGGCTCACGTAGCCGGTCTGGTGGCTGCTGGCGTTTACCCGAACCCGGTTCCATTTGCTGACGTCGTAACCACCACCACGCACAAAACCCTGCGCGGCCCACGTGGCGGCCTGATCCTGGCCAAAGCCAACCCTGAAATCGAGAAAAAGCTGAACTCGGCTGTATTCCCGGGCGGTCAAGGTGGCCCACTGGAGCACGTTATCGCCGGTAAGGCCGTGTGCTTCAAAGAAGCTCTGCAGCCTGAGTTCAAGGTGTACCAGCAACAAGTGGTGAAAAACGCCCAGGCCATGGCCTCGGTGTTCATCGAGCGCGGCTACGACATCGTGTCGGGCGGTACTGAAAACCACCTGTTCCTGCTGTCGCTGATCAAGCAAGACATCTCCGGTAAAGACGCTGACGCCGCGTTGGGCAAAGCTTTCATCACCGTGAACAAAAACTCCGTGCCTAACGACCCACGCTCCCCGTTCGTCACCTCGGGCCTGCGTTTCGGTACCCCGGCTGTGACCACTCGCGGCTTCAAAGTTGAAGAGTGTAAAGAGCTGGCGGGCTGGATCTGCGACATCCTGGACGACATCAACAACGAAGCCGTGATTGATGCAGTTCGCGAAAAAGTAAAAGCTATCTGCAAAAAGCTGCCTGTTTACGGCAACTGAGTGTAATTAGCTGAACAAAAAGCCCGGCTCTTGAGCCGGGCTTTTTTGTGCCCGCCCTGTAGGAGCGAGCTTGCCTCGCGATCTTTTAAAGATCAAAAGATCGCGAGGCAAGCTCGCTCCTACAGTAAAACGACAGCCGGAGTTCTCTGGAGTGCGAAGCCGTGTAGACTTGCCATCTGTCTCCGCACGGATACACTCATAACAATGAATTACATCATCCAGCAAACGAAATCCTTTGCGTTATGGCATTCAACACTGCGCGATATGCGCGCAAAAATCGCTATTGCACGCCGCATTGAGAGAGCCTCGGCGGGCAACCTTGGCGATGCCAAAACAGTCGGTGGCGGCGTGTCTGAGATGCGCGTGGATGTCGGAGCCGGGTATCGGCTTTATTTCACACTGCGCGAAGGTGTGATGATTGTCTTGCTGGTGGGCGGTGACAAATCTACACAGGCTGCTGACATCAAGCAGGCAAAAATGATGGCTAAGGAGGTCTGAGATGCCTAACACCCCTATTGCGTTCGACATGGCGGCGCTGCTCGATAGTGATGAAGCCATCAGCGAGTACCTCTCCCAGGTACTTGCCGACGGCGATACCGATGAACTGATTCGTGCCGTTGGTTACGTGGCCAAAGCCCGAGGTATGGCGCAAATCGCCAAAGACTCAGGCCTCGGTCGTGCCAGCTTGTACAAGGCCTTCGCCCCTGGGGCCAAGCCTCGCTTCGACACCGTGGTGAAAGTCATGCGTGCAATGGGCGTGGAGCTTCACGCGCAGCCAGCACACCCATAAGTGGCCGGGTCAGGTCGGCTGTAAGCGCCAGCCCAAGACATTGAGCAGGTCGCAGCCGTCGCGCAGCAAAATCATGGCGGTGGTGGCGAGTTGTTTGAGGTCGATGGCGTCGGCGTCCTGGACGTCGCGACTGGAGAAGGTTTCCATCAGTTGGGTCACCGCCAGTACACGGGCGGTGGCGTTGGCGTGCAAGACGTCAAGCGGGGCGTTGCGGTCGATCAGCAAGGCGGGGATGGTGCAGTCGATGGCAGTCAGCGGGATGTACGGTGAATTAGTCATAAGTAAATCTCTTTGCTTTAGAGTTGAGCCATCTGTCTTCGTCGCCAAACGAAAACAGGTGGCCGCTGTACGCGGGTTGGCGAACCGGTCAAAGCTAAGAAAACCCGGCAGATCCGAAGATCTCCCACGTACAGCTGCCATAAAGCACAGCGAGCAAAAATACACGCTCTGCCACATATAGCAATTCTTAGCACCTTCCAAGTCGCCAAACTCGGTCACCCATTTGGGCGAGCGCTGACTATAGGCGCCGCCCTGCTGCCTCAGCAATTGGCAAAGCTGTGCGAAACATCCCGCAATTTCGTGGGCGTACACACCCTCTGTAGGAGCGAGCTTGCCTCGCGATCTTTTGATCTTAAAAGCTCGCGAGGCAAGCTCGCTCCTACAGAGATTTGTGGTGAATCTGGCGCCCGGCACACGCACATCATCCCCCCCCAATTCAACATCCCGCAGAGGCTTTAGCTCGCTGAGCCTCACTCATCCGGTAAGACCGGTCAGCCAATTTTATTAAAATTCACTTGATTATCCCGAAATGCGACTCCTACACTGCTCGCGAACTGGACATACCGGTAAGACCACAATAATTAAGTTCTGAAGCCCATTCGCTCAGCGACCTGCTGTCAGGACACTACCAGGACTCCTCCCATGATCAGATGGTGCTCGCGTTCAATTTTCTTTCAAGTCGTTCTTGGTCTCCTCCTCGGTGCCGCTTGCGGCCTTGTTTTGCCCGAATACTCTTCCCACCTCAAACCCTTGGGCGACGCTTTTATCAAGCTGATCAAGATGCTGATCGGCCTGATTGTGTTCTGCGTGGTGGTCAGTGGCATCAGCGGCGCGGGCGACTTGAAGAAGGTCGGAAGGATCGGCCTGAAGTCGGTCATTTATTTTGAAATTCTGACTACGGTTGCATTGGTGATGGGCTTGGCGTTTGCCTTCAGCACGGGGATCGGCACAGGGGCGAATATCCATCTGGATCAATTGGCCAGCGCCGGGGCAAGTGACATCACCCAGCGCAGTGAGCATATGCAAACCACGGCGCAGTTCTTGATGGACCTTATCCCCACCTCGGTGGTGGGCGCTTTCGCTGATAACAACATTCTGCAAGTGCTGCTGTTTTCCGTCCTGTTCGGCAGCGCGCTCAATCTGGTCGGTGAGGCGGCGTCGGGGATATCGCGGCTGATTAACGAGCTAAGCCATATCATCTTCCGCATCATGGGCATGATTGTTCGTTTGGCGCCCATCGGCGTGTTTGGCGCCATAGCCTTTACCACCAGCACGTATGGCCTGGATTCGCTGCAACACTTGGGTAGCCTGGTCGGTTTGTTTTATCTGACCTGTGCCGCGTTTGTTTCTGTAATTCTTGGCGTGGTGATGCGGGCTTCTGGCCTGCGTCTTTGGCCTCTGCTCAAGTACCTGCGCGAAGAGCTGACGATTGTACTGGGCACCGCGTCGTCCGATGCCGTGCTGCCACAAATCATGCGCAAGCTGGAGCACTTGGGCATTGGTACCTCGACGGTAGGGCTGGTTATTCCAACCGGATACTCCTTTAACCTGGATGGTTTCTCGATTTACCTGACGCTGGCCATCGTGTTTATTGCCAACGCCACCGGCACGCCCTTGGCCATGACCGACTTGCTGACCATTTTGCTGGTCTCGTTGATCACCTCAAAAGGGGCTCACGGCATTCCCGGTTCGGCATTAGTCATTCTTGCTGCTACCTTGACCGCGATCCCGGCCATACCGGTGGCAGGTCTGGTATTGGTGTTGGCGGTAGACTGGTTTATGGGCATTGGCCGCGCCCTGACTAACCTGATCGGTAACTGTGTGGCGACTGTCGCGATTGCCCAGTGGGAAAAAGACATCGACGTGCAACGTGCCAACAAAGTACTCGCCGGGCAACCGGGCTACACCTTTCGCCCGCTCAAACCTGAAGTCGCTGTAGGCCCGCAGGATTTTTAAAATCTTCTAACCCCTTTTGTTGCTCATGGAGCGAAAAGTGATCACCTCGTCAACGGTTGTAAATTCGGTAGTAGCCAAACTCAGGGCGGCCTTGGCCAGCGGGGAATGGCGCAGCGGAGAGATGCTGCCCGGGCAACGGGAGTTGGCTGAAAAGCTCGGCATCAGCCGCCCCAGCCTGAGGGAAGCCATCATCGTGCTGGAGACACTGGGGCTTGTCCGTACCCTGCCGAGCAAAGGCGTGGTGGTGCTGCAAGCCAACGCCAGCGAATCTCCCCAGCAGGAGAACGCGGTGGCGCAAGCCAGCATGGAAGATGTACTGCAACTGCGTTACACCCTTGAGCCGTTTATCGTCGGGCTGGTCGCGCAGTCCATTCGCAGCAAAGAGGTCGGCCAGTTACGGCTAACGCTAATGGACATGCGCGAAGCCCTGGAAGCCGACGACAGCGAGGCCGGGGTCAATGCGTACATCGCCTTTCACGAAGAGCTGTTTAACCTGACGTCTAATCCCATCTTCCAGAGCGTTGTTCAACAAACCAGCAACGCCCTCAAACAAAGTGCACAAGTGCTGCGCAACTCACCTGAGCACATGGCAGAAAGACTGGAAGAAAATGAGGCCGTGGTGCGCGCAATTCGTGCCAAAAACAGTGCGTTGGCGGGCGCCGAAATGCGTCGCCATATTCTGCGCGAAGGTCAGCGCGTGGGCATTGAACTGAACATACCTGACGAAAACCCCGGCAGTTAACACGTTTCAGACAGGAGTCTGGCCATGAGTGCTTATGCTTTGTTGCCGTCCAATGCGTCACTACCCGATTCACGCCCCTTGCAGTCAGCGCCGTGTACCGATGACGTGTACGCCCGTGTGCTGGACGCCATTGTTGACCAACGTCTACCCCCCGACAGCCGGTTGAATGAAGAGCGGTTGGGCCGGGAGTTCGGCGTGAGCCGCTTGCAGATCCGTCATGCCCTTTCGCTACTGACGTATCAGCACGTCATTACGTTGCAGGCTAAAGTGGGCGCACGTATCGCCTCACCGTCTGACGAGCAGATCTGCCAAGCCCTGCATGCCCGGCGCCTGACTGAAACGGCCTTGATACCCATGGCCTGTCAACGGGCACAAAGGCCAGACATCGATCATTTGCATCATTTGATCGAGCGCCAGCGCCAGGCCTGCGCGGACAATCAGCGCGGTCGGGCCATACGCTTGGCGGGTGCATTTCATCTGCATTTGGGACACATGGCCGGGAACGCACCCTTGGCGCACTTCCTGGCCAACTTGATCCCTATGACATCACTGGCCATTGCGCGCCGTTCAGACGGGCCCGAGGCTTGGCAGCAGCAGGTCGCAATGGCCAACGCGGTGGAAAACAAAGATGAGGCCACCGCGTTGGCATTGTTGAATCACTATCTGGGTGAGCTGGTTCCAGGGTGATCGCAGGGGCCGAGCTAAAGGGTCAGTTGCGCAAACCCTTCGCGAATCTTGGCCTCGGGCAGGTCATCGGCAATAAACACCATCACGCTTTCGCGGGCCTCGCCTTCGGTCCATTCGGTATCCCAGTCAAAGCCGTACAGCTTGAGCACGCCCTGGAACACCAACCGGCGGTCTTCGCCTGCGATGTTCAGCACGCCTTTGTAACGCAGCAGTTGTTTGCCGTGGCTTTCGAGCAGGTCGTTCATAAACGTGCTGAGGCTGTCGATATCCAGCGGTGTGTCGGTACGCAGTACCAGGCTGGAAATGCGGTCAATCGAAGCTGCCGGCTGCACCGGGCGCAAGCTCAAGCCGCCGCCCAGGTCGGCATTCAAGTTAAACCCGCGCACATCGAGCAGTTCTGCCAGGTCGATTTTGCCGTGCTCAACCACGCGAATCGGGGCACGCCGGTTGATCCGGGTCAGGCGCTCGCACAGCGCATCAAACGTGGCGTCGTCAACCAGGTCACGCTTGCTCACCAGTAAGCGGTCGGCAAAGCCGATCTGCGCCTGGGCGATGGTTTGGCTCAGGTGCACGTCGGCATGGGCGGCGTCGACCAAGGTAATGATGCCGTCGAGCAAGTAGCGCTCGCGCAGCTCTTCATCAATAAAGAAGGTTTGCGCCACCGGGGCCGGGTCGGCCAGGCCGGTGCATTCAATCACTAAACGGTCAAAGGCAATTTCGCCGCTGTCCAGCCGCTCGAGCAGCAGGTAGAGGGCTTTGGTCAGGTCGGTGTGGATGGTGCAACACACGCAACCATTGGCCAGGGTCATGACTTGCACCGGCTCGTCGCCCAGCAATTGGGTGTCGATACCGGCATCGCTGAATTCGTTTTCGATCACGGCAATTTTCAGCCCGTGTTCGGCTTTAAGCAGGTAACGCAACAACGTGGTTTTACCGGCACCCAGAAACCCGCTAAGGATGGTGACGGGGATGGGAGATGACATGCTCAGGTCTCCTTGAAAGAGGGAGCGCAAAAACAACTGTAGGAGCGAGCTCGCCTCGCGATCTTTTCAAGGTTCAAAAGATCGCGAGACAAGCTCGCTCCTACAGAGGTCTAGCTATTTAACAGCACTTGGGCCCGCTCTTGCCGCCGTAACGGGCTTCCTGGCGCTCTCGGAAGAACGCCTCGTAGCTCATCACCGGCTTGTCCGGGTGATTGGTTTGCATATGCTCGACGTAGTTGTCGTAGTCGGGCATGCCGACCATCAGGCGCGCGGCCTGACCGAGGTATTTACCGAGGCGACTCAGGTCATTGAACATGGCTGCAATCCTCTATCGTGCATCGGGCATCGCCTTGAAGGGCGTTTCTTTGTCCGTACGCTCTTTGTCGCCCCAAGCGGCGACGCCGACTTTGAGCGCGTAGAACAGGATGCTGAACACCACGAACAGGAACAGGACGGTCAGGCCCGCGTTGGTGTACGCGTTGATGATGACATGCTGCATCTGGTCGATGTTTTTCGCCGGAGCAATCACTTGGCCTGCGTCCAGCGCCGTGCTGTATTTTTTCGCCAGCGACAGGAAGCCGACCGCGGGGTTAGCGTCGAACAGCTTGATGAAGCCTGCGGTGGTGGTGCAGATCAGCAGCCAGACCGCTGGCAGCATGGTGACCCAGATGTAGCGTTGACGCTTCATTTTGATCAGCACAACCGTCGCCAGCATCAGCGCGATACCCGCCAGCATCTGGTTAGAGATACCGAACAGCGGCCACAAGGTGTTGATGCCGCCCAACGGGTCGATCACGCCTTGGTACAGCAAGTACCCCCACATCGCCACGCAGCCTGCGGTCGCAATGAGGTTGGCCGGCCAGGATTCGGTGCGCTTGAGCGCTGGCACGAAGCTGCCCAACAGGTCTTGCAGCATGAAGCGACCGGCACGGGTACCGGCGTCGACAGCGGTCAAAATAAACAAGGCTTCAAACAAAATGGCGAAGTGGTACCAGAACGCCATGGTGTTTTCGCCCGGCAACACGTGGTGCAGGATCTGTGCGATACCCACGGCCAGTGTCGGAGCGCCGCCGGCACGGGCCAGTACGGTGGTTTCACCGATGTCTTTGGCCAACGCGGTCAACGCATCCGGGGTAATGGCAAAGCCCCAGCTGGTCACGGTTTGCGCCACGGTCACCACGTCACCGCCAACAATGGCAGGCGGGCTGTTCATGGCGAAGTACACGCCCGGCTCGATCACCGAAGCGGCAACCATTGCCATGATGGCCACGAAGGACTCCATCAGCATGCCGCCGTAGCCGATGTAACGGGCGTTGGCTTCGTTATCCAGCAGTTTAGGGGTAGTACCCGAGGAGATCAGTGCGTGGAAACCCGACACCGCGCCGCAAGCAATGGTGATGAACAGGAACGGGAACAGGCCGCCTTTCCAGACCGGGCCATTACCGTCGATGAACTGAGTCACGGCCGGCATCTTCAGCTCGGGCATGGTGATCAGAATGCCGATGGCCAGCGCGATGATGGTGCCGATTTTGAGGAAGGTCGACAGGTAGTCACGCGGTGCCAGTACCAGCCACACCGGCAATACCGCTGCCACAAAGCCATAGCCGATCAGCATCCAGGTGATTTGCACACCGGTGAAGGTGAACACGTGGGCCCACTCCGGGCTCGCGGCAATTTGCCCGCCCAGCCAGATCGAACCGAGCAATAGCAGCACACCGATAACCGAGATTTCACCGATGCGACCCGGGCGTATGTAGCGCATGTACACGCCCATAAACATCGCAATCGGGATGGTTGCCATCACCGTGAACATGCCCCACGGGCTTTCGGCCAAGGCTTTAACCACGATCAGCGCCAGCACCGCGAGGATGATGATCATGATCAGGAAGCAGCCAAACAGCGCGATGGTGCCAGGCACCTTGCCCATTTCTTCGCGCACCATGTCACCCAGGGAGCGACCGTTGCGACGTGTGGACATGAACAAGACCATGAAGTCTTGAACCGCGCCCGCCAGTACCACACCGGCAATCAGCCACAGTGTGCCGGGCAGGTAGCCCATTTGCGCAGCCAGTACGGGGCCGACCAAGGGGCCAGCGCCGGCGATGGCGGCAAAGTGGTGTCCGAAAAGGATGTGTTTGTTGGTCGGCACGTAGTCCAGACCATCGTTATTGAGCACCGCAGGCGTTGCCCGGTTGGGATCCAGTTGCATCACGCGGGTGGCAATGAACAGGCTGTAATAACGGTACGCGACCAGGTAGATAGCCACCGCTGCAACAACAATCCACAGCGCGTTGATCGCCTCTCCCCGGCGTAATGCCACCACGCCAAGGGCGCAGGCTCCTACAATTGCCAGCACCAGCCACGGGATGTGGCGTAGCAGGCTATTTTTATTATTCATTTTTATATTCCGGCCAGTTGGACAAGAAGTACCGCTCTCGGAGTGTAGCGCTCCTGACTCTAAAGACCACCCCCTTACCTTGGTCTAGAGCCTTCTTTTGCAGATTTATGCTGGGCATTCACTTAAATAAAGCGTCGATGCAGATCAGGGAAAACCAGTTGCGCGAACCACACCGGAAAACCTGGATAGATCAGCCGTGATTTTGGCGACGGGCTGTCTACCACGCCCAACTGCACGAGCTTCTTTAATTGATTGATCGCGGTTCGCTCACCCAGCCCCATGAACACTTTGAAGTCATTACGCGCTACAGCCCCCTGGGTGATCAGGATATGCAAGGCGCGGGCAGTTTCCGGCTTGATCTCTGCGGCCATAAATCGCTCATCGAAAGCGACCGCCCGTTCAAGTCGCGCGCGTAATGCATCACGGTCCAGCGCCTCCAGCATGTAACTCATCTGGTCGATGCAGGTGCGCAGCATAAAACGCACGAAAGCCTGCAAGGCTTTTAAAGACAATTGCCCTCGCCCGTCCAGATCGCCCTGGCGATGCTGGTCCGCCTGGGCCAGGTGCTGGTAATACGCTTCGTGCTCGCGGGCCAGCCCACGGGACAGCGACCACAAGGGTGAGGCCAGCCCCAACTTCAAGAGCTGTAAATGCGTGACCATGCGCACCACCCGACCATTGCCATCGGGGAAGGGATGCACCCACGCCAGGCGGTGGTGATAAGCCAATGTGGCAATCAACCGATAGCGGGGATCGGCCAACCGCCCATACACAACCTGCATGCGCTCAAGCATCGGGCGCACCGCCTGATAAGCCGGCGCCTCATGCTGACCGACGGACACATTGAGCCCGGCCATGTCTCGGAGTTGTCCGGGCACCATCGGCGCCTTTAACCCATCAATGTGCAGTTCTTGCTCACTGGCATCACGAAACAGGCCGCGATGGATGAGGGAGACAAAACTCACGGCAAAAAGATCTGCCCAGCCAGTCCCTACATCCCGATCAATGATGCGTTCAAATGCGCGTTGAACGTGAACGTGTGACGTCGCGATTTCAGTTAACTGCTTGGCCGAGCGTTTGATCTGCGCTTTTTGCTCGATCACCTTGGGCTCGGTGTACTGCCCTTCAATCAGGTTTGAATAAAAGCTGTTGGTCAGTTGCAAAAGCCGACCAATACGCTCACGGGTCTCTGCCGGGTAAAGCCCTTCGAGCCGTCCTTTAAGGGTCAGCATTTGATCTGCCATCTCAACCATATCCACAGGGACAGGTTCGAACAGCAACGGCTCAAGCCAGCTAATGGAGGTGTACAGGTCGGTCATGGCCGGTCTCTTTTGCAGATTTTTTTGCACATATTATTTATAGACTACAGCCTATAAATACGGGCTAAAACCGACGTTAACAGACAAACCACAACGCGCCTATTGCAGATTTTTTTACACATTTAAAACGCTATTCAAACAACGCATCCAGCGCTTGTTCCAGACGGGTCACCGCAATGATAGTGAGACCCGGCGGGGATTCTTTGGGGGCGTTGCCTTTGGGCACGATGGCGCGTTTAAAGCCGTGTTTGGCGGCTTCTTTCAAACGCTCTTGGCCGCTCGGCACCGGGCGTACTTCACCTGACAGGCCGACTTCGCCAAACACCAGCAAGTCGTGGGGCAGCGGGCGGTTGCGCAAACTGGACATGACGGCGGCCATCAAGGCCAGGTCTGACGCGGTTTCCAGCACTTTGACCCCGCCCACCACGTTGAGGAACACGTCCTGGTCGTGGGTCGGGATGCCGCCATGGCGGTGCAGCACCGCCAGCAACATGGCCAGCCGGTTTTGATCGAGGCCCAAGGTCACGCGGCGCGGGTTGGACATGTGGCTGTCGTCCACCAGCGCTTGTACTTCAACCAGCATCGGCCGTGTCCCTTCCCACGTGGCCATTACCACGCTGCCCGGGACTTCTTCTTGTGCCCGTGTCAGGAAGATCGCAGACGGGTTGGAGACTTCTTTCAGGCCTTTGTCGGTCATGCCGAACACGCCCAGTTCGTTGACCGCGCCGAAACGGTTTTTAACCGCCCGCAACAGACGTAACCGTCCGTCGGATTCGCCTTCGAAATACAACACGGTGTCGACCATGTGTTCCAGCACGCGGGGGCCAGCGAGGGCGCCCTCTTTGGTCACGTGGCCGACCAGAAAGATCGCCGTGCCGCTGGATTTGGCGTACCGCACCAGCAACGCCGCGCTCTCGCGCACTTGCGACACGCCGCCCGGTGCAGATTGCAGTTGCTCAGTGAAGATGGTCTGGATCGAGTCGATCACCATGACCTTGGGCTTTTCGAGCTTGGCCGTGGCGATGATGTTTTCGATGCAGGTTTCGGTCATGACCTTGAGCTGGTCCTGCGGCAAGCCCAGACGCCGGGCGCGCATGGCCACTTGCTGCTGGGATTCTTCGCCGGTGACGTACAGCGCGGGCATGCGCGTGGCCATCTGACACAAGGTTTGCAGGAGGATGGTTGACTTGCCGATGCCGGGATCACCGCCGATCAGCACCACAGAGCCGTCGACCAGACCGCCACCGAGCACTCGATCCAACTCGCCGGAAGCGGTCGAAAAGCGCGGGATTTCTTCGATGCTGACTTCGGCCAGGGTTTTGATTTGCGCCTGTTGCCCGGTCCAGCCGGTGCGGCCACTGGGCGGCGCAGCAGCGCCGCTTTCAACAACGGTTTCTACCAGGGTGTTCCAGACGCCGCATTCTGCGCACTGCCCGGCCCACTTGGGGAAAGTTGCACCGCACTCGGTACAGCCGTAAATGCGCTTAGGCTTGGCCATCTGAACTCCGCACAAAAACCGCGATGATAGCCCACAAGGCTGCGATCAGTGCGACTCGGGCATGCGGATTTCACCCTTGATCAGCTGAGCGGCGGTATTGCCCTGGGCATCCTTGGCATTCAGGTCGGCGCCTTTTTGCGATAAATCGTTGAGCAGTTCGACGCGCTTGAACAACCCGGCAAACATGGCCGCGGTCTGCCCAGCACCGTTGCGCTGGTCGGGGTTGCAGTCGGTGTTCATCAGCCGCCGGGCGATTTTGAATTCGCCTTTGAAAATGGCGCCCATCAGCGCGGTGTTGCCGCGCAGGTCTTGCGCACAGGCATTGGCGCCCGCCTTGAGCAAGTGCTCGACCGCCTCGTCATGGCCGTTATAGGCCGCAAGAATCAAGGCGGTGTAGCCTTTGCTGTCCTGGGCATCGAGGTCAAAGTGCGAGTCGATGAAGGTGTCGAGCATGACCACGTCGCCGCGCCGGGCGGCGTCGAAGAAGTAGCCCTTGAGTTGGGTCTGGGTGTTGGGCTGGTCGGCAACTGCCCATCCACTCAACAGCAGCATCGTAGCTAAAGCAAAAATTCGCATGTGTACGCTACCTGTCAGAGGTCACAGATCCATGTAGGAGCGAGCTTGTCTCGCGATCTTTTGATCTTTAAAAGATCGCGAGGCGAGCTCGCTCCTACAACGACCGGCGAAGGTTAATCCACCAGCTTGGCCGCCAGTGCCTTGACCCGTGCCAGGTCGCCTTTGGCCACTTTGGTCACGCCGGTGCCGTACTCCGGGTCTGCCTTATAAAGGAACGACAGGATGATGTGCTTGCTGACGTCATCGGTGGTGGCCAACGAGCCGCCGAAGTTTTCAATCAGATCCTGACGCTCTTTCTTGCTGTATGAACGGTAAAGATCGCCTGCCTGTTTGAAGTTCTGCTCACGCTGGATCTTCGCCTGCTGGGTCGTGCCCGACAGCGGCATTTGGCTGTAACGCGCGGTTTGCGGCTCTTCACGCGGCTCCAGTCGGCTTGGCTGGTAGTTCACGCCCGAGGTGCTATGACCTGTGTTCATCGCGCCGTCCTGATTGCCGTTGTTGACCGTCACCCGTGGGGCGTTGATCGGCAATTGCAGGGCGTTGGCGCCCAAACGGTACATCTGCGTGTCGGCGTAGGAGAACACCCGACCTTGCAGCAAACGGTCTTCAGACGGTTCGATGCCTGGCACCAGGTTGGCCGGCGCCATGGCCACTTGCTCGGTCTCCTGGAAGACGTTGGCCGGGTTACGGTTCAGTACCATCTGGCCGACTTTGCGCTCTGGCACGTTCGGCCAGATTTTGGTCGCATCCAGCGGGTCAAAGTCGAACGACTTCAAGTCTTCAGGCGTGAGCACTTGCACGTACAGATCCCACTTGGGGAAGTCGCCCTGGTTGATGTGCGTGACCAGGTCGTGGGTCATGTGGCTGTAGTCACGGCCCTGCACCTGGGTGACTTCTTTAGGGTCGAGGTTGTGAATGCCTTGCAGGCTCTTCCAGTGGAACTTCACGTAGTGCACTTCGCCCTTGGCATTCACCAGTTTGTAGGCGTGCACACCATTGCCGTCCATTTCGCGGTAGCTGGCCGGGGTGCCCGAGTCGGAGTACAGCTCGGTCAGGGTGCGCGTGGCTTCAGGCACATGAGAGAAGAAATCAAAGCGCCGCGAGTCATCGTCAAGGTTGGTGCGCGGGTCGGGCTTAAACGCGTGCACCATGTCCGGGAACTTGATCGCATCACGAATAAAGAACGTCGGGAAGTTGTTGCCCACCAGGTCCCAGTTGCCGTCTGCGGTATAGAACTTGGTGGCAAAGCCACGCGGGTCACGCAGGGTTTCCGGAGAGTGGTTGCCATGAACCACCGCCGAGAAGCGCACAAACACAGGCGTGGTTTCGCCGGCCGCAAACACCCGGGCTTTGGTCAGGTCACTGAGGTCGTTGGTCACGGTGAAGCTGCCGTGGGCGCCGGTGCCGCGGGCATGCACCACGCGCTCGGGGATACGCTCGCGGTCAAAGCGCTGCAGCTTTTGCAGCAGTTGTACGTCTTGCAGCAACACGGGGCCATTGGCGCCGGCCGTTTGTGAGTTTTGGTTATCACCGACCGCCGCGCCGTTATCGCGGGTCAAGGTAGCGGCGTGAACGGAAACCGATAGCAGGCTGATGCTCAACGCACTAAGCAGGCGTCGTTGGGTACGGGGCCCAAGGCCGAAAGGGGTGGTCATGCACGTGTCCTCTGGTTATTAGCTACGTAGTCACTACGTTGCGCAAAGGTTAGAGGCGCGGGTGGGGTTCTCTAAATTGAAAGGTCTGAACCGCCCCATTAAGAAAAAAAGCTGGCTTGAAGACGCTAAAGGCGTTAAGCGCTGAAACGTTTAAACTTATACGCCGCTTGCGGGTCAACCCATGAGATTGCAAGTGGCCTGGCAGGCGAGATGCGCAAGGCTGATTTACACTGCATCTACCAACCTCATCTGTAACAAGGAATAACCAATGAGCGTCTTAAGTGAGTTCAAGGCCTTCGCGGTCAAAGGGAACGTGGTCGATATGGCCGTGGGCATCATCATCGGCGCTGCGTTCGGCAAAATCGTTTCATCCTTCGTCGGCGATGTGGTCATGCCGCCTTTGGGGCTGTTGATTGGCGGCGTGGACTTCTCGGACCTGGCCATTACGCTCAAAGCGGCGGCCGGTGACGCCCCTGCGGTGGTATTGGCTTATGGCAAATTCATTCAGACCGTCATCGACTTTCTGATTGTGGCGTTTGCCATCTTTTTGGGTGTTAAGGCGATCAACCGTCTGCGCCGTCAAGAAGAAGTCGCCCCAAGCACCCCGCCACTGCCTTCTAAAGAAGAAGAACTGCTGGGTGAGATCCGCGACCTGCTCAAAGAACAAAAGAACCGGCCATAGAGGCCCGGGCTTAAACAACGGCGCTTAGAGGCGCCGTTGTTTATTAAAGACCTTGTTTAGTTGAGCTACCAATAGTTCTCTACCGCAACTTGCCCGGGACGACGCGAAAGGCTTAGTTGCAGATTGCGTGCTTTCAATAACTTGCGCGTGTCATCAATCATTTGTGGATTACCGCACAACATGACCCGCGAGTGCTCGGGTGTTAGTTCAATGCCCGCCGCACGCTCAAGCTCACCGTTTTCAATCAGCGTTGTTATACGCCCGTTTAACGCACCCGCCATTTGTTCACGGGTCACTATCGGTATATAGGTCAGTTTGTGTGCGTATTCGACGAGATAATCACGCTTTCCCAGTTCAGCGATTAATTCCTGATACGCCAGTTCACGTGCTTCCCGCGCGCTGTAAACCAATACGATGCGTTCAAATTTTTCCCATACTTCAAAGTCTTGCAGGATCGAGATGAACGGTGCGATGCCGGTTCCTGTTGCCAACAACCACAGGTCCCGGCCATCGACAAAACGGTCCAGAGTCAGGTAACCAAAGGCCTGGCGCTCTACCAGCAAGGTATCGCCCACCTGTAAGCGGCTCAGCTCACTGGTGAACTCCCCCCCCGGCACCACGATTGAAAAGAAATCCAAAAACTCGTCATACGGGGAAGACACCATGGAATAGGCGCGCCACACCGTACTGCCGTCGGCCTTGGTCACGCCCAGCCTTGCAAACTGCCCTGCGCGAAAGCGAAACCCTTGGTCGCGGGTGGTGCGCAAGGTAAACAGGTTGGGGGTCAGGGGTTTAACATCGAGCAGCGTCTGGCGGGTGAATTTTTCTGCGCTGGCGGTCATGGTGCGCTCCATTGGGCTGATGGCCCTAGTGTCGCGCAAACACGCGGGGAGGAACACCGACGGTTTGTGATGGCTTTGAATTCATAGGAGAAACAGGGAGGGCTTCGCACTCGTACAGAAATGTGTAACGAGTTGTTAATGATGTTTAGCGCCATCAACTTTAAACATTGCTTTCAACACTAAGCCTCAACCAAAAAATGGCGCCAAAAAAACAAATCGATAACAAGCGTGAAAAAAACGTTAAATCCTCAGAGACTTAAAACACTAGAGCAATTACTCTTAAAACAGATCGAGAAAATTCCTACATATTCTTGAGAATTATGAACTACTATTAAATTCCACATTGGATCCACCTTCTGGGAGCCCCACGCATTATGGGCACTGCCAATCGTTTTTATACAAAACAAGAACTTACCCAAAAGGGTGAATCCACTTTACTCACTTATGCACGCAATCGAATTGAACTATGCGGATTTGATAGCTTTTTGTTCAGAATGGCCCCACAACAAAGAAGCCTTCAAATAGATAGAAAAATACTGACTAATCACCCAACCGAATTCATAGATACTTTTGACGCGTGCTGTATTACCCATAAAAACCCAATTGAAAACCACTTCAAAAAGTCCATTGATCCACTGGTATGGGACCAGCATTTATTCAGTGAAACACCTGAACTCAAGGACGTATCGCAGTCATATGGGCTCAATTATGGTTGGTCGCTGTCGGCTCACGACGCCAAAGGGACGGTGAGCATCCTGAGCCTGACCCGACGGCACTCGCCTGTTTCAACCCAGGAGTTCGATGAAAAAGTGGGCGACTTGCTATGGCTATGCCACCAGTTGCACACCGCGATGTACGAAAAATTCTTTCTGAACATGCGCCTAAATGATCCCGGCAATCATCTGTCTACGCGTGAGTCAGAGATCCTGAAATGGACCGCCCAAGGCAAAACGGCGTCTGACATTGCCATCATCCTGAGCCTGACACCGCGAACCGTAAATTTTCACATCAGCAGCGCGATGCGAAAAATGGGCGCGACCAACAAGACGTCTGCCGTGGTGATCGCGGCCAAATGCGGTCTTCTTTGATGCACCGTCACACCTGAGCAGCCTTCACCCCGACCAAAAGCGTCGGGCAATCTCCGGTAAAAAAACGTAAAATCGCCAGCACCTGAAAATGCCACGGCCTCCATGGCTGCTTGAATGCCTTTGAACTCAACTCAAGCCGTTGTCGATGCCCCAGAGTTTGTATAGATGCCTGCGCTCGAAAGTCCTTTCGCCCAACTCCACTTGATCCGCCAGCCTGAACAACAGAATGAGCCACTCCAGGCCTTCGACGCTGCGGATGAGTATTTGCTCAACCACGTGGCCGAATTGGCGCTGCCGGCCAACAGCCGGATATTGGTGCTCAACGACAGTTTTGGGGCCTTGGCCGTCAGCCTGGTCAGTACGATGCACGTCACCAGCAGCAGTGACTCGTTCCTGGCCATTCAAGGCCTGGAAAAGAATCTGGTGCGCAACGGCCATGCATTTGATGCGGTCTCGATCATTCCCGCCAGCCAGCCACTGGCAGGCCCATTCGACTGTGTACTGGTGCGGGTGCCAAAAACCCTGGCGTTGCTGGAAGAACAACTGATTCGCCTGCAAGGCCAGTTGGCTCCAGGCGCACAGGTGATTGCCGGCGCGATGATCAAACACTTGCCACGTGCGGCAGGGGATCTGCTGGAGCGCTATATCGGCCCGGTGCAGGCCTCGCTGGCGGTCAAAAAAGCCCGCTTGCTAATGGCGACGGCACAGGGCCTGGGGCCGTTTACCTCGCCCTACCCTTCACGTTACGCGCTGGACAAGCCTGCTATCGAGCTGCTCAACCACGCTAACGTGTTCTGCCGTGAAGGGCTGGATATCGGCACGCGAGCGTTTTTGCCACACCTGCCGACCAACCTTGGCTCGGCCCGTGTGGCCGACTTGGGCTGCGGGAATGGCGTGCTGGCCATCGCCAGCGCCCTGAACAACCCACAGGCGCACTACACGCTGGTCGATGAATCGTTTATGGCGGTGCAATCGGCACAGGAGAACTGGCAGGCGGCGCTGGGCGATCGCGACGTGACGGTACGTGCAGGCGATGGCCTGGCAGGTCAGGCGCCGAACTCATTGGACGTGGTGTTGTGCAATCCGCCGTTTCACCAGCAACAAGTGGTGGGCGACTTTTTGGCCTGGCGCATGTTCCAGCAAGCCCGCGAGGCGCTGGTGGTGGGTGGCGCGCTGTACATCGTGGGCAATCGCCACTTGGGCTATCACAGCAAGCTGGCCAAGTTGTTTCGAGGGGTTGAGCAAGTGGCTGCCACGCCTAAATTCGTCATCCTCAAGGCGCGCAAATAACTGTAAAAACCCTGTAGGAGCGAGCTTGCCTCGCGATCTTTTAACCACTCAAAAGATCGCGAGGCAAGCTCGCTACTACCGTAGTTGTTTAGTGGCTTTTCATGCCCGCTGCGGTCATGAACAGGCGGATCAACATGGCAAATACGGCCAAGCTGGCCACGCTGGCGGTCCAGATCAACACCAACCAACCAATGCGTTGCCACAGCGGCTTTTTCTCACACGCTTGCACGTCGTTTAAATAATCTTTGCCAGCCATGTTCAGGCACTCCTCTGAGAAAAGGCTGCGCCCGGTGGGGCGCAGCGGCACTTGCAACTAGTGGTAACCGTCTTCGTGGGTGACTTTGCCGCGGAACACGTAGTAGCTCCAGTAGGTGTAACCCAGGATAAACGGCAGGATGAACAAGGTGCCCACCAGCATAAAGCCCTGGCTTTGTGGCGGTGCAGCGGCCTCCCAGATCGAAATCGACGGCGGGATGATGTTCGGCCACAAGCTGATGCCCAAACCGCTGTAACCCAGAAAAATCAGCAGCAGGGTCAGCAGGAACGGCGTGTAGTGGGCATTGCGCGCAATCGCCTTGAACAGCCCGTACATGGTCACCAGCACCAGAATCGGCACCGGCAGGAACCAGAACAGGTTCGGCAAGGTGAACCAGCGTGCGGCAATGTCTGTGTGCGCCAGCGGCGTCCACAAGCTGACAACGCCCATCACCACCAGCAGGGCAATTGCCAATGGCCGCCCCAGGTTGTGCATGCGCTCTTGCAGCGGGCCTTCGGTTTTCATGATCAACCAGGTGCAACCGAGCAAGGCGTAGGCCACGATCAAGCCGAGGCCGCAGAACAGGCTGAACGGTGACAACCAGTCCAGCCCGCCACCGGCGTATTCACGGTTGACCACCGGTATCCCTTCAATAAAGGCCCCCAGCGCCACGCCCTGAAAGAAAGTGGCGATGATCGAACCCCAAATGAACGCTTTGTCCCAGATGTGACGCTTGTCGGCCTTGGCCTTGAAGCGAAACTCAAAGGCCACACCGCGGAAGATCAAGCCGACCAGCATCAGGATCAGCGGCAGGTACAGCGCCGACAGCACAACCGAGTAAGCCAGCGGGAAGGCGCCAAACAGCGCCGCACCGCCCAGTACCAGCCAGGTTTCGTTACCGTCCCAGACGGGGGCAACGGTGTTCATCATCACATCGCGGTCTTTCTCGCCTTTGATGAAGGGGAAGAGGATGCCGATCCCGAGATCGAAGCCATCCATGACCACGTACATCATGACGCCAAAGATGATGATGATTGCCCAGATAAGTGGCAGATCAATACCCATGACTCAGTTCCCCTTCTTCAGGCTGTCGCTGTAACCTTCTTCGGTGCCTTCAACGGCAGCCGACAAAGGACGGGCAGGCGTGCGTTGCTGACCTGGGCCACCTGAAGGCTGACCATCACCCTCGTGGGCAATCGGGCCTTTACGCACCAGACGCATCATGTAGCCAATACCGACGCCGAACAGCGAGAAGTACACCAGCACAAACATGATCAGGGTGATGCTCATTTGCGTCACGCTGTGGTTGGACGACGCATCGGCGGTGCGCATCAACCCGTAGACCACCCACGGCTGACGGCCGACTTCGGTGGTGAACCAACCTGCCAGGATGGCGATCAGACCCGACGGCCCCATCCACAGCACCAGCTTCAAGAACCAGCGGTTTTCATACAGCGTGCCGCGTTTGCGCAGCCACACGCTCCACAGGCCGATGACGATCATCAGCATGCCCAGCGCCACCATGATGCGGAACGTGAAGAACACGATGGTGGAGTTAGGACGGTCCGCCGCCGGGTAGTCCTTCATCGCCGGGATCTGTTTGTCCAGGCTGTGGGTCAGGATCAAACTGCCCAGGTACGGCACTTCGATCTTGTAGTCGGTGGTTTCGGTTTTCATGTTCGGGATGCCGAACAGGATCAACGGGGTAGGCTCACCGGGCTTGTTTTCCCAGTGCCCTTCGATCGCAGCGATTTTTACCGGCTGATATTTCAGCGTGTTCAACCCGTGGGCATCACCGATAAACGCCTGAATGGGGGCAACCACCAGGGCCATCCACATCGCCATCGAGAACATGCGGCGAATGGCCGGCGTATTACGCCCACGCAACAGATGCCAGGCAGCCGAAGCGCCGACAAAGAAGGCGGTGGCCACAAAGGCGGCCGTGGCCATGTGCGCCAGGCGGTAAGGGAACGACGGGTTGAAGATCACCGCCAGCCAATCCACCGGGATCACCCGGCCATCAATGATTTCGAAACCCTGCGGGGTTTGCATCCAGCTGTTGGAGGCCAGGATCCAGAAGGTCGAAATCAGCGTGCCGACCGCCACCATGATGGTGGAGAAGAAGTGCATGCCGCGACCCACGCGGTTCCAGCCAAACAGCATGACGCCCAGAAAACCGGCCTCAAGGAAGAAGGCGGTGAGCACTTCATAGGTCAGCAAAGGCCCGGTGACAGCCCCTGCGAAGTCCGAGAACCGCGACCAGTTGGTCCCGAACTGGTACGCCATGACCAGGCCAGACACTACGCCCATGCCAAAGTTGACTGCAAAAATCTTCGACCAAAAGTGGTACAGGTCGCGGTACGTATCGTCACGGGTTTTCAGCCACATGCCTTCGAGCACCATGAGATAACTGGCGAGACCGATGGTGATGGCGGGAAATAGAATGTGGAACGATACGGTGAACGCGAACTGAATTCGGGCGAGATCGAGAGCCTCCAAACCGAACATAAGTCTTCCTCTATCAGGTATCAGGTTGTCAGGGCACCGACAGGACGCCGGTGTCCAACAGCCCCACGAGCAATGGCCTTTGCGAATCTGCGCTCGCACTGCTGGCCACCACGCAAGGGAATCAGGCCGTCTGGCCACTCCAGTAAAACCCTTGCGGGCTTTGACCTGGATCAAACATTGCTGAAAGAGTAGTCCATTCTTGGCGTGTGGCTAATGTGGCTGGTTGTCGCGTGACAGGTTGTCCCAGGCCCTGAAATAGACAGTTGCAGGAAGTGCGTGTAATAGCCGCACGCGATTTTTCGCACGACCGTTGGGCGGTTTTCTCAATGCATCAGCGCGAGTCATTATTTGTTACAGAAAAATGATAATCTCGACGTCCCCTGCCCTTTGCCACGACCCTTCAATGACCAGCCAGCCGCTTCTGTTACGTCATCATCGGCCTTTTGTGGCCTTTTGGTTTGCCCGCATCTTCACCGCCAGCGCCTTCCAGATGCTGACGGTGGCCATTGGCTGGAACCTCTACCAGTTGACCGGCAACGTGATGGACCTGGGCTGGGTGGGGCTGATCGAGTTCGCGCCTCGCGTGCTGTTTATGTTGCACACCGGGCATGTGGCCGACCGCTATGACCGCCGCCGGGTGGCCGCGCTGTGCCAGTCGCTGCAAGCGATGATTGCCCTGACCCTGGCGATCAGCAGCCTGAGCGGCAGCATCACCCGTGAAATGATCTTTATCCTGGCGTTTTTACTCGGCGCCGCCCGCTCATTTGAACTGCCCACCACCCAGGCTTTGCTGCCCTCCATTGTGCCTGTGGCGTTGTTCCCCCGCGCCGTGGCCGCAGCGCAGGCCGCCCAGCAGTCGGCGACCATCGTGGCCCCGGCGTTTGGTGGCTTGCTCTATGCGTTCGGCAGCGTGTGGGTGTATGGCCCCAGCGTGGTGCTGTACCTGATTGCCGCACTGTTAATGAGCAACCTGCCGGCCCGCCAGGTGGCGCTAAACAAAGGCAAGGCGACGATGGACTCGCTGCTGGCCGGGATTCGCTTTATCCGTAGCCGCCCGGACATCCTCGGGGCCATCTCGCTGGACCTGTTCGCCGTGTTGCTGGGCGGTGCGACTGCGCTGTTGCCGGTGTTTGCCAAAGACATTCTGCTGACAGGCCCGTGGGGCCTGGGCATGCTGCGTTCGGCCCCGGCGGTGGGCGCGTTGTTAATGTCATTGTGGCTGGCGCGCTTCCCGTTTGAGCGCAAGGTAGGGCGCACGATGTTCACCGCCGTGGGGGTATTCGGGGTTGCGACCATCGCTTTCGGGCTGTCGACCTCGTTCTGGTTCTCGATGGCGGTGCTGGTGGTACTGGGCGCGGCCGACATGATCAGCATGGTTATCCGTGCCTCGTTTGTGCAACTGGAAACCCCGGATGAAATGCGTGGCCGGGTCAGCGCGGTCAACGGCCTGTTTATTGGCGCGTCCAACCAGCTTGGCGAGTTTGAGTCCGGCGCCACCGCCCACTGGCTGGGCACCGTGCCGGCCGTGGTGCTGGGCGGCGTGGGCACGCTGTTTATCGCCGGGCTGTGGATAAAACTGTTCCCGGGCTTGGCCAAGCGTGACCGGTTGGTTGAGGATTAAAACGGATACATCACAAAACCAGTACGTAGCAGTTGACGAGCTCGGCGAGGCTACGTCCGATTGCGAAGCGATCGTAGGCGCTAACAACCCAAGCGCCTGACTTTGCGGCGGCTACGTCTGCGGACGTAGCCTCGTACTACTCGTCAACTGCTACGGGGGCTTGGGCTAGCGAATATACAGCTGCGTTTGCAGGCGCTTGAACGGCGCCACCAGCGACGTGTTACTGAACTGGAACCAGCCGCCCTGGTTGTTACTCAAATCGAAGGTGTAGACGTAACCCACGGTGGTGCCCGCACCGTCGCAGGTCACCAAACCCTCGCCTTTATTGCACACCGGGGTGCGCACGCCATCGATAATCTGGCCGTCAAACGTCACCGTGGGCTGGCCGCCGTAGCCGCGTTCCAGCACATACACTTTGATGTGCGGCCCACGGTGCTGCATTTTGGTCTGCTCGCGACCATCCGACACATCCTCCACAGCCCCCGAATTAGACGCCACCTTGAGAATTTCGACGGTACTCAACGGCATCGCCGGTGCCGCGCTCGCTCCGGCGCTGATAAACAGGCATAAACCGGCAATTAAAGCGTTGATGGTGTGCTTCATGGATCCCCCCGATAACTGGCACGCAGTATGCCTGTGCACTCGACGTTACAAAACATCGCGCCGTTGAGTCAGCAAAGCAGCCAGACGTTCGTGCTGCTGGTATGATGCGCGGCTTTTTCCGACAGACAGAAAAACCTCAGGCCTCAGGCGTCTGTGCTTTGCTGTTGAAAACGATTTAATCACGGCGCCGGTGGCGCCACGGGGACTGGCATGCTGGAAAGGCTGTTTCAACTCAAAGCACACAACACCACTGTGCGAACCGAGATTCTTGCGGGTATCACCACCTTCCTGGCGATGGCCTACATCCTCTTCGTGAACCCGAGCATCCTCGGCGAAACCGGGATGGACAAAGGCGCGGTGTTTGTCGCGACCTGCCTGGCAGCCGCCATCGGCTCGGCAATCATGGGCATCATCGCCAACTACCCGATCGCCCTGGCGCCGGGCATGGGCCTGAATGCCTTCTTCACTTACACCGTGGTCTTGCACATGGGCCACACCTGGCAAGTGGCGCTGGGCGCGGTGTTTATTTCAGCGGTGCTGTTCTTCCTGTTGTCGATCTTCCGTATCCGCGAATGGATCATCAACAGCATCCCGCTGCCGCTGCGCTCGGCCATTGCCGCCGGTATCGGCCTGTTCCTGGCGCTGATCGCCCTGGGTAACGCCGGTATCGTGGTTGCCAACAAGGCCACCTTGGTCGGCATGGGCGACCTGTCTCAGCCAAAAGTGATCCTGGCCTCCCTGGGCTTTGCCCTGATCGTGGCTCTGGAAGCCCTGCGCGTACGCGGTGCGGTGCTGATCGGCATTCTGGCGGTGACCGTTGCGTCCATCGCCCTGGGCGTGACCGACTTCGGTGGCGTGATGTCGATGCCGCCGTCGCTGGCCCCGACCTTCCTGCAACTGGACATTAAAGGCGCACTGGACATCGGTCTGGTCAGCGTGATTTTCGCCTTCCTGTTCGTTGACCTGTTCGACAACTCCGGCACCCTGATCGGTGTGGCCAAGCGCGCTGGCCTGATGGGCAAAGACGGCCACATGCCGAAAATGGGCCGCGCCCTGATCGCTGACAGCACCGCGGCCATGGCCGGTTCGTTGCTGGGTACCTCAACCACCACCAGCTACATCGAGTCGGCAGCGGGCGTGAGCGCCGGTGGCCGTACCGGCCTGACCGCCATCGTGGTCGGCATCATGTTCTTGCTGGCGTTGTTCTTCTCGCCACTGGCTGCCAGCGTTCCGGCGTTCGCCACCGCGCCTGCGCTGATGTTCGTGGCCGTGCTGATGATGAGCGGCCTGGCCGAAATCGACTGGGAAGACGTGACCGTTGCTGCACCGGTGGTGATCACCGCGCTGGCCATGCCGTTCACCTACTCCATCGCCAGCGGCATCGCCTTCGGCTTTATTTCCTGGACCGTGATCAAGCTGCTGTCGGGGCGCGCCCGCGAGCTGAATGCGCCGCTGATCATTCTGTCGATTCTGTTTGTGGTCAAGCTGGGTTGGTTTAACGCATGAGTGCTTTGCCGTTTGATTCTGCTACCTACGCCCTGGAACTTGAGGCCAAGGCCCAACGACTGCGCGATTTGCTGGCGCCGTTCGATGCGCCTGAGCCGCAGGTGTTTGACTCGCCGTTGAAGCACTTTCGCCTGCGCGCCGAGTTCCGCCTGTGGCGCGAAGGTGGCGAGCGCCACTACGCAATGTTCGCCCAGGATGACAAGCGCACGCCGATCCTGATCGAAGACTTCCCGATTGCCAGCCTGCGCATCAACCAGTTGATGCCGCAGCTCAAGGCTGCGTGGCAAGCCAGCTCGGCGCTGAGCCACAAACTGTTCCAGGTGGAGTTCCAGACCACCTTGGCCGGTGATGCCATGGTTACCTTGTGCTATCACCGCCCGCTGGACGAGCACTGGCAAAACGCTGCCGAGCAGTTGGCAAAAGACCTCAACGTCAGCGTGATTGGCCGCTCCAAGGGCAAGCGCGTCGTGATTGGTCGTGATTACGTGGTCGAAAAGCTCGACATTGCGGGCCGCACCTTCACTTATCAACAACCCGAAGGCGCGTTCACCCAGCCAAACGGCACGGTTAACCAAAAAATGCTCAATTGGGCATACGACGCGTTGGGCGAGCGTTCCGACGACCTGCTCGAACTGTACTGCGGCAACGGCAACTTCACCCTGCCTTTGGCAACCCGCGTACGCAACGTGCTGGCCACTGAAATCAGCAAGACCTCGGTGAACGCCGCCTTGAACAACCTCAGCGACAACGCTGTGGATAACGTCAAGCTGGTGCGTTTGTCGGCAGAAGAATTGACCGAAGCCCTGAATGAAGTCCGCCCGTTCCGCCGCTTGCAGGGCATTGACCTGAAAAGCTACGAATTCGGCAGCGTCTTCGTCGACCCGCCGCGCGCGGGCATGGACCCGGACACCTGCGAACTGACCCGCCGCTTCGACAACATCCTGTACATCTCGTGCAACCCGCTGACCCTGGCCGAAAACATCGCCCAACTGCACGACACGCACCGTATCGAGCGTTGTGCCGTGTTTGACCAGTTCCCGTGGACTCACCACATGGAATCGGGTGTGTTGCTGGTTCGTCGCTAAAGCCTGATCGCGAGCAAGCCCGCTCCCACAAGTTGAACCCCTGTGGGAGCGGGCTTGCCCGCGATGGGCGCGCTACGGTTTCTGAACGTGAAAATACCCCGCCACCTGCAACAAATCCGCGTCATTCAATAAGCCCGCGTAGTACTTGAGTTGCACCCGCGCCAGTAAATACGCGTACTTTGCCTCGGCCAAATCCCGTTTGGCGCTATACAGTTGCTGCTCGGCATCCAGTACATCCAGATTGACCCGCTCCCCGCCACTCACGCTTTTGCGCGTTGCATCGACCAACGCACTGGCTGACTGCACGGCCATTTCGTAGGCCCGCACCTTGGCCGCCGCACTGCTGTTGAGGTTGTACTGCTTGCGCAAGTCCACCAATGTCGCGGCTGTTTGCGCGTCCAGTTCGTACTGCGCCTGCGACAATTGCCGCGCCGCCTGTCGTGTCGATGCCGACACCGAGCCCCCGGCAAACAACGGCACGCTGAGCTGGATGCCGACGCTGTTGGTGTCGTACTTCTGGTGGTAGGTGCTCTCAGAGTCCGAACTGGTTTGCCGACTGCTCGCGTACACACTGAGCTTGGGCAAATGCCCGGCCCGCTTGCGTTCCACTTCGTACTCGGCGGACGTCAGGGCGTGCTGTTGCGACGCCAGGTCCGGGTTATTGGCCAGGGCCAGTTCGCGCCAGCTTTCAAAGCGCTGCGGCTCCAGCGGCTGAATGCTGAAATGCGGCAATAACGGGTCAAGCTGCTCCACCTGCAACGGTTCACCGAGCATGGCCTCCAGCTCGTGCAAGGCGGCATCCAGCGTATCTTGGGCTTCGATTTCCTGGGCGACCGCCAGGCTCAGGCGTGCCTGGGTTTCCAGCACATCGGTGCGAGTGCCCTCGCCGCCTTTTAACAGCCGTTGGTTGAGTTGCAAGCGCTCGCTGTACGCCCGTTTCTGTGCCCGGCTCAGCTCAATCCGCTCCTGTGCCAACAAGGCCTGGCTAGAGGCACTTAAAACCCGCACCGCCAAATACTGGCTTTTACTGCGAAAACGCTCGTCGGCCAGCAAGGCCTGCGCCGCGCCTTGTTTAAAGCGTGCATAGGCCTCGTAGTCCAATAGCGGTTGCTGCAGGGTCAACGTCGCCGCATAGCTGCGGTAATCGCGGTCGGTCTTTGTGTGTGATTGCGTGACTTCAGACTCATTGCGCGAGTTGCTGTAGTTCCACGCCAGCGTCGGCAACAGGGCTGAACGCCCGAGGGCACGGTTTTCCTGGCCCGCAGCGCGCTCTTCTATCGCCGCCTGAAAGGTCGGATCGTTGCGCACTGCCAAGTCATACGCCTCAAGCAAACCCAATGCCTGTACCGGGCTGGCCAACACCGCGCCCAGCATCAACACTGCGCTGCACAATCGACGCACACTCATTCCTCCACCAACGCCATGTGCGTGCGGTCCAGTAAGGGTTTAAACAGGTAATTGAGCATCGAGCGCTCGCCGGTGCGCACAAAGGCCTCGACCGGCATGCCGGGGCGAATCTGCAAACCGGCCAGTTGCGCCATGCCTTCGGCGCTGACCTGCGCCCGCAGCGTGTAATACGGCTCATCGGTACGCTCATCGACCTGACGGTCTGCCGACACCAGCGTCACCTCGCCCGCCACCCGTGGCGTGGTGCTTTGGCTAAAGGCCGAGAACATCAGTTGCACCGGCAACCCGGCGTGAACCTTGTCGGCCAGTTCCACCGGCACCCGCGCCTCGACCAGTAACGGCTCGCCCTGCGGGACGATTTCCATCAGGGCCTGGCCCGGCCGGATCACCCCGCCTTCGGTAAACACATCGAGCCCGACCACAATCCCCGCCACCGGCGCGCGTAACTGGCTGTTGGCCAGTTCAAACTCGGCCGATGCCAAGCGGTTGCGCAAGTCTTCGCTGCGTATGCGGGTGTCCGCCAATTGCGTACGGACTTCTTTCTGATATTCCTCGCTCAGTTGGCGAATTTTCAGGCGCATCTCCTGCACCTGACGCTGGAGTTGCCCGATACGACCATAGTCTTCGCTGATCGAGCCCAGCACTTGGGCGTACACCCGCTCGCTGTCCAGCAGTCGATTACGCGGGATGTAGCCCTCACGGGCCAATTCGCGAAGGCCTTGCAGTTGCTCGTCCAATGCCGTGCGTTGCAGCACTTTATTGGCTTGCGAGTCACGCACCCCGAGCAATTGCGCCTCAGCCCCGGCGATGCTTTCGCCGATGCCTTGCTGATCGAGCAGCAACGCCTGACGCCGGCTGGCGAACAACTGCTGTTGCAATGCCAGGTTCGACGCCACTTCGGGCTCGTGATGCAGCGCCATCAGCTCAGCAGGAAAATTCACACTCGCAGCGCCCTCAACCTCGGCATTGAGCCGGGCCTCGCTGGCCAACGATCCATAAAACTGGCTGCGCAGCGACTGCGCCTGGCCCAACAACGGCGTTTCCTTGAGCCGGATCAGTACTTGCCCCGCTTGCACACGGTCGCCATCACGCACGTCGATGCGCTCAACAATCCCGCCACTGGGATGCTGCACCACTTTGCGATTGCCCGAGACCATGACCTTGCCCGACACCGCGACACCTTTGTCCAGTGGCGCCAAAGCAGCCCAGGCGAGAAACCCGAGAAACCCGCCGAGCATCAGCAGCCAACCCAGGCGCGCATGGCGACGGTCGTCCAGTTGCAGCACGTTACGCTCATAGGGCGGTTTGGCGTTTGCGGCAGTCATGCTTTGTTCGCCTCTACGGTGCCCAGTCGGTAGCTCACATTCATGGCCGGTTTGGGCGCGGCGGGCTTGGGCGCGGCGAGTACCTTGGCGGTGGGGCCAAAGGCTTGTAACTGACCTTCACGCAGGATCAACAGTTGATCTGTGAGGGTCAGTACGTTGGGTTTGTGGGTGATCAGGATCAGCGTGCGCTTGAGCTGTTTGAGTTGGGCAATGGCCTGTAGCAAGGCTTGCTCCCCGGCTTCATCAAGGTTGGCGTTGGGCTCATCGAGCACGATCAGCGCGGGCAAGCCGTACAAAGCACGGGCCAGGCCGATGCGCTGCTTCTGCCCGCCCGACAACCCGGCGCCGCCGTCGCCCAGGCGGGTGTCGTAGCCTTCGGGCATTTGCAAAATCAGTGAATGCACACCTGCCATCTGCGCCGCCGCCAACACTTTGTCGGCATCCACCTGGGCAAAGCGGGCGATGTTTTGCGCGATGGTCCCGGCAAACAACTGAATGTCTTGAGGCAAATACCCCAGATGCGGGCCGAGTTGCTGTTTGTCCCATTGCGACAATTGCGCGCCATCCAGCCGAACCTTGCCAGCCAGCGGCTGCCAGACCCCAATCAGCAAGCGGGCCAAGGTCGACTTGCCGCAGCCTGACGGGCCGATCACACCGAGCACCTGCCCGGCGGGCAAGGTAAAACTCAGGTTGCTCAACGTGGCACGCCGCGTTCCAGGTGCGCTGGCGCTGAGTTGCTCGACCGCCAGCTCGCCCCGTGGATCGGGCAGCGCCATGCGCGGCGGGCGGGCCGGATGCGCCTGCAACAGTGATTCGAGGCGTTGATAGGCCAGGCGCGCTGAAGTCCATTGCTTCCATACACCAATCAACTGATCGATAGGGCTCAGCACCCGGCCCATCAAAATGGAACCGGCGATCATCATCCCGGCGGTGATTTGCCCTTGCACCGCCAGCAATGCGCCCAGCCCCAGCACCAGTGATTGCAGTGCCAGACGTACGCCTTTGGACCAGGCACCGACACTGGCGGTTTTTTCACTGGCCAGGTTCTGCTGCGCCAAAAATGCCGTGTGCTGCGCCAGCCAATGGCCGCGCAAGGTCGCGAGCATGCCCATCGCCTCAATCGCTTCGGCATTGCGCAAATGCGCGCTGGCCTGCTGGGTGGCTTCAACCGATAACTCGCTGGCAGCCTTAAGCGGCCCCTGCGACACCCGCTGATTGAGCCACGCCAGCAACATCAACAGCACCGCCCCACCGAGAGCCAACAGCCCCAACCACGGGCTGAACATAAAGATCACCCACAGGTACACCGGAAACCACGGCGCATCGAAAAACGCGAACAACGCATTGCCAGTCGCGAACTGGCGCAGGCTGGTCAGGTCATTCAGCGCCTGCCCGGCCGCCGGGCTGCCGGTGCTTAATTGCGCCTCAAAGGCAGCGTCATAGACCCGCTGATTCAAGCGCATGTCCATTTGCGTGCCGAGGCGGATCACCACCTGGCTGCGCACCCATTCCAACGCGCCCATCAGGCCAAACAGGCCGAGGATCATCAGCGTCAGCATCAACAGGGTCATTTCATTGCCCGAGGCCAACACCCGGTCGTACACCTGCAACATGTACAGCGCGGGGGCCAGCATCAGTAAATTGATCACGGCCGAGAACAGGCCAATGTTGAAAAAAGCACGTTTGTAGGCCGTCAAGGCAGCCAGCATCTCGTTGGCGACGTGGGCTTTGGGCCGGGTCATGAAGAGGGTTCCGTGGAAAAATCACCGATCAAACTGCGGAAGCTGACTCGCCAGCGAGGTTATCGCGAGCAAGCCCGCTCCCACAGGATTGGGTTCAAGGCTGAGAGAACGTGTTAAGCCGCCAGCGCCCAGTCTTGGGCAGCGTCTTGCACACCGACCAGACCGATATCAGCCGCAAACGCGGTATCGGCGTGCGCCAGACCGGCAGCCGCCAGTTGGTCGAAGGTCGAATCGGTGCTCAGGTTGAACTCGCTCAGCAGGGTGTTGAGCACGCCTTCCAGGCCTGCCACATTGCCGCGCATCAGGCCGTAGATCACGTCCTGAACGGCGTTGCCTGCACGGCCAGCATCGCTGGCGGCGGACAGGTCGAGGCCGTTGAAGGAGACGGTGTAATCGTCAAAACCAAACGGGCTACCCGAACCGCCTGTTAGTACCTCACCCAGCTTCACATTATCCAACTGCCCCCACAGGAAGTGGTTCTGGTTGCTGCTGGCCGGGAGGTCCGGGTTATACACATAATGCAAACCGTTACTTGCATTGCTTTCAGCAATAAATGCGTAGTCAGAACCATTGGCGCCATGTGTCGCATATTGCTCGCCATCATAGCTACGCGCACCCGTATTAAAACCACCTGTATTGCTCTCGCCATGGCCGGCTGTTTTAAAGCCTGCGGACCACGCACTGAGTACTTCCTTAACGGAAATATCACCGTATACGGAATTGTATGTAACTGAAATAGTCATACTTAAACCTCTTCCTTGGACAGTTTTAGTGAGCGCACATAAGTGTGCATTTGCCCGACAAGGGCAAATTCTTGAAAAACAATAAATATTATTGCTTAAAATTTATATTCGAGCATGCCACTCAGTGTTCGCCCGCGGGCCATACTCAAATTATTAACATCACCCATTGCAACAAAGTAGGCCTCGTCCGTAGCATTTTCCATAACCAATGTGATGTTTAAATCATCGGTCATCCAGTAACTGGCATACAGGTCATACACACTGTATTTTGGCCACATGGCCTGCTCGAGCGACTTATAGCTATGAGCATTAAGGTCTTTGCCGTTACCCGGGCTGTAACGCAAGCGGACTCCAGTATCCAAACGCCGCTCCAAGAAGCGCGCACCCACTGTTAATGAGCCTCTGTCCGCCGGCATATAAGCGGCGTTACCCATTATCGCGCCGCAACCGATTCGGCCATTTCTTTCGGGATCATCCAACCATTCATACTCACGGACACTGCGTATGCCTGTTGTTCCATCGGGTCGCGTATAACGCTCGATAACGGACTTAAGCGTTTTCCCGGATTTCTTGGCGCCACCCATAAAATAATCGGGCGAGCAAAAATCATTACTGCCAATCATATGGGTATAGCTTAAGTTTGTATAAGCGCGCCCCATATCATAATTCAGTTGATATTCAACGCCTCTAAACCGCGTATCTTCCAAATTATTGGCATAGGTCAAATCTGTCAAACTTGGAATGGGGGCCTCGGGCATGGCAACCGCGTACCGCATAAAGGAGAAGTTTTTGATTCTATTATCAAAATATGAAACCTTGATTCCTAAGCGATCATTATCAAAAAACAAAGACTCCTTAAATATATTGAACCCCAGCTCCCAATCTTTTGATTCTTCAGGCTTAAGGTAAGGGTTGGGGAACACCCGCTCAGATGAGTTCCCGCCATGAGGGCGCCCGCTCATAAATACTTCGGTCACCGCCGGTGGACGCCACCCCTTGCCCACATGCGAATACAGTTGCAACCAGTCCACACCCGGTTTGATTGCAATGCCAAACGTTGGCGAAAAATGTCCACTCTCACGATCTACATCGAAGAATCTCTCAGTACGTGTCGCCGGCTTGTTATCGACGATCGCAATGCCATCTTCATAACGACGAACGTCCTTGAGGTAAGTCGTCATGCCTGTTTTACCCTCCATCCGATAGCGGTCATAGCGCAGACCACCGCTCAGGTTCAACCAACCGTTGTAGTCATACTCCAGATTACTGAACAGGCTTGCCATAGTTCGCTTGCCAGAGGGGTTCGCGCCCTCTACATAAGGTAGCGACTGTTCGTTGACGGCGGCCACTTTGTTGGTGCGCGGCGTGAATGTGTCCTGATACATCTCCAGGCCGTAATTCACACTCAACTGACCATAGGTGTCGAAGTTGAACAGTGAGGTGTTTTGCACCAACCCGCCCCAGGTCTCCGTCTGGAAACGGTCTTTATAAGCACCAAAGGCGTTGTCTGCCGTGGCGTTATGCCGGGCATTGGCACGGTCCAGTTGCGTGTCGACGTAATACAGCTTGGCCTTCAGATCGATCAGTTCGTTGTCCGGGTTCCAGCTGTAATCAATCGCGTAGTTGGCGGTGCTCAGGTTGTTTTTGCTGTGCCGAACATAGTCATAACCCGACTGATCAGCCTTGAGGTAGGTCCAGGCATCATTGCTGTCGCTGTCGGTGTTCAGGTAACTCAACTGCACACGCTGGTCGTTCGGCAGGTTGAGACCGAACTTGGCCATTTGCGAGCGGGTCACGCTGCCTGCGTCACCGACTTCACTTTTCAGCCAGCTTTTCCAGGCTTCGGGGCGTACATCTTTGAGCCGCATTTGAGACCCTAAATTGCCCGCATGCTGCCGTCCGCTGCGGTAGTTGCCGAAGTGCCGCTCGCTCACGGCAAACAAGGCATCACCGATATCGTTGCCAAACGCGAACACCCCGCCACCGTTGAAATAGGTGCCGTTGCCCATGTTGCCGATACCGCTGCCCGCACGAATGCGCCCGCCGTATTCTTTGCCGTCTTTCAGGAAGTCACTGGCTTCGAGGGTTCTGAATGTGGCGATCCCCCCGATAACGCCGGCACCGCCCAGGGTGGACTGCGAGCCTTTGTCGATTTCGATGCTGGAGACCATTTCCGGGTCGATCAGCATCACGCCATTGCGGTGCTGGTGGCCGTTGACGTTGAAGTTCTGGCGCATGCCGTCAACGTTCATGTTGACCCGGCCATAGTCCTGAACCCCACGAATATTGATCGACAAACCTGGGTCACGCTGGTCGACAGCCGTGTACACGCCGGGGGTTTCTTCGAGCATGTCGGCGGCATGGCGCGGGGCACGCTTGTTGATTTGCTCGCGGGTTATCACTGACACCGCTTGGGGCGTTTGGTACACCCAGTCTGCGCCGTTGCCGTTCTCACTGGCGGTCACCGAGGTGGTGCCCAGCGCCAGCGCTCCTTTGGCCTCACCGCTCACACGGGTCAAGGTCACTTGGCGTTCACCCGTAAAGCGGTATTCCACCGGGTTGCTGCCCAGCAGGCGCGCCAGGCCTTCTTGCACACCGAAGTCACCGTTAAGGGGCTGCGAAGTCAGGCCACGCAGCATCTGGCTGTCAAACAGCACCTGCAAACCGGCTTGCTCGGCAAACACCAGCACCGCTTTGTCCAGCGGCTGCGCCGGGATATGGAAGGCGATGAATTCTTGCGCAATGGCGCTGCTGACTTTTTCAACGGCGTGCACCGGTGCGTGCGCCGCCAATACGGCCAATATTCCCACATGTACAGCAAAGGCCAACCGGCTTGCGGGCTGCTTCCCTTTGCGCTGACTAACGACCATTTTTTGTTATCCCCAGGCTTGCGTGTTTTGTTATGAGAATGAATCTCAATAGCAAGACGAACGGGCGGGGAAAAGTCAGTAAAGGTTTTTGCGAATAATTTTCAGAAGCCGGATTTGGTTGATGAAACCCACGTAGGAGCGAGCTTGCCTCGCGATCTTTGAAGGTCAAAAGATCGCGAGCAAGCTCGCTCCTACAGGGATCGGTTTAATAAATCAGGCTGACGCCTGCCAGTTCCACACGTTTGACGTGCAGTTCCTGGGTGAGGGTGTGCAAGGCGCTGTCGAGCATTTCGAGGCGGAAGACGCCGCTGACTTGCCGATCGGCCAAGGCACGGTTGGCCAAAACGATTTGCCCGGGGCGATAGCGGTTGAGTTGTTCGATCACGTGACCCAACGGCTGGCGATCAAAAATCAGCACGCCGCGCCGCCAACTGGTGGCCGCACTCAAGTCAAAGCCTGGCAAAGGCTGCACACCCAACTGCGCGCTGTACCGCGCACTTTGCCCCTCTTGCAGGGTTTGTCGAGCCGCGCCTTGAACCGGCGGGCTTTGCAGGCTCACAGCGACACTGTGTTGCAACACCCCGACCCAGGCCTGTTCGCTGCTTTGGCGACCGACGACAAATTGTGTGCCCAAGGCTTTGGTTTGCCCGCCTGCGCTTTGCACCACAAAGGGCCGGACTTCTGCCTCGCCCATCGGCGCCACGTCAAACACTGCCGAGCCCGCCAGCAAGCTGATTCGCCGTTCGTAGGTGTCGTAGTCGATACGGATGGCACTCGACGCATCCAGCTCTACCGAGCTGCCGTCATCGAGCTGCACGGTACGGATTTCTCCTGCGCCGGTGCGGTAGTCGGACTGCATATTGATCAGCACCGTCGGGCCGCTGATCCAGCCCACTGCCAAGACCAAGGACAGTACCGCAGCACGCCCGACCCAACGCAGCGGACGTCTGCGCCGAGTAACCGGTGCAGGCCGCGGCGCTTCCGGGCGCTGACGGCGTGGGGCTGGTCTGGCCATTTCCGGGTCCTGCGCCAAGGCTCCCAAGGCCGCCCAGGTTTGCTTGGCAAACTGCAAGGCAGGCGCGTGGCGCTCATCAGCGGCCAGCCATTGTTCAAGTTGCACCTGCGCCGCCGCGTCCAGGTCACCCGCGTGCAGGCGCACCGCCCACTCGGCGGCCGTCTCAGTGATGATCTGTTGTTCGCGGCCTTGGCTATTCACGTGTGAATCTCAATTTCTCGTTATGTATAAGCAGTGACGTCTGGCCTGCCGATATTCAGTAAGCCGTTTATCGAAACTCAGGTAGGTTATTTCTCAGCTGCTTGTAGTCGTTGCATGACATACGCCAGCGCTTTGGACAGATGCTTTTGCACGGAGCTGTCAGAAATATCAAGTTGGCGCGCCACTTCTGCATGGGTCATGCCTTCGATGCGGTTGAGGCGGAAGATTTCCTGGGTGCGCTCGGGCAGCTCTGACAGTGCCTGCTTGAGCGCCATGCGCTGTTGTTCAGCCATTGCCTGAGCCTCCAGCTCTGCCATTTCGTCCTCAATGTCAGCCAAGGCCTCGTGCGTCACCGAGTCGGTCTTGCGCCGGATTTCCTGGCGGATGTGATCGACCAGCAGGTTGCCCGCCACGCGGTAGAGGTAACCGGGGGAGTTGTCGATCTGTTCCTTGCGCCCGCGCTCGGCCAGGCGCAGGAAGCTCTCCTGCACCAGATCGGCGGCCAACTGCGGGTCTCGCACCTTGCGCGCCAGGTACCCGCGCAGGGTACTGGCATGCTTGAGGAACAAGCCCTTGAGGTCCATATCCGACAAACCGACTCCCTGACGCATGAGGAAAAGGGGCGGCTATCTTACTTTTTGTCGAGAATGATTTTCAATTGATATTAGCGGGACCCGCGCATTGTTCGATAAACGCCCACTTAATGGCGTAAACAGGTGTCGGTATTTGTCACCCAATTGACCTTATTAACCGGCTGGTACAATTTAAGCCAACCGCTTGAGCAGCGCTCAGGCGACCCTATAAAAACAAAGTAGAGTTGGCTTGCTATGTCCCCTATCGTCCTGGTGCTTAACGGCCCCAACCTGAACTTGCTTGGCACCCGCGAACCCGGTGTTTACGGCCACGAAACGCTGGCCGACATTGCCGATTTGTGCGGCCAGACGGCCCGCGAAGAAGGCTTGAACGTCGAGTTTCGCCAAACCAACCACGAAGGCGAATTGCTTGACTGGATCCATGGCGCTCGCCAGCGCTGTGCCGCGATTGTGATCAACCCGGCCGCCTGGACCCACACATCGGTGGCCATTCGCGATGCCTTGGTCGCCAGTGAACTGCCGGTGATTGAAGTGCACCTGTCCAACGTCCATACCCGCGAAGCCTTCCGGCATCACTCCTTCGTCTCGGGCATTGCCCAAGCCGTGTTGTGCGGGTTTGGCAGCAACGGTTACCGCTTGGCCTTGCAACACCTCAGCCGCCAATTGAAGGGCTAAGCGCATGTCGACCCACACACCCAAGTCAGTGCTGGCCGGGCTGATCGGCGCCGGTATCCAGGCCTCCCGCACACCGGCAATGCACGAGCGCGAAGGCGAGGCGCAAGGGCTGCGTTACGTGTACCAGTTGATCGATCTGGACGTGTTGCAGCTCGATAACAACGCCCTGCCCGACCTGCTGACCGCCGCTGAGCGCATGGGCTACAGCGGCTTGAACATTACCTACCCGTGCAAGCAGGCGATCATGCCCTGGCTGGACGAGCTATCTGATCAAGCCCGCGGTATTGGCGCCGTGAACACGGTGATTTTCCGGGACGGCAAACGCATTGGTCACAACACCGACTGCTCGGGGTTTGCCGAAGGTTTTCGTCGCGGCTTGAGCGGCGTTGCCGTGCACCACGTGGTGCAAATGGGCGCGGGTGGCGCGGGCTCAGCGGTGGCCTACGCACTGCTCAGCGAAGGCGTACACCGGCTGGATATTTTTGACGTCGACCAAGCCCGCGCACAGAGCCTGGCAGACAACTTGAATCAGCACTTTGCCGGGTCGCGGGCCAGGGCTGGCACCGATCTTGAAGCCTCGCTGAGCAAGGCCAACGGGCTGGTCAACACCACGCCCATGGGCATGGCCAAGCTGCCGGGCATGCCCGTGCCCGCACAGTGGCTGCGCTCAGAGCTGTGGGTGGCCGAGATTGTGTACTTCCCGCTGCAAACCGAGTTGCTGCGCCATGCTCGCGCGCTGGGTTGCCGCACGCTGGACGGCGGCAACATGGCAGTGTTCCAGGCGGTCAAGGCGTTTGAACTGATCAGCGGCGCCAGCGCTGACGCCTCACGCCTGCTCGCACACTTCCAGGAAATGAACGGCTAAGGCGTGGTCTCACTCATACCTGTAAATAACGCAGCACCGAGTCGCAGATCATCTCGCGCTGACGCTGTTTAACCTGCGGGTCGGACAAGTCGATCTGAAAAATCTCACCGACTGTGTAGCGGTTGGACACGCGGTAAAAACAGAACGAACTGACCAGCAGGTGCACGTCCAACGGATTTAAACCGGGGCGGAACACCTGCTGCTCAACGCCTCGGCGCAGGATCTCTTCGAGGGCATGAACAATCGTGTCGTTCATGGCCTTGATGCCTTCCGAACGCTTGATGTACTCGCCCTTGTGGATATTTTCAACGCTGACCATGCGCACGAAATCGGCGTTCAGGTCGTGGTGATCAAAGGTGAACTCAACCAGCTTTTTAATCGCCTGCCGGGGTTCCATTTCATCCAGATGCAGCAGGTTTTCGGTGCTGCGGATCTCGCCGTAGAGCTTCTCCAGCACTTCGACGTAGAGCTGCTCTTTGCTGGTGAAGTAGTAATAGATCATGCGTTTGGACGTGCGGGTACGCTCCGCGATGGCATCCACGCGTGCGCCCGCCAGCCCTTGTTCGACGAACTCGGCCAGGGCTTCCTGAAGGATGTTTTCGCGGGTCTTTTCCGGGTTGTTTTTCCGGCTCTTGCGCGGTTCGACTGCGGGCGCCGTGGCGTCGGTGTCGACTTCTGTTATCTGGGTCATTACAGGCTCACGGCCATCGGAAGATGGCCGCGATTATGGCCCGAGTGGTTCATCGAAGGAAGTCGACAAACGTATTCGCGTGGTGCCCTACAGCTTGGCCTGACGCACCGCCCCGGTGCGCGACTTGGCCATCGCCGCCAAACGTACCGCCACGTTGGCCGCGCCATAGCCGGCATAGCCGTTTTTGCGCTGCAACAACTCAAAGAAGAAGCGCCCGGCAAACGGCTCGGTGTACACATGAAACAACTCACCGCCCTGAGCGTCGCGGTCGTACAAGACGTTGAAGTAGGCCAGTTCGCTCAAAAACTCATCGTCAAAATCAAAGCGCGCCGCCAGGTCGTCGTAGTAGTTCAACGGGATATCCAGCAGCGGCACGCCTGCGGCTTTGGCGCGGCTGACTTCAGCAAACAGGTCGTCGCACTCAAACGCAATGTGATGCACACCCGAGCCGCGATAACTCGACAACGCATGTGAGATAGCGGTGTTTTTGTTCTCGGAAATGTTCAGCGGCAAACGAATCGTGCTGCAACGGCTACGCAATGCGCGGCTTTTGACCAACCCGTACGGGTCGGGCAACACCACTTCGTCATCCGCTTCAAAGTCCAGCAGGCTCTTGTAGAACAGCACCCAGCTGTCCAGGCTGTCGGCTGGCAGCGCCATGGCCATGTGGTCAATGCGCTTGAGCCCGCCTTGGCCGGTGTGGGCGGTCGCAAGGTTGAAGTCCGATTCGTACAACGGGTTACCCGCTTCGTCCTGATCGACCAGATAAATCAGGCTGCCGTCCGGCGCACGAACCGCCGCCAGTTCCAGCTCATTGGGGCCGACCAGGCCTCGATAGGGCTGGCCTTTATAAGCCACGGCACGGGCCAGCGCGCTGGCGCTGTCTTGCACGCGAATGGCGGTGGCGCACAGCGAAGGGCCATGGGCCTCAAAAAAGTTGTGCCCAAACGAATAAGGCTCGGCATTGAGCACCAGGTTGATATCGCCCTGACGCAGCAAGCTGACATTTTTGGAGCGGTGCTGACCGGCCTTGCTGAAGCCCAAACGCTCAAGCCAGTGGGTCAGTTGCGCGCCCTGATTGTCATCGACGGCGAACTCCAGAAACTCGATGCCCTTGTAGTCACTGGCCTTGGGTGGCGCGAACAACGGCTCAAGGCTGGCGGCAGGCGCGGCCTCCTGGACCAGCCGCTCGCGGGTTTTCTCTTCGAGGTACAGCAATGAACGCAGGCCATCTGCCGCGTTGGCGCGGGTAGGCGCTGCGCGGAAGCCGTCATTGAAGATCTCCAGCGACAAGGGCCCGGTGTAACCGCTCTGAATGATCGGCGCCAGAAAGCCCGGCAAGTCGAACTCGCCCTGCCCCGGGAAGCAACGGAAGTGGCGGCTCCACTCCAGCACGTCCATCGCCAAAATGGGCGCATCGGCCATTTGCACAAAGAAGATCTTGTCGCCGGGAATCTGCGCAATGCCGCTCGGGTCGCCTTTGAGCGACAAGGTGTGGAAACTGTCGAGCAGCACGCCAAGGCTCGGATGGTCGATCTCGCGCACCAGTTCCCAGACCTGTTGCCAGGTGTTGACGTGCCGCCCCCAGGCCAGGGCTTCGTAGCCGATGCGCAGGTTCCGCGCCCCGGCGCGCTCGGCCAGCAGGCTCAAGTCGTCCAGCAGGATTTGCCGGTCACCCACCGAGTCGGCGGCGGCATTGCTGCACACCAGCACCAGGTCGGTACCCAGTTCCTGCATCAAGTCGAATTTGCGCTCGGCGCGGTCGAGGTTGCGCGCCAGACGGTCGCGGCGGCAGCCTTCAAAGTCACGGAACGGTTGGAACAGGCTGATTTCCAGGCCGAGGTCTGCGCAGATCTGGCGCACTTCGCGGGGGCTGCCGTCGTAGTACAGCAGGTCATTTTCAAAGATCTCAACCCCGTCAAAACCCGCTGCGGCAATGGCGTCGAGCTTTTCCGGCAAGGTGCCGCTCAAGGAAACAGTGGCGATTGAACGCTTCATTTAACACTCCCATGATTGCCACCGCCTGCAACCGACGGCATTTCTAATAGCCTGATTATTAAGGGCACCCTATCATTGAGCAACCAGTCTGTACCAACCGGTTAGTTTTGCGTGCGATTATCGAACACTATGCCCTTTGTTGAATTGACGACTTTTTGTCCAATCGCCACCATCCAACCCGTACCTTTTGCAATAAATGCTGCACAACACCACATAACAATTCCAAAAAAAACGGGTAACCACTCATGCTTGCTCTTATTGATATGACGCTCTGCTTTGCTCTGCCGCCTGCGTGGTACCCGACCTTTCAACGGACGGGTAAATAGCCATGACCCCTTCTCAATCGACACACGTCAACTCTGCCCAAAGCACCCCGCACGCCGGTATTGGCGACAAGATCCGCGGCGCCATGGCCATTGGTAAAACCCGCTGGGGCATGCTCGCCCTGGTGTTTTTCGCGACCACGCTGAACTACATCGACCGCGCCGCACTGGGCGTGATGCAACCGATTCTGGCCAAGGAAATGAGCTGGACGGCGATGGACTACGCCAACATCAACTTCTGGTTTCAGGTGGGCTACGCCATTGGCTTCGTCCTGCAAGGTCGCCTGATCGACCGGATCGGGGTCAAACGCGTATTCTTCTGCGCCGTGTTGCTGTGGAGCCTGGCGACCGGCGCCCACGGCCTGGCCACCTCGGCCGTCGGCTTTATGATGTGCCGCTTTATTCTCGGCCTGACCGAAGCCGCCAACTACCCGGCCTGCGTGAAAACCACGCGCCTGTGGTTCCCCGCCGGTGAGCGCGCAGTGGCCAGCGGTATCTTCAACGCCGGGACCAACGTCGGCGCCATGTTCACCCCGATGCTGTTGCCTCTGGTGCTGCATGTGTGGGGCTGGCAAGCAGCGTTTCTGTGCATGGCGGCGTTGGGCGGTATCTGGCTGATCTTCTGGGGGCTGAAGTACTACAACCCTGAAGAGCACCCAACGGTGAGCAAACAGGAACTGGACTACATCCAGAGCGAAAAAGAACCGGAGCAACAGAAAGTCAGTTTCGGCACGATCCTGAAAATGCGCGGGACCTGGGCCTTTGCGTTGTCTTACTCGCTGACCGCACCGGTGTTCTGGTTCTACCTGTACTGGCTGCCGCCGTTCTTGAACCAGCAATACAACCTGGGCATCAACGTGACGCAGATGGGCATCCCGTTGATCATCATCTACGTCACGGCCGACTTCGGCAGCGTCGGTGGCGGGATTTTGTCTTCGATGCTGATCAGTCGCGGCATGGCGGCGGTCAAGGCACGACTGGTGTCGATGTTCCTGTGTGCGATATGCATCATCGGCGTGGTCATGGCCGCTGGCTCCAGCCAACTGTGGGTTGCCGTGGGCGCCATCGCATTGGCCCTGGGCGCGCACCAGGCATGGACCGCCAACGTGTGGAGCATGGTGATGGACTACACGCCTAAACACATGATGGGCACGGTGTTCGGCTTTGGCGGCATGTGCGCGGCCATCGGCGGCATGTTCATGACGCAAATCGTGGGTTATGTACTGACCGTCACCAACAACAACTACACCGTGTTGTTCACCATGATTCCGGCGATGTACTTCATTGCGTTGACGTGGATGTACTTCATGGCCCCGCGAAAAATCCCGCAGGTTTGAGTTCGATCCAAAGCGTTCAAACAGCCCTTCTCCTTCGGGAGAGGGGCTTTTTTTCAGGTCAAAAGATCGCGAGACAAGCTCGCTCCTACAGGGAGTTGTGGGTTAAGCCGCCCTTTTCTTGCGCTGTTGCCAAGCCGCCGCCAACCCGCTGATGCAGACAATCGCGATGCCAATCCGTGAGGTCAGGTCCGGCGTGTGGTTGAACAGCAGCCAGCCCAGCAACCCTGAAAACACAATCTGGCAGTAACTGAAAGGCGCCAGCAATGCCGGGGCGGCGAGGCGGAACGACTGCGTCAGGAGCAAATGCGCAGTCATGCCCAACGAACCAAGCGCGAGCATTTCCAGGCCATGCACCAGGGTCGGCGTCTGCCAAAAGAACGGCACCAGCGCACTCAGCACCAGCGCGTTAAACAACCCGGCAAAAAAGTTACTGGTGGTCGGTGTGTCGTACAGGCTGAGTTTGCGCGTGAGGATCTGGTAGCAACTGAAACACAGCGCTGCCGACATCGGCAGCAGCACCGCCGGGGTAAACAAGTCGCCCCCCGGATGGATGATCACCACCACGCCGATAAACCCGCAGCTCACTGCAATCCATTGCCCCCGGGTGACTTTTTCGCCCAGCAACGGCCCGGACAGGGCCGCCACCAATAACGGCGCCAAAAAGTTAACCGCGGTGTTTTCAGCCAACGGGATGTACAGCAGCCCGAAGGTGAAGAACAGCCCGGAGCCCAGCAAGCAGATCGCCCGGTACACCTGCAGCAACGGGCGCTTGCTGCGCAGCACCCGTAGCCCCGACTGCGGCAAGAAGTAACTGGCCATCAGCAAGGTGTGCACCATATAGCGCGCCCACACCACCATCACTACGGGGTACAAACCGCTCAAGTACTTGGAGAGCGCGTCGTGACTGGAGAACAACGCCGTCGCGATCACGATCAGCAGAATGCCCTTGAGTGGCTGGTTAACGCCTGAAAGTGGCGTAGGCAATGTCATCGAACACCTCAATGTGGAGCAATGGACTCACAGCACTCAGCCACCCGCATCCGGGCGCTACGCACTACAGCTGTTGCAAAAGCACCCGGGTTTTATCAATCGCCCATTGCGCCCGTTGTTCGGCGCTGACGCCTCGTGCCTGGAGTTCCACGCAGGGGATTTCAAGGCTCAGCGGTATGTCTTTGGGCAGCAATCTCAGCAAGCCGAGCAAATCGCAGTCACCGTCGCCAGGAAAACGCCGCTCATTACGCGCCTGGCGCAAAATTTCCTGCATGTCATCGGGCGTTGGCCCCGCCACGTCGCACAACTGCATATAGCGCATGCGCGACGGCTCTACCCGGCTCAGGTCTTCAAGGCTTGAGCCAGAGCGGTTGAAATGGAAGGCATCGACCAATACGCAGCCATTGACGCGGCCCGCCTGCTCAACCACCCGCACCGCCTGCTGCAGGTTCTTGGCATCGGTCCACGGCATGAACTCAAGATGAGGATAGATCCCGTAAGGGCGACTCAAGTCACACAATTGCGCAAAGTTATCGGTCATGCGTTGTTCATCGGGGTCATTGCCGGCGACCAGCAACTCGGTGGCGCCGAATTCAGCGCCCACAGACAGGATCTTGTCGAAATCTGACACGCAGGTCTGCGGCTTCAAGCGAAGAATCTCGATATCGAGCACTTTGATGCCGGTGTCGTGTAAACGCTTGAGCGTTTGCCTGCGTAAAGCCGGGTCATTGACCAGCGGGAAGTGATACTCCTCCGGCGTGGCGGGTTCGAGGCGCAGACCGACATGGCTGTAGCCGGTACGGACGGCAATCTCGATCATGTCGACCGGCGAAACTTCCAGCACGGTCAGGGCAGCAAGGGACAAAGGACGAGAATTCATAGTGGGCTCTTTCAGGCGTCGATAGGGGCTGGGGCGCAGGCCCGGCCAGTGGCAGCGGCTTCACGAATGGCTTCAATCAGCGCCAGGGTGCGGGCGGCATCCGCCGCACTCACCAACGGCGCAACCTCGCGTCGAATCACCCGAACAAAATGTTCCAGTTGCAAACGCAGGGCTTCATCGGGCTTGAAGGCTTCTTGCTCGACCAGCAACGGCTGGTGCCAGCCCGCGCCGTCCTCGGCGTAATGCCAGCGTTTGAGCTGCGGAATGCTCAACGCCCCGCCGGTGCCTGCCAGCAAATAGCAGGGTTGATCGCTCTGGCGCGGATACACCGGGTTTTCCCCTGAGTCCAGTTCCCAGCTCCAGGGTGCGGCCACGGCATCGGAGCCGGTCAACGTGCCGAGGGCACCATTTTCAAATTGCAGCAAGACCGCCGCACAGTCCTCATTGCCATAGCCGCGCACGGCATTGCTGGTGATGGCCTGCACCTGTCGCACTTCGCCACACAGATGGCGCAGCAGATCCAGGTCGTGGATCAAGTTGGTCAGCAGCATCCCCGCCCCGGCCTCACGCCGCCACGGGATATCGAAATAGCTCTCGGGCTTTTGCAGTTGCCACAACGCGGTCACCGTACTCAAACGCCCCAGCGCCCCGCTATGCACCAGCTCATACGCCCGCACAATCAGCGGGTTGTGGCGCCGATGATGGCCCACCAACACCGGCACGCCGCTGTCCCGCGACGCCGCCACCAGCGTACGCACTTCTGCCAGATCCACGCCTACGGGTTTCTCCAGCAGCACCGGCACACCCGCTGCCAGGCAGGTCAGCGCCGTGCTCACGTGTAAGGTGTTGGGGTTTGCGATGATCACGCCATCGGGCTTTGCAGCCGCCAACATCTGCGCCGTGTCAGCAAACCATTCGACCCCGCATTGCGCCGCAAACCCGGCCGACTGCGGCGCAGGGTCTGCGACCGCGCAGAGCACAGCGCTGTCGAGGCCTTTTAGATGATGAAGGTGCTGGCGGCCCATGATGCCGGCGCCCACCAAAGCGATACGCATTGGAGCGTTCAAAATGCTGATCCTCTTGTAAGAATTATGGAATCACAGAATTCCGATTAATTTAGAATCTGGTTCCACTTTCTTGCAAGATAAATTAACCACTCCGTTCAATTTAGCCGTCAGGCATCGAAGAGTTCAGATGCCTGACAGGCCACTGACAACTCCTCGGTGAACTGCAGCAGCAATGGCGCCAGCTCGTGCAAGCGGGCCTGAGGCAGGCGTGCGCTGGGGCCTGCCACACTCAACACGCCGACCACATGCTTGCCCAGCGGGCTGCGCACCACAGCAGCAATGGCGCTGGTGCCTATCGCCGAGCTTTCTTCTACGCAGGCATAACCCTGCTCACGGGCGATACGCAGACGCTCGAGCAACTCCACATTGGAGTGCGGCGCATTCGGTCCCACACCTTCGGGGGGCGTAATACCCTGGCGTTCAACCTGTGCCAAAGCCATGGCATCGCTCATGCTGGCCAGCCAGGCATGCCCGGACGCGGTGTAATACAGCGGCGCATCGCGGCCCATATCCGGGTCATAGCGTAGGCCAGAGCGGGCGCCCTGGGACTTGGCGATCCAGGTCAGGCGCTCACCGTCCACCACCCCTAAACGCACCAGTTCGCCGGTTTCCTGGGCGAGCCGATCAAGGATCGGCTGCACAATGTCGGCCCCACTGCTGGCCAGGTATTGAAAGCCCATGGCGACCAGCTTGGTCGACAAATGGTAACGGCTGTTCTCGCTGTTTTGCCGCACATAGCCCAACCGCACCAACTCGGTAAGCAAGCGATGGGTCGCACTTTTAGGGATGCCCAATTGCTCGGCGAGCGTCTGCATCGGCACGCCGCGAGGCTCCTGCGTGAGACTCTCAAGCACACTGAACACCCGTTCGATCTGACTGCCAGCCATACAAAGCCCTCGCAAATGAAAGGATTCTAAAAGGTAAACCCGCAAACGCAAAAGCTGGAACTGAACAAACACACTCGGGGTTGTTGTTTTTAGAGCAAATCTTTATATTTTGGAACTCAATTCCAAAAACGATTCAATCCGGAGCCCCACCATGACCGCAGCCCCTCAACCTGACGTTATCGACTGTGATGTGCTGATTGTCGGCTCCGGTGCGGCCGGTTTGTCCGCAGCCGTCACGGCCGCCTGGCACGGGCAAAAAGTTATCGTGGTCGAAAAGGATGCGGTCTTCGGTGGCGCCACGGCCTGGTCCGGCGGTTGGGCCTGGGTGCCGTGCAACCCGCTGGCTAAACGCGCCGGGATCATTGAAGACGTGGAATTGCCGCGCACCTACCTCAAGCATGAATTGGGCGAGCGTTACGACCCGGCCATGATTGACGCGTTTCTGGAAGCCGGGCCGCGAATGGTGGCGTTCTTCGAGCGGCACACCCGCTTGCAGTTTGCCGATGGCAACGCCATTGCCGACATCCACGGCGACACCCCAGGCGCCGGGACTGGCGGGCGCTCGGTGATCGCCGCGCCGTATAACGGCCGCGAGGTCGGCAAGCTGCTCAAGCGGCTGCGCAAAACCATGCGCGAAACCAGTTTTATGGGCATGCCGATCATGGCCGGACCAGACCTTGCGGCCTTTCTCAACCTGACACGCTCACTGCCGGCCGCCTGGCACGTGACCAAGCGCTTTGGCCGCCACCTGATTGACCTCGCCCTGCATGGCCGCGCCTTGCAATTGGTCAATGGCGTGGCGCTGGTGGCGCGACTGGCCAAGTCGGCAGAAGACTTGGGTGTGTTGCTGTGGGAATCCGCACCGGTCACATCACTCACTCAGGACGAGGCAGGCGTTACTGGCGCGGTGGTCAAGACAGCACGCGGGGACATCCGCATTCGCGCCCGCAAGGCGGTGGTGCTGGCAGCCGGGGGCTTTGCCAATGATATTGAGCGGCGCAAGGCGCTGTTTCCGCGCACACCGACCGGCCACGAACACTTGGCCCTGCCGCCGCTGGGCGTCAATGGCGATGGTCTGACCCTCGGTGAAAGCGCTGGCGGGCAGATCAACAGCGACCTGCACTCCACGGTCGCCTGGGCCCCGGTGTCCCGCGTCACGCACAGCGACGGCAGCATCGGGCACTTTCCGCACATCATTGAACGCGCCAAGCCGGGAATCATTGGCGTATTGAGCAACGGTCAGCGCTTCGTCAACGAAGCCAATGGCTACTACGATTACGTCACCGCCATGGTGGAACAAGCACCAGCCGGTGAACCGGTCGCTTCGTGGCTGATCTGCACCCATGACTTCCAGCGCCGTTACGGGCTCGGCATCTCGCGGCCGTTTCCCATCCCCGTGGGGCCGTTTATCCAGTCCGGCTACCTGAAAAGCGCCTACACCCTGGAAGGCCTGGCCCGCGTGTGTGGCATTGACGCCAAGGGCTTGCAAACCACCGTGGACAACTACAACCGCCACGCACAAACAGGCCAGGACCCACAATTTGGGCGCGGCTCAACCCCGTACAACCGCAAGCAAGGCGACCCGCTGCATCAGCCCAACCCTTGCGTGGCGCCGATCAGCAAAGGACCGTTTTACGCGGTCAAGGTAGAACCCGGCTGCTTTGGCACCTTTGCCGGGCTCAAAACCAACGAACACGCTCAAGTGCTGAACGCAGACGGTCAGGCGATAAAAGGCTTGTATGCGGCAGGCACGGACATGGCCAGCATCATGGGCGGGTACTACCCGGCGGGTGGGATAAATCTTGGGCCGGCCCTGACGTTTGGCTACATCGCCGGGCGGCATATGGCGGGGGTGACGCAGTACGAGTGAGTCATTGAGGTGGGAGTCAGGCGGGTTAGCCTGCTCCCACATGCAGCCCTTAAAAATCGAAGAACACCGTTTCGTTCGGGCCTTGAATATAGATATCAAAACGGTACGCCGGTTTGCCGTTCACTTCGCAGCGATGGGCAATCAGGGTTTCACGGCGTTGCGGTTGCTCGATCAGGTTGAGCACCGGGCATTTGCCGTTGGCCTCCGGCTCGTCGCTGAAGTACAGGCGGGTCTGCAAATGGATGTTGATCCCGCGGGCAAACAGCGACACGTTGATGTGCGGCGCCATCGGCACACCGGCAGCATTTTTGACCACACCCGGCTTGATCGTGTTGAGCGTCCATTCCCCGGCATCAAAGGTTGTGGCGGTACGGCCGAAGCTGTTGAAAGGCTTCTCGGCGTCGAAGTGTTCGTCGTAAACGCCTTCGTGGTTGGCTTGCCAGAACTCCAGGAAGGAGTCGCGGACCAAATGGCCATTGCCGTCATGGACGTTGCCGACCAGCACAATGTGCTCGCCCGGCGCGTCAGGCTTGGCCATGTCGTTCCAGATTTCTTCCGGGCGGGACGGGTTACCGGCGGCGGCCAGCGCCAGGCCGATATGCACGTAAGGGCCAGCCGTTTGCGATGGCGTTTCGGGTAGCAGTTCGATAGGCATGACGAGGCTCCTCAGCAGTTTTCGAAGTGAGTCTTGCGCTGACCGCGCAGCACGATGTCAAAGCGATAGGCCAGGCAATCCATCGGATTGGCGGCGCCCATGTCCAGCCGTGCAATCAGGCTTTGCACCGCCTCAGGGTTGGCAATCGACTTGACGATCGGGCACATCGGGATCAGCGGATCGCCTTCGAAATACAACTGGGTAATCAAGCGCGTGGCAATCGACGGGCCGCTGATCGACACGTGAATATGCGCCGGGCGCCAGTCATTGGGGCCGTTACGCCACGGGTAAGGACCGGGTTTGACGGTACGGAAGCTGTAATAACCCTGGCTGTCCGTGAGCGTGCGGCCCACGCCACCAAAGTTGGGGTCCAGCGGGGCCAGATAGCGGTCGTTTTTGTGACGATAACGGCCACCGGCGTTGGCTTGCCAGATCTCTACCAAGGTGTGCGGGATCGGCTTGCCGTATTGGTCGCAGACACGACCCGAGAGCAAAATCCGCTCACCGACCGGCAAACCGCCATTGTTGAAGTTCAACAACAGGTCGTTGTCGAACTTGCCGAATTTGAGGTGGGAAAAATCAGGGCCACTGGTTTCACTGACCGATTGCGGGATGCTCACCAGCGCTTGGCGCGGGGAACGGGCAATCGAGGTTTTGTAGTCAGGGGTCAGGGCTTTGGGGTGCCAGTTGCGGTCACGGATGATAAAGCGCCGGCTGTCTGCATCAGACATGTCGATCTCCTGTTGTTTTTATAAAGGCCAGGCGCCAGTTTTAAACAACAGAGGTTCAAGCACTATTGAAAAGGCCAATCCAAAGCATAACCAAATGGTTATGGATAAACCCCTTCGGTATAGGCATGCCCCAGCTCGCGCAGCACCTCGACACAGCCTTGGGCCGCCACCGACATGGGCACATGGGCGTTACTGCAAATGCCGATAGAACCGCCCGGCTCACGCTGCCCCAGGTCGATCTCATGCAGTTCGCCGCTGGCCAGGTCCAGACGCACGGCATCCAGCGGCGCGATCCACACCGCATCGTTACGCAGCACGTAGCGGCGGCTCACCGTGACTGACAAGGTTTCCAGACGCTGGCGTGACTGGCTGATGCCGCACTGCACAAACAGGCTGTCGGCAAAGGTGCGGATGGTGGTGTTGGCCAGCGGCAACACCAGCGGGTAGCGCTCCAGCTGGCTACGGTCCAGCGGGCCTTGGAGCAACGGATGGCCCGGCCGCACCACCAGGGTCATCGATTCGCTGTACAGGTGTTCAAAATTCATACCCTGAATTTCCGGGCTGTCGGTCATGCGCCCAATTACCAGATCGACATCGCCGACACGCAACTGCGACAAAAGATACGCACTCGGCCCGGTCACGATACTCACCACCAGCGCCGAATGGCGGGCATGCAGGCGGCTCACCAACTCAGGTACCAGCAGGCTCTCAACGGTGGACAACACCCCCAGCCGCACCGTCCCCCCGGAGTATTCGCCCCCGCGCAAGGCGTTCACCCCTTCGCGCAAAGCCTGCACCGACGGCGTCGCATAACGCAGGAAAGCCACCCCGGCCTCGGTCAGACGGATACCGCTTTTGCTGCGCACAAACAGACTCACCGTCAGTAGCTCTTCAAGCTCCTTGAGGGTTTTGGACATGGCCGGCTGGCTCACCGCCAACACATCCGCCGCCCGCGCCAAACTGCCTTGGCGTGCCATCTCCAGAAAGCACACCAGATGACGGTATTTGATGCGGGTATCGATGTTCACAGGGGTCGTACTCATAGCTAATCGGCGGACCTATTCAACCACTTACGTCCAAGGTCGCAAACTGCATTAAGAAATCTCAATTTATAAACCCTGTAGTCGCTGTCGAGGCACGAGGCTGCGAGGG
>Ga0302347_1000411_pt1 | contig 69463 bp, 57 predicted proteins | sample PhyWR1_FD_202178 | JGI IMG/M metagenome (GOLD analysis project Ga0302347, IMG submission 202178) | Leaf surface microbial communities from wheat plants in UC Gill Tract Community Farm, Albany, California, United States - DLSL W.R1 (v2)... | ecosystem: Host-associated > Plants > Phyllosphere >... | reverse complement strand
GAGGGTTAAAACCTTCAGGAGAACCTTCTGAACAGTAAACCAGAGTATTAGCTTGTACGCTTGCTGCAACGGTCAGAGCAACAAGGCTCAGGCCAAATTTCAGCATCCCTGACTTCTTCAAGGAAATAGGCATTATTTTGCTCCAATTGTGTGTGGTGTTGTATTACTACTCACCGCTGACCATTGTTATTTATTTGCGGTCGATACGGTATACCCGAAGGCGGTAAAGAGGCAGCTGTTCCTTTTGCGTGTAATGAACGGAAGCAGCGCAGACAGTTAGTGAATGGCCTCTATTGCCCTACAATCTGTCAATAGATGATACAAACGTCAATACGGCTCATGGGGATTTACCTTCTGGATGAGATTGCGCTGGCAAAGATTAAAAAAACTTTTCACTGCGATTTACAGTGATGAACATTGTGCTATGTAATTCTAGTGGTTAATTATGCTGGATGCGTAAGTATTAGTAGTCATAATAACTATTTTAATTGAGGGTGAATTTTGTGTTAAATGACGAATTCTTGAACGATTAGTTTTGTGATCAACATCTCTTCTAGCAATAAATGCTGTGGCAGATGATAAACAGTGAAGTAAATAACCAAAGATAGCGATAACAAAATCCGATGATATATATCGCTCACAATATGATAAACATGGTCACGCATCATATTTTAAATGGTCTGGATGTTGCGCGAGTGGGGCAAGCCGAATCACATAGCTGGGCTATGTAATTCGGCTGTCAGAATTTACTGAGAGTTACTATTGGCAGGAATACTATTATCGGGAATATGGCACCAGTTATTATTCTGATTAATTCCTCCGTCAGGTGAGGTATAACCTAAACAACCCAGGATGGAGTCGTAAAGCTCAATATGACGGTGTGATACCTGTTTGCTGGCTTGTTCCTGTAGATGTTCAAATGCGAGTTTATTTTTTGGGCTCTCAAGAAACTTATCAGATGCCCAGACCAGAAGTGGGACACGGAATTGTTCTGGCGGAGCCATATGGCGAGGAGTACCGTGCAGATGCGTTGACTCACTAATAGACTCACCATGATCAGCAGCATAAAAGACAATCGCCCGTTTATTACGCAGCTCATCAAGTACGCTGCTGATCACGGTATCGGTATATAGTACCGAGTTGTCGAAGGCGTTGATCAGAGACTCTTTTGAACAGCCGTTATCAATACTGACACATTCTGGTGTCCACTTCGCAAAGCTACGTGGATAACGTTGGGCATAGGAAAAATGGGAGCCTTTAGTATGCATAATAATCAGATGCTTACCCTCAGGATATTGCTTCAGGGACTCACTCACTTCATCGATTAACAACATATCATCGACGGTTTTACCGTGATTGCGTGGGTTAGCGGCAATTTCTTCACGAAACGCGAAACTGTCCGGCATAGCATTTTTGTAAAACCAGACTTCGCTTTGCATGGCAAAAATATTGGAGCTAAAGCCCAACTGTTTTAGTACTGCAAAGACATTTTGTTCTTTTAGCGTGCGCTGTGGGTTATCTGAAGTACCGCCTTCACGAACAAACATACAACGAAGTGATAGCTTAGTCGCGGTATCACAAGACTCACCGCGGAATGCGACCAGATTTTTTTCCTGTGACAGTTTAGGGGTCGTATCACGGTCGTAACCTAATATCCCCATATGATCCCAGCGTGTTGTTTCCCCGATAATAAAGACTACATAGGTGTCTTCAATATTATCCGGGGCAACATAGCTAAATTTCTTCGCTGGATTTAACAATGACTTATTGTCATCTGACTCATCCGCTTTAGCCCACGCATAAAGCCCTAACGCAGATACCCAGTTTGACGGCAGGTAGGAGTTAGCAACGACGCCGCCGTAACTGGCTGTATCGATAGTAGTACCACGCTCACTTTTGGCCTGTAACTCACCCAGCAGACGTAAGGGACCCCAGACCAGTAGGATGGTACATAAAATGATAGCGATATTTTTGATACGCTGGCCGGGAGCGACTAGCTGTCTGATTAGCGTATCGTATGAAGTATTACGCCAAATCATATAAACCGGCAGAGCACTGACCAGCACAATCCAGAGTATAAATTTATAGCCAATAACTTCTTTAGACAGGTCGATATCGGTGGTCATCACTGAAGCAACAATGCCGTAACCAATAACCACATTCAGGAATGTCATGTAGTAGCTGGCAGCGACAGAGATAACGACGACGAGAGTTGCCAGAATACGCCAGACCGCACGTCCAAAAAGAGACAGAATACGTAGCAGAAAGAAGCTCACAAGTACGCAAGCTACGACTTCTGTCACCGCCGATAATTCTTTCCAGACAATTAACGTTTCAGCACTGAATCGTTGATAAAAAACCGTGATATTTAGAAACAGTCCAATATACAGGGCGAGAAGCAAACATAATTTCTGATGACTAATTGATTTAATCTTATTCATTTAAGGCAGTTTGGAGACCAGATCGGGAGGTATGGTTTTGACCATAGAGAATATATAAAGTTCTTGCTAGTTCCAATAAATGGAGATAATCCAGCTATCGGCAGAATCAATCGAACGAAAGGGATTAAAGCATAAAAAGAGAAATGATTTCTCTGGTTTTTTTAAGTAATAGTCAATGCGTTGCTGCCTTTAGGCTTAATAATATGTTACATATACTATGAGAATACTAATGATAGTAATTACCATTACATAAAGGTTCTCCATAATGCCGTCCATTTACACACCTGCCAATCTCAGCACCTCTTTTAAACCTCTGGCGTTGTTCATCTCTTCCAGCATTTTGCTAAGTACCCACGTTCATGCCGCAACGCAAACGGTGACAGAAGACGATATTACGGTGACAGCTGTTGCATCCGAAGATAGCACTGATTATCTGCAGGGTTATGTGGCGACTAAAAATATCAGTGCCGCCAAAGTGGATACCTCTATTACTCGCACGCCGCAGTCGGTTTCCGTGATAACTACCGATGAAATGAAAGCCCGACAGACTGATACCCTGGCCGATGCTTTCAAATATACACCCGGTTTTTTAGCGCAACCGAACGGCTTTAGCCGCGCCGCAGACGATTATACGATCCGCGGTTTTAATGTCGGCTCCGGTACGGGCGGTATACTGAAAGATGGCATGAAAATGCAGGCCAGCGTCTATGACGGCGGCCTTGAACCTTATGCTTTTGAACGTATTGAAATGATTAAAGGGGCTGCTTCTGTTTTATATGGTCAGTTATCGCCGGGCGGCTTAATCAACGCTGTTACCAAACGCCCTTCCACCATCCCTTGGAATGAACTGAATGTGGAATATGGTAGCTATGAGCGCAAACAGATTTCTGGCGATTTTTCCGGTCCTGTCGATGATGAAGGCAAATACTCTTACCGCTTAACCGGCCTGCTACGCGATAGCGATACGCAAACCCACTATATCAACGACGATAAGCAGTACCTGGCGCCAGCATTTACCTGGCGACCTAATGATGATACCAGTCTGACATTCCTTGCCAGCTACCAGAAGATCAAGACCAAGTTTGCTACTCCGCTAAATTACAATATGACGACATACAGTAAAACGGCAGGTACAAAAATTACGCGCGATCAGTTTGTCGGCGAACCCGATTTTGACCGTTTTGATACTGAGATGAAGAGCCTGGGTTACCTCTTAACCCATCAGTTCTCTGACTCGCTGAAGCTCAGTCATGCGCTACGTTATATGGATGCCGAAGGCGACTTCGATTATATGAATGCCAATGCTATCAACGGTAATACTCTGACGCGCTATTACAGTAAGCGGCATGAGCATTCGACGGGATTAACCACCGACAGTAATCTGACTTGGACGCTCGATGCAGGTGACTGGGAACACCAGGTATTAGCAGGGATCGATTATTACCATAAAACGTATGATTCCCAGCGTTACATCGGGTTAGGCTCTTCGCTGGATTTAACGAACATCCAGTACGGTAATAACCCGACTGTGACCGCTGCCGACAGTGGTTCACGACTGACCAGCGACCAATTTGGCATTTACTTACAGGATCAAATTACCTGGAACAAAAAATGGGTACTGCTGTTGAGCGGTCGTAACGACTGGTCAGAAAGCCGCACCACGAAACATAGCAATCAAGTCAAAAGCATTCAGAGCGACCATAAAGCTACTGGCCGTATAGGTGCTGTCTATCTGGCAGATAATGGTCTGGCACCCTATATCAGTTACAGCCAGTCGTTTAACCCGATATCAGGTACCGGCAGGCAAGGTAATAGCTTTCGGCCAACAGAAGGCGAGCAATATGAAGTGGGTCTTCGCTTCCAGCCGTCAGAAAGTAAAACCATTATCAGCATGGCGATGTATGAGCTGATACAAACCAACGCCCTGACTCCCGATCCTATCGACAGTAGTTATAACGTGCAGACCGGAGAAATACGCTCTAGTGGCCTGGAGCTGGAGATGAAGAGTGAGCTAACGTCAAACCTCAATCTCATTACCTCCTATGCTTACACGGATGCGCGAGTGACGAAAGACAATAACATGCTGAAAAAAGGCAGCCGAGTAGAAGGCGTACCTTACAATACAGTCAGTATCTGGAGTGATTATCGTCTTGCCAGTCTTGGCTTACCTCAGGTGACACTAGGTGCTGGAGCGCGCTATATCGGTACAACCAAAACCTCATCTTCGGTCAGCAGTGATAAAATCCCGGCGTATACCCTGTTTGATACCAAAATTAGCTATCAGCCGATCAACAACGTGAACATTTCACTGAAGGTACAAAACCTGACTAACGAGAAATACCTCTATTGCAACACGGTTTGCCGCTATGGTGATGAGCGTTCGATTATTGGTGGTGTTAGTTATCTGTGGTAGACCCCGTCATACTTCAAGTTGCTTGAGTGTTGCATTCGAAAATCCTGCCGATGAGCATAGATAAACTATGTGATTCGGCAGGATTTACTCGGCGCCTACGGGCAACTCGAATTATTTTGGGTATAGTTTGCCTGCCATGCTTGTGGCAGGCAGCAATTTTTGCAGTAGCCCATCTCTGGCAACAAATAACGCAGGCAGCATCCTTTACGCAATCTCACTGTCTCGCCTTCCGGCGATAACCGCGTAAATATCGGTCGGTACATAAAGTTACGTGAACCATCTGGCCAGAATTTTTCTGCAAATAACGCAGCCATAACCTGCTCTTTTTCCGGTGGCAGATAATTCGACTCACTGAGCAAATGACGCAGTGTCTCAACGCCGCTGGCGATATTGCTCCATAATATCGATACTTTCACGCCAGATACTGCACTCAGTGCCGCGAAGTGAGCATCAATATGCTGTTGAAAAAGTGGGGTAAAATCTGCCAGAGAGTTTACTGGTGCTATCAATTTCCCCTCATCCGGCACGATAATCGCTGTTATCAGCCCATCTCCGTCCAGTAATAACAGCAGATCAGAGAGATCGGGCGTCAACAGGCTATCGTATAATATACGGGCAAATAACCAACTACCGGAAAATAACGATAAGTAACTTTTACTCCACATTGAAGCAATGGCAGTGATGTCCTGCTGTTCCCAGCCATGCCTGCGGGCAAACCCCTCAAGCTGTTGTGCGATGAATTCCTGTTGCAGCAGATATGTGGCGGGGCGCAGGCGATCGTCGCTCATGCTGGTATCGTGCAAGACCACACTTTTTACCAAAGGAAGAAAGATCGGGGGGAGGTGTGTAAAGAGTTTTAGCATAATCTTATCGGCCTCCTCTTCGCATCATCCACATGAAGTACGGCGCACCAATAAAGGTTGCGCAAAGTCCTGCGGGGATCTGGAAAGGATAGAGAAGGTTACGTCCAACCCAGTCTGCAAAGAGTAACAATATTGCCCCCATAAGTGCTGACGCAATGAGACGGGGGACGCCTCGCTGGATCCCCATCATCACCACGATATGCGGTGCCAGTAGTCCGACAAAACTAAGCGGTCCGGTTAACAACGTAGCGCTGGAACAGAGTATCGCCGTCAGCAGTATAATCAGTAGTCGACTTCTGCCAATTGGCATGCCGGTAGCGCGCATTACCGTTTCTCCTAAGGAAAAACTATCCAGCCAGCGAACGAGCAGCGGTAAAATCGCTAATGTAGCCACTAGAATCAGGATGGCTACAGACACTTCGGAGTTCGTCACACGATAAGTGGAACCCGCCATCCAGTTCATCAGTAGCAGAGAACGATCATCACCGCTGGCAATATAGAGCGTAGTGAGGGCATTACAAGCGGTACCGGTTGCTATGCCGGTTAGCAGCACACGTTCAGGTGAGAAAGAGGATTTATGGCTGAGTACTATCATCAATATCATGGTGACCAGAGCACCTGACGTGGCCGCAAAGAGCATCCATACTGGGCTTGATATCGGTGTGGATATAAACAATATGACTACACCGAATGCTGCACCAGAGCTGATGCCTAATACTTCCGGGCTGGCCATCGCGTTAGCCGTCATTCTTTGCATCAGCGTTCCGGCTACGGCAAGCATTGCCCCGGAGGCGACAGCAGCCAGCACCCTTGGCGCTCGCCATGTCAGTAATTGCTGAAATTGATCACTCATAGAAAATGCCCAACCGTCGGGCATTCGACCAAATGCCAGAGCCATCCAAATGAGAATCATCAGCAGTAAAAGCAGAAACGCTAATAACCTCCACGGTGACTGAATCCGCCGTAGGGTAAAAGAAGAAGATGAGGGTGAAAGCTGGCGTTCTCTCAGGCGTGGTATCAACAATAATAACAGCGGAGCTCCTGTTATCGCTGTTGCCAGCCCGGTAGGTATAGTCGCTCCCACATACTGGCTGAGAGTCTGTACAAGTAAATCGGTAAAACTCAGCATTAGCGCACCGATGAGCGGTACAAGAAATAGGCGTACAGACTGACGATGAATGCCACATAATCGTACTGCGGCAGGCGCTGCCAGACCAATAAAGCTGATAATACCCACCCGGCTGACGACTATCGAACTTAACCACGCAGCAAGTAATAGCAGCAGCAGCCGGAAATAACGTACAGTCAGCCCAACACTATGGGCAGTCTGTTCATTCATACTCAGTAATTGCAGCGGACGGCTCGCCGCCATAATCAACAGAGAGGCAATTCCTATTTGTATTGCCAGCCATTGCGCGGTGTGCCAGTTATTTTGCTCCAGCGATCCGGTTTGCCAGATGAAAAGATCCATCAGCGCGGCATGATTGAACAACATCATCATTGAGCTGGCGCTTGAACAAAAGAGCGTCACGACCATACCGCCAAGTATCAACGATAATGGCGATAACCCGCGCCCTTTTGCTAGCATCATCACCAGCAGCAATGTTACTCCTGACCCGGCAAAAGCAATCCATTCACGCCCTGCCGTTAATGCAAGGGGGAACCATAAACTAATGACGACCATAGCGAGCCAGGCCCCGGCTGAGATGCCCAGCGTTGCAGGTTCCGCCAGCGGGTTACGTAATACTTGCTGGAAGATAAATCCGGCCAGTCCCAATGCAGCGCCCGCCAGCAAACTTACTACCAGGCGAGGAAGAAGACTATAGTGAAAAATAAGCTGCTTATACGAGCTATCGTCCGGTGACCATATCGCATTAAACAGATCATGAGAGGAAAAATGATATGCCGGATTTAGCGTTAACAGCAGAATGGAACCCGTCAGCAATATGCCGGATAGCAGGATAAAGCTGGTCATATTAGCTCGGGATGTCATACCGTTTGTCCAACCATGGCAGTTTCCAGCTCACGGAGAAAATTCATCCCAGATAGTAACCCACCGCTTGGATAAAGACGGTTTATGGTGCTATAGCGGCCTTCACGTATCAAAGGAATCGATTTCCAGAGTGGTGAACTTAACAGGGTATCCACAGTGCGCCGATCCTGGCGATTACTGAAGAAAACAAGTCGCGCGTCCGGCTGGCTTAGCAGATGATCCAGTCCAACGATGGCTCCGCCCCAGGCATTGGTTTTGCCATTAAATGCATTATGAAAGCCCATTCTTTGCAGTAGGTCATCGTACATACCCCGACGTCCAAAAAGTAACAAATGGCGTCCATCATCGTTGATTCGAGCCAAAAATAGCGGGCGGGTACGAAATTTTTGTAAACGTGCGCCGACATTATGTAACTGATTTGACGCCTCCTGAACCAGATTTTCTGCCTGTTCGCGCCTTGATACGTAATCACCAAGCTGCATGATCATCTGTTGCGCTAACTGCCAGGGCGAACTGTCTGGCTGAAAAATATCCATCGTGACCACTGGGGCAATATGCTGTAGCCGAGAATTGGCCAGCACTTGACTCTTGGTCGCGCAAATAAGATCGGGTTTAAGCAGCTCCAATAGCTCCAGATTGGGTTCATCAGGCAGCCCAATTTCACGAACTAAGTCGGGAAGAGGAGGGTTGACGATAAAATTCTGATACCAACGTTTGTTCGCAACAGCCAGTGGGGTCACTCCAAGAGCCAATAGACTTTCGGTGATAGCTAAATCCAGCGAGACTATGCGCAATAATTGAGCCGGGGAAGTTTCAGCGAAGAGTGTTTTTGCCGGAAGCAATGCCAAGGCTGTTAGTATAAATCTTCGTCGGGTTAACAAAAAAACGTCCATCAATTATAAAAGGAAATAAGAATCATTCATTAAGACAAAAAACAGCAGAGTGCACAAGTCGTAATAAAGGTGTTGGTACTCTTTCCTTTTCCCCTGAGTTTGAGCGGGGTATCTGTGACCGAATTAACGCTTTGAGTTGTATGATGAATTAGAATAATTGCGTCATTTTGGTTTGTCGCAAGAGGCTGATATGGTGGTTATCGCTTTATCCTACCTGGTGCAGGGTATATTTATAGCAACGGGTCACATTTACCTGGTGTAAAGGAAGTAAAAGATGGAACGTTGTGGATGGGTAACACAGGATCCGTTGTATCTCGCCTATCACGATAATGAATGGGGAGTGGCGGTTAGCGACAGACAAAAACTCTTTGAGATGATTTGTCTGGAAGGACAGCAAGCGGGTCTCTCCTGGATAACTGTTCTTAAAAAGCGCGAGAACTATCGTCAGTGTTTCCATGATTTTGTCCCCGAAGTTGTCGCACAAATGACCCTCAGTGATATCGATAATCTGATGCAGAATGCAGGTATTATTCGCCATCGCGGTAAAATCGAAGCCATTATTAATAATGCTAAAGCATTGCTGGCGATGGAGGCGAAAGGTGAAGACTTCTCGACGCTAGTATGGTCATTTGTGAAGGGTAAGCCCATCGTTAATAGCCCTGGTCAGCTCTCAGATATACCTGCGAAAACAGAAGCTTCTGAAGCATTATCCCACGCACTGAAACAAAGGGGATTTAAATTCACAGGTGCCACCATCTGTTATGCCTTTATGCAGGCTTGCGGGCTGGTTAACGATCACATTGTCGGATGTTTTTGCTATCAGGAAAACAGCAATGATTCAACTTTATGAGCCACATCAACTGGATGCACTGATGAGTCTCTGGCTGGAGAGCACCATCAGTGGCCATCCTTTTATTGCCCAGAGCTACTGGCATGAAAGTCGCTCGGTGGTTCGCGATGTGTATATTCCACAGTCAGAAACATGGGTATATATGCAGGAAGAGAAGCTAGTCGGGTTTGTCAGCATTATTGAGCAGCAGTTTGTTGGCGCGCTTTTTGTCATACCTGCTGAGACTGGGAAAGGAATAGGAAGCCAGCTACTGAAGCACGTTCAATCCCACTACTCGGCTTTAAGCCTTGAGGTCTACCAAAAAAATCAACGTGCGGTACATTTCTATCATCGTATGGGATTTCGTATAGAAGAGGCAGCCTGGCAGACTGATACCCAGCACCCGACCTGGATTATGTGCTGGAAGAATCACGAAAAATAACCAGATAACGCCATTTTTTCTTTTTCTAACCACTATTTATAAGAATATTTCCCTGAATTATTTGCTTATTTTTTTTCATAATAGCGTCCTGGTACAGATTCAGCAGAACTAAAGGAAAAAATAAAATGAAAAAACGTGTTATGACAATTGCTGCCATTGTTTGCGCTACATTAGCGATTTCTGGTTGTACCACCAACCCTTATAGTGGTGAGAGAGAAGTGGGTAATTCTGCCATTGGAGCGGGTATTGGATCACTGGTTGGCGCTGGCGTTGGTGTGCTTTCTTCATCGAAAAAAGACAGGGGTAAAGGTGCTCTGATTGGTGCTGCGAGCGGTGCTGCACTGGGTGGCGGTATTGGCTATTATATGGATGTACAGGAAACAAAATTACGTGAAAAAATGCGTGGTACAGGGGTAAGCGTCACCCGTAATGGTGATAATATTGTCCTGAATATGCCCAATAACGTAACCTTCGATAGCAGCAGTGCCACTCTGAAACCCGCAGGAGCCAACACTTTAACCGGCGTGGCGATGGTACTGAAAGAGTATCCGAAGACCGCTGTAAATGTTGCGGGTTATACTGACAGTACAGGCGGTGCTGAACTGAATCAGAAATTATCACAGCAGCGTGCCGATAGTGTAGCAAGCTCGTTGATTACTCAAGGTGTGGCTGCTAACCGTCTCCGTACCATTGGGATGGGACCGGCTAATCCAATCGCGAGCAATAGTACGGCGGAAGGAAAAGCACAAAATCGCCGGGTAGAGATTACCTTAAGCCCGCTCGGCTAAGTATATTACCTGCCTCGGCATTTATCTGATTGCCGGGGCAACTCGATGCATTAACGACTTATCTCCCCAAGCCTGGAGTCTTCCAGGCCGACAATAATTGTTAAAACAATATCTCCTTACAGTCAGTCGAGGATAAAATGTTAACGCATTCCTGTATACTCCTATGAGATAAGATGGTACCGGCGTCAGAATGATTACAGAAGACGTCATTGGGAGAGTTAGTTTGCGTGTTCGTCGTTCTCTTACGATAAAACAAATGGCGATGGTTTCTACCGTTGCTGTGGTGTTTATTTTTGTTTTTATCGTGATTCAGCTCTTTTATTTCGTTCAGCAGAACCGTAATGATACCGTTATCCGTATGGAAAATATGGCGAATTCGGTACGAGTCCCACTTGCTCAAGCGGTACTGAAAGCAGATATTCCTCAGGCAGAGGAAGTCCTCAGTACGCTTAAGCCTGCCGGTATTCTCAGTCGGATCGACGTGGTCCTCCCCAATCAATTTCAGGCCTTAAGGGTGATTTTTGCTCCGGAGGTGCCTATTCCACGACTGGTTAGCCGTTTATTTAAGCTCCCTGTTCAAGTCTCTCAGCCACTTTATGCGCTAGGACAACCGGGAAACTCGCAGCCCTTAGCATACCTGGTATTACAGGCTGACTCGCGGCATATTTACCGCTTCATTATCTCTACATTGTCGACACTTCTGACAACCTATTTATTACTTGCCTTCATCCTGACAGTGAGTATTAGCTGGGCTGTTAATCGACTGGTGATTCATCCGATTCGTAAAATTGCTTATGAGCTGGACAGTCTTGGCCCACAAGATGTTGGCCCTCATCGCTTACCCGTGTCTGGCCTTCATCAGGATGATGAAATCGGTATGCTGGTGCGCAGTTACAATCGCAATCAACAGGCAATCGCTGCTACGCAGACAGGCTATACCGAACTGTCAGATGAAGTATCGTTTCTGGAGTTACTTGACGGTCATCAGCAAGGTACAGTACTGATTATGACCAGTAGTACCCAGCAAGGTATGACATGTCAGGCATTGAATACTACTCAGCGCCATCTACAGCACCAGGTATGGCGAGAAAATATTAGTCGCTTGCTACCCGGCTCGGTATCCCTGGCGCAGTTGAATAATGACTCTCTGGGTGTGTTTATCGATGCAGTGAATGACCCATGGGTAGCGATGAAGTATGCCCAGCAACTGGTGAGTCGGTTTGATGAACCTTCAGCCATTCAATCCATTGATTATCGATCAGCTACCAGTATCGGTATTGCAATGTTAAGCCCGGTATTGAGTGCTAAAGAAGTCTGTCATAGAGCTATCTCTGCAGCGATGATTGCCAGCTATCGTGGCGGTAATAACATACAATTTTTTGAACCACTTAGTGGTTACCCAACAGACCTTCTATTAGCGACAAAGAATAGCCGTTTAGCCACACTGAGTGACAACGAGTTTGCTATCTGGCTGCAACCTCAAATTAATATGCAGTCCGGTGATGTTATTGGAGCTGAGGTGTTACTACGCCAACAGCAGTCTGATGAGGTTTGGTGTTTACCAGAAGGGCTGATTGAACGTATTGAAGACTGTGGCTTGATGGTGACTGTCGGTAGCTGGGTTCTGGAAGAGTCATGCCGGGTACTGTCTTCCTGGCAGCAGCGTGGCATTATGATACCTTTATCCGTTAACCTTTCGGTTCTGCAATTAATGCACGAGGATATGGTTCCTGCATTGCTGAACTTGTTGGAGCGATACCAAGTCGAACCAGAAACACTGACGATTGAGATAACGGAAAGTCGTCGTATTGATGATCCTCAGGCTGCTGCGAACATTTTACGACCATTACACGATGCAGGCGTCCGTATTGCACTTGATGATTTTGGTATGGGGTATGCCTGCCTGCGTGATTTGCACCATATGAAATCAGTTCCGGTCGATATTTTAAAAATTGATAAGAGCTTTATTGAAGGGCTGCCAGAAGATGATGCTATGGTCGAAGTTATTGTCGCTATGGCCAATACACTGGGGCTGAAGATAGTTGCTGAAGGCGTCGAAAATGAGCAGCAGAGGGCATGGCTAGTTGCCCATGGGGTGACCCATGCTCAAGGATACTTATTCAGTCAGGCTCAGCCTGTAGCGCAGTTTGAGTCTAGTTATCTGATAACATCACCGCAATAGCAAGCTTAAATGAGCTGGATAAACTGAGCTCGTTTTGCAACTTATACCCTAAATCATTCAGGTTATCTGTAGGCGCTGAGTGAAACACGTCGAGGAGCATAGTGGCACTATGCTCCTCGACGTGTTTCACAAAAGTAGCACCCAGATAGCTTGAGATCTGACGGGAATATCCTAAATAATTCAAGTTGTTTGTAGCCCTGCCGAAGAAAACGGGCAGGCACGGACATACAATATGACTCTGCTGCCTGAGCAGTGTATTTATTTTTCATTTTCCAAGGTGACGTTTTCGTAAAAATGTGGTCGAACAAGTTGGTTCATGACGACAGAGCAAGTAAACAAGCTCGCGACATCTATTTTTTAACCAGGATTGTTTTTAGGGGTTCACATGCAGAACACCAAAATTAGACTTTTAGCCGGCGGGTTGTTGTTACTGATAGCTGGCGGTTATGCACAAGCAGAAACATTGCAGCCTGACCAAGCCTGGCAGCAAGGAAGGCTGGCAAATGGCTTTCAGTGGCACATTTTAGCCACACCTCAGCGGCCGAGTGATCGCGTAGAAATGCGTTTACTTATTAACACCGGGTCGCTAGCAGAAAGTGCACAGCAGAGTGGTTTTAGCCATTTTTTATCGCGTCTGATGCTTAATCAGGCAAGTCAGCAGGCGAGTTCATTATGGCAGCAAAGCGTTGATCCACAGCACCCGGCCCCCCCTGCAATTGTTTCTTATGACAACACATTATTTAACTTAAGTTTACCCAATAACCGTAGTGATTTGCTAAAAACCGCATTACATTCTTTGGCAAAAAGTACCGGTTCTTTACAGGTGACTCCAGAAGCTGTTAATACCACTTTAGGCATGGAAAATCCTGTCAAAACCTGGCCTGATACTCAGGATAACTGGTGGCGTTATCGCCTGAAGGGTTCCACTCTGTTGGGTCATGATCCAGCGAGTAATATTATTCATCCGATTGATACCGAAAAGCTAAAAGGCTTCTATGAGAAATGGTATACACCGGATGCGATGACCTTAGTCGTCGTCGGAAACGTGGATAGTCGTAGCCTTGTTGAGCAACTGAACAAAACCTTTGGTGAACTGAAAGGGAAACGTGAATCACCCGCTCCGGTACCTACCCTTGCAGCACTTAGTCCGAATCCAGTTAGTCTGATGAGCAATCATGTCCGTCAGAATAAATTGTCACTGACTTGGGATACTCCCTGGCAGCCTATCCGTGAGTCTCGTGCTTTGCTGAATTATTGGCGTGCGGACTTGGCCAGAGAAGCCCTCTTCTGGAATGTTCGCCAGCATCTGGAAAAAAAGAATATCAAAGGTACCAACTTGAGCTTCGATTGCCGTGTACTTTATCAGCTTGCTCAATGCGCTATTAATATTGAGTCACCGACTGATAAGCTAACCACGAATCTGACACAGGTTGGGCGTGAATTACTGGCAGTGAAAAATAATGGCCTGTCACAGGATGAATTTAATACTCTGATAGCGCAAAAGAAGAATGAGCTAAGCCAATTGTTTACCACTTACGCCCGTATGGATACCGATATGCTGATGAGTCAGCGTATGCGTTCTCAGCAAAATCAGGTGGTGGATATTGCACCGGAAAACTATCAGAAGTTGCGGCAGGACTTTCTTGATAACCTGACGGTCGCCATCTTAAATCAAGATCTGCGCCAACAGCTCTCTCATGATATGTCATTAATACTTCTGCAGCCCCAGGGCGAGCCAGAATACAATATGAAAGAGCTTCAGGCTGTCTGGGATAAAGTGATGGTGCCGCAGGCTACACCTCTGGCAACTGATGATCCTAAACAGGAAGTGGCTGAAGTGGAAATCGTATCGCCTTAGTAAGAGAACAGTTTCCACTTCAGACGTAAGGGAGTCAGGATTTCGACTCTCTTACGTGCTTCACTGATATACCTGAATCGCCAGCGAACGATATTTATTCTGGCATTGCGTCTTTAGGGATGATCGCGCCACGATACTGAATGACTGTACTTGCCGTCAGGTGTCCACGTTTTGCTGCGTCTGTAGGGGTGCCGCCAGTCAGGCGCACCGCCAGATAACCCGCACTGAATGAATCTCCTGCCGCGGTAGTATCGATAACCTTTTCTTTCGGTAATTTAACCGCAGGTACTTCAATCACTGCCTCACCTTTAATAGCAACCAGGCAGGCATCAGCGCCACGCTTAATGATAATTTCATTCACACCCGCAGCCTGAGTACGTTGAATCACCTCTTCTACAGGTTTCTCTCCCCACAAGGCATCTTCATCATCGAGTGTCAGGAAAGCGATATCAGTATAAGTAAGAATTTGCTGATAAACGCGCTGAGTTTCTTCTTTGCTTGCCCATAACCGTGGACGATAGTTATTATCAAAAATAACCTTACCACCGTTAGCGCGTGTTTTTTCTAGCAGCGCAAATAATCTGTTACGGCTAGTCGTATCAAGAATAGCGAGACTGATACCGCTCAGATAGAGATAATCGAATTGTGCAAGTTCGGCACAAATCGCCTCTGATTGTTCGCTCTCAAGCCAGAAACGAGCAGCAGCTTCATTACGCCAGTAGTAGAAGGTTCGTTCGCCGCTGGCATCAGTCTCAATATAATAAAGACCTGGAAGGCGATGCTCCAGCTGTTGTGTCAGTGTGGTCTGGACATTCTCTTGCTGCCAGGCCTCTAACATTTGTTGACTAAAACTATCGTTACCAAGAGCAGTAATATAATGTACTGCGAGCTTGTCGGCATCGACCTGACGGGCGATATACACAGAAGTGTTAAGAGTATCACCACCAAAGCCGCGGCTTACATCCGCACCTTTTTGGGATAGCTCTATCATACATTCACCGATAACGGCTATTTTCTTGTTTGTCATAGGGAAACCTGTAGATAAAATGAGCTCAGAAGGAAATATTTTCATTGTCTGTTGCGTTGCCAGGTGAGTCAAATTATTTAAAACAATGTTTCTAAAAAAAATCGAGGCCATCAGTATTTTTATAATAGGATAATATTTATCGGGTTAGTTCTTGTATTGAAAATGAACATAAAGTTCTTAACCTCAACGCCGATAATCTCTCGATGAGCTATGCGGGTAATCAAATCAAACAGGACATGCAGATGAAGTTGAAGCAGATCACTCACAGGCTGAATACGTTTGAAGCGAGTGTGGAAAGTTTACAGCAACGCCGATTTTGGTTGCAGTGCCTGCGTGAGTACACCATTCAGCCAATTTATAAGACTGATGGCAAACTGATGGCTGTTGAAGTGCTCACCGTAGTGACACATCCTGATGATTGCAGTATTCGTATACCACCCGATCGTTATTTCTCTTCTATCCCCATTCGTTATCGCCTGTTAGTTATTGAAGAACAATTGCAATGTTTGCTGGATCAGGAAAGTCTCTTTCTTAAATACGGTATTCTGGCATCGATTAATGTAGATGGCCCAACTCTACTGGCAATGAAGCACCACCTGTCAATTCGTAATCTAATAGACCGATTACCCTGGATACGATTTGAGCTAGTTGAGCATATTACGTTACCGACAACCGAAACACTGGCAAGAATCAAAGAGTTTGGTCCACTGTGGTTAGATGACTTTGGGACTGGAATGGCAAACTTCTCCGCCCTGAGTGAAGTCCGTTATGACTATATTAAAGTGGCCCGCGAGTTGTTTATCATGCTGAGAAAAAGCGATGAAGGCCGTAACTTATTTACCACGCTAATACATCTTATGAACAGTCACTGCAAAGGCGTTATTGTTGAAGGGGTTGAAACACGTGACGAATGGTTAGATGTACAAGCTTCGCCCGCGTATGCCGCCCAAGGATACTATTTCTCACGCCCAGTTCCTTTTGAACAGCTAAAAAAGGTACTAGTTCATCTTATCTGACATCTTTTGATTGCTGGCCAGACTTGCCAGTATTAAAAAAGATGACGTAAGAACACCTTATCATCAGCGCAAGAATGAAGGTTTTCTTGTTGATGCTTATTGTCATACCTATAGCCATGTGGGAGTTGATTTATATACTCCGGGCCATCAACCAGAACATCTATACCCGCCATCCTTCACGTTTCCTGGGCGTCACTTTTATGAAGCGCGCCGAATCACATAGTGTATCTATGCTCATCGTCACGCTTCACTCAGTCAGAGAGGGCAGGTATCCGTATTAACGATTATTGCGTGGTGTTTTTATCTGACAATTTTTTATCTTCTGGATACTCTGCAGTACCAATCCAGGCTGCACAGAGCAGTGTCAGGCGGGCAAAGAAGTAGAAGAAGGCCATTAATCCTAGTACCGAGCCAAATGCCGCCCCGGATGGCGAGCTCACAAGTTTAGGCAGGCTATAGGTCATTACCATTTTAATTATTTCAAAACCTACAGCGGCTATCATGGTGCCGCGAATCAGAGCCTTTTTAGGTGGGTGCTGATAGGGAAGACGCCAGAAGATCCAGAAGAACAGCAAATAGTTGGCAAAGATTGAAATGGCCAGCCCGACTAAGTGCCAGGTAGGTCGTAACCACTCAATCGACTCCAGATGCAGAAAACTGATAATAAGTGACTGCGCGGAACCGGAGATGGAGGTAATGATAAGAGTCAGAATTATCGCTATCAGCATTCCGGTCAAATAGACTAAATCGCGGAAGTATTTGATCCAAATTTTTTCTTTATCTTGATCCGTCCGCTCCCACGTTTTCCTTGTCTGCGCCCGCACTGCTTCTCGCAGATTACCCATCCAGTTGATGCCGGAATAAAGTGCAATCAGCAAACCGACCAACCCGACAGTAGTACGTTGTTGAATCGCGATATTAATGGTGTTTTTCAGCGTAGCAGCAAGCGTTGGGTCACTGACATTACTGAGAATTTTGGCAAAAATATCCTCTAATAATGTCGGATGTTCGGCCAGAATGTAGCCGCCCACTGCAAAAGAGACCATCAGCATTGGAATCAGTGAGAGAAATGAGAAATAGGTGATGGCAGCACCAAATTGATTACCCATACGGTCATTAAAGCGTTCAACAGTACGCAGCAGATGAGCCACTATTGGATTTCTGGCCGTTTTGTTAACAGTATCAATGGTACTGTTTAGTGCACTATTACCGGTTTTGAATGTGACCAGTGATTTTTGTTGCTCGCACGCTGGAGTATCTTGGTCAGAAGGGGCAGCGGTTTGTTTCTGTGACGGAGTCATTAGATTTTTTTCGCTATTCATCAGGTAAATTTTCCTTTTGGTATAGCAGGATGCTAAGAAATTATAGTAGTTAGTTTAATCAACATAGTTTTTTAGTACTCCAGTCAGCCATTCCATAAATAAATGTACTCTGCGTGACAGATTACGGCGATGAGGATAAAGCAGCGAAACCGGCATGGGTTCGGCCCGGTATTGCGGCAAAATTTCAATCAGGCTTCCTTGCTTCAGTAAGGGTTTCACACCAATACGTGGTACCTGAATAATGCCGAGTCCAGCCAGACAGGATGCTTGATAGGTTTCCGTACTATTGACTGTCAGAGTTCCCCCTGTTTTTACCCAGCGTGTTGCGTTATCGGCCCAGACTTCAAACCCTTGTGGGCGAGTACCTAAGTTTATTGCATAGTGAACCACAGCATGTGATGTCAGGTCATCCAGTGTTTCTGGGTAACCAAAATGCGCTAAATAATCCGGACTGGCACAATTAATCATGGTCAGCTTACCAATGGAACGGGCAATCAAACCCGAATCTTTCAGGTGCCCAACGCGTACCACGCAATCAAAACCTTCTCGTATCACATCTACCATACGGTCACAGCTACTGAGTTCCAGCTCAATACCGGGGTAGAGTTGCAGAAACTCACGCAGCTTAGGAATAACCAGACCTCGTGCCAGGCTTACAGGCATATCAACCCGTAATCGACCACTGACACTTGTCGGGTCATGCTGAAACAAGCCATCAAGCTCATCAATATTCGCCAGCAAGTCTCGAGCGCGTTCGTAATACACCATGCCGTCCTGTGTTAGCTGAACGCGTCGAGTGGTTCGATGCAATAAACGTGTACCGAGCATATTTTCCAGCGCCTGAATTTGTCGGGAAATGTTTCCTTTTGGTATACCCAGACTTTCAGCTGCACGCGTAAAACTTTCTCGTTCTGCGACGCACAGGAATAACTGCATTGCGTATATTTTATCCATTTATTATTGAGATTGTTGTCATAGATGAAACAGTTAAGCGTATTTTGACGTATTTATTGTTCTTTTAATAGCTAATAAGCTTTGTTTCCAGCATGCAGAGACCAAAAAGGAGAATTATCATGTGTCAGCGTATCGTTTTAATCACTGGTGGCAGTCGTGGCTTAGGTAAAAATGCAGCTCTAAAGCTGGCTGCCAAGGGAGCCGATGTACTTATTACCTACAACAGTAAACAGCAGGAAGCACAGAGTGTTGTTGAAGAAATTCAACGAATGGGAAGGAAATCGGCAGCAATTCCGCTAAATGTCGGCGATTCATCCACTTTCAGTGATTTTGTCTCGAAAGTCAGTGAGCAACTAAAAGTGCTGTGGCAGCGTGATACCTTTGATTGTTTATTAAACAATGCAGGAATTGGTCTCGATGCAAACTTTGCTGACACCACTGAAGCACAGTTTGACCTGCTGATGAATGTTCATCTTAAAGGACCGTTTTTCCTGACACAACAGCTGCTTCCGTTGCTGGCAGACGGAGGACGGATTCTGAATATTTCAACCGGCCTGACACGCTTTGCTCTGCCAGGAAAATCCGCTTATGCAGCGATGAAAGGAGCGATGGAGGTTCTGACCCGGTACCAGGCGAAAGAGCTGGGACCGCGTGGTATCGCGGTTAATATTATTGCGCCAGGTGCGATTGCTACTGATTTTGGTGAGGGTGCGGTAAGAGACAATCCACAAATTGCTGCAGCGATTGCCTCACAAACAGCATTAGGTCGGGTGGGCCAGCCGGATGATATAGGCCAGGTTATCGCCGCTCTTCTGAACGAAGAGATGGGCTGGGTAAACGCACAGCGTATTGAAGTCTCCGGCGGGATGTTCTTATAAATCCAGGCTGTTAGCAGATAGGGTCTGACTAAAATATCCCCCTTTATACCCGTCCAGGGTAGAGTGGGGGATATTATTTAACCTACTAGCCTCATCACTTAGCGAGTAATGTTCCATCCCCGTGCATGCCATAGGTCAGGCAACTGATCGAGATGCGTGAAAGTCGTCACTTTTGGGTGAGAAATTGGCAGGTTATGTGGATCAGCGCAAAAATAGAAAACGTCCATTCCAGCGGCAATACCAGATTGCGCGCCAGCGACGGAATCATCTATCAGGATACAGTGTTCAGCATTAACACCCATTTCATTCGCTGCATGGAACATTAATTTCGGATCAGGTTTCCAGCACTGAATATCGTAACCGCTATACAGCAGATCCGGGAAGTAATGCAGCATACCTGTATTCCCGAGGGAGTGATGCATCTTGCTTGCCGGACCGTTTGATACGATACACATAGGGATCTGAATTTTTTCCAGCAGAGCTTTTGCGCCCTCAATTTCTTGTAATTCACTATCAAATAAGCGAGCCACTTCTTGACGGAAAACGGCTTCCAGCTCTAATGCAGGTAACGTCATACCGTGCTGTGCGCAGACGGTATCGATGATCTCGTAGAGTTTGACGCCTTTGAAAGTCTTAAACATTTCCTCCTGTGACATAGAGATGCCGTACTGTGCAAACATATGTACATAAGCTTTGGAACAAATGACTTCGCTATCGACTAAGGTGCCATCACAGTCGAAAAAAACAGCCTCAATAGGGGACATGCGTTTTCCTTAAGTATCTGGTAGACCCCTTACTGTAAACGTTTTAGCGCAGGCAATCGATCCCAACAGGCCATCTCCCTCATCCGACTATCTCGCGGGCGTGATATTTACTGCAGCAAATAGATATACCGATCACATAATTTATACTGATTGTTTTTGTAATCGATTACTTTTATGTATTTTGTCATCGATTACATGAATATCAGGAACTGAATAAAATGAAAAAGTTGATGGTGTTGGTCGGTGTTCTCACCGCTTTAAGCATGGCCCCCCTGCAAGCTTTGGCAGCTGATGCCGAAGATGAAATGGCTTTGCAGATGTACACGTTACGTAATGTCGGTACACCAGCAGAGCAGTTTTCAATGGCACATAAAGCGGGCTTTAAACATGTGGAACTGGTGGGTTCTCATGATATGGATGCCAAAGAACTGAAAACACTGCTGGAGAAAAATGAGCTAACAGCAACCTCTGCTCATGTTCAGCTTAAGGCGCTGGAAGAAGAGTATCCCCAGACGGTGGCATTTAATAAAGCGGTAGGTAATGACACTATTGTTATTCCATGGATCGAGCCAGAAGACCGCCCTGATACGACTCAAGGCTGGATAGACTATGCTCAGCGTCTGGATAGAATGGGTGCAAAACTGCGTAAAGACGGTATTCAGTTGGGCTATCATAATCATGATTTTGAAATGAAAAAGTATGATGGTGTCACTGCGCTGGAAATCATCTTCAATAACTCTAACGCGGATAATCTCAAACTAGAGATGGACGCAGCGTGGGTATTTCGTGGCGGTCAGGATCCTGCTCGTATCCTGAAGGAGTATCCAGGACGGGTATTTGCTATTCATGCCAAAGATAGCGCGTCGATTGGTGTCCGTGATGATGAGATGAATTTTGCCCCACTGGGTGAAGGTTTACTGGACTGGGCAACCATTCTGCCTGCAGCGAAAGCGAGTGGCGTGAAATGGTTTATCATTGAACATGATAAACCTAAAGATGCGTGGAGTATTATCAGTACCTCACATCAGAATCTGCATGCAGCGCTGGAAAAACTGCCTCACTAGCTTACTCCGGTACTGGCACGTACCATCAGGCGCCAGTCCATCATTACGCGTTCGGTTTGTGATTGCGGATCATCAATTTTCTGTAGCAGCAAACTGAATGCCTTACGACCAATATTACGGGAAGGTTGTACGATAGTGGTCAGGGGCGGCGAAACCATTTCTGCCAGCTCTGTACCATCAAAACCCGCTACAGCGATATCCTGTGGGATACGTAGCCCAGCAGCCTCGATAGCTGACATGGCACCTGCTGCCAGCGTATCTGATATGGCAAATACAGCATCCGGTCGCGTATCAGATTTTAATAACTCCAGCATCGCCTGTTTGCCCGCATGAAAGCTCAGTTCGTTAGCGTAGCTAATAGCCTGCCATGTTAAACCACAATGCGTAAGCTCTTGCTGGTAACCTTGTTGGCGAAGTTTCGCGTATTTGTATTTTACATCATGGTTGATCAGTGCAATGCGTTTACGCCCACTGTTAACCAGATGCGCAATCATCTGGCGGGATGCGTCGATATCGTTGATGCCCACGCCAGATATATCTCCAGAATCGGCATATTCAGCACACTGCACCCATGGCATATTGCCTATCATCTGGGTGAGTTCTGACAAGATAGTGAAGGCATCCATGGTAATAACGCCATCGACCATTTTTCCTGCCAGTAGCTGTAAGCTGGATCGTGAACGATTAATATCTGAGCCAGAGTTACACAGCAGAATTCGATAGCCACTCATCTCTGCCTGTTCTTCAATACCTTTAACTATCTCGGCACAAAACGGGTTAGAGATATCAGAAACCAGAACCAGTACCATTGAACTACGTGCGGTGCGCAGCTGGCGTGCAAGAAGATTAGGTTGATAGTTACTGGCTTTTATCGCCTGCAGGACTTTTTCCCGATTTTTTTCTTTTACGCTATCACTGTTGTTCAATACACGCGATACCGTAGCGACGGAAACATTGGCCAGTTTTGCGATTTTTTGAATGGACATGATGGTACAGCTTCCTGCAGCAGATTCTGACCTGAAGGCTACCATAATTTACTCAGCGCCTACAGGCAACTCGAATGATCCAGGTGTTAATGCTACCACTGTCGCTCTAGGGCTGGTGGATAAATGATGATAGCCTGAGTCCCGACATGAGATAAAATGAGCGTTTTTTAGCCAGGTCAGGTTAACTGGCTGAGTGTGCGGATATGTATCTTCAATTCGATAGAAGGTACCTTACCTGATGTGATTGATTGCCATAAATTACGGTAGTCAGCTTAAAATAACTTATGATTTGCCCAAATTTAAAACCATTACGCTAACAGATTCTCCATCCACAATCCGAGTCTCTTTATCCTCCCATCCTAGCTTGCGGTACAAAGACTGCATGTCCGGTGTGTAAAGCCATAACTCAGTAATATTTTGCGCAGATGCATATTTAATCAATTCTTTAACCAGCAGGGATCCTATTCCCTGACCACGATGTGAAGGCTTGGTGATGACTTCTCCCAGCCAGTGTATGCGCAGAGGATCATCACTCAGTTCATACTGAATAAGACTAGCTGCTGCTATAACACTGTTTTCTGCATTAATCACGACCAAGGTAATCTGGCGGTTATCAGAGGAATTACGTTCAATGAGCCGTGTTCGAATTCGTTCTTCATCTGCCCATAAAGGCAGACAAGACCATTCACTAAAAAGTAAGCCTGAGGTCTGAGCAAGATAATCAGGGTTATCCATCAGCTGTCTAATTTGCATTTTTGCTCTTCTATTATGACGTTATAAAAGTTTATAACGTCATGAACTTAAATTTTTAGCAAGGTTTTCGAATTGCAAAGTGCGCTTTTGAACAAAGAGGGAAAGAGCAACCTTTCCCTCTTTAGCAGTACGTATCAGAAATCTACCGCTATCCAGCGCTGCTGCTGATGACTTTGCATAATGGCATCGACTATCGCCATTACTTGTGCTCCATCTCTGAATGTAGCGAAGGTTGTTGTATCTTCCGACGGCATTTTACCTTGCTCGATCGCCTGATAAAATTGCTGCATCATGGCGCGGAAAGCGTCAGGCCAGCCTTCGATGTGCCCGCCTGGGAAACGGGCCCGGGATGAAATATCGCCATTTAATAGTGATGGGTCATCCATCAGTATTTGGTTGGCCTGATGCCGGTGACCAATCCAGAGCTGCTGAGGGACTTCTTGATCCCATGCGAGAGAGGCTTTACTGCCGCTGATTTCCAGGTTCAGGCGATTTTTACGCCCTGCCGCCACTTGCGATACGCTGAGGCAGCCTTTGCTACCATCGTCAAAGCGCAGCAGTATAAAACCTAAATCTTCGGTATTTACCGGCTTGTCTTCATACTCTACCTGCTGTGATTTTTCACTAAAGGTTGAAGTGCCAGTAATATTTGCCTTACGCGTAGGCCAGACAATAGCCAAATCCGCCATCACAGCGACAATCTTACGCCCGGTGACAAACTGTAGGGTATCGCACCAGTGTGATCCAATATCCGCCACAGCACGAGATGCACCGCCTTTCGCTGCTTCCACACGCCAGTTATAGTCGGTCTCTTCCAGCATCCAGTCTTGCAAATAGCCCCCCTGGACGGCAAAAATACGGCCAATCTGGTCATGTTTCACCATATTCGCCGCCTGCTGCACCATGGCGAACTGGCGATAAACAAAGCTTACGCCATTAACAACGCCAGCTTGCTCTGCCAGCGCTACCAGTTCCCGGGCTTCATCCATCGTCATACAGAGCGGTTTTTCAGAGAATAGATGCTTACCCGCCAGCAGGACTTGTTTGTTAATAGAGGCATGCAGATGGTTAGGAGTACAGTTATGTACGGCTTGCAGCCCAGGATGCTTTAAGAAATCAGCCACATCGCTGTAAGCATGGGGAACGTGAAGTTTTTGCGCCTGAGCCTCTGCACTTTCCTGGCTGTAATCGCACAGCGCGACGACATTGATATTGCCAAGGCGTCGTAAGGCTTCAATATGCGCCGGGCCGATAAAGCCACTACCGATGATGCCAACGTTAATCATCTTTTTTCTCCACGGTCAAACCAAGCTGTGTGCGGACACTGTTGCCGCTATTATCCTGTGCGGCAAAGTCATCAAAGGCACGTTGAGCGACTGGAATGATATGGTTACGGATAAACTGTGCACCTTCACGAGCACCCGTATCGGCATCTTTAAGGCAGCACTCCCATTCCAGAACGGCCCAACCATCGTAATCATACTGTGCCAGTTTGCTGAAAATACCTTTGAAATTGATCTGTCCGTCGCCTGGTGAGCGGAAACGACCAGCCCTATCGATCCATTTCAGGTAGCCGCCATAAACTCCAGTACGACCATTCGGTAGATATTCAGCATCTTTAACGTGAAAGGCTTTTATTCGACTGTGGTAAATATCAATAAACTGCAGATAGTCTATGTGTTGTAAGTGCAGATGGCTGGGATCGAACAAAATATTACAGCGCGGGTGATGGTTTACCTGCTCCAGGAATCGTTCAAAGGTCGTGCCATCATGTAAGTCTTCACCCGGATGCAATTCGTAGCAAACATCAATGCCATGCTCGTCGTAGACATCCAGTATGGGCTGCCAGCGGCGCGCCAGTTCAGCAAATGCCTCTTCCAGTAACTGTGGATTATGGGGAGGCCAGGGGTAAACATAGGGCCATGCCAGTGAACCGGAGAAGGTTGCATGAGCCTTTAGTCCAAGATTCTTTGAGGCAACTGCAGCGAGTTTAACCTGTTCTATTGCCCAGGCTGTGCGTGCCTCCCGGTCACCGCGTAGATGAACGGGAGCAAAATTATCAAAAGCAGCATCATGAGCAGGATGGACTGCAATCAGCTGCCCCTCAAGATGGGTCGATAATTCACTAATACTCAACCCATATTGCTTCAGTAGCCCAAGTATTTCATCACAGTAAGTCTGACTGGTCGCCGCCCGTTGCAAATCGAAAATTGCCGGGTGATTACAGGGAATTTGTAGCGCCTGGTAGCCCAGTGCTGACGCCCATTTAGCCAGACCCTCCAGCGAATTAAACGGCGCTTCACTTCCGATAAACTGTGAAAGAAAAATACCCGGGCCTTTTAACGTTTTCAAAAATCACCTCCAGTAACAACAAACACTTAATCGCGATACTTAAATGTAAACATAAACAATATGGCAATGATTGCGGCTGCAATGGCCGGGATCCACCAGAATAAGCCCCAGCTTTCGGCAGAAGCCTGACCGGCCACTAAGCTGTTGTAGAGTGCGCCGGAAATCTGTGAACCCAGTAACATACCGATGCCATAGGTGAACATCACAACCATGCTTTGTGCCTGACCTTTTACTTTGTCTCCCGCGATACGGTCGGTGTAGATAAAGCCAACCACGAAGAAGAAGTCATAGCAGACACCGTGTAACAGAATACCGAGCCAGATCAGTGCGCGTCCTTCTTCTCCCATACCCATGGCAAAGAGGGCGTAACGTACAAACCAGGCACACATACCGATCAACAGCATGTATTTCACGCCCAGACGGCGGAACAGCAGTGGGATAACCAGCATAAAGAAGATTTCTGACATCTGGCCAAATGACATCAAGGTACTGATATTTTCTACGCCAGCATCAGCGAGCCAGGATGCAGTGAAGGCGTAATAGGTACCAAGAGGAATAGAAATAAGCGTGGCGCACAGTGAGAAAATAAAGAAGTGACGGATTTTGAGCAATGCGAAGGCATCAGCACAGAACAGGTCACGCACTTTAAAGGGTAAACCTTTAGCTGGAGCAGGAGTATGCGGCAAGCTGAGGCTATAGATAGCCAGTATTACCGAACAGATAGCGGCGACAGTAAAGATACTGACGCTTGAGGCCACACCAGTAAAACCAATGAATAACCCGGCAACAATCCAGCCGATGGTGCCAAATACACGCACGATAGGGAAACCTTTCTCGCTATTTGCCAGACTATGGAATGCGATGTTATTGGTCAGCGCGAGTGTAGGCATGTAGCACAGGGTATAGCCAAACAGTAAGGCAATCAGTAGCGTACCATTCTCATCGATCATCGCCTGTGGAACAAAGCACAGGATTATCGCACCCAGCAGATGCATTACTGCCAGCACCTTCTGGGATGGGAAGAAACGGTCTACCAGCATACCCAGTACAAAAGGTGACAAGATTGAGGCAATCGGCCCGGCAGAGAAGGCATCACCGATCAGTAATGACATATTATGTTGGGCCATTACCAGTCCAAGCGTGACTGACCAGCTACCCCAGATAAAGAATTGAAGAAACATCATCAATGAGAGCCGCGGAACCAGCATACGCTGAGTCATGTGGGCATTTGTTGTACTTTGTGTTGTAGCCACTTTAATACTCCCAAATAAAAGTAATCGATTACAATGTGCAGCCAAATAAAAGTAATCGATTACAAAATGAATATCTCAAGACTGGATCACAAATTCTAACTTTAGCGAAGATGATCCTGTTCCAGCCACTCTGTTAGCTTTTCATAACAGGCAATCGGTAACGTCGTGCATATATTATGGAAAAGTATCCATTTCTTATGATTGAGGAAGTTTTTTTTTGATAGGATAACGGCGGATTTTTCCTCTTTCAGTTCGGAATCGATAATGAGTCAATCACAACCTACGCCGGAATCAACACCGGGGTTATTTGAGCGCGTGTTTAAACTACGTGAACATGGCACCACTGTTCGTACCGAAGTTATTGCCGGATTTACGACATTTTTAACTATGGTTTACATCGTATTTGTAAACCCACAAATTCTTGGCGCAGCGGGAATGGATACTCAGGCGGTATTTGTTACCACCTGTCTGATTGCTGCGTTTGGTAGCATCCTGATGGGCGTTGTTGCGAATCTTCCCGTTGCCCTGGCTCCGGCTATGGGACTCAATGCTTTTTTTGCCTTTGTCGTAGTTGGAGCCATGGGTATTTCCTGGCAGATAGGAATGGGGGCGATTTTTTGGGGTGCAGTAGGTTTATTGCTGCTGACACTCTTTCGCGTTCGTTACTGGATGATAGCGAATATCCCGCTGAGTTTACGCGTGGGTATCACCAGTGGTATCGGTCTGTTTATCGGTATGATGGGCTTAAAGAATGCCGGTATTATTGTTGCTAACCCAGATACGCTGGTCACCATTGGCCATCTCACTTCGCATAATGTTTTGCTGGGTGCGCTCGGCTTTTTCATTATTGCCATCCTGGCTTCCCGTAATATACATGCTGCGGTATTGGTTTCGATAGTTGTCACGACCTTGCTGGCCTGGTTACTGGGTGATGTGCAGTACCAAGGCATTATTGCCGCTCCGCCAAGCGTGAGTAGTGTTGTCGGACAGGTTGATTTAATGGGTTCCCTGGACGTCAGTCTGGCAGGTGTTATTTTTGCCTTTATGCTGGTTAACCTGTTTGATTCTTCAGGTACATTGCTAGGTGTTACGGATAAAGCTGGGCTGGCGGATGCTCAGGGTAAGTTTCCACGCATGAAACAGGCTCTGTTTGTCGATAGTATCTCTTCAGTTACCGGATCATTTATTGGTACCTCGTCAGTGACTGCTTATATCGAAAGTTCATCCGGTGTCTCGGTTGGCGGACGTACTGGCCTGATGGCCGTAGTCGTAGGTCTGTTATTCTTGCTGGTGATTTTCTTTTCTCCACTGGCGAGTATGGTTCCACCTTATGCCGCAGCAGGCGCGTTGATTTATGTCGGCGTATTGATGACTTCAAGCCTTGCCCGCGTTAAATGGGATGATCTGACTGAGTCGGTACCGGCATTTGTGACCGCTGTTATGATGCCATTCAGTTTTTCTATCACCGAAGGTATTGCTCTCGGCTTTATTTCCTACTGTGTGATGAAACTGGGCACCGGACGCTGGCGTGAAATTAGTCCATGCGTTGTGGTTATTGCCTTGTTGTTTATGTTCAAAATCGTCTTTCTTGACTGAAGATAAGCGGAGTTTTTAGCTTAGTCGTCGTTCGTGCGATCGTGAGATTAGGTATATCTCACGATCGCTGCAGAAAGCCTTTACTTGGTTTTTACGTCGTACTGGTTTCAAGGGCTGTAGGATATGAAAAAAATATCGCTTATATTGATGATTATGAGCGCTATGAGTGTTAATGCAGACGATAATAGTGGCGAAGTACACTTTATCGGATCAGTGACCGATGTTACTTGTAATATCAAAGTATTAGTTGGTGGTGTCCCAAATAGTACGATTCAGCTGGGAAGCATGGCTGCCGATGGTACTGGTGCGGCAGCAGTTGATTTCTCATTGGTTTCAGAGAATGCCGTTTGTTTGGAAAAAATCTCAGCAAATGTTGGCTGGCAAAGTATATTATTGACGTCAGAAGGTTTGGGTAATGGTTCAGGTACTGCAACTGGGGCATTTATCAGGCTTACTGCGGGCAATACTGCTATTACTGCAAATAATCAAAATGCTACTTTTAGTGATCCCGATGGGATACGCCGTTTTGATTTCACGGTAAAGCTAGCATTATCAGCGGGTGTTGTCGCCGCGACGCCGGGTACTGTATGGGCAACAGCGACTTACACGGTTGCTTATTTATAAGCGATAAGTATATTCAGCCTTGCTGAGAAAACTCCTGATACGGCATGGTGGCTTCACTACCCACACTGGTTAAACGTATCACCCGTGAGCCAGGGCTCTGGTAGCGAGTTTGGATATCCGTCAGTTTTTGCCAGCTGTGGTCACTATTATGGCTCCATAGCTGCAACCCCACAATACCTGGAGTCGCCGCACATCCCCAGACCAGAATATCCTCCACATCACTTATTGTTTCGATATAGGGCGCATTATCAACTTTCAAACGTCCCGAAATCGGTAATAACTGCAATGATATAGCCGGTATCCCTGCCAGTTTCAGAACACTCTGACGCAGCGTATAGAGCTGTGAACGGGCTTCATTAGGATCCAGCTGATTATTAGCCCAGATTATCTCATTCCCGGAAGTCGGATGTGTCTTGTCCAGTGAAGAGGTCGCAAAGCGCTGCTGCAGAGCCATCTCAAGGCCACATTGTCCTTCGGGGGCCAGTAGCACTCCAACTATATTCCCGGCGTAGGCAATACTAAAGTCAGGCAATGTACTATCGGAAAAGTGGGGGCGACCTGAGGCTGAAAGTTCGATATCAGGCAGGTGTTTGATGCCATAAAGCATAAACAATAACTCAGCCAGTAGTGAGCGTGATGCCAGATAACGGGTACGTCGATAGGATGGCAGTAGATTTGCCCAGTCGAGTGTTGCTTTATTGAGACGCGAGGATATCGAGTCTGGGGACGTTATCGATCCTCTTGCAAAATGCATCGCCATTTTTCACTCCATGATAATGGTCAATAAACGTACGTATACGGGGTTTGATTTACCGACCCTGTCCTGAGTCTGATGAGGACCTCAAAGTAAAATTTTGACGTGGTAGATCGGTTGTTCGAATTATATACGATAAAACGCTTCAGCAAATAGGTTATATGATATATCCAATCATATGACAACCCGATTTTCGCTGGCTCACTTCGGATGGCTGGTGGAAATTTATACTAATTAGTGGCAAAGAGCCAGATATCCCATACTCAGCGTTGTGGTATGGGATGTGGGTATTCACTTACCAATACAGAAACTAGAAAAAATATGGCCCAGTAGATCATCAGAGGTAAATTCGCCCGTAATTTCACTCAGACTGAGCTGTGCCAGACGTAGTTCTTCTGCCAGTAATTCCCCTGCCATGGGCCCGAGAAGCTGCATTTTACCCTGCTGCAAATGCTCTGCTGCTTGCTCAAGCGCTTGCAAGTGGCGGCGACGAGCGAGGAAACCACCTTCAAGATGCGTTTCAAAGCCCATGCTTTTCTTCAGATGAGTACGCAAAATATCGACTCCATCACCTGTTCGTGCGGACAGGCGGACAAGTGAATACCCACTCACTTCTTCCAGACCTTGTGGCTCGCCAGTGATATCGGCTTTGTTGCGCACTACGGTAATCGGCAGGTGAGCCGGTAATCGTGCGATAAAATCGGGCCAGAGAGTGGCAGGATCAGTGGCATCGGTTGTCGTACCATCAACCATAAACAGTACCCGATCAGCATGTTCTATTTCATTCCAGGCGCGTTCTATACCAATACGTTCCACTTCGTCACTGGCTTCGCGCAGACCGGCGGTATCGATAATATGTAATGGCATACCGTCAAGGTGAATATGTTCCCGTAATACATCACGTGTAGTACCGGCTATATCAGTAACGATTGCTGCTTCACGTCCTGCTAAGGCGTTTAACAGGCTTGATTTTCCTGCATTAGGGCGTCCGGCGATGACGACCTTCATCCCTTCACGCAGCAGGCTACCTTGACGCGCTTCAGCCCGGACTTCATCCAGAGAGCCCATCACTTGGTTTAGCTGGGCTTCTATTTTTCCGTCTGAGAGAAAATCAATCTCCTCATCCGGGAAATCAATAGCAGCTTCGACATAAATACGGAGATGAATTAAGGCATCTACCAGGCTGTTTATCCGAGTAGAGAAAACACCTTGCAGTGAATTTAATGCTGACCGTGCAGCTTGTTCGGAGCTGGCATCGATAAGGTCAGCAATCGCCTCCGCCTGGGCGAGATCAAGCTTATCATTCAGAAACGCGCGTTCAGAAAACTCACCCGGGCGTGCAATGCGTATGCCGGTTAAAGTGAGGATGCGTTTTAATAACAGATCGAGGATAACCGGACCGCCATGTCCTTGCAGCTCAAGAACATCCTCTCCGGTGAAAGAATTCGGTCCTGGAAACCACAGGGCAATACCTTGATCGAGTACGCTGCCATCGACATCACGGAACGGCAAATAGTCCGCATAGCGGGGTTTAGGCAGTTTACCGAGTACCACTCGGGCAACCTCACAGGCCTGCGGGCCTGAAATACGCAGAATACCTACGCCGCCGCGTCCTGGAGCTGTGGCCTGGGCGATAATAGTGTCGTTATGGCTCATGATTTCTCTCAATAAAAAAGGCGGTCTTGATGACCGCCTTCTGTCGATATTATTTATCGTTATCAGGTCTTTTTCTTCTCGCGGCTATGAAGGCCACGTTTTTCAAGACCGCGATAAATCAGCTGCTGCTGAAGGATGGTCACTAGGTTACTGACGATATAGTACAACACCAGACCAGATGGGAACCACAGGAAGAACACCGTGAAGATGACCGGCATAAAGGTCATTATCTTCTGCTGCATTGGATCTGTAACGGTAGTCGGCGACATCTTCTGAATGAAGAACATCGTGATACCCATCAGAATCGGCAGAATGTAATACGGGTCTTGCGCTGCAAGGTCATGGATCCACAGAATAAATGGAGCCTGACGCAGTTCAACTGAGCCCATCAGCATATAGTAGAGTGCAAGGAAGATAGGCATCTGAATAACTAACGGTAAACAGCCACCCAGCGGGTTAACTTTTTCCGTTTTATACAGGGCCATCATTTCCTGGCTCATACGCTGTTTATCATCACCCATGCGCTCACGCATCTCGGCAATTTTTGGCTGCAGCATACGCATTTTCGCCATGGAGGTGTACTGTGCTTTAGTCAGCGGGTACATGATTCCACGAACGATAAAGGTAATGACAATGATTGAGAAGCCCCAGTTACCAATATAAGAATGGATAAATTGAAGCAACTTAAACAGTGGCTGAGAGATGAACCACAACCAACCGTAGTCTACTGTCAGGTCAAGATGCGGTGCGACCGCAGCCATTTTGTCCTGGATTTCCGGGCCGACCCACAACACGCTATTCAGTGCACCGGTCTGACCTGGCTGAATAAGTAGCGGAGCAGATTTATAACCAATTGCCACCTGGTTACTATTCAAGCGGGTGGTATAGAAGTTATCGGTACCTGAAATATGTGGGATCCACGCAGTAGCAAAGTATTGCTGTAACATCGCAACCCAACCACTGGTCGCATTGACGTTCAGTAATTCACCATCAGCAATATTGTCGAATTTAACTTTTTCGTATTTTGCATCAGGTGTGGAGTACGCAGCACCGCGGAAAGTATGCAGTGCAAAGTTACTGCTACCGGTATCGCGCTCTGAAGGCAGATTAACCGACTGCTTCAGCTGACCAAAGGTCGACAGCTCCAGCGGCTTCTCACCACTGTTTTTCACGTTGTAGTCTACGTTAACCGCAAACTGACCACGTTTCAGAGTGAAGCTTTTGGTGAATTCGTTTCCTGCCGCATCGGTAAAGGTCATTGGGACAACCAGTTCGTCCTGACCATCAGCCAGAGCAAAGGTATCTTGAGCGACGTTATACAGAGGACGAGCACCGTTTGCTGGGTTATCCGGACCATCACGGCCGGTCAGGCCACTTTGTGCCTGATAGACAAACTGCGGAGTCGTTTCCAGTAACTGGAAAGGCTCGGTAGAATTCAGGGTTTTCGGGTAGGTTGGCAACAACGCTTGTTCTACATCACCACCGCGGGTGTTGATGGTCAGCTCAAGAACGTCAGTTTTAACCGTAATAAGTTTTCCCTGGCCACTCGCCAGCACACCGTCTGCTGTGCTACCTGTTGCGGTCGTCGTCGTAGTCTGCGTGATTTGCTGAGCCTGAGGTTGAGGAGCATTGTCCTGCTCCCAGGCTTGCCAGATCATGAAAGACACGAACAACAAAGCGATGAGAAAAAGATTGCGTTGCGAATCCATCGTTAGTGTTCTCTGGTATCAAAAGGTCGGGGCGGAACGGGATCGTCTCCACCCGGGTTCAAAGGATGGCATTTTAGTACGCGTTTCAACGTTAACCAACTGCCTTTTAACACTCCAAACCTGCGCAATGCCTCAATTCCGTATTGAGAGCAGGTTGGTGTGAAACGACAATGCGGTCCGAGAAGCGGACTAATCAGTCGTTGATAGCCCCTAATAAGGGCTATCAGGAACCGCGAGCCTGGCGACAATGGCGGCGCCATAACTTTTCCAATGCTTCCGATAAAGCCCGGTTGTCCAGATCGGCAACCCCCTTTTTAGCCACTACCACGAAGTCCATTGGAGGCAATTCGTGCTGACGCAAACGAAAGCTTTCACGCGTCAATCGTTTAATACGATTACGTTCATGCGCTCGTTTAACATTTTTCTTAGCGACTGTAAGACCGATACGGGGATGCCCCAGCGAATTAAGGCGGCCGAGAATAGTGACTTGCGGCGTGCCAGCACGAACCGGCTGCTGGAAGACGAAAGTGAAATGAGTGGGAGTTAACAAACGTAACTCCCTGGGAAAAGCGAGCTTAACCACTCAGGGGTTAGCTTTTATTACTTAGAAACGGTCAGACGAGAACGGCCTTTAGCACGACGACGTGCCAGGACCTGACGACCATTTTTAGTTGCCATACGTGCACGGAAGCCGTGAGAACGGTTGCGCTTCAGTACGGACGGTTGAAAAGTGCGTTTCATGGCGGTTTCTACCTAAACTATTAAATTTCACTGGATTTGCGTAGGCCTACAGGGTCTTTAAGTGACTCACGCTTCAGTGCAGCTGATTAAAGAGGCCGGATTGTAATAATTGTACACTCCGGAGTCAATTCAATTCCCGTTCGACGGTGCCTTTTTGACCCTGTAAAAAGGACCACACTGCCGTAAAAAGATACAGCAATACTGCGCGACGGGTGGGGAATTATACGGCGTCCTGACCAAAGCGCAAGGATCTCCGGCGATCTTCAGTCGATCTCTTTGCCTTCTAATGCAGCGTTGCGCATTCAGTCTGATAAATATAACCAGATAATATACCTGGTGGATAACCGGATAGTTTACACTAACGGCGGGAAACCCTCCTGTGGATAATTCGTGAAGAATCTGTGAGAAACAGAAGATCTCTGTCGCGCTTTAGGCTATGATCCGCGGTTCCTCAGCTTTCCTGAATATGCAGAGGAAAAACCGCAGATAGCGGTTCGCACGCCTCCCACAGCCTGAGAGCGTGTGTCAACAATCATGAATGTATAACTTTCAGTCTTCGTCTTTTATCGATTTGGTTCAGTGGAGTCAGCCGTGTCACTTTCGCTTTGGCAACAGTGTCTTGCCCGATTACAGGATGAGTTATCTGCCACAGAATTTAGTATGTGGATACGTCCCCTACAGGCGGAATTGAGCGATAACACGCTGGCCTTGTACGCACCGAATCGATTTGTGCTCGATTGGGTAAGAGATAAATACCTAAATAATATCAATGCGTTGTTGAATGATTTTTGTGGTGCAAATGTACCTTTACTGCGCTTTGAAGTCGGCAGCAAACCGGTTATTCAACAGCCCATGAGTGGAACCGCCAACGTAACCGCACCGGCGCAATTTACGCGTGCAGCACCTGTGCGTCCTAGCTGGGATAACCTCCCTGCACCGGCAGAACCTGCTTATCGATCCAATGTAAACCTGAAACATACCTTTGATAACTTCGTTGAAGGTAAGTCGAACCAGCTGGCCCGCGCGGCAGCACGGCAGGTTGCTGATAACCCCGGCGGTGCTTATAACCCGCTGTTTCTGTACGGTGGTACGGGTTTAGGTAAAACGCACCTGTTACACGCGGTGGGTAACGGAATTATTGCCCGCAAACCTAATGCGAAAGTGGTCTACATGCACTCTGAGCGTTTTGTGCAGGATATGGTTAAAGCGCTCCAGAATAATGCGATTGAAGAGTTTAAGCGCTATTACCGTTCTGTAGATGCCTTGCTGATCGATGATATTCAATTCTTTGCTAATAAAGAGCGTTCTCAGGAAGAGTTCTTCCATACCTTTAATGCGCTGCTTGAAGGCAATCAACAGATAATCCTGACGTCGGATCGCTATCCGAAAGAGATCAATGGCGTTGAAGATCGCCTTAAATCTCGCTTTGGCTGGGGACTGACGGTTGCGATAGAACCTCCAGAACTCGAAACGCGTGTCGCCATTTTGATGAAAAAAGCGGATGAGCACGATATTCGTTTACCTGGTGAAGTGGCATTCTTTATTGCCAAACGGTTACGATCCAACGTGCGTGAGCTAGAGGGAGCGCTGAACCGTGTTATCGCCAATGCGAACTTTACCGGACGGGCGATTACCATCGATTTCGTACGTGAAGCACTGCGCGATCTGCTGGCATTACAGGAAAAGCTGGTTACCATTGATAATATTCAGAAAACGGTAGCAGAGTACTATAAAATTAAAGTGGCCGATCTGCTGTCTAAACGTCGCTCTCGTTCTGTAGCACGCCCGCGTCAAATGGCGATGGCTTTGGCGAAAGAGCTGACGAACCATAGTTTGCCAGAAATCGGTGATGCTTTTGGTGGACGCGACCATACTACGGTGTTGCATGCTTGCCGTAAGATTGAACAGTTGCGTGAAGAAAGCCACGATATCAAAGAAGATTTTTCCAACTTAATCAGAACACTATCGTCGTGATCCTATGAAATTTACCGTTGAACGTGAACATTTATTAAAACCACTACAGCAAGTCAGTGGCCCTCTTGGTGGCCGCCCGACACTGCCTATTCTGGGTAATTTGTTGCTACAGGTTGCAGATGATGCGCTCTCTTTGACCGGTACTGATCTGGAAATGGAGATGGTGGCACGCGTATCCTTAGTCCAGCCCAGTGAGCCTGGGGCGACAACCGTTCCTGCACGTAAGTTCTTCGACATCTGTCGCGGCTTACCTGAAGGGGCTGAAATTGCCATCACGCTGGAAGGCGATCGTATGCTGATCCGTTCCGGGCGCAGCCGTTTTTCGCTGTCAACTCTTCCTGCCATCGACTTCCCTAACCTCGACGACTGGCAGAGTGAGGTGGAATTTAGCTTACCTCAGGCAACGATGAAGCGTTTGATTGAGGCGACGCAATTTTCCATGGCACACCAGGATGTACGCTATTACCTGAACGGCATGCTGTTTGAAACCGAAGGTGAAGAGTTACGTACCGTGGCAACGGATGGTCACCGCCTGGCGGTTTGTGCGATGCCGGTGGGTCAGCCATTACCCAATCACTCCGTGATAGTCCCGCGTAAGGGTGTCATTGAGCTGATGCGGATGCTTGACGGGGGTGAAAACCCGCTGCATATCCAGATTGGCAGTAATAACATTCGTGCCCACGTCGGGAATTTTATCTTCACCTCAAAACTGGTGGATGGTCGCTTCCCTGACTACCGTCGCGTGTTGCCAAAAAATCCGGATAAACATCTCGATGCAGGTTGTGACTTGCTCAAGCAAGCCTTTGCTCGTGCGGCGATTTTATCCAATGAAAAATTCCGCGGTGTGCGTTTATATGTCAGCGCAAACCAGCTGAAAATTACCGCGAACAATCCTGAGCAGGAAGAAGCTGAAGAAATTTTAGACGTCGAATATGATGGTACTGAAATGGAAATTGGCTTTAACGTCAGTTATGTACTGGACGTATTAAACGCACTGAAGTGCGAAAACGTGCGTATTTTGCTCACGGACTCGGTATCGAGTGTACAAATCGAAGATGCTGCCAGCCAGTCGGCAGCGTATGTCGTTATGCCAATGAGACTGTAGATGTCACTGACGCGTTTGTTAGTCAAAGACTTTCGTAATATCGAAAACGCAGACCTGACTCTTTCTCCTGGTTTTAATTTTCTGGTGGGTGCTAACGGCAGCGGTAAGACCAGTGTTCTGGAGGCGATTTATACTCTGGGCCATGGGCGGGCTTTCCGCAGCTTGCAGATTAATCGGGTTATTCGCCATGAACAGGATGCCTTTGTCCTGCATGGTCGTCTGCAGAATGGTGAACGTGAAACCGCCGTTGGCTTAACGAAAAACCGTCTTGGCGACAGTACCGTGCGTATTGACGGCAGCGACGGACATAAAGTGGCAGACCTGGCATTGATGATGCCGATGCAACTTATTACCCCGGAAGGATTTACCCTGCTTAACGGTGGGCCTAAATACCGTAGAGCGTTTATTGACTGGGGCTGTTTTCATAATGAGCCCGGTTTTTTTGTTGCCTGGAGCAACCTGAAACGCCTGCTGAAACAGCGTAATGCTGCATTGCGGCAGGTCACGCGCTACGAGCAACTACGTCCGTGGGATATGGCACTTATCCCACTGGCGGAGCAAATCAGCCGCTGGCGCGCAGATTACAGCGCAGCGATTGCGGCAGATATGGCTGATACTTGCGCACAGTTTCTCCCGGAATTTACTCTGAGCTTCTCTTTTCAGCGTGGCTGGGAGAAAGAGAGTGATTATAGCGAAATACTGGCGCGAAATTTTGAACGCGACCGCACGCTGACCTATACCGCGCTGGGTCCCCATAAAGCGGATTTTCGGATCCGTGCTGATGGTGCCCCTGTCGAGGATACGTTGTCGCGTGGACAACTGAAATTACTGATGTGCGCCCTAAGACTGGCCCAGGGTGAGTTTCTTACCCGGCAGAATGGGCGACGCTGCTTGTATTTGATAGATGACTTTGCCTCTGAACTGGATGATTCCCGGCGTGGCTTACTGGCACACCGGTTAAAAGCCACATCGTCACAAGTTTTTGTCAGCGCAATTAGCGCAGAACACGTGATGGACATGGCGGACAAAAATTCAAAGATGTTCGCAGTGGATCAGGGTAAAATAACGGATTAACCGAAGATAAAATGAGCGAGAAACGTTGATGTCGAATTCTTATGACTCCTCCAGTATCAAAGTCCTTAAGGGCCTGGATGCGGTACGTAAACGTCCGGGTATGTATATCGGCGATACGGATGACGGCACTGGCCTGCATCACATGGTATTTGAGGTCGTGGATAACGCTATCGACGAAGCACTCGCAGGCCACTGTAAAGACATTGTTGTTACTATTCATGCTGATAACTCTGTCTCTGTCACCGATGATGGCCGTGGTATCCCGACCGGTATTCACCCGGAAGAAGGTATCTCCGCCGCTGAAGTTATCATGACGGTATTACACGCGGGTGGTAAGTTCGACGATAACTCCTATAAAGTTTCTGGCGGTCTGCATGGCGTCGGCGTTTCTGTGGTTAACGCCTTGTCCCAGAAGCTGGAACTGGTCATCCGCCGCGAAGGCAAAGTGCATCAGCAAACCTACGTTCACGGCGTGCCACAGGCCCCGCTGAGCGTTACCGGTGAGACTGAAGCAACAGGAACCTTGGTTCGTTTCTGGCCAAGTCATGAAACTTTCACCAACGTACTCGAATTTGAATACGAGATCCTGGCTAAACGTCTGCGTGAGCTCTCATTCCTGAACTCTGGCGTTTCTATCCGTCTGATCGATAAGCGTGATGGTAAGCAAGACCACTTCCACTACGAAGGTGGTATCAAAGCTTTTGTTGAGTATCTCAACAAAAACAAAACGCCTATCCATCCGAATGCATTCTATTTCAGTACTGAAAAAGACGGTATTGGCGTTGAAGTCGCGCTGCAATGGAACGACGGTTTCCAGGAAAATATTTACTGCTTTACCAACAACATTCCACAGCGTGATGGCGGTACTCACCTGGCAGGCTTCCGTGCGGCGATGACCCGTACCTTAAATGCCTATATGGATAAAGAAGGTTACAGCAAAAAAGCGAAAGTCAGCGCGACGGGTGATGATGCGCGTGAAGGTTTGATTGCTGTGGTTTCGGTCAAAGTACCCGATCCCAAATTCTCTTCACAGACCAAAGATAAACTGGTTTCTTCAGAAGTAAAATCAGCCGTTGAACAGCAGATGAACGAACTGTTGGCTGAGTATCTGCTGGAACATCCGGGCGATGCCAAAATCGTTGTCGGTAAAATTATTGATGCGGCACGTGCGCGTGAAGCCGCTCGCCGTGCTCGTGAAATGACGCGTCGTAAAGGTGCGCTTGACCTGGCGGGTCTGCCTGGCAAACTGGCTGACTGTCAGGAACGCGATCCTGCTCTGTCTGAAATCTACTTAGTGGAAGGGGACTCAGCGGGCGGTTCTGCAAAACAGGGTCGTAACCGTAAGAACCAGGCGATTCTGCCGCTGAAGGGTAAAATTCTTAACGTTGAGAAGGCGCGCTTCGACAAGATGCTGGCTTCTCAGGAAGTCGCGACGCTGATCACGGCCCTGGGCTGTGGTATCGGCCGTGATGAATATAATCCGGATAAACTGCGTTATCACCACATCATCATCATGACCGATGCCGATGTCGATGGATCGCATATCCGTACACTATTACTGACCTTCTTCTACCGTCAGATGCCAGAAATCGTCGAACGTGGTCATGTTTTTATTGCTCAGCCACCACTGTATAAAGTGAAGAAAGGTAAGCAAGAACAGTACATTAAAGACGACGAGGCGATGGATCAGTATCAAATCTCTATCGCACTTGATGGGGCAACACTGCACACCAATGCCAGCGCACCTGCATTAGCAGGGGAGCCACTGGAAAAACTGGTTTCTGAGTTCAATGCTGTGCAGAAGATGATCGGTCGTATGGAGCGTCGCTATCCACGTAACTTGCTGAATGCGCTGGTTTATCACCTCACGCTCAACGAAGCGGATATGGGTGATGAAGCCAAGGTCACTGAGTGGATCTCAACGCTTATCAACTATCTGAACGTCAACGAACAGCACGGTAGCTCATGGAGCTTTGAAGTTAGCCATAATGCAGAGCGTCAGATTTTTGAGCCGGTTGTTAGAGTGCGCACTCATGGTGTCGATACTGACTATCCACTGGAGCAAGAATTTATTGCCGGTGGTGAGTATCACCGTATCTGTGCCCTGGGTGAAAAACTGCGTGGCCTGGTTGAAGAAGATGCCTTTATTGAGCGTGGCGAACGTCGTCAGCCAGTAGACACTTTTGAACAGGCGCTGGAATGGCTGGTGAAAGAGTCTCGCCGTGGCCTGTACATACAGCGTTATAAAGGTCTGGGTGAAATGAACCCTGAGCAGCTATGGGAAACCACGATGGATCCTGAGAGCCGCCGTATGCTGCGCGTAACAGTGAAAGATGCGATTGCCGCTGACCTGTTGTTCACAACATTAATGGGTGATGCGGTTGAACCTCGTCGCGCCTTTATTGAAGAGAATGCGCTGAAAGCTGCCAATATCGATATTTAATGACAGCCCCTTACTGTGAAAGCCGCGCACTTGCGCGGCTTTTTTAATTTCACGATGAGTGTCCCAAGATGGTTGCTGTTTTTTTAGCAGAATCGAGTTAGCATGAGGAAAACTCATCATTTTCAGGTGACCTGACATGGCTATAAAACTTATTGCGTTGGATCTGGACGGTACGACACTGTACCCAGACCATACTATTTCTCCTGCGGTAAAAGAGGCAATTGCCGCTGCACGTAACAAAGGCATTCATGTCGTACTCTGTACCGGACGGCCTTATGCTGGCGTTGAGAGATATCTGCGCGAGCTGAATATGGATGAACCAGAAGATTACTGCGTGACCTATAACGGCGCCCTGGTACAAAAGGCCAGCGATGCCAGCGCAGTGATACAAATTCCGCTAGATTATGATGATTATCTTTACCTGGAAGCCTTGTCGCGTGAAGTGGGCTCCCATTTCCATGCGCTGAACAGACATACTCTCTTTACCGCAAACCGCGATATCAGCCGCTATACCGTCCATGAGTCCACCGTGACCACTATCCCGCTGTCATTCTGCGAAGCGGAGAATATGGAACCGAACGGACCCTTCCTAAAAGTGATGATGATCGACGATCCGGAAATTCTCGATGCTGCTATTGCGAAAATTCCGGCAGAAGTCTTTGAGCGTTACAACCTGGTGAAAAGCTCACCTTACTTCCTCGAAATGCTCAATAAGGAAGTGAATAAAGGCGCGGCAATAAAAGCCATCGCTGAAAAGCTGGGTATCAAAGCAGAAGAAGTGATGGCTATTGGCGATCATGAAAACGATATTGCGATGATTGAGTATGCCGGGGTAGGCGTTGCGATGGGCAATGGCATTGATAAAGTCAAAGCACTGAGTAATTTTGTGACCAAAAGCAACCTTGAAGACGGGGTTGCTTATGCGATTGAGAAGTTTGCCTTAAACTGATTTCAGTGGATCCCCGGCATGCCGGGGTTTTTTATATCTGAAATTCCTCCATTGTCGATTCTCATCACTTTTTCAGGGTATTTCTGTGAGCAAACAGCTGACCTTTGCACCCCGGCATCATCAACTGACTAATATTAATAGCTGGACCCCTGATAGCCAGTGGCTGGCTTTTGATGTGCGTCCTTCCGGCGCTTCATTTAGCGGCGAAACGATTGAGCGAGTGAATGTCTTTACCGGAGCCGTTGAGGTTATTTATCGTGCTTCCCAGGGCGCACATGTGGGCGTTGTCACGGTAGATCCACAGCTTCCCGAGCGCTATGCTTTTATTCATGGCCCAGAAAATCCCGATGAAAACTGGCACTACGATTTTCACCGCCGTCGGGGGGTGATTGTCGAGGCGGGTCATGCTGCCACGCTGGATGCACTGGATATTACGGCTCCATTTACACCGGGTGCATTACGCGGCGGAACACATGTTCACGTCTGGAGCCCGGACGGCAGTCGCCTGAGCTTTACCTACAATGACGGCGTGCTGCATGAGCTCGACCCACGACTTGATTTACGCAATATTGGCGTCGCCTTACCTTGCGGTCCTGTGGTGGTGCCGAAACAGCACCCCCGAGAATACGACGGCTCACATTTCTGTGTGCTGGTCAGCAAAACAACGGTGGAGCCAAAACCTGGCAGTGATGAAATTAATCGAGCCTATGAAGAAGGCTGGGTCGGTAAGCAAGGCTATATGACCTCTGAAGGTCATGAACAGCGCTGGGCACTGGCATTTATTGGTGATACCTGTTCTCCTTCAGGAGAAAAAGTACCAGAGCTATTTATCGTTGATTTACCTGATGAGCTTGCCGCTTTTCAGCAGGCTACGACAGAGCCATTGTGTGGTACTTCAACCACTCTACCCGCACCGCCGCAAGGGATACAGCAGCGCAGACTGACCTTTACTAGCCATAATCGCTATCCAGGGTTGGTTAACCTACCTCGTCACTGGGTGCGTAGCAGTCCTGATGGGAGTCAGCTGGCTTTTTTGATGCGCGATGATGCAGGGATTGTACAGCTGTGGGTTATTTCTCCTAATGGCGGTGAGCCAAGGCAGATAACAACCGGAGAGCAGGGCGTACAGTCGGCTTTTAACTGGCACCCTGATGGCAAGTCACTCGGATTCATTCAGCAAGGTCGTATTGTTGTTTGTGATATACGCGAGGGCAGTATTACGCCCTTAACGTCACTTACGCAGCAAGAGCTAAGCCCTGATGCGGTGGTCTTTTCTCCAGACGGGCAATATATTGCCTGGATGCAAGAAGTCGAAGGTTTCCGCCAGTTATTTATGGTGGCAACAGGCAGGTAAAACTAAAGTGCTTTGGCTGGCGGAATAGCAGAATTAATCGCGATATTCTTTTTTTCGCTAGCCTCAACTTTTGATTTCAAAGAGTTATCATTTCTATAGAGATCCCAAGGTAAAAACACGGTATCCATGACTACACTGAAAGGGAGATCCAGCGCGACTAAGGGTTTCAGCGCCCAGCTGGTTTCAGAGTCACCCAAGGCTTGCGTATTGGCACGGGTACCAGGATAGAGTCCCTCTTTACCGCCACTGTGGGACATGATACTGGAACAGCCACAGAGGAAAAAAATTCCGCCGCTTAGTATCAGAGCCTTAAAGCAGATTTTATTTATCATCACTATTCATCGCCTATCTAAACTCAGTATATACCCGTCATACTTCAAGTTGCTTGGGTGTTGCTGGCGTTCAGGCTGCCGAATCACATAGTTTGTCTATGCTCATCGACAGCCTTCTCTTTGCGCCTACAAGCAACTCGAATTATTTTGGGTATCTGCAAGCAACTTGAATTATTTTGGGTCTGTTATTGCTCTATTAGCATTGGATGAGTTTTTAGCATTTCGTGTTTTTTAACAGTCTATGTAATGAACGTAGGGACTGCAAAAAAAATCGTATTCGGACTATTGAAAAGGAGATAACCACCCCTATTTATAGAGAGTAGCAAAGAGAGTATGCCGTCAGGGTACTCCCGTTAACGGCCTGTCCATCAGGAAGGCTAAAAGTATCACTCGCTGAATTTCAGGAGATTGTTCTATGCGTAATTTTGACTTATCCCCACTGTATCGTTCTGCTATTGGCTTTGACCGTATGTTTAACCTGCTGGAAAACAGCCAGAGCCAGAGTAATGGCGGCTACCCTCCTTATAATGTCGAGCTGGTGGATGAAAACCACTACCGTATCGCTATCGCCGTGGCCGGTTTCTCTGAAAGTGAGCTAGATATTACCGCCCAGGATAATTTACTGATTATCAAAGGGGCACATGCTGATGAGAGCAAAGAGCGCACCTATCTCTATCAGGGGATTGCCGAGCGTAACTTCGAGCGTAAATTCCAGCTGGCAGAAAATATTCATATTCGTGGTGCAAACCTGGTAAACGGCCTGCTGTACGTTGAGCTGGAGCGCGTTATTCCAGAAGCGATGAAGCCTCGTCGTATCGAAATAAACTAATTTTACCTGCCGCACAATGCGGCTGTATCGTTCACGGCTTGCCGTCAGGGAGCCGAATCTGTAGGCATACAGAAAACCATTTCTTGCTTCAAAGAAGGAGAAAATACTATGCGTAATAATTACGATGTAACCCCATTACTGCGTCAATGGATTGGTTTTGATAAACTGGCTCATGCGCTTCAGTCTGATCAAGGCTCTCAGGCGTTTCCGCCTTATAACATCGAAAAAAATGATGATAACCACTATCGGATAACCCTGGCGCTAGCTGGATTCCGCCAGGAAGACTTGGCCATTTTGCAGGAAGGCACCAAGCTGAGTATTAAGGGGACTCCGGTTAAACCCGAAAAAGAGCCGACTTGGCTGCATGAAGGGCTGACGACTCAGCCATTTAACCTGAGCTTTACTCTGGCCGAGCATATGAAAGTTGTTTCAGCGACTTTCCATCACGGTTTGCTGCATATTGATTTGTTCCGGGAAATACCGGAAGCGGTTGCACCACAGCGGATCGAGATTAGCGAACGCCCGGCGTTAAATAGCTAACATATACCCGTCATACTTCAAGTTGCTTAGGTCTGCTGGCGTTCAGTCAGCCGAATCGCATAGTTTATCTATGCTCATCGACTGCCTTCTCTTTGCGCCTACAGGCAACTCGAATTATTTAGGGTATAGAATTCTGAAAAAAGCTCCGTTTAACCTCGGAGCTTTTTTTATGCGTTAAATTCCATCTTTCAAGACCACTCTCCGGTATCACCCTTTCTAAAATCCCTCCTTGACTTAAAGCTGACTTCAACTTGTAACCTATCCGCAAGTGATAAGGCATTTATAAGGAAAGGATAAAAAATGATAACTGTAGATGAGTGGCTACGCATCGTGCTGGTGGGTGTTGGGGCAACGGGGGTGATGGATATTGGATCAGTTATCCAGAGGGCGATGAAAATGCCGACGCTGAACTATGCCATGGTTGGGCGCTGGGTAGGGCATCTTTGCCGTGGGCAGTGGGCGCATAACAGTATCGCTAAAGCTCCTGAAATCGTCGGTGAGTCAGTCGCCGGCTGGGTTATTCATTACTTCACCGGTGTTCTCTTTGCCGCTTTACTGGTCGCCGTTGAAGGAACGGAATGGCTGCTCGTTCCCACACTACTACCCGCAGTCGTGGTAGGTACGGTAACGGTTATTGTACCCTTTTTCGTCATGCAGCCAGCGATGGGGGCAGGAATTGCGGCATCTCGTACGCCATCACCCTGGGTAAATCGTCTGCGTAGTCTGTTAAACCATGCCATTTTCGGGCTGGGTCTTTATCTTTCAGCCGTTTTAAGCGCGGGGTTTTTTGTGATTTAACCCAATGATAAATCACTATTAAAATAGTTTACTCAGTTATTTATATGGTTGGTAATAATGAGAGTGTTTTACATGACAACTCTTAATGATTATAGTTCTCATTATTATTTATTTTTACAGTTATTCTTTGGGTGCCATATCCTCTATCGGTACCACCGAATGCTGACCCTAAACTGAGAGGAAAACCATGTCTGGTGTAAACATTCACAGGGATAGCCTTAAGCTTAAGGCATTTCGCCCATCATTACTGGCGATATGTACTGGGCTGGCTTTAGCACCCGTAGCGCAAGCCGCAGATTCGAGTTTGCCAGAAGATACTGTGATTGTTACGGCCCAGACAGGGGATCCGCTTAAAGGACAAGCTGAAGACTATAACGTTAAGACCACCACTACCGGAACCAAGCTATTACTGGTATCGCGTGATATTCCACAGTCAGTCAGCGTTATCAGCCAGCAGCGTATCGAAGATCAGCAGCTTGATACTATTGGCGAAGTCCTGAATAACGTTACCGGAATAACGGAAAAACTGGTGGATACTAGCCGGGTAACCTATTTCTCGCGCGGCTATTTTATCAGTAACTATGCCTATGACGATATGCCAACCCAGATCAGTGATGTCTGGGATTTTGGCGATACCGGCATGGATACTGCTGTTTACGAAAATATTGAAGTGGTTCGTGGTGCAGCCGGACTGATGAGTGGTACCGGAAACCCGTCTGCCTATATCAATATGGTGCGTAAACATGCTGATAGCCGTGAATTTAAAGCCAATGTTTCCGCCACTTATGGAAGCTGGAATAAGCAGCGCTACGTCGCCGATCTCTCTGCGCCACTGACTGAAAATGGTAATGTCCGTGGTCGTGTGGTTGCCGGTTATCAGGACAACGATACTTGGGTAGATAAGTACCATTACCGGAAAAAATTCCTCTACGGTATTGTCGATGCTGATCTGACTGATTCAACAGTATTGTCAGTAGGTTACGGTTATCAGAGCAGTGATGAAGACAGTCCGACATGGGGCGGTTTACCGACTTGGTATGCGGACGGTAGCCGGACTGATTTTGGCCGCAGCGCTACCACAGCACCAGACTGGGCTTACTCCAATAAAAATACCTACAATGTCTTTGCCAACCTGGTACAGCGCTTTGACAACGGCTGGGAAGCTCGGGTTAACCTGCTGCATGCCCAGACTAAGTTCGACTCAAAACTGATGTATGTCTACAGCTTCCCGGATAAAGTCACCGGTGCTGGTGTGATGGGTTTTGGAGGCTGGAACAAGGGTGAGCGTAAACAGGATTCGGTTGATGCCTTCGTACGTGGTGGTTTTGATCTCTTCGATCGCCAGCATGAGCTCGTGTTCGGTACCAGCTTTAGTCGGCAGAATAATCGCTACGATAACTCCCAGCCAGTGGGTGGAGCAATCCCGATGCCGAGCTATTATCAAAGTGTTGCCGATCCGACTTGGTCTGCGTTTACGCTCTACAGTAAAGATATTGTCCGTCAGCAGGCTGCCTATACCGCAGTCCGTTTCTCACTGGCGGATCCACTTCACTTAGTCGCTGGCCTGCGTTATAGCGAGTGGCATGCCGATTATAACCCGACATCAGCTCCACAAACGCAACTCAGTAATAAGCAGCATAATGTTACTCCATATGCCGGTCTTATCTATGACATCGATGATACCTGGTCAGCTTATACTAGCTATACCTCTATCTTCCAGCCGACCGATAAGCGTGATATCAATGGCGATTATATTGACCCGGCAACCGGTAAAAGTTATGAAGCTGGGGTTAAGGCTGACTGGTTTAATACCCGCCTGACCACCTCATTTGCGATATTCCGTATTGAGCAAAATAATTTTGCTGAAGATACTGGCCTCAAGGTGAATGGTAATCCTAATGAATCAGCTTATGAGTCAATTAATGGTACCGTGAGTAAAGGTGCCGAGTTTGAACTCAATGGTGCCCTGACCGATAACTGGCAACTGACCTTTGGTGCCTCACGCTTTGTAGCAACCGATAAAAATAATAAAGCAGTGAACTCGGATCAGCCACGTACTACGGCGAAACTGTTTACCCGTTATAACCTGCCTATGCTGCCAGAAGTCACTGTCGGCGGGGGGGTTAACTGGCAGAATAAAACCTGGAATGATACCACTGGCCCACAAGGCGCAACGCGTATCGAACAAGGTAGCTATGCGATAGTCGATCTATTTACCCGCTATCAAATGACCAAAAACTTCGCGGTACAGGCTAACGTCAATAACCTGTTTGATAAAGAGTATGACAGCTGGTTATCTGACTATGTGGTATACGGCGCGCCGCGTAGCGTTTCTGTTTCTGCCAGCTATGACTTTTAATTTCTAGCGATATCCTCTAAAAACCCTGTCCCTGCTGGTACAGGGTTTTTTTATGCCAGCTTATTAAATAAAAAAAGACGACAGTAATTATGTCGTCTTAATAGGGAAAAACTGAGTGCCATTAACAGGTCAGGTCACGGCCTTCTCGTGATTAATTCAAATATAATTATTTGGATATAACATGAAATATTTTTGTGTTAATAGATAATTATTAGGATATTCAGAGAGATATTTTTTTAGCAGCGTTAACGGAGCGCTGAGGGGGAGATCTCCCAGACGATAATTATGGATAATCTGACACAGTTCACTTCTTTGTTCAGCGCTCTGCTGACGGTTAAAATAACCTTGAATATGCATCATCACATTAACGTGATTTTCGCGTGTTGCTGGTTGCTGCAAGATAGCCATCAGCTTGTTTCGATAGACGATAAAAAATTCATCTAAACTTTCCCACTGGTGAATTTGAGCGACAAACGGACCTATTTCCCGATAGCCCGGCTGGTTATGCGCCAGTAACACCAGTTTATAACGACTATGAAAATCTATTAGTGTGTGACGTGTGAGTTTTTGTGTTCTCAACTGATTAAGTTCATGGAGCGCAGAAACACAGACAATAAAATTTTCGCGTCGCGCAGAATTGCTCAGCTGCTCGCTTTCTATCAGGGGAACCCATGGGTATTGTTCTGCCATTATGGTACTCAATAACGCCTGATATTCTCCGGTATTCGGGAGCATTTCTCTTTTTTCAGCGATATTGACTGCCAAGTTCTCACCTGCCGAATGATGACCGATAATCAGTCCATTCAGGTCGTCGGGCTGTGGCAGCGTATCAACGGTGGTATAGATAAAACGGGGGATCGGTAACGGGATAACAGAGGCGGAATCAATGGCAACACCCTGTTCCTCGGCAATAAGCTCAGTCAGCAATTTTTGAGCAGATCTATCATCTTGTGGTAAACCGGCCGGAAATTCGGTCAGTTTTTCACTGATTCCGATTTTGGGTTCACTCATCATGATGATATTCCTCTGCAAATAATCTTCACTTTAAAAATGAGAACGGCTTTGCTGCTATTTTTATGTTGGCTACACAGCCTGGAAACTCAGTTCTTAAACCATAAAGTTACACAAATGAATATTATTGTCCAAGTTTTAAAGTGTAAAATTTAACATAAGTATGTTGATCAGATGGTTACGTTTTTTAGCCTGTCGCCAGAATAGAAGTGAAACAGATAGCAGTGCACTTTCCTAAAGTATGACGATCTCGAGAGATTTAACGCTGCTCTGCCATTGTCGGGTCTGTTTAACTTGGGCGGGGGTCAGTTTTTTTGCTGCTACCAGAATCCAGCGATGAGCGGGGAACATATCAAGCGCCAGCATATTGGGTAAATGGGGTAGGATATCGATACGTTTATTCTGACCAGTACGTTTAAGCGCTTCCAGCCATACTTCACAGGCGTCGGTTAAATGCCAGCCGCTTACCAGATAGTTATCACCAGACGCTTTTTTATCCCCCTCGATACAAAAAGAGGTATAGGCAATGATAAGCCCGTCGAGTATTTCCCTGAGGGTAATGGTCGTGGCAAGGTTTGCCGATATTTTTCTGCGTAACGGGCGGAGCAACTGTGTGACTAACTCTTCCCTTGGATACTCGCGTCCGGAATCATAAATGATATTCCTGGCTGCATCGATACGACCGGCAGTCAGTTGTTGTAGCAGCTTTTCTTGCAGAACTACCCATTGATTGGCGTATTCCTCTTCTGGCCTGTCGAGCAGCATTTTTACTTTGCTGACGGGGACGCCTTTCTTTAACCAGTCGAGGATATTCAAAGCTTGCTGTATATCATCATCACTATAAAGCCGATGCCCTCCATCCGAGCGCTGAGGCTTAAGCAAACCATAACGACGCTGCCATGCGCGTAATGTTGTCGCATTAATACCGCAGAGTTTTGCAAACTCACCGATAGAGTAATACATCAGCTACCTCGTACCAGACTATTCGGCTTACTATACTACGAATAGAATAGCCTTAAAAATACCAATACAAACTGCTATATCAGTTGCTTACCTTTCCTTGGCTCTTTCTGCAATAGAATCTCTGATGACCAGAGTGCCTTGATGAACAGGGAAAAGAGCAGGCGTAGCGGACGGCGAAAGTAGGATCTGTAATGCGTCCTGAATCATTTGATCCATCGGTATATGGACAGTGGTCAATGCAGGAGTGAAATAACGTCCAAGCGGCGAATCATCGAATCCGGCCACCGAGATATCAGTGGGAACAGCATAACCTTGTTCAGTGAACGCTTTAATCGCGCCCATGGCCATATCATCATTGGCTGCTAAAACACAGGTAAAATCAGAGTTGTTTTTCAGTAACTCTAGTCCGGCTTTATAACCACTTTCAGGCCGATAATTACCATGAATAATTAAGCTTTCATCTGGAATAATCCCTGCTTTCTCCAGCGCATTCCGATATCCCTGCAAACGCTTTTTACCCGTGGGTGAATCCAGTGTGCCGGCAATGAATGCAATACGTCGATGCCCTTTTTCCAGTAAATGATTGACCATCTGGGTACTACATAACTGATTATCGACAAAAACTGAATTTTCCCGGTTACGTTTGAGTTCCCGATTGATAACCATAATAGGTACGCTGCTGGCATCAATAATGTCATCCAGCTCATCAACGGTTAAATATTTAGGGTAGATCATAATCGCTTCGCAGCGTAGCTGCAGCAGTAAGTTGATGGCATTTTGTTCATCTTCACGACAATGTTTACCATCAGCCAGCACCAGCTGTCGCTGATGCTGTTCACTACAGGTGGCAGCCTGATACGTCATTGAAGAAAAGAAAGGGCCATCATAAAGTCCATTGGTAATCACCAGACCGACGGAATTTGACTCATTGGTTGCCAGCCGACGAGCTAACAAATTAGGGCGATAGCCTGTTTCCTCTATTGCTTTGTTAATCCTGGCCTTAACACCATGACTAACGACAACTTTACCATTCAGCGCTCTGGACACTGTCGCTTTTGAGACACCGGCTTTTTTTGCCACATCCAGTATTGTAACCATCGCATTCCTCGGCGCTGAAGATTTTATATACCCGTCATACTTCAAGTTGCTCAGGGCTACTGTCGCAAATCCTGCTGAATCACAGAGCTTATCGATGCTCATCACCAGGATACTCAGCGCCTACAAGCAACCCGAATTATTTTGGGTATATACCCGTCATACTTCAAGTCGCTTGGGCGTTGCCGGCGTTCATACGGCGAATCACATAGTCTATCTATGCTCATCGACGGCCTGAACTTGGCGCCTACAAGCAACTCGAATTATTTTGGGTATAGAAAGAGAACAAAGTTTCTCTGACATTCTATCTGTATCGCAGAGTCTGTGCGACATTGGTCTGGACAGAAATGTGGCAGAGTACGGCTATTTTTAGCGTACTCTGCCAGTGAACATAAAACGTCAGGATAAGGTCATTAGCGGCATTTTTTGCCCAATTTCACCCTCAGATTGTTCAATCGCCAGGGTATATTCGTCACTATTGATGATTAATACTGGCGTGGTTAACTCATATCCAGCGGCTTCAATCGCTTCTTTATCGAAGCGCAGTAACGGAGTTCCTGTTGTCACCCAGTCACCTTCTTTGACCAGCGGCGTAAAGTGCTGTCCTTGTAAATTCACCGTATTCAATCCAACGTGGATCAGCAATTCGGCACCGTTTTCACAGGTCAGGCCAACGGCATGATGAGACTCAATCAGCGTTTCTACTTTCGCATCGCAAGGTGCAACTACCAGGCCTTCACTCGGTTGAATCGCCACCCCATCGCCCAGGAGTTTCTGGGAGAAGGCTTCATCAGCAACGTTTTCCAGCGGGATAACGGTTCCTTGCATTGGGCTTAAGATAACCAGCGGTGTTTTGACGGCAACAGATTCGGTAGTTGATTTATTTTCGGTGTTAACGGGTGCTGCTGCTGGAGCGCTCTCTTCTGCTACTGGATCGTTAAAACCAACAAACTGTACCAGGACAATGGTCAGAACAATCGCAGTTGCACTACCGACGACTTCGCCAATAAATGACATAGGGGCATCCGGACTAATCGAGTTGACGATAGTCAGTAAGCCTGGCAGACCGGCGTAGGCATAGTAGAGAGAACCAAACAAGCTTGCGACGACGGCACCGACAGCACCACCAATACAGCCGCAAATAAAAGGCTTTTTAAAGCGTAATGTCACACCATAAATAGCGGGTTCAGTAATACCAAAGATGGCAGTAACACCGGCCGATAATGAGGTGGTTTTCAGCTCTTTGTTACGTGTTTTCAGGAAAACACCAAATACGGCGGCCATCTGACCAATGACAGCGATGGTCTGATAAGCCTGGAATGAGTCATACCCGTTAGTATCAAAGTTCGCCATAATCACCGGTGTGATACCCCAGTGAACACCAAAGATAACAATAACTTGCCACACGCCACCAATCACAGCAGCAGCCAGAGCTGGAGCGGCGTTAAATAAGATGTTATAGCCACTGGCGATACCCATTGCAGCCCAGGTAGTGATTGGACCGATAGCGATAAGCGTGAGTGGAACGATGATGACAAAGCAAATAAGTGGCGTGAAGAGCGCTGAAATAACGCTGGGTAGCATACGGTCAACACGTTTTTCCAGCCATGACAGCGCCCATACCAGGAACAGAGGAGGAAGTACTGATGAGGTATAGACCGTTTTAGCTAATGGGAAAAACAGGAAAGTAACGGTATCACCGCTGGCAATTCTACCCGCCATCGCGGTCCAGTCAGGGTTAATCAATGCGCAACAGCAAAGTACCGCAATGTAGGGATTACATTTAAAGTGACGTGCTGCGGTAATCGCGATAAACACCGGTAAAAAAGCAAAAGGTGTCCAGGACATAAAGTTCAGAATAGCGAAGGTATCGCTTGCTTTGATGCCATCATCAATCAAGGAGACAACTATCAATATCCCCTGCAAAATCCCGGCAGCGGCCAGAATATAAATAATCGGTGCGAAGACCGCCGACATTGTGGCAATGACTCTATCCAGCCAGCGAGTCTTAACGGGGGCGGCATTAGTGTTGTGGTTTTCACCGACCAGGTCATTCAAGGCATTGAACACATCAGCAACATGGGTTCCGATAACTACCTGAAACTGCCCTCCGCTTTCCACAACAGCAATCACACCGGGCAAGCTCTGTATTTTGCTTTTAGCCTCAGCGGGCGTTTCATTTAACACTAAGCGTAAGCGCGTCGCACAACGGGAGAAACCGTTGATATTTTGCTCTCCGCCAACCTCACGAAGTATATCCTTCGCTAATGCGCTGTAATCTCTGATGGCTGTCATTTTAGAGACCTTTTATTAATTATTAAGAAAGAATGACTGAATGAAACCGGTTTCATCCTAGCAGTGACTTCACCTCCTGCAACCGGTTTCATGATGAAAATGTGCACAAGGTCACAAAGGAATTTGAAGTCAGGATTTATCACACTATTTGAATGGATTTTCACAAACGGTGATATTTGCTAATGATAAAGAGTGAGTGAAGGTGACAGAGAGCGAGTCGATATTTATAGAAATACCGGCAGTGTAATATGCTGAAAATGCATATAGATCCCTCATTCATATATATATGCGATTTTTGGCAGCTGTTTTTAGTGCTGAAAATTTATCAATTATCAGATAAATACTAAGAAATTAGTTCCTGGCGATCTCTATCACAAAGCAAATAAAAATATTGATTATTTAATATAACTGTAACCTATTATCATTTTTATTGATTTAGGTATAGGATAATATAATTAGATATTGGATTTTAATACAGGCTAAGGCAAGGAGTCTGCTGGGAATAGATTCACTGTCGATTGTGGCAAAAGCAAGCGCTGATATCATCGTTTCAATGTTAAACAAGTTTCCAGAAGGGCTCATAAACATCCAAATGATACTGAATAGTATGAAGAGATTACGGTTTTTAGATATGAGTTTGTAAGTTTTATTCTTTCATTCTGGAATATAATTTTTTATAAAATAAAAATCACACAGTAGTTACAAGAAAGAATTGAGTCAATTATAGATGATGTTTAGACTGTGTATCGGCACTAAGTGGAAAATGGAATTGAAAAATGGTAGCTGGAACACGGACACAATCAGGAATAAATCACTGCTATATACCCAAAATAATTCGAGTGGCTTGTAGGCGCAAAGAGAAGGCAGTCGATGAGCATAGATAAACTATGTGATTCGGCGGTATGAACGCCGGCAACGCCCAAGCCACTTGAAGTATGACGGGTATAGAGGTTATCGGTTACAGCAATGGTTTCTGACTGATGCCTCATAGCTAAAATACTACCTCTTTGATTAGAAATGTTATTTATCCAAATTCGGATCCTGTTACAAAATACAGGCATTTATAGTGCTAAGGCAGGTAAACATGCATTGGATTGCTGTCGATACTTTTACTCATCCGTCAAATAACTCATTTTTCTCAATTATTGCGGCAGAGAAACGGGCACATCTCATCTTGTGGTATGAATCTAAAACTGCATTATCGCAAGGCGATATTCTGCATCTCGATAGACATGTTATTTCGATAAATAAAGGCCCGCAGGCAATAATCTTGCTGAATAGTATGCCTTTTACACGAGATTTATGGCGAAATATTCGTATGCATCGGGAGGTAATGGATTAAATGCATATGAAATAATTTACAATTTGAACTATTTTGTTGTTGTTGATGGCGTTCGATACATTACACATAATTGAGTTCTGGATTATACTCAATGACTCAATATCTCTGCTAATCATATCGCTTGAGAAGTGGAGCATTACTCTTTCATTCACAGGGATGGGTTTGTATGGATTACTTCAAAAGACAATTACTCTGGGCTATTCCGGCGATAGTTCTTTTTTCTTCTCACACTGCTATGGCAGAAGTTAAGAGCACAGTGAACCCGACGATTATCACAAAGACCGTATTACCAGAGTCTTTCGGATTGCTGGAAGCATCGGCACAGTACCGTATTGAATATCCTTCAACTGATGGCGTCAAAGGAACAGGTTCACGCATCGATACCGCGGCCGTTTTCCTGCCTAAAGGGCCTACACCACCGGGTGGCTGGCCTATCGTTGCATGGGCACATGGTACGGTGGGTGTTGCTCACGATTGTGCACCCTCTTTAAATCCACGAACACCACGGGACAACCAATACTTAAATACCTGGTTATCGCTGGGCTACGCTATTGTTGCACCAGATTATGCCGGTCTGGGTTCAGAAGGGTTACATCACTACCTGAACGCACGGGCAGAAGCCTGGAGCTCTCTGGATAGCATTAAAGCTGCGCAGAAAATCTTTCCGTTAAAAAATGAAATTATTCTTGTGGGTCAATCGCAGGGTGCCCATGCTGCTTTTGCCAGCGCAGGCTATCAGGCAGAATATGCTCCTGAGTTAAATATTAACGGCACAGTGCTTACCGGTACGCCATATTTTAATGAAAATAGCTCTGCGGCTAAAATTTTATCACCGGTTGAATATGATGGTGATAAGGTGATAACGGGCGATCCTAAAATCCCTTATATTTTTTATATCTTCTTGTCTGAAGCGGCTAAAAATCCGCAACTAAAAGCAGAGGATTATTTTCAGGATAAAGCTCTGCCACTATTAGCACGTGCGAGTGAGTTGTGTATTACTCCGCTGACTGAAGAAGTCATGACGCAAAAGTTGACGGTTGAAAACAGCCTGAAACCGGGTATCCAGAATATCCTTACTTCCGCTAAAGGGGCATTACAATATCCAACGTTGAAAATAGACCACCCAGTGTTTATTGGTATTGGGGAGGCGGATGTTAACGTACCTACAGCAATGCAAAAACAGTTTGCTGCTGATGTCAAAGCTGCAGGGACTGAGGCTGAGGTTCATTTTTATCCAGGTCTTGATCACAGTGGCACAGTGAATCCTTCACTGCGTGATTCAGTTCCATTTGTACTGAGCCGGAAAGAATAATGTACACAGAGAGTCAGCCAGCTAAAGCCTGGCTGACTCTCTGTTTCATCTGGTATGGCATTAAATTTCTTCCGCCAGCCTGCTGACTTTCTGCCTGTTAGAGACGCTCTGTATGGCGTTTAACGGTGGGGATGACAACAACTCGATATTTGCTGCAGTATCGCTGATGAGTGCGTCAGACAAGGCCTGAGGCCTGTTAATGAGATCGACAACTCGGTACCCTTATACTGAATAAGGTCATAGAAACAGGGTTTGTCTGGCTGATGGCAGGCTGTTAAGTTTCATTTAAGTAAAAAATTTGCATTCTGAGGGGCAAAGAACAGTCTTGAGGCTCCGTATCCTTCTCTTCGTATCGAAATAATTACTATTATGATATTCCCATCTCCATGCAGAGAGAGACAGCATAATGAGTATGAGCACTATTATCTTAATAAGTATTGCTGTTATATCGTTAGGTATATCATTATATAGCCTGGTCGCTTATATAATGGAACGTCAGACGAAAACTTTTAAATCACATCACTAGCCTTTGTTAGCTATTCAATTTTTTAATGGCTAAATAATTTATATATGTAGTAAGTACAGCTGTAAGAGTAGGGTAGATGGAATCAAATGAACATGAATGTTCATTCATAAATCTGGTGGTGATTACATGGACACTTTGAAGTTATCACGCCAGGTTTTTGGCGATACCTTATATTTCTCTCGGAATAACTTACTGAATAAAGAATGATTAACAAAACCACATAGCCATGATATCTGCTCTATTCTCAACGTTCTGTTATTTTCTAATAATTCCCGTGCAGCATTCAAACGTATACTCTTAATCACTAGCATTACTGATGTGCCCTGCTCATTAAATGCCCGGTCAAGGCTGGCCCTTGAACAGCGCAGTATTTTAGATATTGAGTCTGGCGATAATTCATGCTGGCCGAAATTCTGTTTAATATACGATTTTGCGCCATTGAAAATATGATGCTGTTTGCCTTCTGAAATGAGACCTTGTTCTTTAGCCACATCAGCCATCATTAACAGTGCCATATGATGCAGGCTATCAACGATAAGTGCTGTTTCTTTAGTACTTAAGCTGGCTGACTGATAGTCCAGAAGTAACATATGGGACTTTAAAAAAGTTGCCAGATGATGGCTATCGAGAGAGATGGCTGGCTGGCCTAATTTGCCCGTAAAAATGGTCTTCACCTGATCAAGGTGTGGGATAATATAGAGCTGTTTAACATCCGTAGACTGGTAGTGATAATAGTCATTACGCTCATGCAGTATCAACATACCCTGATCAATCTGAGTACTACTGTTATTCTCCCTACCATCAATCCGTTGATTGCCTTGAACAATCATTGAGATATAGATCATCGAATCCTTTGCTTTATGAGGATCGAAGATAGTGTCATTTTTTGAACCAAAGGCGCTGCAATAGTCACCCATCACTCCAGATATTGTTTTATGCTGGGCGATAATATTCTCTGGCCGTCGATTGTTCACTACATCGATACCATAGCAGCTAAGATTATCTGATATTCGGCTAAATCTTTCTTCTGGTTCAATATCTTTAGCGTCCAGATGATGCGGAACGTAAAGTGCTGAAGGTCTAGGCATAGTAGTTTCCTATCCCAAGTTCTTTTCAGGTTGAATGTATTATTCATCCAATATAAGAATAATCTCACTGAAAATCTACGTTAAACGGCTTCTGTTAGCATGTAACTTTACATCCCTTCTATTTATTTTTATAAAAATCCTTATTTATCAATGAATAAAAACATGCATTGTAATTTCATATTTTAAAAAATCATTAAGTATTCACATTGTTGTTGTTAAATCGAACGAAGAAATGCTGTTACGGACTGTTTCTGATAAACCGTATTGAAATAATGGTTTTTTAATAAATGGAAATATACCCTAAATAATTCGAGTTTCTTGTAGGCGCAAAGAGAAGGCAGTCGATGAGCATAGGTAGACTATGTGATTCGGCTGCCTGAACGCCAGCAGCCCTGCGCAACTTGAAGTATGACGGGTATAGATTTGAACTCCGCTAACGCGTCTTCTGTTATCTCAGTGCTATCCTTATTTTCATGTTCGCTATCAATGGGCCTTTTTCAGTCAAGTTAACCCGTTTTAGTCTTATTATCCTGAGGCGAATTCTGTGATAAATTGTCACTCATTCAACCCAGCGATTAAGCGACATGAAAGAATTGCAGCCCATAGTCAATCAGTTAAAAGCGGAATCAAAATCTGCCACGCAGGCACGAACGCAAGAAGAGTTAACCCTGCTTAAGCAGGTGCTCGAAATCTATGATCAAAAGAGGGTTGCGGAATGCCTGCGTTCTGTCAGCGGTAATGACTGGGCCAGAGAGTCGGTGAATCGGTGGGTTAACGGTAAAGCGACGCCGAAACCACTGGTTGATGTTGAAGTGAAGATGCTACAAAACCTGCTTCCCAAGCCACCAAAATGCCACGGTAATTATCAATTTCGTTTTATTGACTTATTTGCTGGAATCGGTGGTATCCGTGGAGGATTTGAAGCGATAGGCGGGCAATGTGTCTTTACCAGTGAGTGGAATCCACAGGCAGTAAGAACCTATAAAGCCAACTGGTACAGCGATCCGGCGGAACATACTTTTAATGCGGACATTCGCGAAATTACCCTCAGTGATAAGCCTGAAATTGCCGAGGAAGACGCTTACGCTCATATTGACCAGCATATCCCACAGCATGATGTCTTACTGGCGGGTTTCCCGTGCCAGCCCTTTAGCCTGGCGGGTGTGAGTAAAAAAAATTCACTGGGCAGAGCCCATGGTTTTGAATGTGACACGCAGGGGACGCTGTTTTTCGATGTCGCACGCATTATTGCCGTTAAAAAACCCGCCATCTTTGTCCTTGAGAACGTCAAGAATCTAAAAAGCCATGATAAAGGTAAAACCTTTAAAATTATTCAGCAAACACTGGATGAACTTGGCTACGAGGTTGCTGATACTCACCTTGATGGCGCCGCTGATCCAAAAGTTATCGACGGTAAACCTTTCCTGCCCCAGCACCGGGAGCGCATCGTACTGGTTGGTTTCCGCCGAGACCTGAATCTGGCAGAGCGTTTCACCTTGCAGGATATTCACCGTTACTATCCAAAAAATCGTCCGACGCTGAAGCAACTACTGGATAGCCAAGTGAATGACAAATACATCCTGACGGTAAAACTATGGGAATATCTCTACAACTATGCCAAAAAGCATAAGGCCAAAGGGAATGGTTTTGGTTTTGGTCTGGTATCGCCTGATAACCCAAATGTGGTGGCCAGAACATTGTCTGCCCGTTATCACAAAGATGGCTCAGAAATACTCATCGACAGGGGCTGGGATCTGGCGCTGGGTGAAAGTGATTTTCACCACCCGGATAACCTGGCTCGGCGCCCAAGGCGCTTAACTCCCCGGGAGTGCGCCCGCTTAATGGGCTTTGAACAACCCGGTGAGTATCAGTTTCGTATTCCAGTATCCGATACGCAAGCCTATCGGCAGTTTGGTAACTCGGTGGTCGTCCCGGTTTTTGCCGCCGTGGCAAAACTGCTTGAACCTTATATTAAGCAAGCCGTTAAACTGCGGCAAAAGGGCTGAGGTTAATAAAGCCGTTTATTTTTTAGCTGTGCGACCAATTCCCCGATAGAGATCGTTAATCCGTTTAACGGATTTAATCGAGCGCTGTGGGGCGGTAGAGGCAACGGATAGCACCATCATTTCGAGGCAGACCAGTACCGCGCTGTGGAGGGGCATTTTACCGCCTTCACCGCCGCGCGGAACATTGATGACGATATCGGCTTCTTTGCTAAAGCGGGAGCCAAGTGCATTGGTCATTAAAATCACCGGAACACCGAGTCGTTTTGCCTCGCGTATCGTTGTCAGCCCTTCACGATGGGCTGATTTCTGCGCCATCATGATAAGAACATCTCCGCGCTGCAAAGCAATCAGCTGTTCAGCCAGGTTGATTCCGGTGCGGTTAAAGGCGACGGCGGGTAAACCAATACGGCTAAATAATCGTGCTGAATAATCGGCCAGTACTCCGGAAGCACCAATACCAAAAATACCGACCTGACGGGCTTCGACCAGCACCGCCACTGCCTGAGCAATGGCATAGCGATTGCCCGGAGTAGAGAGCACTTCACAGGTATGCTGATGGCCTTGTAAGACGAAATCAATGCTAGAGTTTACATCACAGGTCAGCGAGTTAACCGTTGTCGTCATCTTGTCTTCTGAGTTGATACCCGGACCAAACCATTGTTCCATGGTTTGTTTCAGATCGCGTAACCCCGCAAATCCTAACGCCTGAATCGCCCGGACAACCGTAGCATCTGAGGTCTGCGTGGCAGCGGCAATTTCTATCGCGGTGAACTCCAGCACCACTTCGCGATTTTCGTTGATATAACGGGCAACCGTCTGCATTCGTGGGGAAAGGGTAGCGGATCTGGCTCGAAAACGATCGCCATAAACATCGATACGATTTTTCACTTTTTTAGCTGTTAGCATGATTATTTCACTTCCGGCAGTAGCCGCCCGGCAATGTGTGTTTGTACTTGAGCGGCCATCAGACTGAGTGAGGCGTAGGAGTTAGAAATCGCCTCTTCGCGGGAGAGTAAAATATAGTGTCCCCGCTGACAGGCAGTAAGAAAATCACACCAGCCAGGCAACACGGCATCCATTGCGGCCATTTCATCCTGTGGTTTGCCGCCTGTATCGCCGCGCCAGGTAGTAAAGACAAAATCCGCATCCATCTCGGGCAGGCGTTCAGCACTGACATCGATACGCTTTCCTTCGGGAATACTGTCAATCAGCGGTGGGAATTTAAAACCTGCGTCACGCAATACGCGACCCAGAGAGTGATAGGTATGGAGCGCATTAATCTTGCCCTGATTCGCCTGAATCACGGCCACGGAAATATGCTGGGTATCTATCATCCGTTTAATCTGGGCTATCTCTTCCTGGTAGCGACGTTCGAGGATGGCGTAGCGCGCTTCGGTCCCGGTCAGCTGAGCGAGCTTGCGGTAGATTTGTGGTGCACCGCCGTCCAGATGATCAATGCTGACCGTTGGTGCTATCTTTTCTAACTGTTCTATCGGCGTACCGCGTCCGGGCTGGGTAATAATTAAATCAGGTTTTGCGGCGACAATGGCTTCAATATCAATATCAGCGGTACCGATAAATTTGATACTGGAATTATCAAAGTCGATCCCCGTCAGCAGTGCACCTGAGCGGATGAAATGACTGCCGTCAGGACGTGTTCTGCCGTGGCTGGCCACCGGAGGAACACCGAGTTCAATTAACGGAATAGTAATGTCCAGATCGTGCAATGAGACAATACGTTGCGGATGCCGGGGAACTTCGACTACGCGCCCGAGGTCGTCAGTAAACGACTGAGTAACATCTGCTGCCTGAGTGGAAAGCCCTACCAGCAGTAACAATGAAAATAATAAACGCATACGGCCTCTGTAAATTATAAGCGATCCCGGCGACGCCAGAGCAACAGGAGAAAAAAGGGTCCGCCAACCAGCGCAATGACGATACCGGCTGGGATCTGTAACGGGGCAAAGGCCAGACGGCCAATGGTGTCGGTGGCTAACACCAGTAGTGCGCCTAGTAAGGCGCTACCCCACAACAGTGCCATTTGCCCGCCACGCAGCCAAAAGCGCGCCATATGTGGAGCCATCAGCCCAACAAATCCGAGACTGCCGACACAAGAGACGCTTGCGGCGGTCAGAAACACAGGTGCAATAAAACGCAACAAGGCTAAATGGGGAAGATGCACTCCTAGCCCCGTTGCGGTGTGGTTTCCCAGTAACGCGATATCTGAGGATCTGGCGGTAATAAATAACAGAATAGCGGCTGGGATCAGCCAGATAAGCGCGACCAGTAGCAACGGCCAGGTCGTTGCCTGCAAGCTTCCTGACATCCAGACCAAGGCGGTCTGGACATGACGTACATCCGCAGTCGTCATAAAAATACCAATACCTGCGGCGAAGAACCATGAGACGCCAATACCAATCAGTACAAAGCGTGGTCGTGAAAAATCGCGGGCCAGCAGAACCACTAACAGTGCCACCAGCGTTCCGCCAACCACGCCTGCCAGCGGTCGCCAGACCAGGCCGATAGTGGGGAAGAGAAGGATCAGAGTCAGTATGACAACGCTACAACCTTCTTTAACGCCAATCAGACCGGGATCTGCCAGACCATTACGGGTTATAGACTGCATCGCTGCCCCGGCGAGGCCTAGCATCCCCCCGCATAGCAAAGCCATCAGCAGACGCGGCAGGCGAACATCCCAGACCACGTAGTGTTGTTCTGCTGTCAGGGTCTGAGGATAAAAAAGTGCCTGGCCAATATCAGATGTCGGGACTGGTAGCGAGCCTTGTAATACTCCAAAGACCAGTAAGGCCAGGATAATAAGTACCAGCCCCAGGCTATAGATGATGGTTTTAGGGCGAATGATACGTGAGACCAGGCCTGCTCGCAGAACACGTAACCCAGCACTGCGCATAGCGCGGCTCATTTTAAAAACCTTGAGGCAATAAACACAAATACGGGGGCACCAACAAGTGCGGTCATAATACCGGTCGCCAGTTCTTGGGGGGCGAGCAATAAGCGCGCAATAATATCGGCGAGGAGTAAGACTCCGGCCCCCAGCAGAGCGGCAAGAGGGAGCATCAGACGAATATCATCAGTGACCAGGCGACGTATAATATTGGGTACCAGTAGACCAATAAATCCTAATGGACCTGCGATAGAAACCGCCACACCACAGAGCAAAGCAATGGCTACCATAGCGATTAAGCGAACTCGCAGTAGATTAACTCCCAGGCCACGAGCCATATTGTCGCCAAGAGCCAGAATATTCATCGAGGGGGCAATGGCGATGGCGAGTACCAGACCGACCAACAGTGGAGCCAGGGCATGATGTATCCTCTCCCAACGAAGTCCGGCTAAATCACCCACCAGCCAGGTTCGCATGGCCAGTAAGGTCTGCTCATCGAGGATCAGAATGGCTGCAGTCAGCGAAGAGACCATTGCCGAGAGTGCAACGCCGCAAAGCATCACTTTAAGAGGCGTTAAACCTCCCCGTCCGGCAGAAGACAGAGCGATAACCAGAGAGAACAGGGCTGCTGCACCGCCAGCGGCAATCAATGACTGGTGACTTGAGGTGATACCGAGAGCTGTACATACCACGACCGCAAATGCCGCTCCGGCGTTCAGTCCGAGGATATGTGGTTCACCCAATGGATTACGAATCAAGGCTTGTAATAAAACTCCGGCGACACCGAGAGCGGCTCCGACCAGTAACGCGGCAGTGAGTCGCAACAGGCGTAGCGAAACGATGATACGGTGATCGAAGTTTTTTACATCGAAGTGAAACAGCGCCTGAATGACTGTTTGTGGGCCAATAGTCCGGGCGCCAATACCCAGATGCAGTACCGCCAGCATGCAAACTAGCAGTAACGAAACGGGGAGTGCCAGCGCAAATCGACTACCGCGATAGCCTGGGGCCATTGTTATGATGGCCATCAGCTTTGTCCAAGAGGGGCAGGAAATGGCAGGAAAAATGGCTTTCCAGTCAGTGGATTAACCGACATCTGTACTTCAACATCAAATACCGTCTTAATCAGTTCTGGGGTACAGTTTTTACCGTCATGGACTATTCCCTGAACCTGACCTTGCTTGAGGAAGACCAGCATATCACCGTAATTGATAGCAAAGTTAAGATCATGCAGCACCACAATGACGGTGCGATTATGGTGGCGAGTCAGTGAATGTAGCAATTCGAGGATCTCTACCTGATAACGCAGATCGAGAAAAGTCGTCGGCTCATCCAGCAGAATAACCGGTGTTTGCTGAGCCAGTGCCATCGCTATCCAGCAACGTTGACGTTGCCCGCCAGACAGACTATCAACCGGCAGATGGGCAAACTCTGTCGTGCCAGTTAACTGCAAAGCTTGCTCTACCGCGAGTTCATCCTCATGACTCCATTGCTGGAGAAAATTCTGCCAGGGAAAGCGCCCACGTGAGACCAGTTCAAAAACGGTGAGTCCTTCAGGAACGAGCGGTGACTGCGGCAGAATACCCAGTTGCCGGGAAACCGCTTTCGTCGGTTGCTGGTGGATAGCTTTACCATCAAGTAAGACGCTACCTCCGAGTGGTTTTAACATTCGGGCGATAGTACTCAATAATGTGGATTTGCCACAGCCATTAGCCCCGACCAGCACTGTCATTTTCCCGTGGGGGATCGTCAGGTTCACATTTTCGACCACGGTGTGGTGGCGGTAACCCGCAGAGAGCTGTTTCAGTTCAATAGCGGTACTGTTAGCGATATTTTCCACATGCTGTGGCATGTTCACTCCCACGCTGTGGCCATTTAATAAAGTCAGCGCACACAAATGTTTGAATAAAAATAAAACTCATTCTCTTTCTGATCTTGCTGAGTTCTGATGTAGTAGTCAAGCACTTGTAGTCTGTAGTTACATCACTTTACGTGTTAAAAAACCTTACTGCCTTACAATCTAAATAAATCCTTTAAATTGTTATTATTCATATATTTAACATATTGTTTTCCGCAGGAAAACTAAGGTCTATTTTGATGCTTTCCCTGTAGTCTATTTATAAATTATTCGTTTACTACTACAGAAGCTAGTGATTGAATGATTATCAATTACATATCTGGCAACGTTTATGGTGATAAAATACGCATAACGGTATGTCGGGTTAGCAGGGAGGTCAGCAGGATAAACCCGCTTTCTTCTCTTTTCTGGGCAGGGTATTTTTTGCGGAATAAATATCAGATGGCAAAGTTAACTCCTTATTTTTCTGGGATGAAAGGGCGGGCATTATTTTCCGTTCTGTTTCTAGGTGTCACAGTTATACCGGCTGCTAATGCAGCGAAAATAAAACCAGAATCAGAACCAGCGAAAGAAGTGGATACTATTACCGTTGTTGCTAATGGTGGTAGTGCTGACCAGACGGTGACCTCCGGCTATCAGCCGCTAAAATCATCCACCGCGACGCTGACGACGATGCCACTGCTGGATATTCCGCAAGTGGTCAATACGGTCAGCGATAAAGTCCTGGCAGACCAGCATTCGACCACACTGGATGAAGCCTTATATAACGTCAGTAATGTGGTACAAACTAACACTCTCGGTTCAACTCAGGATGCGTTTGTACGCCGTGGTTTCGGTTCTAACCGTGATGGTTCAGTGATGACCAATGGTCTGAAAACCGTGCTACCACGTAGTTTTAACGCCGCGACTTCTCGGGTTGAGGTTTTGAAAGGTCCAGCTTCCACGCTGTACGGTATTCTTGATCCTGGCGGATTGATCAATGTCGTCACTAAACGCCCTGAGCGAGAGTTCGGTGGTTCGCTGTCTGCCACTTCAACCAGCTTTGGTGGCGGAAGTGGTAAATTTGATGTCACCGGTCCGATAGCTGATACCCCACTGGCTTATCGGGTCATTGGTGAATATCAGGATGAAGACTACTGGCGTAGTTACGGGACAAAACGCAGTACCTTTATTTCCCCGTCTTTGACATGGTTTGGTGAAAATAGCACTGTCAATGTGCTCTATATGCATCGCGATTATAAATCTCCGTTTGATCGTGGCACCATTTTCGATATGAATACCGGGCAGCCGGTTAATGTCGACAGGAAAACACGCTTCGATGAGAAATTTAATATTACCGAGGGTGAGTCTGATTTAGTCCAGTTGAATAGCGAATATCGTTTTAATAGCGCCTGGACGGCAAAATTTGACTACAGCTATAGCCAGGATAAATACAACGATAATCAGGCTCGAGTCATGGCCTATGATGCCCAGACAGGGGACTTGACTCGTCGTGTGGATGCCACACAAGGTTCAACCCAGCGTATGCATGCTACGCGTGCCGATTTACAAGGTAATGTACTGATCGGTGGATTTTATAACGAGATCCTGACCGGTATCTCATATGAGAACTACGATCTGTTACGTACCGATATGATCCGTTGTAAGAACGTCAAAGGGTTCAATATCTATAATCCGGTCTATGACACTCTGGGTAAATGTACCAGTGTTTCTGACTCTGACAGCGACCAGACCATTAAACAAGAGAGCTACTCTGCTTATGTGCAAGATGCGCTCTATCTGACCGACCAATGGATAGCTGTTGCCGGGATGCGCTATCAGTACTATACCGAATATGCAGGAAAGGGCCGTCCATTTAGAACTAATACTGACAGTACCGATAAACAGTGGGTGCCAAAATTTGGTTTAGTCTACAAACTGACGCCAAACGTCTCGCTATTCGGTAATGTTTCTCGCTCCTTTATGCCGCAATACTCTATTGCTAACTATATTGGTGCGTTACCGCCAGAGACCTCTACTGCCTATGAAGTGGGGGCTAAATTCGATCTGTTCGACGGCGTTAGCGCTAATTTATCACTGTTTGATATTGATAAGCGTAATGTGCTTTATAACGAAAGCATCAATGGTGAAACGGTAGCGAAAACCGCAGGTAAGGTTCGCTCTCAGGGAGTGGAGTTCGATGTTGCAGGTGCATTAACGACCAATACCAATATCATTGCCAGCTATGGTTATACGGCGGCTAAAGTGACTGAAGACCCGGACTATAGAGGGAAACCTCTGCCAAACGTGCCACGTCATACCGGTTCCGTGTTTCTGACTTATGATATTCAGAATGCATTTATGGGAAATACGTTAACGTTAGGAGGCGGAGGCCATGGTGTCAGCCGTCGTTCTGGTAATAATGATGCTTCCTATTATCTACCCGGATATTTTGTTGCTGATGCTTTTGCCGCTTACAAAATGAAGCTGCAATACCCGGTTACTTTACAGGTTAATGTCAAAAATCTGTTTGATAAAACCTATTACACCTCATCTATTGCGACCAACAATCTTTCCAACCAGATTGGTGACCCACGTGAAGTACAAGTCACGATGAAAATGGACTTCTAATCTTGTCTGCAATCTCCTGCTCGTAAGGGCAGGGGAAATGCTATTTAGATAAGATAGTCAGACCAATGATGACAGTAAAGGGTTATCTGTCTGGTGATATGCAGGCTGGCATGACGGGAAGAGTATGGATGAGATATTAGTTATTGCGGAGATTTAACTTGGCGATAAGAAAAGATTAACTCCCCCTGCAGCAGGGGGAGGTTATTAAATCTTATTTTTTTACTTCGTGAACGATATCAAAGTACTTTGATTTATCATCCTGAGATGGATAAATACGGTAAGTATACTCGTCAGGCGTTACGGTAATATTTTCAACGACACGGGTAAACAGAACATCACCTTTATCATTTTTTGCAGTCAGTGAGCGTGTTTTGCCTTCTGCATCAAAAGACCAGTCACCCTGCATTTTTGGTGCGCCTTCAAGAGTCGTCATTTTGAAGGTTCCATTCGGATAATACTCGGCAAGACCAAAGAAGTTAGCAACTTGCTCATTTTTAGGTGAGACATCTTTTTTATCTTGATCCAGTGCTTTGGTGGTTACCCAGACTTTATCAATCATTACTGCTTCATAGTCATTGACCTTTTTCTCAGCAGCAGCAGTAGTTGCGGCAGCAGCTGTAGTAGCAGCCTGAGCGGTAAAAGCCATCATAGAAGAAAGTGTAATTACTGCAGCCATAAGAGGTTTCAGTTTCATAAATACTCCGTTATTTGATTATGTAATGTGAAGTAAAAATTATGCTTTTTATGGAGCAGAGTGGTAAGCGAACACTGAATTCTTTACTATCTGTAATCGTCATCAACATAATTAAAGTATGTGATTGGACCAGTGATTTCAGAATAGCTTAGAATCGTTTTTTATAAAACATAACTTACATACTATTATATAAAAATACAAAAGTTTAAGTATTGTAAATAATATGAAACAATAATTATTAAGATATAACCTATAGTATATTTGAATTTATCTAAAAAAGTTAAAGCACTGGCTTTTATTTTTATAAATATAATTTAAAGATGGGTTTTAAAAAATGATAAGAATTTTTCAGGAAGAGCCTCGAAAGAGGGGAGGGAATTATCCAGACTGAGAAGGGTTCTTGTTGTAAATGAAAGGTCCATATTCTCGATTAGCGATAAATAATATTACTAATCGAGAAGGATATTCAGGCTATGGCTGCAATTCAAAAGTCAGTGAGATAATTTCATCTGCTTTAATGTCTGGAGGGACTTCATCATATAAATTCTCAACTTTCCCATAAATAGTAACCGCTCCACCTTTGAGGGCTGAATCGATGATTTTTTTCATGAAAGGGTCAGTTTCATTATTATATATAATGCGTGAATTCATCGTGTTCAGGATTGGTTTCCCATCGAGATGCTTTTCATAAACGTTGAATAACACAGTATCACCTTGAGCAAACTTCCCTTTACCTTTCTTGTCTATGACAAAATAAGAACCATTGGATAGCATCTCAGCATTTTTATTTTTTATTTTATTCTTTAGCTTATCTTCAATAACTCGCACTTTTGATGTGAATGTTTCATTGAGATTAGTGATGATTTTTTCTACATCACTGGTTTTGATTTTTAGTTTATTACGATAAGCATCACTAAAGCCTAAAGCGAGTGAGTCCGGATTAATCTTAATATTGTTTGATGCCATTTTGTTGGCCTCAAACAATGCCTGATTTAAGTAAAACACACCCAGAGCATAAGAGTTTCTATCCGTTGTATCTTTGATATTAATTTTTTTATCATTTAACGACAGAGTATCAATTGTCGCCTGTAACTTTTTGCTTTCTTCGCTCAGCTTAGTAACCGACTCATTCAGCTTCTTCTGTTCGGCGGCGGCTGCAGCTGTGAGTTCAGTATTCTTTTTATTCAGAGCGGTAACCGTTTCTTTCTCGTTAGCCTGCAACTGAGCGTTTTGCTGTTTCAGAGTGGTTATTTCAGCTATCAGACTTTTGGCTGCCTCGTCCTGCTTTTTCTGCGCGGCAGCAGCGGTTGCCAGCTGATCGGCATTCTGCTTGTTCAGCGCGGTGACGGTTTCTTTCTCACTGGCCTGCAACTGCGTGTTTTGCTGTTTCAGGCTGGCGATTTCTGCGATCAGCGCTTTGGCGGCTTCGTCCTGTTTTTTCTGTGCCGCGGCGGCGGTTGCCAGCTGATCGGCATTCTGCTTATTCAGGGCGGTGACGGTTTCTTTCTCGCTGGCCTGTAGCTGCGTATTTTGCTGTTTCAGGCTGGCGATCTCCGCGGACAGTGCCTTGGCGGCCTCATCCTGCTTTTTCTGTGCAGCAGCAGCGGTTGCCAGCTGATCGGCATGCTGCTTGTTCAGCGCGGTGACGGTTTTTTTCTCAGCGGCCTGCAACTGCGTATTTTGCTGTTTCAGGCTGGCGACTTCAGCGATTAACGCTTTGGCTGCCTCGTCCTGCTTTTTCTGCGCGGCAGCAGCGGTTGCCAGCTGATCGGCATTCTGCTTGTTCAGCGCGGTGACGGTATCTTTCTCGCTGGCCTGTAGCTGCGTATTTTGCTGCTTCAGACTGGCGA
>Ga0302347_1000409_pt1 | contig 69725 bp, 61 predicted proteins | sample PhyWR1_FD_202178 | JGI IMG/M metagenome (GOLD analysis project Ga0302347, IMG submission 202178) | Leaf surface microbial communities from wheat plants in UC Gill Tract Community Farm, Albany, California, United States - DLSL W.R1 (v2)... | ecosystem: Host-associated > Plants > Phyllosphere >... | reverse complement strand
GTTGGCATTAGGGTTGGAGGTGTTGTAGGTGACAGGCTCCAGATAGGTCCTGCTGTAGGTATAGGTCTCATAGGCCGTGAAGTTCTGGGCATCTAATCCCCCGAACAGGCACAGCATGAGGCATGTATAGATCGTTTGCTTTTTCATTATGTTGTGTTATTAGTTTTGGTTCTGGAAAACGTTCTGCTGGTATTTGTTCTCCCTGATGATATGATGGTCACCATCCTCCACCCTGGTCGGGCGGTTCTGGTTGTCGTAGTAGTAATACTCGGTGAAGCCGTTTGGGGTGGTCACGCTTTTGACACCGATCAGCGGGTCGTAGGTATAGGTCGTGATCAGATAGTTCTTGAACGCCGGTTTTCTGCGGAAGGCCTCCAGGGCATCCCTGAGCAATTGCTCTTTGGCATCGTCCACATCCTGGTCGGACCTTTGGACGATATCCAGCAAGTTCACATTAGGTTCTCCCATCAAGGACAGTACATTGAAATACTCCGCGCCCTCTATCTTCGCGATGGGCTGTGTCCCGTTGTAGCCCCAGATGATGGCCGTGGGCACTCCCGTCTTGGAGGTGGTCTGCAGTACGTTGCCCATGCTGTCATAAAGGTTGTTCACCTGCTCGCCGGTGACCACATTGTTGATCCCGAAAGATTTGACAGACGATGGAAAATAGTTTGCCGTCTGGTCATACTTGGTCTCCAGCTTGCCGATTGTCATATTGTTCTGCTTCTGGGTCACCTCCAACGGTACGGAGAACATGTTCGCCCCCAACAGCTTCGTATTGTTCTTCTCCGCGGCATACTGGTAGGTCGTCTCGGACACCGTACCATCAGCAGCCGTACGCTTTTCGCTCATCAGGTTGTTGTTCGCCTGGTTGAAGCTCTTCTCCGAGATGTCTGTCAAGGAATTGCCCGATAGGTCTTTGGAGATATCTGTCGTCGTGACCTTGTCGAAAAAAGTCTCCATATAATATTTAACTGTACCATTAGGTGTTTCATATATATATAGTTTTGTTTCATCAAATGGCGGAAAGGTGTAATCATATTTAGTCTCGTGCATCACTTTATTTTCGACATCATATACTTCTTTTTTATCCAAAAGCCCATTTTTGGTCAAATTGAAATTGGTTTGTACTTCAACATTATTAAAAATAAGTTTTGGATAATCGTCTGGTGTCTTGAAATAATACTTCGTATATCCCGGCTTGTCATCTCTGTGATCTTGAGGTTTTTATATATAACAGCATCCTCTTGATCCTCGGATAATACACCACTTGACAATCCCGAACCGTCAAAAAGGCTGTAATCATAGTTGATGGTTTTTTTAAGATCATATGTATTGAAGATATTACTAGGATGTGTTCCTTCAGCGATGTCATAGAATTTGATACTTTCAAGAACTAGACTTCCCGATATTGTATTATTATATGGGGGTGGTAAGTAATCTTTTTCTACTAATGAAAATAAACCCTTACCTCCTGAACCATCTACTTCAAGGTAAACATTGTGACTAGGATTGATTATAAAAACAGCACTACCACTTTCCTGATAAGGTGTAGCATATCCTGTAACAGGATATGGATCAACTAAGCGATATCTGAAAACTTTTGGACGCTCAGGCTCAGACCCACCTGGAGAAAAGGTTGGATTGGTGACAGGTTCATTTGGATACCATTCTGTGGTACTAAATCCAACTTGGATTCTGGTGCTAGGCGAATGTAAAAATCTTGATGAAGTCAATATATATTTCCTATTATACTTAGTATCAATAGGTATATCTGGTGGAAGTTCATTATAAAAGCATATTCCATAAATAAATGTTGCCGGATCCTTAATGCTGTTTATAAATACAGGATCATTAAAATCATATGGAGATTTTATTTTTGTGAAAGTAAAATTATACTCAACTTTTTTACCCGAAGAGTAGTTAATCTCACTAAGTATTCCTGTATCTGAATCAATTGCTGGTTGGTATGATGTACCATAAACCGAGATTGGATACATTTTATAAATAAAGCTAATTTTATCTGCTAAATTATTATTCTTATCTACCCGACTAATTTCAGTAAGCGTTCTATACCAAATGTCTCTACCACCATCTATATTGGGCTCAAAATTGTGAGAAGATGTTATTTTTAACTTACTTTTTGATATAAAAGCCCCTTTATGGTCATTTAAAGTAATTCCGCTAATAAAATAGCGATCTTGCACAGGAAAATCGTAAGTGTAACTTGCTTCATTGCTATCTCCGTGCTCAAAATTGATACTCCCATAAGCAGTCGTAACTTTTTCCGGCACATAACACCATGTGTCATTATTATCATTTGAATAGTTGGCATTATCAAAGGTTACAACTGTTCTACTTTGAGCATCCTCAATTTTCTTAATATAAAATGTATTTCTAAGTTTCATGGTAGGAGATGTAGTCCCCCCATTGCTATAGGTAAATTTACTTTCATCATATTCTGTAAAATAGTATTTATACCCCTTACTATCTGTTACTGTAAAAGATTGTATTATTCTTGGTGTAAAGCCATTAGTAACGTTAATTCTCACACAATTAATAATAAGATTGCTAGGGGTCAGCTTGATAATCTTGTAGGTATCGTTGGGGTAAATTCCTGACTTTTCAAATTTGAAGCTCCCTTGTTCTCCATTAAGATTATAATAATATTTGTCATCCCAATATTCTTTTGCTTCTATTTCTTCAGGCCAACCATTTACTAGGTCTCTTGTAATTTTGAAATTGCCTCCAGTGAGCATCCAATTTCTTGCAATATTCCCGGAATAGCCCCCTTTCTGATAAGATCTTGCATTATAAGCTAATCCAAAGCTGATATTCATATCCTTTGTGGCCGGAAGACTTACTAAAGGAAATGATATATCCGGTACACCTGTTTGATAGGCCGCAGGGGAATTAACGGAAGCAGCCAGAGTATTGTCCTGTGCTTTGTAGGATATACCTGCCAATAAAATAAATAATAATTGTAATCTCTTTCTCATAGTTTGTGTTTTATTTTTTAACAATCTTAATGGTTAGTTTTTTATCTTTCTGTGTCGGGATATTGGCCTTAATAATATAAACACCCTGTGGAAGTTTACTGGTGTCAACCTTTGTTACTTTATTCTTTGTTTGCAGTTGTTGGATTTGTTTCCCCGCCATATCATATAGATAGATATCTGCACTTTGGAAGTCTAGCCCTATCTCCACATAAGCAAAATCCCCCACAGGATTCGGATAGATTTTGATGTCCTTATTTTCCACCAGATCATCCAGCTGCTTGTCTCCAAGCTTCACCACCTTCCAGTTCTCCTTGCCCAATTCCTCCGCGCTCGTTCCCGCCAAGAGGTAACTGCCATCATTTTGTAGTTTGGCAGAGACCAGTCGCTCCTCATTTTTCTTTGCCTTCCCTTCTACATACTTGCGCCATTCCTCCTTGCCATTTGTATCAATGTAAAGCATCCAGAATTTCTCGTCATCTTTCTTCACCTTTTCCTCCGCCTGGGTGTAACCGCCCAACAGGAATCCTCTGTCCTCGCTAAAATTATCCTTGTTGGTCTTCCTTATCACATCCAGGCTCATCGCAACATCCCGGTTGCCAAAGCTGTAGCTCCTCTGCCAGATCTCATTGCCTGTTTTGTCAAGATTGATCAGCCATAGGTCGGTTCCCTCTTTTATATTTTCCTTCTTGTTTCCTGATGAACCGCTCCTGCTTTCTCCTGCCACCAAATAGCCCTTCTCTATATATGCAATGGTCTTTGGCCTGTCATCACCACTTCCGCCATAGGTCTTCTGCCACTCGATATTGGCGTTCCTGTCCAGTTTCACGACCCAATAATCTCCATTTCCAAAACCGTCCCCGGATTTTCCAATAAAGGTTTTTGCAGTTGCTGTTAATTCCTGTCTTGTATCATTATTTTGGGAATTGTTATTTTGGGCAGTATCTTGGGTTTCGGGATTATTCAAGTTCTCAGTTTTCCCGCTTGTAGAATAGACAAGCAATACAGCACCTCCGTCTGGTGTGGGAATCATATCGGTAACTTCGTCCAAAGCCTTTCCTCCGAGAATAATTGTCCGCTTCAACTTGCCGTCTTTGTCCAATTTTGAAACAAACACATCCTTGGAACCGAACAGTTTTTTATTATCGTTGATATTTCCTGCAACAAAGAATCCCTGATCTGTAGATTGTACTATTGCCGAAGCCTCATCATTGCTTTTTGTGCCGAGTGTTCTCTGCCACAATTCCTCTCCACTGTCATTCAAGCGAACCAACCAAACATCGCTTCCGCCAAGATTATTATCTTTTTTATCTCCGGAAATATGGGAAAACGAAGTGCCAACCAAAGCGAATCCACCATCTTCCGTGGCAATGCTGGAAGCGAGATAATCGTGCCTACTTCCCCCAAAATATCTCTCCCAGAGTTTGGAACCTTGCTGGTCGAGCTTTACAATGTGGTAATCGTAACCGGAGTTTTGCTTCTGACCTCCGTCTTCGGTCTTCTGACTTTGAATGGAGCTTCCCGAAAGCAATATCTGTCTGTCAATAGTGGAGGTCATTGTCGTGAGGAAGTCCTGCGTAGAGGATGGGATGTCCTTTTGCCAGCTCACTTTTTGGGCTTGGACATGACATAGAACGAGCATGCCCACACTGATGTAGAGTCTTTTCATGATTTGAGTTTTTTTTAATTGTTATTCTCTCGGTGCAATAGTCGCTACGAGATACGACAAAACTTGTCGCATTATAATTTGCTTTAAAAATAATTATTTTTTTGAGAATTACCTTACGGAAAACCGTAATTACTGATATTTTCTGAAATAATTTCCGAAAATAATGCATCCTTTACATTTCATACAACCTTCTTCCAGGCCTTGGACAGCAGGCATAATGGACTTTGCCGGCCGCAACATCACGCTGCAAAATTTATCTGGATAATCATCAAAAAAAGAATGGAATATTATTATCTAAAAAAGCCGTCTTGGATATACGAAGGACGAACAAAGGATATGCAAAGGATACAGAAAGGATATACAACCATCGAAGAAAGGATATACAAGCTTCGAAGAAAATGCGTTCCTGAATATACAAAACACTCAAATGGATATACAAATTTCACTTTGGGTTATAGAAAAATCGGTCTTGGTTATAGAAACTCATATTATGTTAAGTCAAAATCAAAAACCGACGGGGACTTCCTTTGTGCCCTGAAAACACTTAGACATAAAAACCGCTGTGCCTTGCCTTAACCCCATCCCAAAATACTTTTGACGTATATGATTAGGTAAAATATAAAACCATTTATTAATTCAAAAAACAAAGGTTATGAAAATTACATGACGTTATTGTCAGGAACGATCTTTAATTTTCCAATCAATTTAAAATTTGACATTTCAGTTTTAATAGATATATTGGCCACAATAAAACATTTATAATGAAAAATATTTATTCATTACTTTTATTGGGATTGACAAATTTCGCAATTGCCCAAACAACCATATATTCTGAGAATTTTGGTGCAGGAACGGGAAGTACAAACACGGTCGTAACTTCTTATACCGGTTTTCAGAATCCTGCCCCCGTAAACTACACTGGAAATTCTGATATACGTACTACATTTACTTCTATTGGTTACACAGGAGCTAGTGGTGCTGGTTGTTTATTTCTGGGCGCAACTACTAATGCAACGTTGCCAGAGAAATTCATAACAATTTCAGGAATCGATACTTCTCAATACGAAAACCTAAGTTTGTCTTTTGGAAATTACAATGGAGTAAGTGGAAACAGCATTGTTCCAAAATTGGAAGTGAGCGAAGATGGCTCCAATTGGACAACTCTATCATATTCACGAGTTGCCACCAATACTTCTGTTTGGGAATATGCGACAGCAAGCGGAACTATTCCTGCCACTGCAAATCTTAGAATTCGTTTTACCAATCCTGTTAATTCTAATATTGAATATAGAATTGATGATTTGAAACTGGTGGGAACTCATACTTTAGCGGTCAATAATTCTAAAAAAGAAAAGTTCAACATCTACCCAACGGTTGTAACCAACGGAATAATTTGTGTTACTTCCGCAAGCAATCAAACTAAAAAAATAACCATTTATGATTCTACTGCAAAATTGGTGATCAGCAGAGGAACGGACAAAGAGATCAATGTTTCGCAACTTCCGAAAGGCACTTATATTATCAATGTGGAAGAAAATGGTGTTGTAGAATCTAAAAAATTCATTGTTAAATAAATAATTTAACAATTTGATATTAAAAGAATCTCCGAATAAGAGATTCTTTTTTTGTTAAATTCTTATCTTCGCAGCACATTTGACGTTATGAAATATTTAATTACCGGAGGAAGCGGATTTATTGGTTCTCATTTAGTAGAACAACTTTTAAAAAACGGACATTCTGTCATTAACATAGACAATTTCGACGCTTTTTATGATTACAAAATAAAGGTTAAAAACACCTTAGAATCTACCAACATTTCTCTAGATTTTGATTTCGCTGATAAGGAAACTGATATCGACAATTTGATATCATTAACAAAATCAGAATATTATCAGATTTATTATCAGGACATTAGAGATAAAGATGGGCTTGAAGAGATCTTCAAAACTCAAAAAATAGATCTGGTGATCCATCTTGCTGCTTTGGCAGGCGTTCGCCCTTCTATCGAACGACCGTTAGATTATGAAGCCGTAAACATCCGTGGAACTCAGAATCTTTGGGAACTTTGTAAAGAATTTGGAATCAAAAAATTTGTTTGTGCCTCATCATCAAGCGTCTATGGAAATAATGAAAAGATTCCTTTTTCTGAGACGGATAATGTAGACAATCCTATTTCACCTTATGCTGCTACCAAAAAAAGTGGCGAGGTATTAGGACATGTTTATCATCATCTTTATCATATTGATATGATTCAGCTTAGGTTTTTTACGGTTTACGGACCCAGACAAAGACCAGATCTGGCAATTCATAAATTCACTAAATTAATATCAGAAGGTCATGAAATCCCCTTCTATGGCGATGGTTCTACCGCAAGAGATTATACTTTTATTCATGATATTATTGATGGGATCCTAAAATCCATAAAATATCTGGAAAACAACAATCCTGTTTACGAAATATTGAATCTTGGCGAAAGTGAAGTCGTGACACTGGACAAAATGTTATCTGTCTTGGAAGATACTATTGGAAAAAAAGCCCATAAAAAAATGTTGCCAATGCAGCCCGGAGACGTACAAAAGACCAATGCTGATATTACAAAAGCAAAATCATTAATTGGGTACGAACCAACAACAAACTTCCAAAATGTCATAAAAAAATTTGTGGAATGGTTTTTGGGAAATCGCTAACAACTGATCTTCGATGAGAGATAATTTTGAAATCTAAATGAATTTATTTTAAATATTGTTGAAAATCAGCAGAAATATATAAAAAGTATCACCTATTTTTTTACTTTTGCAAAAAATTTGAATTATGTATTGGACATTAGAATTAGCTTCATACTTAAGCGATGCACCTTGGCCGATGACCAAGGCAGAACTAATTGATTACGCGATCAGAACCGGAGCGCCTATGGAAGTTGTAGAAAACCTTCAAGCCATCGAAGACGAAGGAGAGATCTATGATGCAATTGACGAAATCTGGAGCGACTATCCCACAGATGAGGATTACCTCTGGAACGAAGACGAATATTAATTCGTTTTGGCTTTTGGTCTATAAACCTTTTGCCAATTTTTTATTAATAAATAACGCCATTAGCCCAAAGCTGATCGCAAACCGCAAATAGCAAATTATGAGTTTTTTAAATACCGTTCTTAAAAGTTTTTTGGGAGACAAAAATGCAAAAGATCTAAAAGAAGTAAAAAAAGTTGTCACAAAGATCAAAGCAGTAGAATCTGGAATCCAATCATTATCTGATGATGGACTGAGAGATAAAACCGCAGAATTTAAGGAAAAAATAAAATCTGCCGCTGCTAAGTTCACCACCCAAATAGAACAGATTAAAGAGCAAATAAAAAACTCAACCAACGTTGATGAGAAAGAAGCACTTTTCACAAAGATCGAAGCTCTTAAAAAAGAGTCTTACGATGTAGAAGAAAAAGTACTTGGCGAGATTCTTCCTGAGGCTTTTGCTTTGGTAAAAGAGACGTCCAGACGTTTGGCACAAAACGGAGAAATCCGCGTAAAGGCAACAGAAAAAGACCGTGAATTGGCAGCGACAAAAGACTTTGTAACTGTAGAGGGCGATATTGCAATCTGGAAAAACTCTTGGGATGCAGCAGGAACGCCTGTTGTTTGGGACATGGTTCATTATGACACCCAGTTTATTGGAGGTGTTGTTCTGCATTCTGGTAAAATATCGGAAATGGCAACTGGTGAAGGTAAAACCCTGGTCGGAACTTTACCGATTTATCTTAACGCCTTGCCAGGAAGAGGTGTTCACGTTGTAACGGTTAATGATTATTTGGCCAAACGTGACTCGGCCTGGATGGGACCTCTTTACCAATTTCATGGATTGACGATTGATTGTATCGATCTTCATCAGCCGAACTCAGATTCCAGAAGAAAAGCTTATCAGGCAAGTATCACTTATGGAACCAATAACGAATTTGGTTTCGATTATCTGAGAGATAATATGGTAACTTCCCCTACAGAGTTGGTTCAAGGTGAATTGAACTTTGCCATTGTGGATGAGGTAGACTCTGTCTTGGTAGATGATGCGAGAACGCCTTTGATTATTTCTGGCCCGGTTCCTCAGGGAGACAGACAAGAATACGATGTTTTGAAACCTTCTATTGACAGAATAGTAGACGTTCAGAAAAAAACGGTTTCAGCCATTTTCAATGAAGCAAAAAAATTGATCGCGAACGGAAATACCAAAGAAGGAGGTTTCAAATTGTTGCAATCTTTCAGAGGCCTTCCAAAAAACAGACAATTGATCAAGTTCTTGTCAGAAAGCGGAAACCGTGCATTACTTCAGAAAGTGGAAGGCCAGTATATGGCAGACAACAATCGTGATATGCCGATCGTAGATAAAGACCTTTATTTTGTGATTGATGAGAAAAATAATCAAATCGATTTGACGGACAAAGGTGTAGAATATATGTCCGCCGGTAACGAGGATCAACAGTTCTTCGTTTTAACAGATATCGGAACAGAAATCGCTGATATTGAAAAGAAAAACCTTTCCAAGGAAGAAGAGTTTGCTGCAAAAGAAGAATTATACAGAGATTTTTCCATCAAATCTGAGCGAATTCATACACTAAATCAGTTGCTTAAAGCTTACACATTATTCGAAAAAGATGATGAATATGTTGTAATTGACGGTGAAGTAAAAATCGTAGATGAGCAAACAGGTCGTATCATGGAAGGAAGACGTTATTCAGACGGACTTCACCAAGCCATTGAAGCGAAAGAAAATGTAAAAATCGAGGCAGCGACTCAAACCTTTGCAACGGTTACTTTGCAGAACTACTTCCGTATGTACAACAAACTGGCGGGCATGACCGGAACAGCGGAAACGGAAGCCGGGGAATTCTGGCAGATCTATAAATTGGATGTTGTGGTTATCCCAACTAACAGACCAATCCAAAGAGACGACAGACAAGATTTGGTTTTCAAGACCAATCGTGAAAAATACAATGCGGTAATCGAAGAAATCGAGAGACTGACCTCAGCAGGGAGACCTGTTTTGGTGGGAACAACTTCGGTTGAAATTTCACAATTACTTTCAAAAGCATTACAATTAAGAAAGATCCAACATCAGGTTCTGAATGCGAAGCTTCACAAAAAAGAAGCAGAAATCGTAGCTGGTGCTGGTGGACCAGGCGTAGTAACTATCGCTACGAATATGGCTGGTAGAGGTACCGATATCAAACTGAAAGCTGAAGTAAAAGAAGCTGGAGGTTTAGCAATTATCGGAACCGAAAGACACGATTCCCGTCGTGTTGACAGACAGTTGAGAGGTAGAGCTGGACGTCAGGGAGATCCGGGAAGTTCTCAGTTCTATGTTTCTTTGGAAGATAATTTGATGCGTCTTTTCGGCTCTGAGAGAATCGCCAAAATGATGGACAGAATGGGTCATAAAGAAGGTGAAGTGATTCAGCATTCTATGATTTCCAAGTCTATCGAAAGAGCTCAGAAAAAAGTTGAGGAAAATAACTTCGGAGTTAGAAAAAGATTGCTTGAGTATGATGACGTGATGAACAAACAACGTGACGTTATTTACAAAAGAAGAAAGAACGCTTTGTTCGGAGACCACTTGAAGTATGACATCGTCAATATGATTTATGATACTTCGGCTGCGATTGTTTCGGCTGCAAAAGCCACAGGAAATTACAAAGATTTTGAATTCGAGATCATCAAGCATTTCACAATGGAAGCGCCTGTCACAGAATCAGAATTCTCTAGCACACAGATTCCGGCTTTGACGGACATCGTTTTCAAAAAAGCAAAAGAGGATTATGACCTAAGACTTAATCTTCTTAAAGAAAAAGCTTATCCAATCATCGAGAATGTATTCCTTAACCAAGGTTCTATGTTCAAGATGATCCAAGTTCCTTTCACAGACGGCATCAAAACAATGACTATTGTAACCGACCTGAAGGAAGCTTACGAAACCAAATGTGAATCATTGATCACAGATTTCGAGAAAAATATTTCTTTATCCATTATCGATGAAAATTGGAAAACACATCTTAGAGAAATGGATGACCTTCGTCGTTCTTCCCAAGGTGCCGTTTATGAGCAAAAAGATCCATTGGTAATCTACAAACAAGAATCTTTCTACTTGTTCAGCGAAATGGTTGACAAAGTGAATAAAGAAATCGTTTCTTTCTTATACAAAGGCGAAATACCTGCATAAATAAAGGGTTTATAAAAATTTAAAAAAAGCTGTTGAATAATTCGACAGCTTTTTTTGTTTTAACATTTTTTAACAAAATGACAAATGTCATAATTAATTCTAATTTAGAATTAATAAAAATAATACATTTGCAAAAATTATTTGCTTAATGAAGAAAATTATTGTGAGTGCTGTGGTTTTGACTTCCACATTTGCTTTTGCTCAGGAAAATGACACAATCAACAAATCGAATAATATTGATGAGGTTGTTGTACATGGTTATATCACTAGAGATAGAGAATCTGTGAATAAGATGCCTTTGAAGGAAATTGAAAATCCTCAGGTTTACAATACAGTTAACAAAAATGTTATTAAAGAGCAGGTTGTAACCAACTTCAATGATGCTCTTAAAAATGTAACGGGCATTGCCAGGCTATGGGAATCTACAGGTAGAGGGAATGATGGTGGAGAGTACTACACAATGAGAGGTTTCTCTTTACAACCTAGTCTTGTAAATGGAATGCCAAGTTTAAGCAATGGAACTCTAGATCCTGCCGGGATTGAAACCATTGAAGCCATCAAAGGCCCTTCTGGAACTTTGTATGGAGGAAGTGTCATTTCTTACGGTGGTTTGATCAATGTCATCACAAAAAAACCTTATAATTATTTTGGAGGAGAAATCAATTATGTGAATGGAAGTTATGGTCTTAATAGAATCACTGCTGATGTCAATGCGCCATTAAGTAAAAATCTATTCGCAAGAGTGAATGCCGCTTATCAGAAAAATAATACTTTCCAAGATGCAGGTTTTAACGAATCTTTCTATATTGCTCCATCAATAAAATTTGTGGCTAATGATAGATTAACATTTTATGTAAACACAGAAATTAAAACATCTGAATCTGCTAATGCTCCGATGGTTTTCTTGAATAGAGAAAATACTCTTAGTTTCAATTCTATTGGTATATTTAAGGACAATTACAAAAAGTCATACACAAGCAATGATTTAACAATTAATAATTACACTTTTAATTTACAAGCTCAGGCTCAGTATAAAATCTCTGACAATTGGAAATCACAAACTATTTTATCAAGAAGTAATACTAAGACTGACGGTTATTATTCTTATCTATGGGATTCGTCAAACGGAAAAGATTTTACAAGATATATTTCTAAAGCTGCAGGAGAAACAAATACAACGGGAATCCAACAGAATTTTGTAGGGGACTTCAATTTTGGAAGTATTAAAAACAAATTACTTGTAGGCGTTGATTATTTTGAGAGAGAATTCGTTTTAGGAGGAACTGGCTGGATTGGTTATGGTAAGGTTGACTTAATTAACCAAAGTGATACTGATGCTGAAAATTTACCAATTGCACTTACAAAACCGGCTTTAGACAAGGCACTGGCAGGTTCTGGGCAAGCTTCCGGAAATTTCACAGCAAAAATTTACAGTGCTTATGTATCAGATGTTGTAAACATTCTTCCAAATCTATCTGCAATGTTAAGTATGAGAGTTGATCATTTTACGGGTAAACCAACGGCTTATTCTACACAAGAGTCTAAAGAGACTACGACTTTCTCACCAAAACTAGGATTAGTTTATCAACCAATTCAAGACAAGGTTTCAATATTTGCAAATTATATGAATGGTTTCCAAAATGTTGACCCTGTGGAAAATCAGAATGCAGATGGAAGTAAATATTGGGCATATTTTGACCCTGAACATGCCAATCAATGGGAAGTCGGAACAAAAGCAAATTTAGCTGGGGATAAATTCTCTGTTACTGCGAGTTACTATAACATATTGGTAAAAGATAAGGTGATGCCAGATCCTAATAATGAAAATAGCAGCATCCAAGGTGGAGAAGTAGAAAGTAAAGGTTTTGAAATAAGCGTTTTAGGAAGTCCGATTCCCGGAATGAATGTAATTGCTGGATATAGTTATAATGATAGTAATGTGAAAAAAGGAGATCCTACTTATGTTGGATATCGTACAGAAGAAGCAGGCCCCAAGAATTTGATTAATTTCTGGGCAACATATAAAGTTCAAGAGGGTTCACTTAAAAACTTTGGAGTTGGTTTTGGCGGTAATTCATCAAGCAGATTCTATACTCTTAACAGAGGCGGAACAGGCGCATTCCCGCTCCCAAGTTATATCATCATGAACTCTTCATTGTCTTATACAGAAGATAAATATAGCATCATTTTGAAGTTAGATAATATCGCTAATAAAAAATATTTCTCTGGTTGGTCTACAGTTACACCACAGAGACTTAGAACTTTATCTATAAGTTTGAACTACAAATTCTAAAATTTAAATATTCTAAATTTGCTATTCCTGAAAAATTTCGGGAATAGTTTTTTATTTTAAGAAATGCACAAGAAACACCATCATAAAAAGAAACCAGGATTTTTCAAAAAATGGTCAGCCAAACTACATCTGTGGTTTGGCTTATCCATTGGTTTCCTGATATTCATTATTGCAATTACCGGAGCGCTATATGTCTTCAAAGACGAGATAGAAAACGTGACGAGAAAAGAATATATGTATCATCACGAAAGCAATATTGACCAAAAACAAACCTTGCCGATTCGGGTAATGGAGAAATTGGTGGATCAGCAAACCAAAGAAAAATATCCGATCCATTGGGTCAATGTTCCGATTGATAAAAAAAGGTCTTATGAATTTTGGTGGTACGAGCATCAGCCTGATCAATGGAATTATTTTGATGAATTTCCGATTTACAAATTGGCTTACGTCAATCCATACACTGGAAAAGTCCTGCAGACTTACGATGAGAAAAATGGATTCTTCGCCATTGTAAAATCCATCCATTGGAGCTTCCTTCTGAAACAAGATTGGGGAACTTATGTTGTGGGAATTCCGGTTATTATCTTTTTGATAATGTTGATTACAGGAATCGTGCTCTGGTGGCCTAAAAATAAAGCCGCAAGAAAACAACGCTTCAAATTCCAATGGAAAGACACCACACAATGGAAAAGAAAGAATTACGACCTTCATAATATCCTCGGATTCTATTCTTCAATTTTTGCTTTGGTATTGACAATCACAGGTTTGTTCTATGCATTTTTTGTAGTTCAGGCAATGATTTACGTTGTATTTTCAGGAGGAGAAACGGCCTATCCGGATTTTTCTAAAATCACGACCAAAGCACCAATCGAGATGAGAACGGATAAAACTTTGGACAAAATTTCCAACAAAGTTATCGAGCTCTATCCTGATGCATTTGCCTTTTCTCTGGACTTAGGCCATCCGCACATCGATGACCACGAACACCCGAATTTTGAGGTCTATGTGAGACACCTTTCCTATTCTTATCACAAAAGCAGCAGCTTGATTTTTGATGAGAATTCCGGAGAATTGTTGCACACGCACGACCCGAAGGATAAAAATTTTGGAGAGAAAACTGTCGCTGCCAATTATGATATCCACGTTGGCGCCATCCTAGGATTACCTACGAAGATTATTGCTTTCATCGTCAGTTTAATAATTGCATCGATGCCAATTACCGGATTTATGATTTGGTGGGGAAGAAGAAAGAAAACACAAGCTAAATAATTGATAATAAAAACCTGAATTTAATCATTCGGGTTTTTTGTTAATTTTAATTCATACTATTTTGGTATGAATATACAAATATTTACTTTTGCTCATTATTTTAAAACTATGAGCAGAAACTCGACTATTCTGAAAAAGGTATTATTCATCTTTTTTATTTTTTCAATCACTCATGCTTTCGCACAGAATTCCATTTACGGAAAAGTGTTGGACAGCATCAATAATAAACCACTCAATGTCGTCAAGATCACTTCAAAATCCAATAAAGAATTAGCTCTGCAAACGGATGATAAGGGAATTTTTGTTTTAGAAAATACAACTGTTTTTCCTCTCGAATTGAAAATTCAGAAAAAAGGATTTGAAACCAGATTCTATTCGATAAAAGAAAACCTGAATGATACTTTAGTAATCAAACTTCTTCCCAACGATGTTGTAATCACAGAAGTCGTTGTAACCGCAAGACGTAGAGAGGAAACGGCGCAACAAGTTCCAATTCCTATCAATGTCATCTCCGGTAAAAAAGCGGAAGAGACCGGCGCTTTCAACGTCAATCGGTTGAAAGAGCTCGTGCCTTCTGTACAGTTTTACAGTTCTACCCCCAGAAATACAAGTCTCAGCATCCGAGGGTTGGGTTCTACTTTTGGCTTGACCAATGATGGACTTGACCCAGGCGTTGGATTTTACGTTGATGGTGTTTATTATGCAAGACCAGCAGCTACAACTTTAGACTTCGTAGATATTGAAAGAATCGAGGTTTTGCGTGGCCCTCAGGGAACATTATTTGGAAAAAATACGACGGCAGGAACCTTCAATGTCACTACAAAACAACCGAGTTTCACCACTGGTGGAACAGCGGAAATTACTTATGGAAATTATGGTTTTATCCAAGCAAAAACTTCTGTAACAGGTGCAATTAATAGTAAATTGGCTAACAGATTTTCTGCTTCAGGAACGCACCGCGATGGAACAATTTACAATTCCAGAACCAATCAGGATTTGAATGATATCAATTCGATTGCCATCAGAGACCAGTTGTTATATAAACCCAATGACAATCTGAAATTCATTCTTACGGGAGATTATAACAGATTGAGAGCAAATGGTTATGCTCAGGTTATTGCTGGAGTTGTAACTACGAAAAGAGCGGCTTACAGACAATTCAGTAATATCATTTCTGACCTTGGTTACACACTTCCGAAAATAGACCCGTTCAACAGAACTGTGGACACAGACACGCCTTGGAAAGCAGAGCAAGATATGGGAGGAATCTCTCTCAATACTGAATATAATTTAGGAAAAGGGAAAATTGTCTCGACCTCTGCGTGGAGATTCTGGAACTGGAATCCGTCCAATGACAGAGATTTCACAGGACTTTCTGCTTTGGCAAAATCACAGGCGCCCAGTAAACATCAGCAGTGGAGTCAGGAAATCCGTTGGTCTGGTAATTTCAATGAAAAATTGAGCGGCGTTTTTGGTGTCTTTGGAATTTGGCAAAGATTGAGAGCGGATAAAGGTGGACAAATCGAAGAAGCGGGTAAAGACCAATGGCGTTTTTCCCAAAACTCCACAGACCCGACAGTCGTTGACCAATGGAAAACGCCAGGACTTTTGGAAGGTTACGGAATCAAATCTTATCCAAGCCTTAATTCCTTTAGTGGAGCAGTTTTTGGACAGTTAGATTGGTCTTTAACCGAAAAAATTAGTTTACTTCCCGGCGTTCGTATTAACTATGACAAAAAAGAAATTGACTTCAAAAGAATCACTTACGGCGGATTAGAAGTTGCAGAAAATAACCCTCGTTACACACTTAAAAATTCCGTTTACAGCAATCAGGAGTTCAACGCATCGATTGATGATACCAATTTTTCTGGTCAAATGACATTAGCATTCAAACCCACCAAAAACTACAATCTTTTCGGAACATTTTCGACTGGCTTCAAACCTGTCGGACTCAATTTAGGAGGTCTTCCTACGGATAACGGAAGAGTGATGACGGAACTCGCCGTTGTAAAACCGGAAAGAATTCTACATTATGAAATCGGACTTAAGTCCCAACCTCTTAAAAATTTAATTTTCAATTTGACGGTTTATAATTCTGACATCAAGGATTATCAAATACAAGTTCAGGCAGAAAGCTTGCAACTTAACAGAGGTTATCTTGCCAACGCAGAAAAAGTACAGGTACGAGGAATTGAGACAGATATTTCCTATACCTTCAGCAATTTATATTTCTATTCAAATTTGGCTTACACGGAAGCGATTTATAAAAAATTCACCAATGCACCACCAGCTTTGGAAGATACGGGTGGTGTAAACTATGTTGATATTTCGGGAGGCGTTCTTCCTGGTGTTTCAAAATGGGCAGGTTCTACGGGTGGCGAAATTAATTTCTCTGGGAAATTATTTGATTATACTGGCGATTACTTCTTTGCTCTGGACAGCTATTATCGCTCGACATTTTCATCAAGCCCCACTCCATCGCAGTTTTTGAATATTCCGGGTTATGCGTTATTTAATTCAAGGGTTGGATTTCGTGTCAAAAAAGGTGTGACGACTTATCTGTGGGTAAGGAATATCTTCAACAGAGATTATTTCGAGCAATTGCTTCCCGGCGCAGGAAATGCCGGACATTATGCCGCCGTTTTGGGCGACCCGAGAACCTACGGTGTAACAGTAAAATTCAATTTTTAATTTTTTAAAATTAATTTAATATCTAATACATATTAAACCGATTTTCCATAAATTTAGACTCTTAAAAATTAAAAATATAATGTCATTAATCGATTTGTCTAAACAAATAGCAATAGGAATAGATATTGGCGGCACTAATACCAAATTTGGTTTGGTAAACCACCGAGGAGAAATTCTTGCAAAAGGAAGCATAAAAACTGAAGATTATAAACAAGTAGAAGACTTTATTGAAGCTTTACATGTTAATATCAAACCTTTAATCGATGAGGTTTCGGGCAATACAACCTTGGATGGTATCGGAGTTGGAGCTCCCAATGCCAACTATTTCACAGGGACTATAGAATTGGCTCCTAACCTGCCTTGGAAAGGCGTAGTTCCTTTTGCAGATCTGATGAAGGCAAAATTCGGGGTTCCTTGTAAAATGACCAATGATGCCAATGCGGCTGCCCTGGGAGAAATGATGTTTGGTGCAGCAAGAGGAATGAAGGATTTCATTATGATAACTCTTGGAACTGGTGTTGGAAGTGGCATTATCAGTGGTGGAAATCTGATTTACGGCCACGACGGTTTTGCCGGAGAATTAGGTCACACGATTGTAAAACCTGGCGGAAGAAAACATTGGAGCACAGGTTCTGAAGGAAGCCTGGAATCTTACGCTTCTGCGACGGGAATCGCCATTACCGCAAAAAAATTCCGTGCTGAGTTTCCAGATTCTATGCTGAATCAATATCCCGAGGAAAATATCAACTCCAAAACCGTTTTCGAATGCGCAGAAAAAGGTGATCCGACAGCCATCGAGGTTTTCCGATATACAGGTCAAAAACTGGGAGAAGCTTTGGCAAACTTCGTAATGTTCTCTTCTCCTGAGGCGATATTGCTTTTCGGAGGTGTTATAAAAGCGGGAGAATATCTTTTGAAACCTGCCAAATTACATATGGAGAGAAACCTGTTGCCAATTTTCCGCAACAAAGTAAGATTGGTTTTCAGTGAACTAGACGAAGCAGATGCGGCTATTCTAGGCGCGAGTGCTTTGGTTTGGGAAAATAAATAATTGAGATAGAAAAATCCTTTGATTTCAATTTTTGATAGGAATACTATTTGCTATTAAGAACTAGAAAAATCAAAGGATTTTTCTTTTTAAATATGAAACGTTATTTATTAATATTCTTAAGCCTTTTCCTTGTGAACTGCAATGGACAGGATAAAAAATCAAAACCTTTAACAAATCAAAAAATGGATAAAAACAATTTGGAATATGCCACTTTGGCAGGCGGATGTTTTTGGTGTGTGGAGAGTTGTTTCCATATGCTAAAGGGTGTAGAATCTGTAACTTCCGGCTACTCTGGCGGGAAAAAAGATAACCCGACTTATGAAGAAGTCTCTACAGGAACAACGGGACACGCAGAAGTAGTGGAAATTGCTTACGACCCGAAAATTATTTCTTTCAAACAATTACTGGAGGTATTCTGGTTTCTACATAATCCGACCACTTTAAACAGACAAGGCAATGATATCGGAACACAATACCGTTCAGCTATTTTCTATCATTCTGACAAACAAAAACAGGAAGCCGAAGAATCTATGAAAGAATCTGAAGCAAAAGGCGAATGGAACGGAAAGTATGTGACAGAGATCGTGCCTTTCAAAAAATTCTGGTCAGCGGAAGCTTACCACCAAGGTTATTACAACGCCAATCCCAATCAGCCATATTGCAGTGCTGTAGTTGGCCCGAAAATTCAAAAATTTAAAAAACATTTTGGAGAATTGGGTTGGTTAAACGAAAAAGTGGAGCATTAAAACTCCACTTTTTTATGTTCAAAATTTAATCTGTAATTATTTCCAAGCTTGGTTACGTTTATCATCCGATCGTTTTCTGCCATTATCAATATTATAAGCTAAACCAATTCCCAAGGTTTGTTTCAACTGTGTTTTCCTGATCTGATTGTGGTCGTACAAAAGATCTAAAGTAACGTTGGTCGAGATATATCTATTGACCTTCATATTAAGAATTCCTCCGTAAGATAATACGAGTCTTTCCGGATGGTCCAGATAATTTGAGAAAACAGAAGCGGTATTTTGCAACGTGATATTTTCCATCAATTTAACTTTATATTGTGCCGTTCCCAAGAAACCAAATTGAAATAACATAGAATCACCGTCATTCTTTAAACCGTAATTTCCAGCCCATTGCAGGTCATTATCCAGAACAAAAGTAAATCTGGCATTGGCAGGTCGTAGAGTCATCGTAAAATTTTCATCAGGTTTATAAGTAAAACCCGCGCCCACATTTACATAGCCCGGCGACATAAAATTAGAGATTTTTTCAGCATCCGGATTATTTCCATCCGCATAACCCGGAGCAAATTGTGATATCAATCCGGCACCCACTGATGCATACCAATTCCCAGAAAGTTTGCGTCCATAATTGGTAGAAAGATTGATGACATCCTGCGTTTTTCTGTTCCCCACGCCCTGCGTATTGTTCATTCCGTATCCCAGAATGATCACATTTTCCCAAAGATTTTTGTCTTTTTCGTAGGTCAAATTGTAATTAACACCAGCTTGCCAGCCGACGTTATTAGCTCCACCAGCAACCCAATTGGAAAATGCAGATTGGTTGAGCATCAACGTATTTTGTCCAACTATAGACCAAGCTTTTGTAGAATCTAGAACAGGCTGTTCTTGTGCGTACGAATCCAAAGCCCATAAAAGGCTTGCTAACAATAGTAATTTCTTCATATTTATTTGTTTTCTAAAACAAATATAATAAAAGTGAGGAAAACTTATTTAACAAAAGGGTTGATAACACCCGTTTTGCTATCTCTTTCTACCTTATAGCCCAAACTGTAGGTCACGCCTACGCCCAAAGTTTGTTTTCTTTGTAGTTTTTGGATCTGATCGTGGTCATACATGATATCCAAGGTCACGGAAGTTGTGATGTACTTATTGAATTTCAAATTCAAAGTTCCACTGTAATTGATATCTACCCGCTCAGAGTGCTCTAGATAATTACTGAAGAAATTGACTTGATTTACATAGGTTGCATCTTTGAAAAGTTTGATCTTGTAAAGGACATTCATCATCGTCCCGACCTCGGCTCTTAAGCTTTGTCCATCTCTTTCCAAACCATAATTACCTTTCGTCTGGAGCTTTTCATCCAAAACAAAAGTAAATTTCCCATTCAAAGGTCTTAGTATAATCTGGAAGTTATCATTAGGATTATATGAAAAACCAAGACCTATATTAAGATAACCAGGCGCCATAAATTTTGAAATTCTGTTATCATAAACGGGATCTGGCGTTGTAGAATAATTGAATCCCGGAGTAAATTGTGACAAGAACTGGAAACCAGTCGACAAATAATAATGTTGAGCCAATTCGTATCCATAATTGGTCATGATATTAATATAATCATCTGTCTTTCTGGTAGATTGCCCCGTAGACGATACAAAGCCATAACCAAGCTGAATATTATTATCCAAGTAATGTTTATTCTTTTTGTAAACAATATTATAATTTACCTTCCCGATGACACCAATATTATTGTTCCCTCCTGCGTACCAGTTGGCAAAAGATGACTGATTGAAAACCAATGTGTTTTGTCCAAAGATAAACCAGCGTTTCAATGCTGGCAAAGTCAGGATAGAAGATGGCGTCAATGGACTTGAGTCATCGTTATTTGGAACTATCACAATACTGTTGTTGATCTTTACCTCATCTCTTTTCAATGATTTGATATCAATAAGCCGTGGATTGGAGAGACTATCAAGGTCTATGGATGTAGAGTCCCATTTTTTTTGACCAATAGAATCGATTATTCTTTGATAATCAGTCACCTGAGAATTAAAAAAAACACCCATCAGCAGGACAAATAACACCAATACCTTTTTCATTAAGATCTAATTTTGAACAAAAATAATAAAACTAAATTTCACAGAATCTGCCTTTATAACCAAATTCACATTATTTAACACCAATTTTTCAGACAAAATTACCTTTTTCCATAATTGGCTGTAAAATTGAGAATGTAAAATCAATGTTTTTAAAATCTTTCAATCTAAGATCTTTTTTAGTTCCAATAATAATGTTGGCATTGATGTGGAGTTTTTTCCTGCTTCAGAATTTGGGATTTTTCCAAGGCTGCGATGGCGCACTTATTCCACTGATGCCAGAAGGATTGAAGGGTATTCTCTTTGCCCCATTATTGCACGGAAGTTTGGATCACATATTGGGGAATTCTTTGCCAATGGCAATTCTGTTATTTTTACTTTTCGAATTTTATCCTAAAATTGCTTACCGGATTTTCTTAATCGGATGGATTGCTTCAGGACTTTTGGTCTGGATGTTACCGCCAGTTGATATCATCACAGGACAATGGAATTATAGCTGCATCATCGGTGCAAGTGGGTTGGTCTATATGCTGGCATTTTTTATTTTCTTCAGCGGCGTTTTCCGTTGGAATATGAAATTGTTGACCATTTCTATGGTTGTTGCTCTATATTACGGAAGTTTGATCTGGGGTATTTTTCCAGAAGAATTCTTTTCAAACCTGCAAGAACCCAGCAAAATCAGTTGGCAGTCTCATTTGGCAGGAAGTATTACCGGAATTATTTTGGCAATCATCTTTAGAAAATTCGGGGACAAGAAAAAGAAATACATTTGGGAATTCCCTAATTATTACAGTGAGAAAGATGATAAAATTTGGCAACAATATATGGAAAACAATCCCCAGGATTTCGAAGAACTACCTCAGCTGAAACAAGAAACAATTTGGGATTATTTGGATGAAATTCGAAAAAACGAAAAATAATCCTTACTTTGGTCATACACAAATGACCTATGACCTCAGAAGAACATCTTTACATTCTTGCGCTGAAACAGTGCAAAAACATTGGTAACATCAACCTAAAAAAACTGATAAACCATATTGGCTCTGCCAAAAAAGTTTGGGAATCTTCTCCCAAATCTCTTCTTTCTACATCAGGAATTGGTAAACACACCATTCAAAACATTGGTAATAAAGAATTTTTACTTCTCGCTGAAAAAGAAATTGTGCTTTGCGAAAAGCAAGGTATCAAAATCATTTCTCAAAATCATGACCTTTATCCCAAACATCTTCTGAATTGTGACGATTCTCCAGTACTTTTATTCCACAAAGGGAATCTGAATCCTAATACAAATCCCATTAGCATCGTTGGAACCAGGAAAATGACTTCTTACGGAAAGACTTTTATCCAAGAACTGCTTTCCGGATTATCCAATTCCAAGGTTTCTACAATCAGTGGTTTGGCTTTAGGCGTAGATTCTTGCGTTCATGAAGAATCTTTGAAAAATCAAATTCCCACCATTGCTGTTTTGGCACAGGGTCTAAGCTCAATTTATCCTCCTAAGAATAAAGGTTTAGCAAATAAAATATTAGAAAATAATGGTGCACTTGTTACCGAGTACGCTTCGTTCGAAGGAATGGCAAAAGAAAACTTTCTGCAAAGAAATAGAATCATTGCTGGATTTTCTCCCAATCTGATTGTCGTGGAAACTGCTTATGGCGGAGGTTCCGTCACGACTGTCAATTTTGCCAATCAGTACAATCGGGATATTTTCGCCTTACCCGGCAAAATTACCGATGTTTATAGCCAAGGCTGTAATCAACTGATTTTCCTTAACAAAGCCGAAACCATTGTCGATATCAATTCTTTGATCAAAAATCTGAACTTCATCCCTCAACCAGAATTATTTCCAAAGGAAGAAACCAAAATTGAAATCGACCCTGAGAAAAAAGACCATCATAAAATTTTAGCTATTATCACAGAAAACAAAACTATTTCTCTTGACGAATTAGCAGATAATTCGGGCATTCTCCATCACAAACTTTTGCCAATTCTTCTTGATTTAGAGATATATGGCTATATCAACTGTCTTTCCGGAAGACAATATCAGCTCAATTGACAAAACTTACATTTTCGAAAATTGAAGTTATTTAATATTAAATTCAGATATTGTTAATACAAAAGATGTAATTATACATTATGCAAAAAACTTAATCAATATCATTAAATTTTTAATAAAAATCAAAATATTACTTGCGAAATTCGAAAAAGAAATTAAATTTGTTGTCATAATTGTACAACAATGGAATTATTTAACGTTGAAGAAAAGATTCAGGAATTTATGGCTAAAATTGAAGCCAAAAATCCTAACGAACCCGAATTTATCCAAGCTGTAAAAGAAGTTGCGGTAACCGTGATTCCTTTTATCGCCACGAAAAAAGAATACACCGGAATGAAGCTCCTGGAGAGGATGGCAGAACCGGAAAGAGTAATCATTTTCCGTGTGCCTTGGATCGATGACAAAGGAGAAATCCAGGTAAACAGAGGTTTCAGAATCCAAATGAATTCTGCGATAGGACCTTACAAAGGTGGAATCAGATTCCATCCAACGGTAAACCTTAGTGTATTGAAATTCTTGGCTTTCGAGCAAGTATTCAAAAATAGTTTGACAACACTTCCTATGGGCGGTGGAAAAGGTGGTTCTGATTTTGACCCACAAGGGAAATCTGATATGGAGGTGATGCGTTTCTGCCAAGCATTTATGATGGAACTTTGCAAACATATTGGCCCGGAAACGGATGTTCCTGCAGGAGATATCGGAGTGGGTGCAAGAGAAATCGGATACCTTTTCGGAATGTATAAAAAAATCAGAAATGAGTTTACCGGAGTTTTGACAGGTAAAGGTTTGGCATACGGTGGATCTTTGATCAGACCAGAAGCAACTGGTTATGGCGTAGTATATTTCGCTGAACAAATGCTGAAAACCATTGACGAAAAGATCGCTGGTAAAACAGTAGTAGTTTCAGGGTTCGGAAACGTAGCTTGGGGCGTTATCAAAAAAATAAATGACCTTGGCGGAAAAGTAGTTACTATTTCTGGCCCAGATGGTTATATCTATGATAAAGACGGAATCTCAGGTGAAAAAATCGAATATCTTCTTGAACTGAGAGCTAGTGGAAACAACAGAGCTGAGGATTATGCTATCAAATATCCGGAAGCGCAGTTCTTCGCAGGGAAAAGACCTTGGGAAGTCAAATGTGATATTGCTTTCCCTTCTGCAACTCAAAACGAACTCGATCTGGAAGATGCAAAAACATTGGTTGCAAATGGATGTCTTTGTGTAACGGAAGCAGCGAATATGCCTTCAACTTTAGACGCTATCAATTATTTCTTGGATAACAAAGTATTATTCTCTCCAGGAAAGGCATCCAACGCTGGTGGTGTTGCAACCTCCGGATTAGAAATGACACAGAACTCTATCAGATTGAACTGGACTTCCGAAGAAGTAGACGCAAGACTGAAAGAAATTATGGTAGGCATCCACAAAGCTTGTAGAGACTATGGTAAAGAAGAAGACGGATTTGTAAACTACGTGAAAGGTGCAAACATTGCAGGTTTTGTAAAAGTAGCTGAAGCAATGCTGGCTCAAGGTGTGGTTTAAATCAATCTCACTTTAAATAAATAAAAATAAAAATGCAACTAAATTGAATTAGTTGCATTTTTTATTGTTTCTAATAGAGTTATTACTTCGGTAAACCTCTTTTCAAGGCATAATTGGCTCTTTCTACTGCTTTTTTCTCCTTCCAACTCATATATTTTCCTTTGAAGTTTTTCTTCATAAAATTATCAAACCCTCTTTGCACCGTAAGATTCCAAAGAGAATTGGCTTTCACTCCCCAACTTTTATCCCAAGCTCTGAGTGACAAAGAAAAACTCCCATCCAGATATTTCATCCAATGCCACCAACCTGTTGGCATAAAAAGTGTATCCCCGTGTTCCAAGAAACATTCGATCCCTTCTACTCCATCCAAAGCCGGGAAATTTTTAAAATCCGGATTTTCTATATCAAAATCTTCTAAAGCATAGGTCGCGTACGGAAGACAGTACAATCTTTCTTTCCATTTATACTCAAAAAGAAGAACGTGTTTTTTTCCATTGAAATGGGTATGGAAAATATGCGCCAAATCTATATCATAATGTAAGAAAGTCACAGAACTTTTTCCTCCAAAGAACATACTCGGATATTTATCCAGAAAACCACCCATCAATTCTTTAGGAGGAATGAAGTCATCTAAAATTTGCGGCGCATGCTTTATTGGGTCGAAGAAAAATATTCGGAGATCTGTCGGTTCTCTTTGTATCAAATCGATATAATCCGCAAACTTCATCTCTGTTGTTGGAGTGTTTATTGGTGCTGCCGGATCTGCCTTTTTGCTGTCATACAAAGGAACTGTGACATCTCCCACCACTTCCTTGATATATTCCATCGTCCATTTTTGGTAGGCCGGCCATTTCTTAGCCATATTTTTTATCACGACAGGTCTGCGTGGTTTCAGGTATTTTTCAAAGAATTCTTCTTTGGTGATATCGTCTACAATATCTATCGGTTTTAGAATAACTCCCATATTAATTCAATATTAAGAAACAAATTTATTAAAATTAATCTTCCTTATCTATTATAATTTTAAATAATCAAATGTGATATTATAAATGGTCATTTTTCATCTTAATTTATTAATATTCCAATTATTATTACAGAATATAGATTTAACTTTTTACAATTTAGCAGCTCCAATAAAAAACTTTGTAACATTCTACAAAGTTTTTTTACTAATGTTTTAGTGATACAATTAATAACTATGAAGAAACTATTATCTTTTATTCTTGTTTTATCTTTTTCTATGATTGTTTTTGCACAAAAAACAATTTCCGGAGTGATAACAGATGGCGATGGAAAACCGCTTGCCAGCGCAAGTGTAACAATTGAAGAGCCCGGAAAAAACGCCATTCTAGCGTACGGAATTTCCAACGCAAAAGGCGAATACAAAGTTACTGTGACTTCTTCTGAAAACAATTTGGATTTGAAGATCAAGGCTTTCAATCAGAAACCGATCACACAATCCATCAAAAATGATGATCAGAAACTGAATTTCTCAATGGATTCTCAGGCAACAGAGATCCAGGAAGTAAGATTAAAAACAAAACTCATCACCAAAAAAGGAGATACGATTTCTTACGACCTCAAATCTTTTGAAAATAAAAACGACAGAACGCTAGCCGACGTTCTGAAAAAAATTCCCGGAATAGAAGTCAACAAAGACGGAACTGTTCTCTATCAAGGTGAGGCGATCAACAAATTTTATGTCAACGGAAAAGATTTGATGGAAGGCGGCTATGGAACCATCAACAATTCGCTTCCGAAAGATGCTGTTTCCAAAGTAGAGGTTTTGGAAAATCACCAGCCGGTAAGTATCCTGAGAGATAAAGTTCCTTCTGAGCAAGCCGCATTGAACATTAAACTGAAAAAATCTGTGACGATGACAGGTCGTGGAGAAATTGGTGCAGGTTTCAGTCCTTTGCTCTGGAACGTGAAGTTAACGCCCATGTTCTTTGGGCAAAAAAACCAATGGGTGATCAATTATAAAGCGAATAACAACGGCGAAAGCGTTGAGAAAGAAGGCAATTTATTGAGCTTCGGAAGTCGTTGGGAAGGTAGAAGATCACAAGCTTTACAAAATAGCTGGACCAATATAGAAACTGCAGGAACGCCAAATCTTCCTGAGAAAAGATATCTCTTAAATAATGTTCATTTCTTTTCTGCCAACTTGTTGACCAGTCCTTTCAAAAACAAAGAATGGGAACTGAAGGCGAATGTCAATTATACCAATAATGATGTAGAGAGAGATTCTCGAACGAAAACGGTTTATAACGCGAATCATACAGACGCTAATCTTGCTGGCAGAACATTCGAACAATCGAGAAGCAACGATTTTTACACCAATTCTTCAAAAGCAGAATTGATTTTTACAAAAAATGCAAAGAAAGGTTTCTTTAAAAATACAACTACCTGGAACGGATTCTGGAATGCAAACCGAGGATTTTCGACTTTGGATACTCAAAAAAACGGATCACTATTTGGAAATCAATCATTAGAATCTCCTTCCGGAAGTTTTCAAAACTCATTAAGCACCATTATTCCTTGGAAAGACAAATTGCTAAATGTGATGAGTTATTTCAAATATCAGAACGACAAGCAAACTATGGAAGTAAGCCCTGGAAGTTACACGGATTATTTCACCGGGCTAAGTTCAACATCTCTTTATGATACATATAGACAAAGAGCTTTGTCAGAAACTTTGGAAATTAATCATTCTGCATCTGTAGGTTTCAGTTACAGAAAATGGACATTCACACCGGAGATTGGTCTTAATATGAATTTTAATAACCTGAAATCTTCTTTAAATGGCTCCAGAGATAATACTTATTATAATCTGGCAGGACAAAATCAGAACAATGTAGATTGGAATGAGATGACACCATACACACAAGTAGGAATCAATTATAAATCTGAAAGATTGAATCTGAACTTGACTTTACCTGTTAATTTTTATAGTATCAAATATCAGGACAATCTATACGATCAAGTAGCAAACAAGACCAAGACAGGTTTGGAACCAAGCTTCTTTGCTAGTTATGATTTTGCGTCCTTCTTCAAATATTGGGTTTTTGCCAACCAAAGTTATGATTTCGGAAGTTTTGGTTTTTTATATGGCGGAAATATATTGACCTCAGCCAATAACATTTCCAGAAGATATGTTGAAGGTCTTAATGATTCTCAAATGCCAGAATATCTCAATAGAAACTTCGGAACAAGATTAGAATATAGAAATCCATTGAACAACTTATTCTTCAACGTTAGATATAACTACGGAACAGTTAAAAAAAATATTGCAGAGACTTTTGTTACAGATGGAGGAATTGGTGGAACTGTTGGTTTATTTATTATTCCCAATACTGTCAAAACCCAATCAGAAAGTGCAGAAATCGGAAAATACTTCCCGAAATTCAAAAGTAACATCTCTACGAGTTTTACCAACAGAGATTCTAATCCGTTCAGTTTCTTCAATAATGAGGCAATAAGAAGTAAATCCAATGTACAAACTTGGGCGGCAAAATTCAACAATACGTACTTTAGCTGGTTTAGTGTGGATTACAATATCAGCATGAATTGGAATAATAGTAAAAATGCTACCAAAGGAACTTCACAAAAAAGTTCTGGCTGGAATCATAATCTTGCCGCATACGTTTATCCTTCAGACAATCATACTTTTGGATTCAATTGGGATAATAGTGTAACTTCTACAGAAGGTAATACCTATAAAAATCCATTCTTCGATCTATCTTACCAATATACCTGGGTTAAGAAAAAAATCGACTTCGAATTTAAATGGTTGAACATCAGCGACAGAAAAGTTTACGAAATAGTCAATGTAAATGTGGATCAGGGGAATACAGTTTATCAAACTTATAACATTCGTCCAAGCCAATTCATGTTCACTGTAAAATTCAATTTCAAGTAACACACTATTTTATTATAAACGAAAAGGCAGCGCAACTTTTTATTGTCTGCCTTTTTATTTTTCTTAATTTTAAATCACTAATTTTTTAGTTATGAAGAAAACAATTATTATGTTAACAGTTTTCCTTAGCATCTTATCTTTCGCACAAGGAACCAGAATTATGTATGAATACAAGTTCGCATCAAACATCGACAAGAAAGACTCTCTCGACACAGAACTGATGTACTTGGATATCAAAAAAGATGGAAGCAAATTCTACAGTCGGCAAAAATTCGTCAGCGATTCTCTGAGAGACATCTACATTCAGAAACAATTAGCTTCCGGTTCGGGTAATTTCAGTTATAATAATTCTAATGCCGGAAAAGTAGATTATACGGTGAACAAAACCTATCCTGATTTTAAAATCAAGTTACATAGTTCGCTTGGTTCTAACCGTTTTGAAGTATCAAGTTCCAAACCGATGACCTGGAAAATTCTTCCCGAGAAAAAAATGATAGATAAATTCGAAGTTCAGAAAGCAACTTTAGATTTTGGAGGAAGAACCTGGACGGCTTGGTTTTCACAGGATTTTCCTTTTCAGGATGGTCCGTATAAATTCCACGGATTGCCAGGATTGATTCTGGAAATGGAAGACGCCTCGGGAACTCATACTTTCAAATTCGTTGGAAGCAAAAAATTTGATGAAGTTGAAAAGATAGAGAAAAAAGAGATTGCAGCTCCTGCTGGCGGAAGGATTGTAAGAATCGGGAATATGCCTGGCGGAAAAGAACTGGAAGTCACAGAAGAACAATTCATCAAACTATGGAAAGAGTATAAAAATGATCCTGTAAAAGATATGAGACAGAGCTTATCTATGCCTGGTATGAAAATGAAACTTAATATCAATGGGAAAGAGATGACAGACCCGGCGGAAATGCTCAGAAATATGGAAAAATTTCAAAAAGAACAGATCAAAGAGGATAATAACAAAATAGAACCTGCACTTTATCCTTAATTCAGACATAAAACACTATTTTTATAGTCCTCTTTCGAGAGGGCTTTTTTTATGTCAATTTTTAAAAAATTAAAATGAGTTATTTACCTAAACTTAAAAATATAAAAGCTTTTGTTTTCGATGTGGACGGTGTTTTCACAGACGGAAGTGTCTACCTTTTGCCCGATCAGAATATGTCTCGTGTAATGAGCGTTTTAGATGGTTATGCTGTTGTTCAATCTTTGAAACAAGGTTATATCATTGGAATCATCACTGGCGGAAATGATCCAATGGTGAAAAACAGGATGGAATATCTTGGAATCAAAGATTATTATGCAAAATCTTCTCACAAAGTTTCTGATTACGAAGATTTCAAATCCAAATATAACTTACAAGATTCAGAAATTTTGATGATGGGCGATGACATTCCTGATATCGGGATTATGAAATTGGCAGAGATTTCCGCTTGTCCCGCGAATGCAGTTCCTGAGGTAAAAGTAATTTCAGATTATATTTCACCAATTTATGGAGGAAAAGGCGCTGTACGTGATGTGATAGAACAAGTGATGAAAGTCCAGGGAAAATGGAATCTGGACGAAGAAACAAAATCAGCTTAAACAATTAAAAATGAAACTGTTATTAGCTTCCAATTCTCCTAGACGAAAAGAATTATTAACACAATTAGGCTATCAATTCGATATCGTTAAAATCGATGTTGATGAATCTTATCCTCTAGATTTGAATCCGAATGAAATCGCAGAATATGTCTCAGCAAAAAAAGCAAAAGCTTTCGATGTCAATGAAAGTGAAATTCTTTTAACGTCGGACACGATTGTTGCATCAGGACAAAAAATTCTTCTCAAACCAAAAGACGAAGCTGAAGCTTTTGAAATGATAAAAAGTCTTTCTGGAAAAACGCATCAGGTTTACACCGCTTTTACCATCAAAACAATAGATTCAGAGATTAGTAAAACCAACAGAACAGATGTTGAGTTTTCAGAAATCAGTGATGAGGAAATCAATTTTTACATCAAAAATTATAAACCGTTTGACAAGGCCGGATCATACGGAATCCAAGAGTGGCTGGGAATGTCAAAAATTAAAAACATCTCCGGATCTTTCTATTCTGTAATGGGATTTCCAGTCGATCTCGTTTACGAAGAACTCAAAAAACGGAATTGTTTTCCAAGCAATTTTTAAAACTATCAACTCTGGATAATTTTCCTTGCAAAATTTCGTTATTTTTACAGATTAAACCAGAAATTTCATTTTGAAATAATTAGATGAGAAAATATTTATTAATTATACTTGCTGCCGTAAGCATTTTGGCCTGTAACCCGCGTCACAAAAAGAAAAAGACAAAGAGCGGACCAGTCAATCGGTTTATGACCTATTACAATACTTTATTCAATAGTAAAGAAGCCTTCAATGCTGAAATGGAAAGCAGAGACAAGGCTCATGTGGATAATTTCTATGATCCTTATATTTCCGTTTACACCACAGAAGATGATTTGAACTTACAAAGCAATTCTTTGGGAAATTCTTCTATGAATGACCCAGATGCTCCACAGCCATTACGAGGAGGGTCTAGAGCTCCAAACGCTTCGTCTTTCAATAACGGGAATGATATGGTCAGCGGGAATAATAATGGCAATAAAAAAGGTGCTTCTATTTTACAAATTACCGAAGCTAAAGCATCAAAAGCCATATCCAAATATTCTGTCCTTGTAAACGGTGTAGAGAAGAACAAAAAGATTTTCGACGCTTATATTTTATTGGCAAAAGCCAGAATGTATCAAGGTAAATACTTGGAATCTCTGGATGCTTTAGGTTATGTGTTCAATAACATGAGCAAGGATAAAAGACTTCCTCTGGCAAGGATCTATCAAGCTGTAAACTACACCAAGCTGAAAGAATATTACCGCGCTGATGAGGTTTACAAAGATCTGGAAGAAAATCCTAAGATAAAACTTACAAAAGAACATAAAAGAATTCTGAAGATTTATCAGGCTGACAATTTTCTGAAATGGGGCAAAAAAGAATTATCCGCAGAAGTTCTGGAAGAAGCTTTTACTTATAACAAAAACAGAAAAACCAAAAGTAGAATTGCATTTTTACGTGGTCAAATCCTTTCTAGTCTTAATAGAAAAGACGAGGCCAGAGAATCTTTCGCAGCAGCTTATAAATATGCTAACAGCTACGAGTTCGAGGTCAAATCTCAGATAGAAATCGCAAAAACCTTTGATGGGAAAGCTGATAGTTATGAAGAAGCAATGGCGTATCTTGCAAAGATTGCTAAAAAAGGAACTTACGCTTCCCGTAAAAATGAGTTGTATTACGCCAGCGGATTGATCGCAACGTCTGCAACAAAAGATTCTATAGCGGATTCTTTTTTCAGAAAAGCTTTGAAGGAGAAACAGTCTGATCCGCAGATCCGTGGTCTTACTTATGCTGAGATTGCTAAAAAATATTTCGCAAAAGACGATTACTTGACAGCGGGCGTATATTATGACAGTGCTTTGGCGGTCATGACGTACCAACCAGAGAAAGAAAGATTGACGAGCCTTACCTCTAACATCAAAAAACTGTCTAAGAATTATTACATCATCAAGAAGAATGATAGTATCCTGAAACTTTCAAAAATGAGTCTTGATGAGCAAAAAGCTTATTTCGCAACTTATATAGAGAAAATCAAATCCAAAGAAGCAGCAGACGAACTCGAAAAAAGAAAATCCGAACGTAGCAAAGGTTTTGATAATTCTGATTACAGCGCCAACTCTATCTTTGCAGGCAATTCTTCTGACAGCAATAGTTTCCAGAATTTTGGAATCACTGGCGGATCGACTTTCTATTTTGCCAATTCCAATAATATCCCGAGAGGAGAAACTTCTTTTAAACAAACTTGGGGAAGCAGAACTTTGATGGACAACTGGCGGTATTCTGCCAAAACCACGACCATCGAGGAAATGAAAAACGAAGCTTTGGGATTAGCCAACGCACCTGATCCAAGACGTTTGGAACCTGAGTTTTATATCGAAAAAATACCTACCTCAAAACTAGAATTGGACAAACTGAAAAAAGACAGAGATACAGCAAGCCTTGGAATGGGAAGAATGTATGAATCGTTCTTCGGTAATACAAAATTAGCTACCAAAACCCTTTTTGACTTGGTAGATAACAAACCGGAGGAAGAAACAGACCTGATGGCATTGTACAATATCTTTATCTTCAATTATGAAAAAGATATCCCCGAGGCAGAAAAAGCAAAGAAACTGATCCTGGAAAAGTATCCTTATACTTCTTATGCAGAATTTGTGAAAAATCCCAAGAACAAAGATTTCAACAAATCAACTGCTGATGTAGAAAAGCTTTATGCTGATGCCTACAAGCTTTATGAAATCGGAAAATATCCAGAATCTTCTGCGATTATAGACAAAGCAATCACAGACAATCCAAAGGATGCTTTGATTCCTAAGTTCTATTTGCTTAATGCCTACAACGCAGGGAAAACGGCAGGAAAAGAAATCATGATTCTTCAATTGGAACAAATCGTTCTGAACTACGGCAAAACGCCTGAAGGCAAAAAAGCCAAGGACCTTCTAAAATATCTGAAGAGTGATGCAAAATTGGAACTGACAGACGAAACAGGAAATGCAGTTACTGAAAAAGTCCAAACCAATCCTAGTCCAGAAGAGATTGAAAAACAAAGACTAAAAGAAGAACTTGACACAAATGAAGGCGGTAATAGTGGTCCAGGAAGACCCGGACAATCAGGTTCATCGGAACAACCGATAATGAATGAACAGAAAAAAGCCCCAGAGGGTAAAAGAAAATAAAAAAAGAGAGCAATTATGAATTGCTCTCTTTTTGTTTAATTATACTTTATCCAGTTGAACTGTGAAATGTCTAAGAATTGCCGGTTCTCGTTTTATTTTGTAACCTTTATCTATTTCGTTTCGTCTTTCAAAAACGTTGATTACGGCTGCTGCAACATAGTCCATATGATTGTTGGTATACGTTCTTCTTGGGATTGCCAATCTCAATAATTCCAACTTTGGATAGCGGTTTTCTCTTGTTTCCGGGTCTCTGTCTGCCAATAAAGTCCCTATTTCTACACCTCGGATTCCAGCCTCTTTGTAAAGTTCTATTGCCAAGGTTTGGGCAGGAAATTCTTCTCGTTTGATATTCGGCAAGAAGTTGAGCGCATCTATGAAAACAGCGTGTCCGCCAATTGGTTTCTGAACGGGTATTCCGGCTTCCATCAATTTGTTTCCTAGATATTCAACCTGAGAGATTCTACTTTCGAGATAAGCGAACTCCGTTGCTTCATCCAATCCTGTTGCCAATGCTGACATATCTCTTCCGGCCATTCCGCCGTAAGTGATGAAACCTTCATAAATAATGGTGAAATTAGAAGCTTGTTCGAATATTTCTCTGTTTTTCAAGGCGATAAATCCACCAATGTTTACCAATCCATCTTTTTTGGAGCTCATCGTCATTCCATCGCCGTAAGAAAAGATTTCTTTACAGATTTCTTTGATGGTTTTATGCTCCTGCCCCTTTTCTCTTTTTTTGATGAAATAAGCATTTTCTGCAAATCTCGCTGAATCAAACAAAACCGGAATACCATATTGGTCGGACAATTCTTTTACAGCTTTGATGTTTTCCAAAGAAACAGGCTGTCCACCAGAAGAGTTACAAGTAATTGTAATCAAACAAAACGGAATCTGCTCTTTCGGATGTGAGTTGTAAACCGCTTCCAGTTTTGCTAAATCCAAATTTCCTTTGAAAGGATGAAGATCATTGATATCAAATGCTTCATCAATCGTACAATCTACAGCATGTGCTTTTCTGATTTCGATGTGACCTTTCGTGGTATCGAAGTGGGAATTTCCCGGGCAAATGTCGCCTTCTTTTACCATCACAGAAAACAAAACATTTTCCGCCGCTCTCCCTTGGTGTGTTGGCAATAAGTAAGGAAATCCAGTAATTCTTTCCACCGTACTTTGCAAAGCTTCAAAGGAACGGGAGCCAGCATAACTTTCGTCCCCAATCATCAGTGCACCCCATTGTTTATCACTCATGGCACCGGTTCCGCTGTCTGTTAGCAGATCGATGAAAACGTGGGAACTTCTGAGATTGAATAAATTGTAATCAGCTTTTTTCAGCCATTCTTCGCGTTGTTCTTGTGTGGATTGGTATATTTCTTCAACCATTTTGATTCTAAATGGTTCTGCGTAAGGTAATTTCATGATAAAAATATAAATGATGATTGATAATAGATAAATGATCTTTTATATTGATAATTGATGAAAATAAATCACAATGGAAAATTCATTGTAAGTGATCGATATTTTGTACGATAAATAATGACTTGCAAGAAATCATTTATCTATTATCAATTATCATTTTATGAATATTACTCCGGTGCTTTGAAAACGTTGTCGTCTGAATGGAATCCGGCAACACCTCCACTGACAGCAAATTTCATGGCTTCAGCAGCGCTCATTCCGGTAACTTCTTTGACATTATTGAATTTGGTGATGATCACCCAGCCTGAGACGGCGTAGGAATGTGGCAGATAAACTGCGATCATATGCTCGAGATCGACGACGGACATATCGGCTTGAGTCAGAAATCCGATTCGCCAAATCTCCGGCGCTTCATTGGTCTTGACCCAAACCGGAACGTTGAATTTTTTCTTGTCTCCAACGAAAGAACCTAGAACGTCCTTCAGAGAAGTGTAGAGAAATTTGATTCCGGGAATATGTTCCAAAACGTAATCTACACCGTCAACGATCAATCTTCCGATAATGAATTTGTTCCCGAAAAATCCAATGAAAGTCGTTCCGAAAATGACGATAAAAAATATCAGTCCCGGAAACTTTTCTGAAACAGAAGGCACCAGATTATCGATGCTGAAAACCACGCTCCAGATGACCCAAACCGTGATGGCAAGAGGCCCAATGATAATCAATCCTTGGATGAAGGATCGTATAAAGAGTCGAAGGTAATCGTTGAAATTTCTGTCCATTTTAGATTTTAGCCGTGGATAGTTTCTTTGTTTCCGTAGGATTTCATAATGTTGGCTTCATATTCCAGCCACTCTTCCCAACGTTTGTTTACTTTTTCCGGATCACCCAATTGTCTTGCAAACCCGATGAATGTGGTATAATGATTGGCTTCTGAAACCATCAGGTCGTGGTAGAATTGCTTGAGTTCCTCGTCCTTGATATTCTCTGTCAAAACTTTGAAACGTTCACAGCTTCTTGCTTCGATCATCGCTGCGAAAAGCATTTTATCGATAATCTGCTCATCACGATGGCCACCTTTTACCAAGAATTTGATCAAGTCGTTCACGTAATCATCTTTACGGGTTCTTCCCAAAACACCACCTCTTTTTTTGATAATCTCATGAACCTGGTTGAAGTGGTCCAATTCCTCTTGTGCAATGGCCAGAAGTTCGGTGACCATTTCTGTGTGTTCTGGAACCATTGTGATCAATCCGATAGCATTGGTTGCTGCTTTTTGCTCGCACCAAGCGTGATCGGTAAGGATCTCTTCTAAATTATCTTCTGCGATGTTTGCCCAACGTGGGTCTGTAAGAAGTTTAAGACGGAACATTTTATATTTTTTGTAAAAATAAGGATTTGATTGTTTCTTATTAAATATTTTATTGATTAAAAATTAATTTTTGGAATTCAAATACCATAAAGCGATATAAAAACGAATTACATTATCAATTGGCACAGATATTGAAAAATTATCATTAACCAAATAATAAAATTATGAAAAATTCAACTCTTATCAATCGTGCTAAAGTATTTATTTTTAGCTTTTTATCTATTTTCTCATCTGCTTTGATATTCGCTCAGGATTCAGCGGTTGTAAAAACTACTAATGTGACCACAACTTCTACGGAAGAATGGCAAACCAACCCGACCTATTGGATTATTGGCGGTGTAGTCCTTATCGTCATTGTCGCAATTGTGGCGATGAACGGAAGAAAAAGAAATGATTAAAATTTACAAAGCGCTTTTAGGAGCGCTTTTTTTATGGATTTTTTGAAGCTGTTTTTGTTCTCAAAAATTCTAAAACTTTCCAACCAAGGTCATCTACTTTTTTCAAACCTCTGGAAATCAGAAATGCCAGGAAAATATTGAGCGGATAAATAATCAATACCAATAAGTACCACGGCAGAGAATCTTCCATCGGAACAACCAGGAAATAAATCAAAGACGAACTCATCCCTTGAGCAAAATAAAAGAATATCGCATTCTGCCCTACATTGGTAATAAAATTCGGTTTTGTGACTTTCAATCGGTTATAGAAAACGAATAATGTGACCAATGAAAATAACGTCCAAATGATATAAGGAATCTTCGGCGGGAATTTTTGTTTGTTGAGTTTATAGAATATATCGCTTCCATAATTCCAGAACATCCAAGCCAGTGCAACAACGACTAATCCATACAAAACAGGAATCATTTTCGCAGGAATCATTTTGCCTTTCATTCGGTTTCCAATCAGGAACACTGCCATATAAAAAGCGACATACCCGCCCTGTCCATTAGGATAATATTGAGGAAATAGATTGAATATCAAAGTCAATGCCAGGCAAATGCCGATAAACCAATTGACGTGTTTTGGGAAAAATCTAAGAATCAAAACGCCGAGAACTGTCAAAATATAATAGACCTTGAGATACCAAAAACTTCCCATAACCACTGGAAAAGTATCACAATTGGAATACTCATGCAAATACCAATTTCCCAAAATTTGCCATTGCGGTTCAGACGAAATGCTGTTGGGAACATATTTGCTCCCGAAAGTGGAATAGAAATCCTTCAGCCAATCAATAGAGAAGAAACTCAATCCAAAAACCTTGAAGAAATAATCTAGGAAAAACAAAAACGTCACGAAAATCATATACGTGATCTGCAACTTCAGCAATCTGTACAGTGTTTTCTCAATATTGTTCCCAGAGGTGATTCCGCTTAACGCATAAAACAACGCGACATCAAAGACCAAAGAAAAAACCCGGGCTTCGGTCGGGATATAAAATTGCCCGCTCCAGAAAGCCGTGTGAATAAAAATAATGGAAATGGTAGCCAGTCCTTTGGCAAAATCAATATAGAGGTCTCTTTTCATCGATGATGGTTTTTTAAATTGAAATTAAACACAAAGGCACAATTTATTTTTTCATTGGTAATGTTCTAGGGCACAAGAAAATCAAAGATTTTAAAATTTAACAACATTAAAAACCTTTGTGCCTTAAAACAGGACAATTGACTAACAGACTCCTTGTGTCTTCGTGTTTAACATTTCTCAAATGCATTAACATTAATAAACTGAAAGTCAAAATTATCATTATTTTCCCAAGTTCTTTATAAATATTTAACTTTCATCGCTCGATTCTTATCCTTATTTTTGAAAGTTCAATTCTAAAGATGTCAGATATCATTCAGCTTTTACCGGATCACGTTGCCAATCAGATTGCTGCTGGAGAAGTTGTGCAAAGACCAGCTTCCATTGTCAAGGAACTTTTGGAGAATTCTGTGGATGCCGGTTCCAGCAAAATCCAGCTCATCATTCGTGATGCAGGGAAAAATCTGCTCCAGGTTGTGGACAACGGAATCGGAATGTCTGAAACCGATGCCAGATTGGCTTTTGAACGCCATGCAACCTCCAAAATCCGTTCGACGGAAGATATTTTCAAGATCGCTACCAAAGGTTTCCGTGGAGAAGCTTTGGCATCCATTGCGGCCGTTGCGCAAGTGGAACTGAAAACCAAGCAGAAAGACACGCCGGTCGGGACTAATATCTACATCGAAGGTGGAATTTTCCAGTTTCAGGACCCGATTCAAACGGTGGAAGGTTCTAATTTTTCTGTCAAGAATTTATTTTACAATGTTCCTGCAAGACGCAAGTTTCTTAAGAATGACAATGTAGAATTCCGTCATATTATCGATGAATTCCAAAGAGTAGTTTTGGCTCACGAGAATATTGAGTTCGAAATGTTCCATAATGACGAGCCTGTTTTCAAACTGAGAAAAGGTGGACAAATGCAGCGCATCATTGATGTTTTCGGGAGAAAATTGCAACCGCTTTTGATTCCAATCAAGGAAGATCTGGGCTGGGCGAATCTGCAAGGTTATGTTGCAAAACCAGAAGGCGCAAAAAAAGTCCGAGGCGAGCAGTTTTTCTTCGTCAATGGAAGATATTTTAAAAGTCCTTACCTGAGCAAAGCCGTTCAGGAAGCGTTTGAAGGTTTGTTGCAACCGGGTTATATTCCGTCTTTTTTTCTTTATCTGGAAATGGATCCGGGGAAAATTGATGTGAATATTCATCCTCAAAAAACGGAAGTTAAGTTTGAAGATGAAGCTTTGATATTCGCTTTGATGCGTTCTACGATCAAACGTTCTTTGGGAATTTACAATGTTGCGCCAAGTCTCGACTTCGAAAGAGACCCGAAAATGGAAGCGTTTTTTACACCAAGCAAAAGCAATTACAGTTCGCCAACACCTTCAGCGATCAATGTGGATAGAGATTTCAATCCGTTTTCTGTAGAAAAAACGTCGGAGGAAGAAAGAATCAATCTTGCCGAATTATATCAGGCAACGGCTTCTGCAGCGCCTTCCAAAATCAACCTTTTCGAAGATGATGATTTGGACGAAGACCTTTTCCGATTGCCCAATGGTTATTGGCTTCTGAACAAAGATGGACAAACTTATATGTTGGATTTAGGCAGAATGCATCGTGTTCTGATGTCTTCTCATCAGGAAAATTTGCCAACCAAAAAAGCAGGTCAAAGCTTGTTGTTTTCGTTAGAATATCATCTGAATGAAATCGAGAAAAACAAGTACAAGTCCATCAAAAAATATCTGCCGGATTTTGGTTTTGAAATGACTTTGGCTCAGGAAAATGTCCTGAGAATCGAGACAGTTCCGGAAGCGTTGAAAGAATCTCAGGTCATCAAATTTCTGGAAAAAATATTCGAAGTTTTGGAATACAGAACCGAGGAAGATTTCTACAAATATTTTGAATATCAATGGGTTAAACTAAAAACCAAATCAAAATTCGATTTTATTTATAAAACTGAAGTTGAGCAATTGGTAAAAGATTTTATCGACCTTGGTTTCCCACAATACACTGTGAACGGAAAAAAATGTTGGATGGAAGTGCCGTTCGACGATTTGAAAAATAAATTTTAAAGTATGTTTCCTCAAATAACACCAGTTACAAGAAATATAATCATCCTCAATGTGATTTTTTTTGTTGGCACATTGTTGCTTAAAAATTTGAACATCAATGTTGATGCACTTTTGGCAGGATATTTTCCATTGTCTCCCAATTTCAGATCTTGGCAGATCATCACGCATATGTTTATGCACGGAAATATTATGCATATTGCATTTAATATGTTGACACTTTATAGTTTCGGGCCGGTTTTGGAACAGGTCTTAGGGCAGAAGAAATTCATTATACTATATTTTGCCGCCGGTTTGGGTGGTTTTGCACTTTATAATATTTGGAATTACGTTGAAGTAAGTCAGTTGACCAATTTCTTATCGAGCCAATCTTACGATATTCACGAAATTTATAAATATGCTGATATTAATTACAGTGGGGAAATGCCAATTTCATCAGATTCAGAAGCTGTAAGAGAATCTGCTCAGAAACTTTTCAATATTTTGAGAACGCCAATGGTCGGTGCATCAGGTGCAATCTTCGGAGTGATTGCAGCATTTTCCACATTATTTCCTGATGCTAAACTGATGTTTATGTTCATTCCATTTCCTATTAAGGCAAAATATCTGACTCCAATAATTATTGTTGTTTCAATAGTTTTAGGATTTGGGCAGTTCAGTGGAGATAATATTGCTCATTTTGCCCATCTTGGTGGCGCATTGATTGGATTTCTTTTCGTTTGGAACTGGAAGAAAAATAGAGATAGAATCCAATAAATGGGAATCATTCGATTAATTTTAACGGTCTTTCATCTCATTATTATTGCCCTCCTATTTGGGACGATAATGAATGCTTACATTCCGCCGGGTGTTTTCGGGTTTCTTAATCTTTTGTCATTGGGATTTCCAATTCTCATTATTCTTAATATTATTTTAATGATATTCTGGATTATAACCTGGAAAAAAAGAGCAATCGTTTTTCTTGTTTTGTCATTATTTTTCATCATTCCAACAAGACGTTGGATTAATTTTACGCCAACAAAAAACGAAACGCCAAACTTAAAATTGATTTCTCTCAACGGGAAATTTGGAAAAATGGGAGATGCTGAGATATATGATTATCTCAATAAACAAAAGCCCGATATTGTTCTTTTTCAGGAATATGACAACAAAAAACCTTTGGATGGATTCCAATATTTTGAAAATAGCAGACCCATTACTAAGATCCAGTCCAAATTTCCCATTATAGAAAGTGGCCAAATAAAAACGGACGCCAACAATGCCGTATGTATGTTTGCTGATATCAAAATCAATGGGAAAATCATTCGTTTTGTGAATGTTTATATGGAACCTTTTTTCTTAGATAAAAAAATGGTAAAACCATCAAAAGATATGGATGTCAACGAACGAAAAGCGAAAAAAGTGCTTCATATGTTGATTCCGACATTCAAAAAACATCAGACACAAATTGAACAGATCAAAGATTTTATCAATCAATCTCCTTATCCCGTGATTGTTGCAGGCGATTTCAACGCTGTTCCGAATTCTTACGAATATTATAAAGTCTCGGAAGATCTACAAGACGTTTTCCTCCAAGTCGGTAAAGGAAGCGGAACGAGTTTCCACGATTTCAAATTCCCTCTGAAAATCGATCATGTTTTTGCTTCTGAATCAATCGAGCCTATTAGTTATAAAGCAGATAGAAGTGTCAGAATTTCAGACCATTTTCCAGTTATTGTTGAGTTTCATATCAAATAATTTTCGATATTTGTTGATATGAAACAAATCTTCTTTTTTATAATTTCTGCCTCCGTATTTTCCTGCTCAAAAAACGCTCCGGTTCTGAACAATTCCGACCAGTTGGATGCAGCACCACAAATTACTTATGACACGGTTGCGATAGACTCCTTTGGTCCTGGCGCAACTTCGGAAGCTGTGATGGCAAAAATAAACGCGGTCGCCATCAAAAAAGAAAAAGACAGTTTAGCTAAAATTGCCAAGGCAGAGCAAGAAAAACGGGACAAAGAAATGGCTAAAGAAGTTGAAAAAAGAGATAAAGAATCCCAAAAGGAAACAAAATCCGAAGTCAAGACAGAACCAACAACAAATCCATAAAAATCTTGTTCGTATTCACTATTTAGATATTTCTCATAAAATCATCCAAACTATCATCTTTTTCCAACATTAGCTTTTATTTAAACGGTAACGCACATTTTTAACTATTTCTGTAGAAACATTCAGGATAACGGCGACTTGTTTCATAGACATTCCCATTTTGAAATAAGCGCGCATCCGCAAATTATTTTCAGTAAGGTTTTTACAAATGGCCTTTAGCTTGCTGAAAATTTCCGGGTGAACTTCATGATTTTGACTCAGAAATGACAAATAATTATGTCTTGGACGCTATGCTTGTGAACGGATAAAAAAACCCATCAGAGATTATCTGATGGGTTTCTCAATATAATTCTATGAAAAATTATTTATTGTAAAGTTCTTCCACTTTATCCCAGTTTATCACATCAAAAAACGCAGACACATAGTCTGGTCTTCTGTTCTGATAATTAAGGTAATAAGCGTGCTCCCAAACATCCAATCCAAGAATTGGCGTTCCTTGTTTGTCAGCAACCGGCATTAGTGGATTGTCCTGATTTGGCGTAGAAGTTACCACTACAGAACCATCAGAATTTTTCACCAACCAAGCCCAACCAGAACCGAATCTAGTTTTAGCAGCAGTAGAAAAATCTTCTTTAAATTTATCAAAACCACCGATTTTCTCGATTTCAGCTTTTACATTTCCAACTGGTTCTTTGCTACCGCCTGGCGTCAAAAGCTCCCAGAAAAGTGAGTGGTTGTAGTGTCCGCCTCCATTATTTCTTACCGCTGGTTTGTCAGTACCTGTTTTTTGGATTTCTTCAAGAGATTTCCCTTCAAGTTCTGTTCCTGCGATGGCGTTATTAAGATTATCCACATACGCCTGGTGGTGTTTTGAGTGGTGGATTTCCATTGTTTTTGCATCGATGGTTGGTTCCAACGCATCGTATGCATAACTAAGTTTTGGTAATTCGAATGACATAGTTTGGTATTTATTTGTTAATAAATGAATTGTTCAAAAATAGTCAATTATTATTCCAAGAAGCAAGAATTGGACTTATTTTATAAATATTTAACATCGAAAAATATAATAAAATTTGCCGTAACTTTGACGCATTCTAAATAATTAATTATTATTTGGGCAGCTATTTCCGCCTTCCGCTCCCAAACCTAACGAAGTGGTTCGGCGAAGTCAATCTTTTTTGCAGACGGTTTCCCGTTCAATAGAACGTGAGTACATGCAAAAGGATTTCCGCTCAAGTCGGGCTGCAAAGATTCAACCTCAAAAATTCCCCTCCTCTGGAGGGGTGACAAAAATTCAAAGAATTTTTGACGGGGTAGTAAATTATAAACCTAATATCTAATTTAAAATGTTCGACATCAATCATATAAGAGCTCAATTCCCAATCCTGAATCAAGAAGTCAACGGCAAACCACTCGTTTATCTGGACAACGCCGCAACTTCCCAAAAACCGATTTCAGTCATCAAAACCTGGGAAAAATATTATGAAACAATTAATGCCAACGTTCATCGTGGCATCCACACTTTAAGCCAGCTTGCAACTGAAGAAATGGAACTTTCCAGACAGAAAATCCAACGCTTCATCAATGCAAAACATGACTACGAAGTGATTTTCACAAAAGGAACAACAGAAGGAATCAATCTCGTGGCTTACGCTTTGACCAATCAAATCAAGCCAAACGACGAAATCATCATTTCTTATTTGGAGCATCACTCCAACATCGTTCCGTGGCAGATGCTTTGCGAAAGAACAGGCGCAAAACTCCGCGTCATCCCAATGGACGAAAACGGAATTCTCCAAATCGATGTTTTGGACGAATGGCTGAACGAAAAAACAAAAATCATTTCTGTAAATCAAGTTTCCAACGCTTTGGGAATCATCAATCCCATTGAAGAAATCATTGAAAAAACAAGAAGACTTTCCAACGCTTACATTTTGATTGATGGCGCACAATCTGCACCACATTTCAAAATCGATGTTCAGAAACTGGACTGCGATTTCTTTGTCTTCTCAGGACACAAAATGTATGCGCCACTGGGAACAGGAATCCTTTACGGGAAAGAATCAGTTCTTGAAAACCTTCATCCTTTCCACGGCGGTGGCGAAATGATTGCGGTTTGCAGTTTCGAGAAAACGACTTACGCAGGATTACCGTTCAAATTCGAAGCAGGAACACCCAATGTTGGCGGAAATATTGCTCTCGGTGCAGCTGTAGATTTTATCGAAAATATTGGTCACGAAAATCTTCAAAATCACGAAAACGACCTTCTGAATTACGCTCAGAAAAAACTTCTGGAATTAGAAGGAATTAAAATCTATGGCGAAAAAGCAAACAGAACCGGCGTCGTTTCATTCAACCTGGAAGGTGCAGGAATTGCTTCTGACACCGGAATGATTCTCGACAAAATGGGGATAGCTGTAAGAACCGGACATCATTGTACGCAGCCTATTATGGATTTCTTCAACATCGCCGGAACTGTCCGTTCAAGTTTTGCGGTCTATAACACTTTGGAGGAAATTGATATTTTGGTGGAAGGTGTGAAAAAGGCGCAGAGGATGCTGGTGTAAGACGAAAAAAATACATCTCACAGATATAGCTAATTATGCAGATTATATTAGAAAAAAAATCTACTCTATCTTCTAAATCAGCGAGAACAAAAATAACCTTTCGAATAATTTCGAGAGGTTTTTGTTTCTAATAGACTGCCAAATTGTATTGCTTTTCCTAATGGCACATCTCTTGCGAAATTATAGATTCGTTTAAAACAGTATTGTTTCTCCGTTTAAATTGAGGAATGATTTTTATATCAATTAAGATTAATGACATTATGTCATTCAACATACTATGACAGAATTTGATAATATCAACTTTGAAGAGATTCTTGACGAAGGTCTCGGAATGATTGCTGAAGAAATTAATTTCTCTGACCTTGTGGAGCAAGATAATGACGAATCCCAAACTCTTTTCCCTATCCTTCCCGTAAGAAATATGGTAATGTTTCCAAAAGTGGTAACTCCGATTACGGCAGGAAGAGAAAAATCTAAAAAATTACTGGAAGACGCTCAAAAGGAAAATAAATACATCGGAATCATCAGCCAGAAAAACCCGAATGAGGAAAATCCTACTGAAAAAGACTTGTATGCTATCGGAACTTTGGCAAAGATTATTAAAATAATCAGACTTCCTGAAGGTAATATTACTGCGATAACTAGAGGTGTTCAGAGATTTAAGGTTAAAAAATTTGTTTCTCAGGAACCTTATTTTGTGGCAGAAATCACGAAGCAAAAAGATACAGAACCAAAAGATCAAGAAGAGTTCACTGCTTTGATGGACAACATCAAGGATTTGGCAGAAAAAATCATCAACATCGACCCGAATATTCCGAATGCCGCTCAGTTTGCGCTGAAGAATATCGATGGACACGAGGATCTATTAAATTTCATTTCAGCCAATGGAAATTATCCTTCTGATAAAAAACAAAAATTGCTGGATGAAAAATCGTTGTTGGGGCGTGCAAGAACTTTGTATGAATTAATGCACGATGATTTCCGTCATTTGGAATTGAAAAATCAAATTCATCAGAAAACAAGCAAAGACCTTGACAAACAACAACGCGAATATTTTCTAAACCAACAGATTAGAACCATCCAGGATGAGCTGGGAGGCGGAGCAGAATCTGATGCAGACGAAATCAAGAAAAAAGCTGAAAAAATAAAGTGGAATGCTGATGTAGAAGCCCATTTCCAAAAAGAAATACAGCGACTACAAAGACAACATCCGAATTCTCCGGACTTCAACGTGCAGAGAAATTATTTGGATTTCTTTACAGATCTGCCTTGGGAACATTATTCCAAAGACGCTTTTGATTTGAATAAAGCAGAAAAACTGCTTGACAAAGAACATTTCGGGTTAGAGGATATCAAGAAAAGAATTTTGGAACATATTGCCGTTCTGAAGCTTAAAAATGATATGAAATCTCCGATTCTTTGCTTAGTTGGTCCTCCAGGCGTTGGAAAAACTTCACTGGGAAAATCTATTGCAGATTCTCTGGGTAGAAAATATGTACGCGTTTCTCTGGGTGGCTTGCACGACGAAAGCGAAATCCGCGGACACAGGAAAACATATATCGGAGCGATGGCAGGAAGAATTCTTCAGTCCATCAAAAAATCCGGAACTTCCAATCCTGTGATTGTGTTGGATGAGATTGATAAAATCGGACAAGGCGTTCACGGCGACCCAAGTTCTGCTTTGTTGGAAGTTCTTGACCCAGAACAAAATAACAATTTCTACGATAACTTCCTGGAATTGGGTTACGACCTTTCCAAAGTAATGTTCATTGCAACAGCGAACTCACTTTCCACCATTCAAACACCTTTGTTGGACAGAATGGAAATCATCAGCATTGCTGGTTATACTTTGGAAGAGAAAATCGAAATTGCCAAGCGACATTTGGTGAAAAAACAACTGCAGGAAAATGGTTTGGATGCGAAATCCCTAAAACTGGGAAACCCTGAATTGAAACATATCATAGATGCTCATACTTCTGAAAGCGGTGTGAGAACCCTTGAGAAAAGAATTGCAGGAATCGCCCGTTGGGTAGCGCTTCAAATTGCAATGGAAAAAGAATTTGACCCAAAAATTTCTGTTGATAAGGTGGATGAAATTCTTGGTGTTCCAAGACCTAAAACGTTGTCTGAAATCACTGACGTTCCGGGTGTTGTAACAGGATTGGCCTGGACAAGTGTTGGTGGCGATATTTTGTTCATCGAAAGTATTCTTTCCAAAGGAAAAGGCGGTCTGACAATGACCGGAAATCTTGGAAATGTGATGAAAGAATCTGCTACCATTGCATTGGAATTCATCAAAGCACATTACGAAGAATTGGGAATCTCTGAGGAAGATATCGAGAAGAAAAATATCCACGTTCACGTTCCTGAAGGTGCGACTCCAAAAGATGGACCTTCTGCCGGAATCGCGATGTTGACATCTATGGTTTCCAGCTTTAAAAACAAAAAAGTAAAACCACATTTGGCAATGACGGGAGAAATTACTCTTAGAGGAAAAGTTCTTCCTGTTGGCGGCATCAAGGAAAAATTGTTAGCAGCAACTAGAGCTGGAATCAAGGAAGTGATTCTTTGTGAGGCGAACAGAAAAGATGTGGAAGAAATCAAAAAAGATTACCTGAAACAGCTGAAAGTCAATTATGTAAAAAATATGAGTGAGGTTATCGAGATTGCTTTGAAGTAAGTTTTTGCAGAATTTCATTTTAAAATATCATCCGTTTGTGACATTTCACAAACGGATTTTTTTATTTTCAATTTCAATTCAAATTTTTTATAAATTCGTCAATTATTTCGATTCATATGAAAAAAATTTACTCCGGATTTTTATTTTCTTTGCTATTCCTGAATTCCATTAATGCTCAGGAAGTTCTTCCGAAAGGATTATCCAGGGAAGAAAAGAAAATTCTTCCCAATTATCAATTTAAAGGAATTCAAAAAACGCCAGCTCCAGATTCGCCAGTCAGGACCTCTGCTCAGTGGGAAGAAGTCGAATATCTGGTTTTAAGATGGACCACTCAATATCAAAATATTCAGAGGCAAATTGTACAAGCAGCCGTGAAAGAATGTAAGGTTCTGATTGCTACAACGTCGGAAAATACCGTTCGTACTTATTTGACCAACAATGGCGTTGATTTAACCAATGTCAGATTTTTAAATGCCAATACAAACAGTATCTGGATTAGAGATTATGCTGCCAATACTGTTTATTCTAATGATGTTGGAGACCGTGCTTTGGTAGATTGGATCTATAATCGACCTCGACCTTTGGACAATACTTTGCCAACGAGCCACGCAGCTTATGTCGGCGTTCCGCTTTATGTCACCGATACTTCTCCCAACGATCTGGTAAACACAGGAGGAAATTTTATGTCAGACGGAATGGGAAATGCTTTTGCTTCAAAATTAATCCTTGATGAAAATAAAACCGGAAATTCCTACGGTGTCAGTGCAAAAACTGAGGCACAAGTCGATAAGATCTTCAAAGATTATATGGGAATCTCTTCTTATCGTAAGATGACTGTTTTACCTTATGACGAGATTCATCATATTGATATGCATATGAAATTGCTGGATGAAGAAACCATTCTGGTCAGCCAATATCCGGAAGGTGTTGCGGACGGACCTCAAATCAAGCAAAATATCGATTATATTAAAAATACATTCAAGACGCCTTTTGGAAATGATTACGATATCAAATGGATTCCTGCGCCAGCAAGTACAGCAGGTGCTTACCCCAATACAGGCGGAGCTTACAGAACGTATACCAATGCTGTAATTATCAACAAGACCATTTTGGTCCCAACTTATCGTCCGGAAGTGGATGAACCCGCTCTCAATATTTATAAACAATTGATGCCTGGTTACAAAGTTGTGGGAATAGACGTTGACAATTCCGGTGAAGATTTGATAAGTCTAAGTGGCGCGATTCATTGTATTACGCATACAATTGGTGTAGCCGACCCGCTTTGGATCACGCATTCTAAGGTCAAAAGCGCATCTAGCTTTACCGTTCCGATCGAAGCGCAAATCAAACATAATTCTGGGATCTCTACCGCCAAAGTTTTTTGGAGAGAATCTGGTAACGTTGGTTTTCAGGAAACGAGTATGACCAATTCTGTGGAAAGTAAATGGACAGCCAACCTTTCTCTTCCTACAACTTCTAAGAAAATAGATTATTATATCTGGGCTCAATCCAATTCTGGGAAATCCATCACAAGACCAATTGTTGCGCCTGATGGTTATTGGACATTTGATGTGGCTCAGCTTTCTGTAGAGGAATTGAATAGCAAAAATATTGAAGGACCTTTTCCAAATCCTGCAAATGATAAAGTGTCATTCAATTTAAAAAACATTTCCGGAGAACTTAATATTTCTATCCATAATGTTTTGGGACAGAAATTATTAGACAAAAAGATCAACAGCTCAAGCGGAATAATTTCATTAGATTTAAATCCAAAATGGAGCGGAATTCTTTTGATCACCCTGGAAGGGAAATTTGGTAAAGTGACCAAAAAATTAATCAAGAAATCTGATTTGAATTAAGACTAACTTTAAAACTATATGATATGAAAATTGTAAAATTCATTCTTTGCCTCCTTTTCGGTTTAATGTTCATCAATGCCGGATTGGATAAGTTTCTGCATTATATGCCAATGCCGGAAATGAAACCCGAACAGATGAAACTGTTTGCTGCCTTTGGAGAAATCGTTTGGTTGATGCCTTTGATTGGTTTGGTTGAATTGATTGGAGGATTATTATTCATCATTCCAAAAACAAGAGCGTTGGGCGCCATTGTTATTTTGCCCGTAATGATTGGAATTGTACTCCACAATTTCACGTTATTTCCCACAAACGAAGGCAGAATCATTGCGGTTGTTCTTTTACTAATCAATCTTTGGGTTTTGATTGATAACCGAGAAAAATACAAGGTCTTATTAAGCTAAAAAATGAAGGGAAGATTAAATTAATCTTCCCTTTTCACTTATAATTGCCCAATCGCTTTCACCACTCTATCCTTGTCCACAACCATTGCTTGGATATGTTCGCCCGAAAACTCTAAAAATTCCTTCGGCTCTGGCGCATTGTTATAAATGGCTTGTCCGTGTTCAAAAGGAACTGTTGAGTCGCCCTTGCTGTAGATGAATAATTTCGGAAGACCTTTCAAGGCTTTTACATCTTCTTTTGCAGAATAAGGTGAAGTCACATATTTTTCGATAATCCCTTTCATTTCCGGTTTGAAATGAATCGCAATATCTGTGAAAGATGACATTCCTCCATCTAAAATCAATCCTAAAAGTTTTGCTTGATTATCTTTTGCCAAATGTGTAGCGATCTGAGAGCCCAAAGACGCTCCATAAAGATAAACTTTAGTGTTTTGAATGTCTTTCCTGGCCAAGAGATAATTGAGCATTTTTTGGCCATCTTCCGCAACATTTAGGTGCGTTGGTTTCCCTGTTGATTTTCCATAACCTCTCACGTCAACCATTACAACTTGAAATCCATCTTCTACCAAGGGTTTTGTGATATATTGATAAGTAGAGATGTTTCCTCCGGCTCCGTGAAAAAATACGATTGTTTTCTTGATCGATCTTGATTCCGGCTTCAGAACAACTGCTGTGATGGTGTCACTTTCTACAGGCAGATTTACATTTTCGATATTTTTGAATTCTAAAGGTTTCATTTCTTTTTTAGGCTGATAGAATTTGTCATCCATTTGAGCCTTAGAAAAAACTGAAAATAAGATTAAGAATAGAGAGAAGAATACTGATGTTTTCATTGTTTAAAATTTATTTGATGGTTCAAAAGTAGATCGCCTGAACATCAAAAAGAAAAATTTCCGACCGAACAGGCGAAAACTCAGGCCGAACTGTAGAATTCTCGGATGAACAAAAAAAGAGACTTATTATTAAGTCTCTTTTAATGTATATTGATAAGAATATTAATCCCTCATTCTTGCGATAACGTCCAAACCGCCTTTGGTTTTGTCTCCGATTTTGCAAAGGATTTCTGTATTCAAAGGCAAAAAGACATCCATTCTGGAACCGAATTTTATAAACCCGAATTCGTGTCCAGCTTTCGCCTCATCTTGTACGTTACAATAGAAAACGATTCTTCTTGCGACATAGCCAGCAATCTGGCGGAAAACAACCTGATGATTGGTCAAACTTTGTACAGCAACGGTCGTTCTTTCGTTCTCGGTAGAAGATTTTTCGTGCCACGCAACCAGATATTTGCCTGGATGGTATTTTTTGTAATTCACTTCCCCACTTACCGGATAACGGCAAATATGAACATTCAGCGGTGACATAAAAATAGAAACCTGAATGCAATTGGCTTTCAAAACCTCATCTTCGAAAACTTCTTTTATCATCACCACTTTTCCATCAACTGGCGCGATTACGTTTTCTGTGTGGTCCAAAATAGCTCTTGTAGGAACCCGGAAAAACCAGAAGATCAATCCTAACATTACCAATAATGGAATCAGAACAACCAATGACCATAATTGCAAATAATAAATAGATATGGTTCCGATAAATGCAATGAACAAGATTGCAACTATCAAGGTTCCTTTTGATTCTTTATGAAGTTTCATATCGTTGTATTAAACTAATTTTTCTAAAATAAAATATAAATAAATAACGGGTGCACAAATGATAAAACTATCCAGCCTATCCAAAACGCCACCATGGCCCGGAATGATATTCCCACTGTCTTTGACCGCAAAACTACGCTTTAACTGACTTTCCACCAAATCTCCCAATGGAGCGAAGACAGAAACAAGAAACCCGACAAGCATCCAATTGCCTCTTAGTTCAGGAAAATATTGCTCCACGAAAAATCCCAAAATCAATGTCAGAATGACGCCTCCGGCAAAACCTTCCCACGTTTTCTTTGGAGAAATTCTCGGTGCCATTTTATGTTTTCCGAAAAATTTCCCTGTCAAATAGGCAAAAGTATCGCTGCTCCAAATCAAAACAAACAGCATAAATATTTCTAATGTAAATGGTTTACTTGCGTCTAAAGTGCTGAATTTGGGTAAGGCTAGTGCAAATGCAAATGGTAAAGTCACATACACAACTGTAAAAATCAATTTGCCATTTTCGAAATAAAGTTCCCGAGAATATTTGAAAAGTGTAATAACAGCAATTACGATTAAAGCCAAAGCCATCATTTCACTGAAATTGAAATCAAAGAAAAATCCGTGGCGGAAAAATCTGGTTGTAAATCGATAATAGATAATCGCAGCTACGGGGAAAACGAGCCATTTATAAATGCTGTTATCAAATTTCATAATCTTGATGCACTCATATAGTCCAACGACCAAAAAGAACGTCATCAATCCATAAAAAAGATATTGTTGCTTGACTTCTGGCAGAAAACTGCTGAACAGATATTCTCCCAAAGGTGTGGTACAAATTGCTATGACGAGAACATATACAAGTCCCGAAATAGAACGCTGAATGAAATTTTTATCCAAAACTGAAATTTAATCTTCCAGCAAAAGTAAGAAAAGTTTGGTATTATCCTTATTAGGCGTATCCAATTTGGACTGACTTCCGCTGATAGAAGTCAAATTTTTGAGATTTCCTGCACGTTTGACCTTCATCATAGCCTCATTCAAATTACTTGCAATCTGAGAAACATTGGCCATAATAATAATTTTACTTGGCAATCTGGATGAATGGTAGTGAAGGATATTGTTGTGAGAAAGCATGATTCTGCCATCGAAAGCGATCAGGTATTCACAAGTGATGAAAGCGGCATCGTTATCTTCTGTAAGTTCAGGAGAATAAGGCGTTTGTATGACATCTAAGAAATTTCTAAGATCTTGGTCCCAACAAAAAACCTTATTAATTTGTTCAATTTTAATAATTTGATTGAGTGTCTGAAGCGCCTCAGATTCATCCGCACAATAATTGAAAAAGCCTCCGGAATGAGTGAAAAGCTGCGCAAATTTATAATCCAGATCGGCATCACGAAGTTGGTCCGCCAGTTTGGTAACATCTGGTTGCTCTTCTTCGGGCTGATTCATTATCTTGTTAACGATTTTTTTGAACAGACTCAATTCTTTTGCTTTTAATTAATACAAATGTAAAAAAAATTCTATAATACTCTAAAAATCACATTTTTGTTTAATACAAAGATCCCAAATAAATTAGGATCTTTGTATTTTTTTATGATTTGAAGAGGTTTAACTCTCTGTATTTAAGACATTTCCAGCTTCCGCAGGATTATCCAAACTAGATACAGGTTTCTCCGTCAATTCAGGATCCCAAGCTCTTTTTCCGAAGATTTCTTCCAGATCTTCACGGAAAATCACCTCTTTCTCCAATAATTTGTTGGCCAAAGCATCCAACTTATCTCTGTTTTCTGTAAGAATAGTGACAGCTCTCTGATACTGAGTTTCTACTAACTTCGAAATTTCTTCATCAATCAGTTTTGCAGTTTGCTCAGAATAAGGTTTTCCAAAACTATATTCTGACTGTCCTGAGCTATCGTAATAAGAAATATTTCCTACTTTATCATTCAGACCATATATTGTAACCATTGCCTGTGCTTGTTTCGTCACTCTTTCAAGGTCAGATAAAGCACCTGTAGAAATGTTTCCGAAAACAGCTTGCTCAGCAGCTCTACCCCCAAGCGTTGCACAGATCTCGTCCAACATTTGCTGCGTCGTTGTCAGCTGTCTTTCTTCCGGTAGATACCAGGCCGCTCCAAGAGAACGTCCTCTAGGAACGATTGTCACTTTAAGAAGTGGTGCTGCGTGTTCTACCAGCCAAGAGATTGTTGCGTGACCAGCTTCATGGAAAGCTACTCTTCTTTTTTCAGAAGGTTTGATTGCCTTATTTTTCTTTTCTAATCCACCGATGATTCTGTCTACAGCGTCCAAGAAATCTTGTTTGTTTACAGATTCGTGAGAGTTTCTAGCTGCAATAAGAGCCGCTTCATTACAAACATTGGCAATATCTGCTCCACTGAAACCCGGTGTTTGTTTTGCTAAGAATTCTCTATCGATAGAATCGTCCAATTTGATTTTAGCCAAATGAACATCGAAAATCTGTTTTCTCTCGTGCAATTCTGGAAGGTCTACATAGATAGAACGGTCAAAACGTCCAGCTCTCATCAAGGCCTTATCAAGAATATCAGCTCTGTTGGTCGCTGCCATTACGATAACGTTTACATCTGTACCAAAACCGTCCATTTCTGTAAGCAACTGATTCAGTGTATTTTCTCGTTCATCATTACCCCCTTGAAAACCACCTTTTCCTCTTGCTCTACCGATTGCATCAATCTCATCAATGAAAATAATTGCCGGTGATTTAGCTCTAGCCTGAGCAAAAAGATCTCTAACTCTTGAAGCTCCAACTCCAACAAACATTTCTACGAAATCTGAACCGGAAAGTGAAAAGAAAGGAACTTTGGCTTCACCCGCAACAGCTTTTGCCAATAAGGTTTTTCCTGTTCCCGGAGGGCCAACCAAAAGAACACCTTTCGGAATTTTACCACCCAATTTTGTATACTTTTCAGAGTTTTTCAAGAAATCTACAACTTCCTGAACTTCTTCTTTTGCACCTTCTAATCCAGCAACATCTTTGAAAGTAATTTGCAGTTTATCTTTCTCATCAAATAATTTCGCTTTGGATTTTCCAATGCTAAAGATTTGTCCGCCAGGACCTCCGGCGCCACCTCCCATTTTTCTGAAAATAAAGAAATAGATCAATGCAAAGAATCCTCCCCAGATCAGTACTGTGAAAAATATCTCAGACATCCCGCTTTGGCTTTTTCCAAATTCCATTCTTGCCTGTGTAGGAAGTTTGGTATTGATACTGTCAAATTTTTCCTGAAAATATCTAAGATCGCCATAGGTCAATACAAAATCCGGATTTGGTTTGATATTGATCACAGAAAGTGGATCGCTTTTTTTCTCTCCTTTCTGTAGTTCTGCTTTGGCTGCTTTGGTAAGATAAACATCTGCCTTGGAGTTATCTTTAAAAACCATTACTTCATTTATCTTGCCTTGCTGTACGAGACCGTAAAATTCTTTTTCATCTATATTTTTCACCATAGAATCTCCCAAAAGTCCTGGAAGAAATATCAGTAAAATAAGTCCCAACAAAACTGGTATGAACCAGTTGAATCCTTTGTTATTCATTCTTATTTTTTAAAAATTGTTGATGCAAAAACGCATCTTTTTAGCTTTCTATTTTCGTGATCTTGGCATCTCCCCAAAGTTCCTCGATATCATAATATTCTCGAATTTCTTTTTGGAAAACGTGAACCACCACAGAAACATAATCTACCAAAACCCACATAGAGTTCTCGGTCCCCTCTACGTGCCAAGGTCTGTCATTCAGGTCGTTTCTTACATTTTTTTGGATATTTCCTGCGATTGCTGAAACCTGTGTATTAGAGTTTCCACTGCAGATGATAAATGTTTCCGCTGCTGCGTTTTCTATATTGGTTAAATCGAAGACCAAAATGTCTTCTCCTTTTGTATCTTGAATCGACGCTACGATTTTATCTACTAATAATTGTTTTTCTGTAATTTTACTCATTCAAAAAATTGTCTAATTTGCAAATTTATTGATTTTTATCTATTTATCTTTTGTTTTTCGCCCTAATAATCTCTTAAAGTTTTCCCAAATGAGCCATTTCATACATCTCAAAGAATGTTTTTCTACTAATGACGAAATTTTGCCCCTTTTGTTTGAAGACGAACCAACTGCTGTTTTTACCTTTAATCAAACCAAAGGTCGTGGGCAATATGGAAATGAATGGCGTGTGATTCCGAATCAAAACCTGGCTTACAGCATTGCGATAAAAACTTCTGAAATCAATATCTCTGCTACTTCCCTCAATTACTATACCGCTATTATGGTCCGGGATTTCCTTGCCAATCTGACCAACGCCGAAGCGAAAATAAAATGGCCCAACGATATAATCCTCAACGGAAAAAAAGTCTGTGGTATTCTTATTGAAAAAAAGAAAGTTAATCATCAAGAATTTTACATTCTAGGTATCGGAATCAATATTTTACAGGATGATTTCTTCCATATTCCTAAAGCAGGTTCTGTTTTCACGACCACTGGATTAAGTTTTGATTTAGAGAAATTCACGAATCAATTTCATGAAAGTTTGATCTCCAAACTAAAAAACATCCCTTCTGAAGAGAAAATTTTGGATAATTACAATGAAAATTTGTTCAGAAAAGAAGAGATTTCGGTTTTTGAGAAAAACAATGTGCGCCAAAATGGCATCATAAAAAATGCTGACAAAAATGGTTTTCTTTGGATTGATTTGGAAAATGAAGGTTTACAGAGATTCTTTCACAAAGAAATCACTTTGTTATACTAGTCATTTCTTATCACAGAATCGCACGGCCTGAACAGACTCTTCGAGAGCCCACAGAGTGGCATAATCGGGAGTGGAAGACGGAAAAGCCGCCCAATATTTATCTAATATTTATTTTATTGATTTGCTCTTTTGATATAAAGATAAGCCGCAATCGGGGCAAAAAAGATGTTGGGAAGCCACATTGCCAATAACGGCGTGAGTGTTTTGTTTTCGGAAACGACATTCAGAACCTGGAAAGAAAAGACGAATAAAAACGCCAACGCAATTCCTAAAGCGAGATTCAAACCCAATCCACCACGTTTTTTTTCGGATGACAAAGATAATCCCAAAAACGTCAGAATAATAATGGAAACAGGCATTGATGTTCTTTGATAAAGCTCATTATAAAAGGACGTTACGTTATTATTACCTTTCATTTTTTCACGCTTTATCATTTCTAATAATTCGGGTGTTGTTTTATTTTGAGCTACTAGTTTATCTGGAAATAGCTCGGAGGGAGGCAATTTGAAATCCTGAATCTTTGTCGGTCCATTTCCGAGAATCTCTGTATTGTCTTTTTTTACAGTTCTTTCCGTATAATTATTAATGACAAAATTCTTTTTCTTCGCATCCCATTGGATGTCTGTAGCCATAATCTGATAGACCAAATTCTTGTTCTTATCGAATTTCTGATACATGTAGCCAGAACCCCTATTTTCCTTTTTGTTATAGCTATTGACAAAGATATATTCGCTGGGATTGATATTCGAAGCAATCGTCATATTCCCCAAAAGTTTTTCCTTATTGATCGCATTGTACGTGTAGGGCTCCAAAACATTTTTCTTGATGTTGGACCAGGGTAAGACGAAGTGATTGACGGCCAAAGTTATAAATGCAATCAACAAAGAAGTAATAAGATAAGGTCTCGCAAAACGATGAAAACTAGCTCCACTACTTATAATTGCAACAATTTCTGTATTGTTTGCCATTCTGGAAGTGAAGAAGATCACGGTAATGAAAACGAGAATCGACATAAATGTCAGAATCAGATTCATAATCCAAAATGGATAAAAATTCAACAAAAAATAACCAACTGTAAAACCGTTACTTTCAATCCTCGGCGTTTTTGCCTGAACGTCCACCACCATAATAATCACAGAAAGCAACACCAACATAAAAATGAGGGTTCCCAAATATTTTTTGATGACGTAAAGGTCTATGATTTTCATTTTTCTATCAGGTTTTAGTTTTAAGGATAAGGTTTTAGTTTTTTCACTAATACCTAGATCCTATTACCTTTTATTACAATCTTTGTTTTAACTGAGGAATGATTGAATCTTTCCATTGGTAGAAATCTCCAGCTAAAATATGTTCTCTTGCCACTTTTACCAAATCCAGATAAAATGCCAAGTTATGAATCGATGCGATTTGTTTTGCCAAATATTCTTTGGATACGAAAAGATGTCTTACATAGGCTTTGCTATATTCTTGGTCTACATAACTGGTTCCAAACTCATCCAAAGGCGAAAAATCCGCTTTCCATTTTTCATTTTTCATATTCATCACACCTTGCCAAGTGAAGAGCATTGCGTTTCTTGCATTTCTCGTCGGCATTACACAATCCATCATATCAACACCAAAACCAATACTTTCCAGAATATTCCAAGGTGTTCCTACGCCCATCAAATATCTTGGTTTGTCTTTCGGGAGAATGTCTGTTACTTCATTTGTGATTCTGTACATTTCCTGTTCCGGTTCACCAACGGAAAGTCCGCCGATTGCGTTTCCTTCTGCTCCGGCTTCTGAAATAACCTCAGCCGAAATTTTCCTCAAATCCGAATAACAAGAACCCTGAACAATTGGGAACAATCTCTGTCTGTGACCGTACAATTCTTTGTTTTCCTCAGTCCAATTGATGCATCTTTTCAACCAACGGTGCGTGAGTTCCATTGAGGTTTTCACGGCATTATAATCGCTGGGATAAGCAATACACTCATCAAATGCCATAAAAATATCAGCTCCGATTTGTCTCTGGATTTGCATAGAGGCCTCTGGCGACATAAAATGCAAACTGCCGTCGATATGAGATTTAAATTTCACACCTTCTTCATTAATTTTTCTGCTTTTTGCTAAAGAGAAAACCTGATAACCACCAGAATCTGTCAAAATTGGCAAATCCCAATTCATAAATTTGTGAAGTCCGCCCGCTTGCTCCATAATGTCCATCTTGGGACGGAGCATCAAGTGATAAGTATTCCCTAAAATGATCTGGGCTTTTATATCTTCTTTCAGTTCTCTCTGATGAACGGTTTTTACCGATGCAACAGTTCCAACCGGCATAAAAATAGGGGTTTGGATTTGTCCGTGGTCCGTCGTAATCACTCCAGCTCTCGCTTTGGACTCTGAAGTTTTTTCGATTTCAAAAAATTTCATTCGTATATCTTAATTTTCGCTTCGGGTTTTACTTACCGAATGGAACTTGTTTTTGCAAAGATTATCTCGCTTGTGCAGGAACAGTTCCGTTTGCGTTGGTTTCTTTTAATTTTTTATTGATGTAAGCTTCCGCTTTTGGATCCTTTGATTTGATCAATTCCTGAGCCTGATTCATGATCTCTTTCAAATCATCCGGTTTTGTCATATAATATTTATAACTGTCCGAGAACAATTGCCCTTTGATATTATATTTTTTCAGAATAAATCTTGTCGCATTTTCTGTATTGATATTGCCGCCGATGGTATAACTCTGGTCATTGATGGCGAAATCGGCAATGATCTCGGACATTTTTTCTTCGGGTAAAATATGAGCAGGTTTTTGTATTGCCTCCTGACAAGACAAAACACAGAAAATCATTGATATATAAAAGAAACATTTCATAATCTATAATTTTCCGATAAGGTTTTTCCATTTGAGATTCAAAACCCCAAAGACAGCCTCTTGAATAATTCCGCCATTCATTTTGCTCACGCCTTCGGTTCTATCAGTGAAGATAATTGGAACTTCAACAATTTTTAGATTTTTCTTGAAAACGCGGTATTTCATCTCGACCTGGAAACCGTAACCTTTCAGTTTTATTTTATCAAGTCCAATCGCTATCAATGTTTCTTTCTTAAAACAAACAAAACCCGCCGTTGTATCGTGAATCGGAAGTCCGAGAACAAATCGCACGTATTTCGAAGCGAAATAAGAAAGCAAAACTCTTCCCATCGGCCAGTTCACCACATTCACACCTTGAGAATATCGGGAACCGACGGACATATCTGCATTTTTGCAGGCTTCATAAAGTTTGATCAGGTCTCTTGGATTATGGGAAAAATCGGCATCCATCTCGAAAATGAAATCATAATCATTATGAATTGCCCATTGAAATCCGTGGATATATGCTTTTCCAAGGCCATCTTTTATTTTCCGAACGGTCAAATGAAGTTGAAGCGGATATTTCTCGCGCAAACCTTTAACGATTTCCGCAGTTCCATCTGGCGAAGAATCATCTACAACCAAAATATGAAAATCCTGTTGTAAAGCAAAAACAGCCGAAATGATTTTTTCGATGTTTTCTTTTTCGTTGTAAGTTGGAATTATGACAAGTTTCTTCATCCGAGAAATAATTCGCAAAGATAATCTTTAATCGCTAATGATTTTTTGGTGGATTGTAAATTAACTTTTTTTAATAGAAATTTTTAAAAAGTAAATATTATTGATTTATAAACCCATATCTCCCCAGTGGTATATAAATTCAAACTAGCTTTTTATTATTTTATTTTTAAATGAATCTCCACACAATATTTTATTTATTTTTGCGTGTAATGAAAAAATTAAAAGTAGTCGAACTTTTTGCCGGTGTCGGCGGTTTCCGCGTTGGCTTGGAAAAAAGTAATGAAGCTTCTGCGAAAGAAAACTTCGAGGTTGTATGGAGCAACCAATGGGAACCTTCTACCAGAACCCAGCACGCTTCTTTGGTCTATGAATCAAGATTCGGCAAAGAAGGCCATTCTAACCAGGATATTTCTATGGTTCCAAGTGATGAGATTCCGGAGCACGATATGCTTGTCGGGGGATTTCCTTGTCAGGATTATTCTGTCGCTACAACTCTGAAAAATTCCAAAGGTCTGCAAGGAAAAAAAGGCGTTCTTTGGTGGGAAATCTACAGAATATTGGAATCGAAAAAAAACAAACCGAAATTTCTTTTTCTGGAAAATGTAGATCGTCTTTTAAAATCTCCAACAGCACAACGAGGCAGAGACTTTGCCATCATGCTAAAATGTTTGTCAGATTTGGGTTATGCTGTTGAATGGCGTGTTATTAATGCAGCAGATTACGGAATGCCGCAGAAAAGAAGACGAACTTTTATTCTAGGTTATCTTAAAGATTCTGAGATTTACAATTCATTGATCAAAAATAATGAAACCGACTGGCTGCTGGAAAATGGCGTTTTAGCAAAAACATTTGAAGTTGATCAAGCTTCTGAACTCAAGAATTTTGAATTGGATCAAAGTGTTGAAGAAATATCATCATCATTCAACAAAGAAAAAGGAGATTCACCTTTTCAAAATGCCGGAATGATACTCCACGGAAAAGTAACCACTTTAAAAGTGACTTCTAATTATGACGGCGCAAGAACATTGCTAAAAGATATTCTAGTTCCAGCCGATGAAGTTCCCGCAGAATATTTCATTGATGACAATGATCTGGATAAATGGAATTACCTGAAAGGTGCCAAAAAAGAAGTTAGACAATCTGCAGATGGTTTTTCTTACAATTATGGCGAAGGCGCAATGATTTTTCCTGATAATTTGGAAAGTCCATCCAGAACGATCATCACAGGCGAAGGTGGAAAATCGGCTTCACGATTCAAACACGTCGTAAGAACCAGCAAGGGCCTGAGAAGATTGACGCCTATTGAATTGGAAAGACTCAATATGTTTCCAGATGACCACACATTATTGGAAGGCGTAAGCGATGTAAAAAGAGCTTTTTTCATGGGAAATGCCTTAGTTGTGGGCGTTGTAGAAAAAATTGGCAAAACTTTACTGACATTCTCTCAAGGATAGATTTTCTTTGCCACTTTGATTGTGATGAGCCATTTCAGATATAATTTTAGATTCAATGGTTTTTCATCTTTTTGAGCCGAAAAATACAAACATCCCTCTTCCCTTTCTTTTAGACTGTGTAGAGGGATATTTTTTTGTTGGTCAGATTGTCTGATTTCCCCATCCAAATTGCTTAGCAATTTCCAATCTAACCCGGTCTTTTCAAGATAAGCCCTGAGCTTTTTGGCATTAACACTGGTGATCGAGCAACTTTTGAAACCATTTTCGATTTTATCTGTATTGAGGATAATATCCGTGATCAAAAAATAATGGTCGGTAATCTTATTTTCATCGTATAACCAACCTTTTTTCCAGCGATTATTCTTCAGATAACTTATTTCAAAAGTAAATGTTGGCAAAGAATGACCGAGATAATCGAGCTGCGCTTTTTCATCGATGTAGAATTTTCTGCCACGATGCTCGATGATCACATCAACGCCTTTATTCTGAAGTTCAGGCTCGCTGATCCTGATAAAACTTAGACTAAGTTTTTCATAGATCTCATCTAGAAATTTCCCTAATATATGTTCTTTATTCAGATCTTGTTCAAATGTTGACATCCAATTGTGTTTAGAATAAAGATACTCATTTTCCTGATTCTAAATTCGACCCAAATAATTTTTCATAACGATTGCTATTTTTTGTTCTTCTCCTCGATCCACCGACTCATATATTTTGTAGAATTCAACTGATGATGTTGAAGGATTTTCCCCAAATAATTTTTTATCCTATGATTCTCCAGATCCTTCTCTATTTCCGAAAGTCTCTCCCAAAAATGACTGACATACAGTTTCTTATCAAACACTTCTTTCAAAATCCCAAAAGCATTTTCATTAGCTCGATTCCAAGCCGATTGGTCTTGATATAATTCCATAGCTTTTTCCACAAACATTTCATCAGAATCTTCGATGAAACCATTCCAGGGCAAATCTTTGTGCATTGCTTCTGCGCCAACAGAACTGGTCACATTGGGCAAACCGAATTGCATACTTTCCCAAATTTTCCCTTTCAAGCCTGCACCAAAAGGAATCGGGGCCAGCAACACTCTGTACTGATTAAAGATCTTTTCAACAGCATCTGCTCTGCCTTTCACCAAAAAACCTTCCTTCTCATTATGCAACTGGAAAACTTTCTCCGGAGCATAGGCGCCATAAATGTGAAGTTCTGCATCAGGAAGTCGTTGTCTAATATCTTTCCAAATCGATTTCAGTCTCAAAACCGTTTGCCAATTCGGTTCGTGCAGAAAATTTCCGATGCTTACAAAATGTTGTCTCTTTTCGAATGACGTTTTATTTTCCTCGATTTTATTCATCAAAAAAGGAATATAAAACAGAATATCCGGATTGATTTTAAATTTTTCCGTCAACAATTGAAATTCAAATTCAGAAATAATCAAAGACAAATCACATCTGAAGATCGAAGCAAGTTCTCTCTTGAAAATATCATTCAAAAAATCCCTATTCTCAATCTCTCTTTTCTCCACAAAAGCTTTACGTCGTGCTTCTCTTAAGAAATGCAAATCCTCTGTATCAATTATTTTCAAAGCATTTGGACAATTCTCAGAAACGCGCCAACCAAATTGTTCTTCGGTCACATATCGATCAAAAAGCACAACATCCGGATCAAGATTTCTAATCTTTTCATCAAAACTATCACTATTGATTTCAATTTTCTGAACTTCTATTTTTTCCGAAAACTCAATATTATTCGAAGACGTCAAAAACGTAATTTCATATTGATTTTCTTCAAAAACCCGGATCAACTGCATCATTCTACTTCCAGCCGCCGTAGAAGCCGGCTCGGGAATCACGAGACCAAATATCACAAGATGTTTCACTTGAGCAAAAATAGAGATTCTATATCGATTATCAAGTTCACATGATGACATGCATTGGAATGCTAAGGCAGAAATAGCCTGAAAATTAATATGGCTCCTAACTTAAAACTGACATTTGTCATTTATTTCAAATTATACTTGTTTAGTATGAATTGGTTTTTATAGTTTTGCAAAGGCTTTTTTTAAGACACTATGACAATGTTGAAATTTGTTTGTTGCATAAGATTTATATGAAGAAGAAATAGTGTGTTTATTTTGAAAACCTTTCATAATCTCATTTGAAAGGTTTTTTATTTTTTAATTAATGAATAAAAATGATTGAATTGATAAACGTTTCCAAACGTTTTACTACTAAAAATAAGGTTATCCAAGCCTTGTCGGATGTTTCCCTTACTGTGGAAAAAGGGGAGATCTTCGGCGTGATCGGAACTTCCGGCGCGGGGAAAAGCACACTCATCCGTTGCGTGAACCTTTTGGAAAAACCAAATGAAGGAAAAGTAACTGTCGATAATATAGAATTGACAAGTTTGTCTGAAGCTCAGCTGACTTTGGAACGAAGAAAAATTGCGATGATTTTCCAGCATTTCAATTTGTTGTCATCACGAACCGTTTTTGATAATGTCGCTTTTCCATTGGAATTAGAAGGAAAATCAAAGTCAGAAATCAAGGAAAAAGTAAATGGCCTTTTGGAATTGGTCGGTCTGAAAGAAAAAGCAAAAGATTATCCTGCCAATCTTTCCGGCGGACAAAAACAGAGAGTTGCCATTGCAAGAGCTTTGGCGAACGACCCGAAGGTTCTGCTTTGTGATGAAGCGACAAGCGCGCTTGACCCGGCAACAACAAAATCGATTCTGCAACTTCTGAAATCTATCAATCAAAAACTGAATCTTACAATTCTTCTGATCACACACGAAATGGAAGTGATCAAAAGTATCTGCGATAAAGTAGCCGTAATCGATAACGGAGAATTGGCGGAACAAGGAAAGGTGGAACAGATCTTCATTCATCCGGAAAAAGAAATCACGAAAGGTTTCATCCAAGCTTCTCTGAATGTAGAATTGCCATTGATCTACCAGAATTCTATCAGCAATATCGATAGTGAGGACAACAATCCTTTAGTCAAAATTCTCGTCCGCGGGAATGATGAGCAAAGTTCTGTTATCATTGATCTGTATGAAAAATTTAAGGTTAAAGGAAAGATCATCAGCGCTCAACTGGAATATGTAGGCCGTTTGAATTTTGGGGTTTTGATTTTGGAATTGAAAGGAAAAAACACCAACGAAGCTTTTGCTTACCTGGAAAATGAATATGCAAACACAGAAATTTTAGGTTATGTCGGATAGTATCATCAATTTGTTATTTCAAGGGACGATCGAAACTATTATAATGACCTTGGTTTCAGGATTTTTCGGATTCGTTTTAGGATTGCCAACGGGAATTTTCCTTTTCCTCACAAGAAAAGGCCAATTATTGGAAAATAAGATATCACACCAGATCGTATCAATTATAGTCAATATTTTCCGTTCGATCCCATTTATCATTCTCATTGTCTGGATGATACCTTTCACACGAACTATAGTTGGAACGTCGATCGGCGTTGCAGCGGCATTGGTTCCGCTGAGTGTAGGTTCTGCCCCGTTCATTGCGAGATTGGTAGAAAACAGCCTGTTGGAAATTCCATCAGGATTGATAGAAGCCGCACGGTCAATGGGCGCAAAACCGCTTCAGATCATCCGAAAAGTCCTTTTACCAGAAGCTTTGCCTTCGTTAATCAATAATGTCAGTATTACATTGATTACGCTTGTCGGATATTCTGCAATGGGAGGCGCGGTTGGCGCTGGCGGATTGGGACAAGTTGGTTATCAGTACGGCTACATAGGATACGATTTTGCGGTAATGAATGCAGTTTTGGTCCTATTAATTGTATTGGTTTTCATTATTCAGATTTCGGGAGATGTGCTTTCGAAAAAATTCAATCATAGATAATATTAAAAACTAATAATTCTCGCAGATTAGTCAGATTTAGCAAATTTTAAATTTGACAATACCCAAATCAGAAGAATCCAGAAGAGTTAAGGATACTTTGTTAATTATAAATTATAAAAAATGAAATCGAAAATATTTGCTTTAGCATTGGCTGTCATTACATTATCAGCCTGCAATAAGAAAGAATCGAACCCGAATGTTTTAAAGGTGGGAATCGCAACCGGACCAGAACAAAACCTTGCCGAAGCGGCTAAAAAGGTAGCAAAAGAAAAGTACGGCCTGGATGTGGAATTGGTAACTTTCAACGATTATGTTGTCCCAAATGAAGCTTTGAGTCAAGGCGATGTGGACGTGAACGCTTTTCAACATTTACCTTATCTTGAAGAACAATCCAAACAACGTGGTTACAAACTGGCGGTTGTCGGAAAAACGTTTGTTTTCCCAATCGTTGCGTATTCTAAAAAGATAAAATCCGTTTCGGAATTACAAGTTGGGCAAACTATCGTCATCCCAAATGACCCGACCAACGGCGGACGTTCTTTGTTGTTATTGCAAAAACAAGGTATTTTAAAACTAAAAGATGGTGTTGGATTGTTGCCTAAAGTGACCGATATTGTTGCCAATCCGAAAAACCTGAAAATTCTTGAACTGGAAGCCCCTCAAATCCCAAGGGTTCTAGAAGATAAAGAAGTGGCTTTGGCCATCATTAATAATAATTTTGCGGCTCAGGCTGGACTGGATCCAGAAAAAGAAGGACTATTTTCTGAAGACAAAGATTCGCCGTATGCCAATTTGATTGTTTCAAGAGAAGACAATAAGAATGAAGCAAAAGTGAAAAAATTTGTGCAAGCATACCAATCTCCGGAAGTAGAATCCGCTGCTCAACAAACCTTCAAAGGAGGTGCTGTGAAAGCGTGGTAAAACTTTCAAATTATATCTAATTTTTTTAATTGACGATTCTCACGAATCGTCAATTTTTATTTTAAATTTAATAATAACCAATTATGTTTTCAGAATTATAATTAATGAATAACAATATTGAATTAAGCTTTAGCCATTTGCAACAAGCAAAATTTTGAATTTTTTGAATAATATCTCATTATGATATAAATCATTTTGTTATTTTTATTAGTTCTAAATAAATATGTTTGCAAAAAATTTAATTATATGCTTAATAAATATCTTTGTTTAGGTCTGTTGGCAGCTTTCTTAAATGTGCAAGCGCAAAATTGCACACCACAACCTGCGGGAAATAATATCGGCGATAACGGATGTGTGAGCCTGACTTACCAAAACAAAACCGTTTCTTACAAAACCGTGAGAGCAGCTGACGGAAACGAATGGTTACAACAAAATCTTGGAAGTTCAAATGTTGCTACAAGTATTGCTGACGAAGGCGCACGTGGTGATTACTTTCAATATGGACGTTGGGATGACGGACACCAATTGAAGACATCCGAAACCACAGAAACTTATCCAACACCTAACAATCCTGTAGGTTTAGGAACTGGAACCAATCTTTTCTATATCGGAGGCGGAACGCCTTGGTCTTCCAACTACACAGGTTGGTTTGCCAATCCGGAACAGAACGATAGCTGGACGGCAAAAACGCTTGCAGAAGTGACGGAACACAACGGAATGGACCCTTGTAAAGCAATCGGAAATGATTGGGAAATGCCTTCTGAAGTGGATTGGGACCTTGTCATGACAAAAGAAAATATATTCCCCAGACCAGCCGGCGCAACAACCGGTGGAATTGTAAGAGGTTTTGAAAGTAATCTTAAAATTGCAGGAGCTGGTTCTCGTAAAGATGCTGGTTGGGCTTTTGAAGGTGCTCGTGCCTATATCTGGACAAGGTCTGCAAGTGCAAACCCTAATTTTTACCGTTACGTTTACTTAGGAGCGGCTGCTTCCAGCACAACTGGTTTTGGTGGTGATGCGAAAAGCTTTGGCTACTCTGTGAGATGCGTGAACAAATCGAATAACACTTTGGCTGTTAATGATTATGCTACAGTTGATTTCAGTTTTGGACCGAATCCGGCAGATAAATTTATTAAAATCAATACTGAAAACGCTTTCAAGTCTGTAGAAGTTTTATCTATAACAGGACAGAAAATATCAGAAACAAAAGATACGACTGTTGACGTTTCCCGTTTGACATCAGGAAACTATTTCATCAAAATAACTTTCGAGAACGGAAAAACGACGACCAAGAAATTCATCAAGAAGTAATATCACTTCAGATCATTAAGGAAAAAAAGACGCTCGATCGAGCGTCTTTTTTTATTCTTTATTCTGTTAACAAACACTTTTTATTTATTTTTCCAAAACTCAAGCTGTTCCTCCAGACTCTTGATTCTTGCTTCGTATTGCTCGATCAGTTTTTCAGAGACGTAATTATTAACAGTTGACATTCTTGTAACATATTGGGAAGAATTTATTGAATTATCATAACTATTATTGGTAAAACTATCATTTTGAGAATCATTCAAAAGATCATAAATTTCTGCTTGATAAAATTCTGATATTTTCAAGGTTATCAATTCCCGGTTTTGTCTGGTCACTTTCCCATTTGTTATATGCAGTTTGTGAGACATCTAATTCCTGGGCTACCTGCATTTGGGACAGGCTCTTCTGCTGACGCATATGACGAAGTTTTGTTCCTAAAGACATACTGAATATTTTTAGCGAATATACTGCTTTTTAAAATTTTAAATTAAAACTTTTGTTGTTGATTTTAAAACAAAAGTTTTAGAATAAGATCTATTAAGTGTTTAGTTTTGTCAAGTGCTCTGGAAACACAATGTGTAAAAAAATTAACAAAAACATTAAAATCATTTTAAACAATGAAAAATTTATTTAAATTAGCAAGTGTATTATTGATATTATTCGGAATTTTTGCTTTTGGGCAAGATCAAAAGCAAAGCCAAGAAAATACCGCTCTTACAAGAGATGAAACAAGGCTGAAACTGGCAACTGTTATGGCAGAAACCAAAGATAACCTATCCATAGTGTATTCGTCCGGAATGACCTACGAAACTTTTAGAAGCAAAGTTTTAGGAAGGCCCGGATCCGCTGCCACTCAAGAAGGGGAAGTACTATTAACAAACGTTTATAATTACTTGCAGACAGGAACTCCTAGCAGCCAGATCATTAAAAGTGACAATGGCGCAGTAATGTCATTAGTACTGGCAAAATTAGATAAGCTGGGATTATCTAATGGTCATGCATTATTTTCTACAGGTTCGGATGCATCAAAATTGGATATCAATTTTCAATCACGTCAAACTCAATCCAAAGGAAGTACTATTGCTGGCTGCAAATGGTATCAGCTTGCCTGCTGGATTGATGAGATTTTTGGAGCTGGAGCTGCAGTAGGATTAATCAAGGTTGTCCTTGCAATATTGGCTAAATAAAGCAAAAATAAATCTTACTGGAATCAAAAATCCAGTAAGATTTTTAAAATATCGACATGAAGAATTATTACTTTATATTTGTTTTATTTTTTTTGATAAGCTGCAAAAGTTATCTAATTAATATTGGAATGAATAACATTGGGGCTTATGAAGACAAAGCGATTTCAAAAAATTTTGATTATAATGAAAAAAAAATAGTTTTTATTCCAATGCATCATTTAGGAACTGAAAAGTTTTATAATAATATAAAAAGTGAGATTGATTCTTTAAAAAAGGAAAACTACTATTTTTTATATGAAAAAGTAAATCTTGATCGTAAGGATGACACTCTTATGAGAAAATTCCGAAAAATTTTCAGCTTACCACTCACAAGACCAAATTCTGGATATAAAAAAATGTTAGATTCATTATATCCCAATGTTAAATATAAAAAAACACTTATAGACCAACCTTCTTATGAAAAACTTGGACTAAACTCAATTAACAGTGAACGATCTGATGTCGATGTCAAGGATGTCATAAACTATTATGAGAATAAATATGATGAGATTAAATTGACCGATTGTGATTTTAACACATCTGTGTATGAAAAATACACAAAATGCAGAGAAGAAAATAAGATTCCCAAAAAACAATCTGACGACGCATTGATTAATTTCAGAAATCAAATTGTCGCTCAGAACATTAAAGAATCTTCTTATAAAAAAATTGCTGTCATCTATGGAAAAGGACATATGGAGGGAATACTAAAAATACTCAATAGTCAATAAACGATCCTTTAATCTAAAAAAACCAAGAAATGAAAAAGTACACTTATCTTTTACTATCTTTTTGTGTGAGCTGTAAAAATTATTTGGGAACAATATCATTGAAATATGCTGGAGTTTATGATGATAGTGAGGTTTTACATACTGCTGATTATAATAATAAAAAAATAGTTTTTGTTCCTATGCATCATTTGGGAACAGAATCTTTTTACAGTGATGTGAAAAATAAAATAGATTCTTTAAAAAAAGAAAATTACTATTTTATTTATGAACAGGTAAGTGCCAATAAAATAGATGAAACTTTTGCTAAAAAATTAAGGAAATTTTTAAAAACTCCTTTATCAACTGATGGAAGCTACGTTAACGAGTATAAAACAATGTTTCCAAATATAAAATATGAAAAACCACTAATTGACCAACCTTCTTATAAGGAATTGGGATTAAGTGTTGAAAATAGTGAAAGAGTTGATGTGGATTATAAAGATTTGGTAGATTATTATGAAAATAAGCATGGAGAAATAAAATTAACAGATTGTGATTATAAAACTTCTGTATATGAGAGATATACGAAATGTAAGGAAGGAAAGAAAATCCCACTTCATAAAAGGAATGATATAATTATTAATTTCAGAAATGATTTTGTTGTGAAGTATGTCAAAGAATCTCCTCAAGAAAAAATTGCAATCGTTTATGGAGCGGAACATATGAAGGGAATATTAAAAGGACTTAAAGAATAAAATAACTTGAGTTCGGGATAATACTTAATATTAAAACACTGAAAATAAAATTACAATAATCTTTCAATTGCGTCAGGCGTTAGCCCGATGTAAAAAATGATGGTGGATCAGGCTTTATAGAAAATAGGATAAAGCCTATTAACATTGAATTTAAAACATTTCGCTGATCTCAAAGTCAGGTTAAATTAATA
>Ga0302347_1000408_pt1 | contig 69826 bp, 68 predicted proteins | sample PhyWR1_FD_202178 | JGI IMG/M metagenome (GOLD analysis project Ga0302347, IMG submission 202178) | Leaf surface microbial communities from wheat plants in UC Gill Tract Community Farm, Albany, California, United States - DLSL W.R1 (v2)... | ecosystem: Host-associated > Plants > Phyllosphere >... | reverse complement strand
AGATCAACGTCAACCCGGCCAACGGTGAAATCACCCAGGTGCCGTGGACCACCGATCAACTGGCGCGCTTTACCCGTCTGGTGCAGGACGCCGTGGGCTTCGATGCCAGCCGTGGCGACAGCGTCAGTGTGATCAACGTGCCGTTCTCCACCGAACGCGCGGAAGTGATCGCCGATATTCCGTTCTATTCACAGCCCTGGTTCTGGGATGTGGTCAAGCAAGTGCTGGGTGTGCTGTTTATCCTGGTGCTGGTATTCGGTGTGTTGCGCCCGGTGCTCAACAACATCACCGGCCACGGTCGCAACAAGCAGGTGGCCGGTATTGGCAACGATGCCGAGCTGGGCGGCATGGGCGGCCTGGATGGTGAACTGGCCAACGACCGGGTCAGCCTGAGCGGCCCGCAAAGCATCATGCTGCCTAGCCCGAGCGAAGGCTATGACGCACAGTTGAATGCCATCAAGAGTCTGGTCGCAGAAGATCCGGGCCGTGTGGCCCAGGTAGTAAAAGAGTGGATCAATGCCGATGAGTGATAACCGCGCCGCTGCCAATGCCAAGTTGACCCGTGTCGACAAGGCCGCCATTTTGCTGCTGTCTCTGGGCGAGTCCGACGCTGCGCAGGTGCTGCGCCATATGGGACCCAAAGAGGTGCAGCGGGTCGGGGTGGCGATGGCGCAAATGCGCAACGTGCACCGTGAGCAGGTCGAGCAGGTGATGAGCGAGTTTGTCGAGATTGTCGGCGACCAGACCAGTCTGGGCGTGGGTTCGGACAGTTATATTCGCAAGATGCTGACCTCGGCCCTGGGCGAAGACAAGGCCAACGGCCTGATCGATCGTATCCTGCTGGGCGGCAACACCAGCGGCCTCGACAGCCTGAAGTGGATGGAACCGCGCGCCGTGGCCGATGTAATCCGCTTTGAGCACCCGCAAATCCAGGCCATTGTGGTGGCTTATCTGGACCCGGATCAGGCCGGTGAAGTGCTGGGTCACTTTGATCAAAAGGCCCGACTGGACATCATTCTGCGGGTTTCGTCGCTCAACACCGTGCAACCGGCGGCGCTTAAAGAGCTTAACCAAATCCTTGAAAAGCAGTTCTCCGGCAACTCCAACGCGGCGCGTACCTCCCTGGGCGGCGTCAAGCGGGCAGCGGATATCATGAACTTCCTCGACAGTTCGATGGAGTCGCAGTTGATGGACTCGATCCGCGATATCGACGAAGACCTGTCCGGTCAGATCGAAGACCTGATGTTTGTCTTCAACAACCTCGCCGATGTCGACGACCGAGGTATTCAGGCGTTGCTGCGCGAAGTGTCTTCGGACGTGCTGGTGCTGGCGCTCAAGGGCTCCGACGAAAACGTGCAGGAAAAGATCTTCAAGAACATGTCCAAGCGTGCCGCCGAACTGCTGCGCGATGACCTGGAAGCCAAAGGCCCGGTGCGCGTCAGCGATGTCGAAACCGCACAGAAGGAAATCCTCACCATCGCCCGCCGTATGGCCGAAGCCGGAGAAATTGTTCTCGGCGGTAAGGGCGGCGAAGAGATGATCTAAATGAGCAGCGGCGAGTCACCCGGTGATGTGATCCGCGCCAAGGATGTGGGCGCTTTCGACGTATGGGGCCTGCCCAGCTTTGACCCTTGGCGCGAACCCGAAGAGGTTGAGCCCGAGCCGGTCGAAGAACTGCCCGAGATGGAAGAAGTGCCGCTGGATGAAGTCCAGCCGCTGACCCTCGAAGAACTCGAAAGCATCCGTCAGGAGGCCTACAACGAAGGCTTCGCCACGGGCGAAAAAGAGGGCTTTCACAGCACTCAGCTCAAGGTTCGTCAGGAAGCCGAAGTGGTCTTGAATGCCAAGGTCGCCAGCCTGGAGCGTTTGATGAGCAGCCTGATGGCACCGCTTGCCGAGCAGGATCAGCAGTTGGAAAAGGCCATGATCGGGCTGGTCAAGCACATTACCCGGCAAGTGATTCAGCGCGAACTGAAAACCGACTCGACGCAGATCGGGCAAGTGCTGCGCGAAGGCCTGAAGTTGTTGCCGATGGGCGCCGAAAATATCCGCCTGTTTATCAATCCGCAGGATTTCGAGCAGATCAAGGCCTTGCGCGAGCGCCATGACGAAAGTTGGCGGATTGTCGAAGACGACAACTTGCAACCAGGCGGCTGCCGGATTGAAACCGAACACAGCCGCATTGATGCCAGCATCGAAACCCGGATCAAGCAGGCCATGAGCCAGTTGCTCGACCAACTCCACGAACAGGCCCTGCACCCGGCGGCGCCTGATATCGACATTGACCTCGATGTACCTTAAACGCACCAGTTTTTCCAAGCGCTTGAGCACCTATGTCCCGGCCGTGTCATTACCTGCGCAGCCGGTGGTCGAGGGCCGTTTGCTGCGCATGGTCGGCCTCACCCTTGAAGCAGAAGGCCTGCGTGCTGCCATGGGCAGCCGTTGCATGGTGATCAACGACGACAGCTTTCATCCGGTGGAGGTTGAAGCCGAGGTGATGGGGTTCTCTGGCGGTAAAATCTTCTTGATGCCGGTGGGCAGTGTCGCCGGTATCGCTCCGGGCGCCCGAGTGGTGCCCCTGGCCGATAATGGTCGCTTGCCGATGGGCATGAGCATGCTCGGTCGCGTGCTCGATGGCGCCGGCCGTGCCCTGGACGGCAAAGGCCCGATGAAGGCCGAAGACTGGGTGCCGATGGATGGTCCCACGATCAACCCGCTCAAGCGCGACCCCATCAGCGTGCCGCTGGACGTGGGCATTCGCAGCATCAACGGTTTGTTGACGGTCGGCCGCGGTCAGCGCCTGGGTCTGTTTGCCGGTACCGGCGTGGGCAAGAGTGTGCTGCTGGGGATGATGACCCGGTTTACCGAGGCCGACATTATTGTGGTGGGTCTGATCGGTGAGCGGGGTCGTGAGGTCAAGGAATTTATCGAGCATATTCTCGGTGCCGAAGGCATCAAGCGCTCGGTGGTGGTGGCATCCCCTGCCGATGATGCGCCACTTATGCGGTTGCGCGCGGCCATGTATTGCACGCGAATTGCCGAATATTTTCGCGACAAGGGCAAGAATGTCCTGTTGCTGATGGACTCCCTGACCCGCTTTGCCCAGGCCCAGCGGGAAATTGCCCTGGCCATTGGCGAGCCGCCCGCGACCAAGGGTTATCCGCCTTCGGTGTTCGCCAAGCTGCCCAAGCTGGTGGAGCGGGCGGGCAATGCCGAGGCCGGTGGTGGTTCGATTACTGCGTTCTATACCGTGTTGTCCGAAGGCGATGACCAGCAAGACCCGATTGCCGACTCGGCGCGGGGCGTGCTCGACGGCCACATTGTGTTGTCCCGGCGCCTGGCCGAAGAAGGTCATTACCCTGCCATCGATATTGAAGCGTCCATCAGCCGGGTCATGCCCTCGGTGGTGACCGAAGAGCATATGCGCCGTGCCCAGCAGTTCAAGCAGCTGTGGTCGCGCTTCCAGCAAGCCCGTGACCTGATCAGCGTGGGCGCCTATGTGCCCGGCGGCGACCGCGAAACCGACACCGCCATTGCGCTGCAACCGGCAATGGTGGCGTACCTGCGCCAGGGGCTGAACGACAATATCAGCCTGGCTGAAAGTGGCGGGCATCTGGGCAGTATTTTTGCTCCGGCAGCGGGGGGTTGATCGACCATGGCTGCAGATTCAAGAGCGACGCGCCTGGCGCCAGTCGTGGATATGGCCGAAAAGACCGAGAAGGCTGCGGCCCAGCGTCTGGGGCACTTTCAGGGGCAGGTCAACCTGGCCAACAGCAAGCTCGGTGATCTGGAAAATTTCCGTGGCGAGTATCAGGCACAATGGGTCGATCGCGGCAGCCAGGGCGTGACCGGCCAATGGCTGCGTAACTATCAATACTTTCTCGGTCAGCTCGAAACTGCGGTTGGCCAGCAGCGTCAGAGCCTGGTGTGGCACCAGAACAATCTCAACAAGGCCCGCGAAACCTGGCAAGAGGCCTATGCCCGGGTCGAAGGGTTGCGCAAACTGGTGGAACGCTACGCCGACGAAGCCCGCCAGCTGGAAGACAAGCGCGAGCAAAAGCTGATGGACGAACTGTCCCAGCGCTTGCCGCGTAAAGAAGTTTACTGACTGTGGGAGCAGGCTTGCCTGCGATGCAAGCGGCGCGGTGTGCCAGGTAAATCGCAGTGATGCTATCGCGAGCAAGCTCGCTCCCACAGGGTTAATGTCGCCGCGCTTGGCAGTGAATCACTGCGAGTTCTAAGCCCTGCAAGATGGTGCCCACAAGACCGTCTATAGTTGCTGTGACAATCCAAGGAGCAATTCCATGGCCGTGACATCTGAAGTCTCGCCAGATGGCAGTAAACTGACCATCGCAATCAAGGGGCGTTTCGACTTCGCCAAACACCAGGAATTTCGTGATGCCTACGAAGAGTTCAGTCCTCCACCCGCCTGTGTGATCGTGGATCTGAAGGACGCCACCTACCTCGACAGCTCGGCATTGGGTATGTTGCTGCTGCTGCGCGAGCATGCAGGTGGCGACGAGTCCGACATCCGCGTAGTCAACAGCAGCCCGGATGTGCGCAAGATCCTCGGCATCTCCAACTTCGACAAGCTGTTCGATATCAATTGAACAGCCCAATGGAGCGCCTGTGGCGCCTGCAGCAAACGGTTTTGCAACAGCGTGACCTGATCACCGAGCACAGCGACTACCTGCTCAATGAGCAGCGGGTGGCCAAGGCAGTATTTGATCGAGTGGCGCACTCGGGCTGCCTGGATGCGCCCAATATTCGCTATCTGCAATCGCCCTATGCCTTGTTTAACGGCGATTTGCTGCTGGCAGCCTATACCCCGTCAGGCGATACCCATTTGCTGCTCGCCGACTTTACCGGCCATGGCTTGCCCGCGGCCATTGGCGCAATGCCCCTGGCGGAAGTGTTCTACAGCATGACGGCCAAGGGGTACGGGCTGGCGGAAATGCTTCGGGAGATGAATGCCAAACTCAAACGCATCCTGCCAGTGGACATGTTCTGCTGCGCCGCCTTGTTGTGCGTCAGTGCCCAGCGCCGCTGTGTCGAGGTGTGGAATGGCGGCATGCCTGATGGCTATCTGCAATCCGGTGGACAGCGCACAGCATTAACCTCGCAGCACTTGCCGCTGGGGGTATTGCGCGCTGAAGTGTTTGATCATGGCACTCAGGTCTTGCCGATGTTGCCAGGCGATCAGGTGTTCCTGTTGAGTGACGGGGTGATCGATACCTGTGGACTGGATCAGCAGCTGTTCGGCGTCGAGCGTCTGGAGCAGGTGCTGGATGCCAATCGCCATCCACTGCAATTGATTGCCGAAGTCGAGCAGGCCCTGCGCGATTTTCAGGGAAGTGCCAGGGACGATGTGAGCATGGTCCTGATCACTTCGCAGATGCCGCAGTTATTGGGCGTCCCTGCCACCGTCTATTCCGATAGCGGCCTGTGCAGCCCGCTGGACTGGTCGGCCAGCTTCGAATTTCGGGCTGCCACCCTGCAGCAATTCAATCCGCTGCCTTACTTGCTGCAATTGCTGATGGAGGTCCACGGGTTGCGTGCCCAGGGGCCGGTCATTCATGCGGTGCTTGGCGAGTTGTACAGCAACGCCCTGGAACATGGTGTGCTGGGCCTGGATTCGCGGCTCAAGCGGGGCAATGAGGGGTATGCCCGTTATTACCAGCAGCGCAAGGAGCGTCTGGCTGCGCTGCAGAACGGTTTTGTGCGGGTGTCGTTGCAGGTCGAGCGGGTCGGCGAGGGTGGCCGCCTGATTGTTCGGGTTGAAGACAGTGGCGAGGGCTTTGATGTGGTCAAGGTAATGGCAAGGCCACTGGATATAGACCGTTTGTCGGGGCGCGGGGTGAGTTTGGTACGCCAACTGTGCCCTGCAGCGAGTTGGGGGCCAGATGGTCGCAGTGCGACCGTAGAGTTTTCATGGGGGGCTCTGGCATAATCGATCCATTCTTGATCAGGGAGTGAGCAAGTGTCTGACATTCATATGGATCCAAAAGTGGTCGATGCGTTACGAGACGTGATGGAGGGAGGCTTTGCCGACCTGCTTGACACCTTTCTCTCGGACTCCGAAGAACGTATTGGTCAATTGCACAACACCCGCGAAGCAGGCGACCTGACCCTGGTGGCCCACAGCTTCAAGGGCAGCAGCAGCAATATGGGTGCCATTCGATTGGCACATTTGTGCGGTCAGCTCGAAGAGCGTGCGCAAAAGAAGCAACTGGCGGAAATCCAGGAGCTGGTGATCAAAATCGATGATGAATACCAGATGGTGCGGCGTCTTTATCGCGCCGAGCGCCATCGTGTCGGGCCGGCCCAGTTTGCCTCCAGCTGATTTTTCAAAAACTGGCCCGAACCTTGCTCTGACTCTCTGACCTGTACTCACGCCAGCCGTACAGTGGAGACCCGTTAATGCCCGTTGCCGCCCAATCCCTGCTCCAGACACCTGCCGCCAGCGCCCCAAAAGCCGCGGTGGGCAACCCTGTGCAGCCTGCCAGGGCCGAGGTGCAACCTTTTGCCAAGGTCTATGCCAAGGCGTCCGACCCGCTGCCAGCGGTTGCCGATAGCGGCAACCCCTTGCCTGGCGGCAAGGTCAAGGACACCGCCAGTACTGATCAGGATGACAGTGCCAGTAAGTCGGGTGATGACGCAGCAGTTACCGATCTGCCGGTTTTGCAGCCCGTGATGCCACAACCGGCACCGCTGGTTGAGGCAGTACCTGAGGCGGTGCCGGTCACACCTGAAGTGCAAGTGGCGCAACTGGCCGCTCAAGCGCCGCCGCAATCTGTGGTCGCGGACGGCTTCGACCCTGAAGCTGACCCTCTCGATGACATGCCCGCTGTGCGCCTGGCGATGGAGCAGGGCGGGCATGTGTCCGCCAGCAGCCAGACCCCGGTCAAAATCGCACTCACTGAAACCCAGCCTGCGGCGGCACAGGGGCAGGCCAGCGGTATTGCCATGCTGGTTGATGGCGAGGCTGACGAAGCATCCACCGGTGAAGGCGGTGAGAAAGCCTTTAAAGGTCTGGTCGATGATGGCCTCAAAGACCTGAAAAGCGCATCCAGCGATACCCGAGTGGATGACTTCGCCAATCGCCTGGCGGCGCTGACCCAGGCATCCGTACCTAAAACCGTGAATGCCCTGCCGGTCAACCAGCCATTGGCCATGCACCAGAGCGGCTGGTCGGAAGAAGTGGTCAATCGCGTGATGTACCTGTCCAGTGCCAACCTCAAGTCCGCCGATATCCAGCTCGAACCGGCAGAGCTGGGGCGTCTGGATATCCGCGTCAATATTGCTGCCGACCAGTCGGCGCAGGTCAACTTTGTCAGTGGCCATGCCGGTGTTCGCGAAGCATTGGACAGCCAGATGCACCGCCTGCGCGAAATGCTCGCTCAGCAGGGCATGGGCCAGGTCGACGTCAACGTCTCGGACCAGTCGCGCAACTGGCAGGGCCAGCAAGGCCAGGAGCAGCAGGCGCAAAGCCGCTCCAGCGGGCATCGAGTTGAGACCGGTGGCGAAGAAGAGCTTGCGGTCGAAGCGCCAGTTGCCCCAAGGGTCGTGCTGGGTTCCAGCGCGGTGGATTACTACGCCTGAAACTGGTGAAAAAATCTGTGGGAGCGGGCTTGCTCGCGATGCCGGCAGTGAAGTTCGCCTGAAGCACCGCGGTGATGCCATCGCAGGCAAGCCAGTTCCCACAAAATCGCCAGCGATCATGATCTATCAGCCCCACTTCTGGCATAACACTTGCTCTGCCTAGTCCGGCACCTGTGAAAACCCCAAAGTGACGGATTATTGGCATGGCGACGAGCGACGCGGTAAATGAACCGGCCGGCAAGGGCAAACTCAAGCTGATTATCCTGATCGTCGTGGCTGTGCTGCTGGCGATAGGCCTTTCCGTGGGCGCGACCTGGTACTTCATGCACACCCCCAAGAGCGAGCCTGTGGCCGCAGTCGATGCCAACGTCAAGCTGCCTGCGATCTACGAGCCCATGGCTCCGGCCTTTGTGGTCAACTTCAACGCCAATGGCCGCCAGCGCTACATGCAAGTGAGTGTGACCTTGCAGGCGCGCGACCCCGCCGATCTCAAGGCGCTGATGGTGCATATACCGGTGATTCGCAACAATCTGGTGATGCTGTTCTCCGGGCAGACCTTTGACGACCTCGCCACGCCAGTGGGCCAGGAAATCCTGCGCCAGAAAACCACTGCCAGCGTGCAGGAAGTAGCGCAGAAAGAACTCGGCAAAGTGGTTATCGACCAGGCGCTCTTCACTAACTTTGTATTGCAGTAGGATCACGACATGGCCGTGCAAGACCTGCTGTCCCAGGATGAGATCGACGCGCTGCTGCATGGCGTCGATGACGGTCTGGTACAGGCCGAATCAGCTGCCGAGCCCGGCAGTGTCAAAAGCTACGACCTGACCAGTCAGGACCGTATCGTTCGGGGTCGCATGCCGACCCTGGAAATGATCAACGAACGTTTCGCCCGCTACACCCGTATCAGCATGTTCAACCTGCTGCGCCGCTCGGCAGACGTGGCGGTGGGCGGGGTGCAGGTAATGAAATTCGGTGAGTACGTGCACTCGCTGTACGTGCCCACCAGCCTCAACCTGGTCAAGATCAAGCCGCTGCGCGGCACGGCGCTGTTTATCCTCGACGCCAAGCTGGTGTTCAAGCTGGTGGACAACTTCTTTGGCGGCGACGGCCGCCACGCCAAGATCGAAGGCCGCGAATTCACCCCCACCGAGTTGCGGGTGGTGCGCATGGTGCTGGAGCAGGCGTTTATCGACTTGAAGGAAGCCTGGCAGGCGATCATGGAAGTCAATTTCGAGTACATCAACTCGGAAGTGAATCCGGCCATGGCCAATATCGTCGGCCCCAGCGAAGCCATTGTGGTCTCCACCTTCCATATCGAACTCGATGGCGGCGGCGGCGACCTGCACGTGACCATGCCGTATTCGATGATCGAGCCGGTGCGCGAGATGCTCGACGCCGGGTTCCAGTCCGACCTCGATGACCAGGATGAGCGCTGGAGCAAGGCCCTGCGTGAAGATGTACTGGATGTCAGCGTGCCATTGAGTGCCACCGTGGCCCGCCGCCAGTTGCGCCTGCGCGACATCTTGCATATGCAACCCGGCGACGTGATCCCCATTGAGCTGGACGATGAACTGGTGATGCGCGCCAATGGCGTGCCCTCGTTCAAGGTCAAGCTGGGCTCGCACAAGGGTCATCTGGCCCTGCAGGTGATTGAGCCCATCGACCGGCGCTAGGCACCGGTCCACACGAATTTGCTGCGTTAACGAATCACTGCCCGCCGAGGACATCCCATGGCTAACGAACACGATACAACTGCTGCAGACCAGGCGCTGGCTGATGAATGGGCAGCGGCACTGGAAGAAACCGGCGATGTTGGCCAGGCAGATATCGACGCGCTGCTGGCTGCAGATGCGGCGACCAAACCGTCCTCCAATCGCCTGGCGATGGAAGAATTCGGCAGCGTGCCGCGCACTAACAATAACCAGCCGGTGACCCTGGATGGCCCCAACCTGGATGTGATTCTGGATATTCCGGTGTCGATTTCCATGGAAGTGGGCAGCACCGACATCAATATCCGTAACCTGCTGCAACTTAACCAGGGCTCGGTGATCGAGCTTGATCGTCTGGCCGGTGAGCCGCTGGATGTGCTGGTCAACGGCACCCTGATTGCCCACGGCGAAGTGGTGGTGGTCAACGAAAAGTTCGGCATCCGCCTGACGGACGTGATCAGCCCAAGTGAACGCATCAAGAAGCTGCGCTAAATGAAGCGGATTCTCGGCGGTTTACCGGCTTTGCCCTTGAGCGTGCTGGCGGCAGAACCCGTGGCCAATGCCACGGTGGCCGGCAGCAGCATTGGCGGGCAATTGACGCAGCTGGTACTGGGCTTGCTGCTGGTGCTGGGTCTGATCTTTGCCCTGGCCTGGCTGCTGCGCCGTGTGCAGCAGGCGGGGCCGCGCCAGGGTCAGGTGATCGAGTTGATCAGTTCGCGCGCCCTGGGCGCGCGGGATCGGCTGGTGCTGGTGCAGGTCGGCAATGAGCAGATCCTGCTTGGCCTTACACCGGGCCGCATTACCCCGCTGCATGTGCTCAAGGAACCGGTGCAATTGCCGGACACGGCACAACCGGCCACCCCCGAATTTGCCAAGCGACTGATGGAAGTACTGGGCCAGCAAAAGGACAAGCCGTAATGCGTTTAGTTGTCGCGCTGTTGTTGGTGCTGGTCGCACCATTGGCGTTGGGTGCCGACCCGTTGTCGATCCCGGCCATTACCCTGGGCACCGGGGCCAATGGCCAGCAGGAGTATTCGGTCAGCCTGCAAATCCTCCTGATCATGACCGCCCTGAGCTTTATCCCGGCGTTTGTCATGCTGATGACCAGCTTTACGCGGATCATCATTGTGTTCTCGATTTTGCGTCAGGCGCTGGGCTTGCAGCAGACCCCGTCGAACCAGATCCTCACTGGTATGGCGCTGTTTTTGACCCTGTTTATCATGGCACCGGTATTCGACCGGGTGAACAACGATGCCCTGCAGCCTTATCTGGCAGAAAAACTCTCAGCCCAGGACGCGATTCTCAAGGCCGAAGTGCCAATCAAGGACTTTATGCTGGCGCAGACCCGCAGCAGCGACCTTGAGCTGTTTATGCGCCTGTCCAAACGCACCGATATTGCCACCCCGGATGCTGCGCCCCTGACCATTCTGGTGCCGGCGTTTGTGACCTCGGAGCTGAAGACCGCATTTCAGATCGGGTTTATGATCTTTATCCCGTTTCTGATCATCGACCTGGTGGTGGCCAGTGTGCTGATGGCCATGGGCATGATGATGCTCTCGCCGCTGATCATCTCGCTACCGTTCAAAATCATGCTGTTTGTCCTGGTCGATGGCTGGGCGCTGATTATCGGCACCCTGGCCAGCAGTTTCGGCGGAGTTTAAGCAATGACCCCGGAAGTAGCGGTAGACCTGTTTCGCAGTGCGTTGTGGCTGACCACCCTGATGGTCGCCGTGCTGGTAATCCCCAGTTTGCTGGTGGGCTTGTTGGTGGCCATGTTCCAGGCAGCGACCCAGATCAACGAACAAACCTTGAGCTTCCTCCCGCGTTTGCTGGTGATGCTGGTCACCCTGATCGTGGCAGGGCCTTGGCTGGTACAGACCTTTATGGAATACATCCTGCAGTTATACGGCAGCATTCCGCAGTTGATCGGCTAAATGTCGCTGCTCGCCCTGACAGACGCGCAGATCAGTACCTGGGTCGCCAGCTTTATGCTGCCGCTGTTCAGGGTGGGCGCGCTGCTGACCACTATGCCGATCATCGGCACGACCCTGGTGCCCAAGCGCATCAAGCTGTTTCTGTCATTGGCCATCACCCTGGCAATCATGCCCAGCCTGCCGCCGTTGCCCACGGTCAACCCGCTGGACCTCAGTGGCTTGATGCTGATTGCCGAGCAAATCGTTATCGGTGCGCTGCTGGGGTTCTCGTTGCAGCTGTTTTTCCAGGCGTTCGTGGTGGCCGGGCAGATTGTCGCGATCCAGATGGGCATGGGCTTTGCGTCCATGGTCGACCCGGCCAACGGGGTTAACGTGGCGGTGATCGGGCAGTTCTTCACCATGTTGGTGACCCTGCTGTTTCTGTCAATGAACGGTCATCTGGTGGTGTTCGAGGTACTGACCGAGAGTTTCACCACTTTGCCGGTGGGCGGCGGCTTGCTGAGCAATCACTACTGGGAAATTGCTAATAAGCTGGGCTGGGTTCTGGGGGCTGCGCTGCTGCTGGTGCTGCCAGCGATCACCGCGCTACTGGTGGTCAATATCGCCTTCGGCGTGATGACCCGCGCCGCGCCGCAATTGAATATTTTCGCGATTGGTTTTCCCCTGACTCTGGTGCTGGGCATGGTGATCCTGTGGATCAGCATGGCCGACATTCTCAACCAGTATCAACCGCTGGCCTCCGAGGCCCTGCAGTTTTTACGCGAACTGGCGCAGGCGAAGTAAATGGCCGAAAGCGAGAGCGGCGCCGATAAAACAGAAGACCCCACGGAGAAACGCAAAAAGGACTCCAGGGAAAAGGGCGAGATCGCACGCTCCAAAGAACTGAACACCTTGGCCATTATGTTGGCAGGCTCTGCGGGTTTGCTGATTTTCGGTGGTGCGCTGGCACAGGACATGATGGAGCTGATGCGCTACAACTTCAGCCTGAGTCGCGAAGTGCTGCTCAACCCCGACTCCATGGGTGCATTCCTGCTGCATTCGGGCAAAATCGCCCTGCTTGCCCTGCAGCCAGTATTGATCACCTTGCTGATTGCCGCCCTGGTCGGTCCTATCTCTCTGGGCGGCTGGCTATTCGCCGCTGGCAGCCTGGCACCCAAATTCAGCCGCATGAACCCCGCAGCCGGGATCAAGCGCATGTTCTCGGCCAAAGCGCTGGTCGAGCTGCTCAAGGCCCTGGCCAAGTTTTTCATTATTCTCATCGTGGCTTTGCTGGTGTTGAAGTCCGATATCGATGATCTGCTGCGTATCGCTCACGAACCCCTGGAGCTGGCAGTGATCCACAGCCTGCAAGTGGTGGCCTGGAGCGCCCTGTGGATGGCCTGCGGGCTGATCCTGATTGCCGCGGTGGATGTGCCGGTGCAGCTGTGGGAAAGCCATCAGAAACTTCTGATGACCAAGCAGGAAGTGCGTGACGAGCACAAGGATCAGGAAGGTCGTCCCGAGGTCAAACAGCGCATTCGCCAGCTGCAGCGCGAAATGTCCCAGCGCCGGATGATGGCGGCGATCCCGGATGCCGACGTCATCATCACCAACCCGACGCACTACGCCGTTGCCCTCAAATACGACGCGGAGAAGGGCGGAGCGCCGATGTTGCTGGCCAAGGGCAGCGACTTCCTGGCCCTGAAGATTCGCGAGATTGGCGCCAAACACAACATCCTGCTGCTTGAGTCCCCGGCGCTGGCACGTTCGATCTACCACTCCACCGAGCTGGAGCAGGAAATCCCGGCTGGCTTGTATTTGGCCGTGGCTCAAGTACTGGCCTACGTCTACCAGATCCGTCAGCACCAGGCTGGCAAGGGCAAGCGCCCGGAACCGCTCAAGGATCTGCCGATTCCGCCGGATTTAAGGCGTGATGAATAAGGGCTGGTAGTAGTTGAGCAGGTCTGTTTCTTATGAAAACATTATGCTTTTAATAGTAACTTTTTGCGATTTTTAAGCGTTTTTGTTATGGGTTTTAATAAGTGTTTTCAATGTGTGTGCAAGACATGTCTTAAATTTAAAAATAACATAATCTAATAATAAATGTGAGTTATGTCTTTGTTTTTAATCGGAAAGTGCCCACTTGTTTGTTGGTGCTCGCTGGCGTTTTTTGTGTTTTTTTCCTTTCGAGTCGTTGAGAAATTCCCTACATATTAATTTTGGTGCGACTGTTAACTTTCTCCCTTGTCGCACCTGTGTGGCAAAAACTGATGTTCTGTTATGGGTTTTAAATACCGAGGTCTTTTTGGCTTCGTGATTGTATTTAGGTGCATATGCACGGGAGATATTTAATGAGTGTTGCAATGAAAACTGCTATGGCCTCCATGTTTTTGCTGGCCGCTTCTGCGTCAGCTGTTCAGGCTGCGGGTGCCGGGACGGGCCAAATTACATTCCAGGGCGAGATTCTGGATTCTGCCTGTTCCATCAGCCCGGGCAGTATCGATCAGACAGTTTCTCTGGGACAGGTTGCCAAGTCGCAATTGGCAACGGGTGGCATGGCTCCTCCTCAAGCTTTCGAGATTGAGCTTACTGGCTGCTCCTTGACCGGCCTAACGGATAAAACAGTGTCTGCCAAGTTCTCGGGCGCCGAATCTGCAGCCGTGCCCGGAGCATTGGGTATTGTTGGTACGGCCAAGGGGGCGGGTATTATGTTGGTTGATGGCACTGGCTCCGCTGTTACTTTGGGTACCTCAAGCAAAGTGCAGACAATTCAGGCTGGTGCAAACACCATGCTTTTTGGTGCCTATCTGAAAGGCCAAGCGACCGGTGCCATTACGCCCGGTGAGTTTACCGCAGTGACTAACTTCTCCCTAGAATACAAATAGTCCTTTGCCCTGCTGTCGTTCTATCGGCAGCAGGGCAAATATGGCGGGAGTGAACGGTGAAAGCATTCTTTAATCTGGCTGTTTCTAGCATGCTCTTCATGTGCGTAAATTTTTTTATTAGTTCTTCGTATGCGCAGAATAATCAGGGCAGTGGTCGTGTAATGCTGGCTGGTAAAGTTGTTGATTCTGCATGTGCGCTGGATGCGCAAAGTGTATATCAAGTTATTGAATTGGATGATTTGCCCATGGGTCGACTTATTCGCCAGGGCGAGGGTGAGCCTCATGCTTTCTCATTGAGTTTAATCAAGTGTTCATTGACTCGCCCGGATCCTTCTCGGCCGGACACTTATTTGCCGGATTGGCAGCACGTCAGGGTGACCTTTGAAGGGCAGGCCGACAGTGGCGGGCGGCTGTTTGCCACTGTGGGTTCCTCAAGAGGTCTGGCCCTGCGTATTGCTGATATGCAAGGGCAGCAAAGTACACCGGGGGTGCCGATGTCACTGACGTCTCTCTCCGGCGGGGATCAAGAGCTGCGCTACACCCTTCAATTGGTTGGCAATGGCCAACCAATGGCAGCTGGGTCTCACCGCGCTTCGGTGCGCTTCAGGCTGGAGTATTTTTAATATGTACGGGCTGTTTAACGTGCGCAATTGCGCAGTCACTACGGCGATACTGCGTACCGGGCTGTTGAGCGGGCTGATATCGATTGCAGGCGAGACATGGGCTGCCGATGACGTCCAGTTCAATACCGATATTCTTGACCTGAACGATCGCACCAATATCGACTTGTCACAGTTTTCTCGCAGCGGTTTTATCTTGCCGGGCACCTACCTGATGCGGGTGCAAATAAACGCGCAGTCGGAGCCTGAGCAACGCATTGCGTTTTATCCTCCAGACGATGATCCCAAGGGCAGCCAGGCTTGTGTGTCTGCTGATCTGGTGGAAATGCTGGGCTTGAAGAAAAAGCAGATAACCCAACTCGCCTGGTGGAAAGGCGGGGAGTGCCTGGACATCAGCAGTCTGTCGGGGATGGAAGTCAACGGGGATTTGAGTACCTCCACGCTGCATATCTCCATCCCCCATGCGTACCTGGAGTACAGCGCGCAGAACTGGGACCCACCCTCCCGATGGGATGAAGGGGTACCCGGTCTGCTGCTTGATTACAACTTGATGGGGCAATCAATCAACCAGAAAAACACCCCAAGCCGTAACAATTTGAGTGGCAACGGCACTTTGGGTGCCAATGCGGGGCCGTGGCGCTTGCGGGCCGACTGGCAAGCTCGTATCGACAATGAAGGAAATGGTCGTGAGCAAGGGCTTGAGTGGAACCGTTTCTATGCTTATCGGGCATTGCCTTCAATTCATTCACGCCTGATGCTGGGGGAAAACTATCTGCATTCGGACCTGTTCGACAGCTTTCGTTTTACCGGCTTCGCACTCAGCTCCGATGACAACCAGTTACCTCCCAACTTGCGCGGCTATGCCCCCGAGGTTGTCGGTGTTGCCAAGACCAATGCGAAGGTCACCATCAGTCAGCAGGGTCGGGTGCTGTATGAAACCCTGGTCGCGGCCGGGCCCTATCGCATCCAGGATCTCAATGCTGCCGTCACCGGCAGCCTGGATGTGCGGGTGGAAGAGCAAGATGGGACGGTCAATTCGTTTACGGTCGATTCATCCAGCATTCCTTACCTGACACGCCCCGGCACTGTTCGCTACAAGCTGGCCAGTGGCCGGCCGGCAATGCATGGCGGAGGGCTGGGCAGGGCCTTTGGCTCGGGAGAGTTCTCCTGGGGGGTGAGCAACGGCTGGTCACTTTATGGCGGCGGCCTCAGCGATAGCAACTACACGGCGCTATCGCTCGGTATAGGGCGCGATCTGCTGGCCTTTGGTGCACTTTCATTCGATGTTTCGCGAGCCCATACCACTGTGCAGGACCAGTCGCTGTCCGGCAATTCTTTCCGTTTGAGCTATTCGAAGCGATTTGAGGAGTACGACAGTCAAGTCTCCTTTGCGGGATACCGGTTTTCCGAAAAAGACTACGTGAGCATGAGTGAATACCTCAATGCGCGTCACTACGGCAGGCCTGTGGGAGGCAGCAAATCGCTCTATACCGTCACATTCAACAAGCATTTTCGAGATGCTGGACTCTCTGCTTACGTGACCTACACCGACCAGTCCTTCTGGGACCTGCCGAGCAGTCAGCGCTGGAACCTGTCGCTGGCTCGCTCGTTCAATATAGGCTCGGTCAAGAACATGAATGTTTCATTGAATATGTTCAGAAATCAGGAGCGAAACCAGCAAACGGGTACGAAAAATGATAATACCGGCATGTTTGTGTCACTGACCATGCCCTTTGGTAGAACTGGCAATCTGACTGCCAGTGCTAACAGTTCGCACAATAGAAACACCTATTCGGCGCGCTTCGGTGACCAGATGGGGGAGCGCAGCCACTATCAACTGAGCGCCGATAGCACTTCCGTCGGTGCTTATCTAAGTCATGCCGCTGATCATGCAGATTTGTCCCTGAGTGCCAGCGTGCAGGAAAACCGCCACACCAGCCTCGGCATGTCTGCGCGAGGCGGCGCCACACTGACCCAGTATGGAGCGGCGGGGCATCGAAGTTCAGGTATGGGCGGTACTCGCTTGATGGTCGATACCAGCGGTGTGCCGGGGGTGCCTGTGCGCGGTTATGGGCGCGCAACCAGCAGTAACGCCTTTGGCAAAGCGGTGGTTCCGGACGTCAACAGTTACTTGCGCACATCGGCCAGTGTTGACCTGGAAAATTTGCCGGCAAACGTCGAGGCAACCCGCTCCGTGACCCAGTTAACACTCACGGATGGCGCCATCGGCTACCGCACGCTGGATCTGATAGCCGGTCACAAGGCCATAGCCGTACTGCGCCTGCCCGATGGCAGCGTGCCGCCGTTCGGTGGCACGGTGAAAAATGAAAAACAGCAGGAAACCGGCATCGTCAATGACGGTGGCAGTGTCTATCTAAGCGGCATTCGGCCTGGGGAGAAGATGGTTGTCTCCTGGGGCGGCGTCGAGCGTTGCACTCTGGCAATGCCTGCCAATTTACCGGCCGACGGGTTGGCCACCACCCTGAATCTGCCCTGCCAGATGCTAACACCTGATAGCACCGTACCCGTATCTGCATCGCAGGTGCGGCTTACCAATACAGAGACAACACCCTCATGATCAAGAAATTCAGCTTTGCAATCGCGGTTCCGGCCTTTCTGGCCATGTGCCTGATCAACTACGCCAATGCAGCCATTGGCCTTGATCGCACCCGCGTCGTGTTTGATGGCAGCAAAGAGGCCGTCAGCATGAATATCTCCAACAACAATACACAGTTGCCTTATCTGGCCCAGGGCTGGGTTGAAGATGAGCAGGGCAACAAGATCACTTCACCGCTGATTGTGCTTCCACCTGTCCAGCGCCTGGAGCCGGGTAAAAACAGTCAGGTCAAAGTACAGGCGCTCCCGGCAGTCAAGTCACTGCCTCAGGATCGGGAGACGGTGTACTACTTCAACCTGCGGGAAATCCCGCCCCGCAGTGACAAGGCCAACAGCCTGCAAATTGCCCTGCAGACCCGGATCAAGTTGTTCTACCGGCCTGCCGCTTTGGTGCAGAGCCGACAAGAGCGCTCTGCACCCTGGCAGCAAGAACTGACCCTTACCCGTATGGGCGATCACTATCAGGTAAACAACCCCACCCCTTACTACGTCACGCTGATTGATGCCCGGCGCAGTAAAGACACGGAAACCGTTGCGGATTTCGAGCCCCTGATGCTGGCGCCAAAAGAGTCGTTGAAGCTGGGCGGGAGCGTTGTTGCGCTCGGCAGCAAACCCAGATTGACCTATGTAAATGATTTCGGCGGTCGCCCGACACTGGTGTTCAGTTGCGAAGGCAGTACCTGCAAGGTGGACGTGGCTGCGTCCTCGGTCAATGAGTAGCGCGCTGCGGGCTTGCAGGGTGACGTCATTGAGTTGCCTGTTGCTGGTATCGACTGTCGATCAGGCCCGGGCCGAAGCGATCCAGGGCATGAGTGGAGTGCTGAATGTCTTCGGCGCAATGCACAACGCCCCCTGTGCCCTGGACATGTCTTCGGCCTATCAGGATATCGACCTGGGCAGCGTGTCTCGTAGCCAGTTGCAGCGCCCGGGCGATCAGGCAACACCTGTGGCTTTTCAGTTGCGCTTTGTCGATTGCCAGCGCGCGTCGGGCAGCCTGCAGAGTGAGCGCACTGGCAACTTGGTGTGGAGTGCCTCTGAGCCAGTGGTGTCGGTTGCCTTTGTGGCACCGGCCGATGCTGATGACCCTCGGCTGGTCAAGGTGCAGGGGGTAACCGGGATGGGATTGCTGCTGACCGATGCCCTCGGGCGAGACGCAGCGTTGGGCAGTCGCGGTGAGCCTCTGTTTCTGCAGTATGGCAACGACACCCTGACCTGGAATGTGCAGCCAGTGCGCACTTCGGCTGCGCTGAGCAATGGCGCCTTTCGGGCTGCTGTTGATTTCAGGCTTGTCTATGAATGAGGGGAGAGCGATGAGCATGTCAATACATTGGCGGGCAGTAACCGCCCTGGGCGGCCTGTTGTTGATCTGCTGTCAAGGTGCCTTTGGGGCCAACAGTATAAGTATCAAGGGGGTAGTCCTTATGCCTCCGCCCTGTGTTGTCAATGCAGCAGGGACTCTGAGTGTAGCTTTTGGCACCGATCTGTTGACGACCCGGATCAACGGCGTCAATTACAGCAAGTCGGTGCCATACACCGTGACCTGTGGGCCGCAGCCAACCAAGTTAATGACCTTGAAATTAACAGGAACGGGCGCCGTGTTTGATACCAATGCCCTGCGTACGAATAAAACTGATCTTGGTATCAAGCTTTTGGTGGGGGGAGTTGCCTGGCCTCTGAATACAACCGTGAATTTTACGCACCCCACCTTGCCTGTGGTGACGGCTGTTCTCGTAAAAAAAGCCGGCAGCACGCTAACGGCTGGGTCATTTACTGCCTCGGCTACATTAGTGGTCGCACTGCGATAAGAAGGAAATAGTGATGAACCGCAAGCAACAACTAGCACTTTTTGCAGTGTGCGCCCTGGGCTTTGGCGGTAACGCAATGGCCAACCTCACGTTCTCGGGCACCCTGAGAGCACCGCCGCCCTGCACTATAAACAGCGGCGCCAGTATTGCTGTCAACTTTGGCGAAATAGGCGTCAACACAGTCGATGGGATAAAGCACCGCAAAAATTTGAATTACACCATTACCTGCACGGCCAGCACTTTGCCGTGGAACATGTTCTTGACTGTGACGGCTACGGCAACGACGTTTGATACGGCTGCCGTGCAGTCCAGTGTCCCGGATCTTGGCATCAAGATACTGCGTAATGACATGCCATTTCTACTCAACACAAAGTTGTCGATCAGTCCGGCAAGTCCACCGGTGCTGGTAGTGGTTCCGGTCAAGAAGTCCGGCTCCACGCTGAGCGAGGGCAATTTTACGGCCACGGCTGTATTGGTAGCTCATTACGAGTAAGGAGGTCTGATGCAAGCTGAGAGCAAAAGCAAGCGCTGGCAACCGGCGTTGATCGCGCTGCTGTTAGGTGCGTCCTTGATGCGGCCAGATTATGGGCTGGCAGCGACCGGCTTGACTCTCAATGGAGCGCTGGTTGCGGCAGCTTGCAAGATCATGGCGGGTGACGAGGCGTTAGTGATAGATCTGGGAGAGGTTACCAACCACTATCTATACCTTAATACCCGTACGGCTGGTAAGACTTTCCAGATCCACCTTGAAGATTGCGACACAGGTATTAGTGACAAGGTAACGACCACCTTCAGTGGCAATGAAAGTACCAAACTGCCAGGCTTGCTTGCTCTGGGCGGCACCGTTGAAAAAGGGGTGGCGATAGGGTTGGAAACACTCGCGGGTATTGCGTTGCCGTTAAATGTGACCAGTGCCGGGCAGGTATTAAGTATTGGCGCCAATGTGATTGCATTCAAGGTATTTGTTAAAGCGGAGCCGCAGGCCATTGCCAATCGATCAATAAAGCCCGGGGAATATACTGCTGTTTCGACCTTTACATTGGCTTATCCATAAAAATACGCCACTTTTGTAGTGTGGTTTTATAGTGAAGAGAAATATATGAAATATTTGATTGGGTTGATGTTGTTTATGCTGTCTCATATCGCCAGTGCAGCACTTGCAGAGTGTCAGGTAGATGGCGGTGACTGGGCCGATGCAGAGACTACTGGATTTTATGTTTATGTTGATGTAAAGGCAAGCACTAGCCTGAAAAAAGTACTGCTAAATTATTTTTCGATGAACTGCAGGCATAAGTTGTCGGTTGATTTGCTTTCCTCTCTAAAAATATCGACACAACCCGATGCCGTCAAGTTTAGTTCGGACTATAGTCATCTAAAGGGCGGTTTGGTGAGTCTGGGTGAGTACTACCCCGTACCTGTGCAGGCTGGCCTTTCCATGGGTACACATACCACTGGGCCTTACGTAAGTGTACAGGGGGGTCCATATTTAGACATTACCACGACATCTGATAAATACATAGATATCAAGTCAGGGTCGCACATTGCAAGTGTTTATTTTAAGATGCGTCTCTCGAATCTGGTACTGGGGGTTAAGAATTTCGAAACGCCTGTCTTTGTGTATGCGCGCAACGCACTCAACTTGAGTCCTTCAACCTGCACGATTAATGATAACGATCCAATTAATATCGATTTTGGTTCGGTGGATCCTCTTGCGATTGGTGGTGATACATCACCCGGCACACCCTATAGGAAAAGTTTCGTTCTGAATTATTCATGCCCTGATGCCGGTATTTCCTCGCCCTTAGATATCAAGCTGGTGGGAACTGCCTCTTCGTTCAACTCAAAGGCCCTTACCACAACCAATCCCAATCTCGCCGCTGGCTTGACTCGTCTGAGTGAGTTGGTCGCACCGGGAAGCTCTTTCAGAACCAGTATCACCAACAGTTCAGGCAGCGACACGGTGCTGTTCACGCTATTCCGCAAAGCCGGCAGCTTACCAGCCGCCGGGCCTTTCACGGCAAGTGGCACGCTGGTCATGAGCGTACCTTGAGTTTTGACTGACTCTGGAGGATATGACCTGAACCGGGAAGCGAGCCTGCAGCGAAGATTCCAGGAACACCGCGAATATCCAGTGATGCCATCGCGAGCAAGCCCGCTCCCACAGAAGCCACCCTCATTTGAGTGAGGGGCTTTTGAATGGGTTATGGCCATTTGCCAAAGTTGGAAAGGTTCTTGCACATGCAGGCTCTACGGCGCATAGGGCGTCAAAAGTTTGCTAAAGGTTTGTCGCAATGTCCCTGGATCGCTCTCAGTTAATCAACACCGCACGCAGCGGCCTGGCCGGTTTGGGGCAGGGGCAGTTGGGTGTGCCGTTGTTGTTGCTGGTGATGCTGGCAATGATGATGTTGCCGATCCCGGCGTTCCTGCTGGATGTGTTTTTTACCTTCAACATTGCGCTGTCGATTGTGGTGCTGCTGGTGTGCGTCTATGCCTTGCGGCCTCTGGATTTTGCGGTATTCCCCACTATTCTGCTGGTCGCCACCCTGATGCGCCTGGCGCTCAACGTGGCCTCGACCCGGGTGGTAATGCTCCACGGCCAGGAGGGCCACGCCGCAGCCGGCAAGGTGATCCAGGCCTTCGGTGAGGTGGTGATCGGCGGCAACTACGTGGTCGGTATCGTGGTCTTTGCGATCCTCATGATCATCAACTTCGTGGTGGTGACCAAGGGTGCCGGGCGTATTTCCGAGGTGAGCGCACGTTTCACTCTCGACGCCATGCCCGGCAAGCAAATGGCCATCGACGCCGACCTCAACGCCGGGCTGATCGATCAGAACCAGGCCAAGCTGCGTCGTCAGGAAGTGGCCCAGGAGGCCGAGTTCTACGGCTCGATGGACGGTGCCAGCAAATTCGTGCGCGGTGACGCCATCGCCGGTCTGTTGATTCTGTTTATCAACCTGATCGGTGGCATGGCCGTGGGTATCTTCCAGCACGGCATGACCTTCGGTGAAGCGGGCAAGGTCTATGCCTTGCTGACCATCGGTGACGGTTTGGTGGCGCAGTTGCCGTCACTGCTGCTGTCCACCGCTGCCGCGATCATGGTGACCCGTGCTTCGGGCTCCGAGGACATGGGCAAGCAGATCAACCGTCAGATGTTCGCTTCGCCCAAGGCGCTGGCGGTGTCGGCAGGGCTGATGGCCGTGATGGGGATTGTGCCGGGCATGCCGCACTTTTCCTTCCTCAGCCTGGCTGCAGTCGCCGGTGGCGTAGCGTATCTGATGTGGAAAAAGCAGAACGTGGTCAAGGTTCAGGCCCTGCAAGAGGTCAAACGCCAGCAGGAGCTGCTGCCATCACCAGCCCGTGCCCAGGAAACCAAGGAACTGGGCTGGGATGACGTGACGCCCATCGACATGATCGGCCTGGAAGTTGGCTACAGGCTGATCCCGCTGGTGGACCGCAATCAGGGTGGCCAGTTACTGGCGCGGATCAAGGGCGTTCGCAAGAAGCTGTCCCAGGACCTGGGTTTTCTGATGCCCACCGTGCATATCCGCGACAACCTCGACCTGGCCCCCAGTGCCTATCGCCTGACGTTGATGGGGGTGATTCTGGCCGAGGCCGAGATCTACCCGGATCGTGAAATGGCGATCAACCCGGGGCAGGTGTTCGGCACTCTTAACGGTATTACTACCAAAGACCCGGCCTTTGGTCTGGAAGCGGTATGGATTGAGGTCAGCCAGCGCAGCCAGGCGCAATCGCTGGGCTATACCGTAGTGGACGCCAGCACTGTGGTGGCAACGCACCTTAACCAGATTCTGTACAAACACTCCCATGAGCTGATCGGTCATGAAGAAGTGCAGCAGTTGATGCAATTGCTGGCCAAGTCTTCGCCCAAGTTGGCTGAAGAGCTGGTGCCTGGGGTTCTGAGCCTGTCGCAATTGCTCAAGGTATTGCAAGCCTTGCTGGCTGAGCAGGTGCCAGTGCGCGATATTCGCAGCATTGCCGAAGCCGTCGCCAACAATGCCCATAAGAGTCAAGATACTGCCGCTTTGGTTGCCGCTGTGCGGGTGGGGCTGTCCCGCGCCATCGTGCAAAGCATTGTAGGCGTTGAGTCCGAGCTGCCTGTGATCACCTTGGAGCCAAGGTTGGAACAAATATTGCTCAATAGTCTGCAGAAGGCCGGACAAGGCCAGGAAGAGGGCGTTTTGCTGGAGCCAAGCATGGCAGAGAAACTCCAGCGCTCGTTGATCGACGCTGCTCAGCGTCAGGAGATGCAAGGCAACCCGGTTATCTTGTTGGTGGCAGGCCCGGTACGCGCGATGCTTTCGCGCTTTGGCCGTCTGGCGGTGCCCAACCTGCATGTGCTGGCTTACCAGGAAATCCCTGACAACAAGCAGGTCACGATCGTTGCGACAGTAGGCCCTAACGGCTGAGGGTTTGGTTTATGCAAGTGAAGCGATTTTTCGCCGCCGATATGCGTCAGGCCATGAAGCTGATTCGTGATGAGCTGGGGGCAGACGCCGCCATTATTGGTAACCGGCGGATTGCCGGGGGCGTTGAACTGACCGCGGCCCTGGACTACAAGCTGTCCGCGCTGGCACCCCGTGTACCAAACATCGAGCTTGAAGAAGAGCTGCGCAAGACCCAGTCGCGGATTGTCTCGGCCCAGGCCGAGTTGAGCCTGCGCGGTGACGGCGAGGCCGGTGCTGGCGATAACCGGCAGCTGTTTGCCGGTTTGCCGCTGACCGCTGCCGAGCCGTTGATTGAGCCGACCCTGCAAGAGCCACCGCGCCCTGCGCCTGTGCCCGCTGCACCGACGATCGATCAGCGTGCTTTCGACAATATGCGCCATGAGTTGAACGGCCTGCGTGAGTTGCTTGAAGTACAACTGGGCTCGCTGGCCTGGAGCCAATTGCAGGATGCCAAGCCTGCCCAGGCCAATCTGTGGCGCCGCTTGCAGCGCATTGGTCTGTCTGGGCCGCTGTCCCGTGATCTGCTGGCGCAAGTGGCGGGCATTGAAGAGCCGCGCCAGGCCTGGCGGATGCTGCTGGCGCACCTGGCGCGGATGATTGTCACGCCTGAGCTGGAGCCGCTGGAAGAGGGTGGGGTAATTGCCATGGTCGGCCCGGCCGGGATGGGCAAGACCACCACCCTGGCCAAGCTGGCGGCGCGGTATGTGCTCAAGTACGGCGCGCAGAATATCGCGCTGGTGAGCATGGACAGTTTTCGTATTGGTGCTCAGGAGCAACTCAAGACCCTGGGCCGGATTCTCAATGTACCGGTGACCCACGTTGCTCCCGGCCAGTCGCTGGGCCAGACTCTGGAACCGCTGGTGCGCAAGCGTGTGGTGCTGGTGGATACCGCCGGCCTGCAAGCCAGCGACCCGGCGCTGCGCCTGCAGCTGGAAAGTCTCGCCGGGCGCGGGATCAAGGCCAGGAACTATCTGGTCTTGGCCACCACCAGCCAGAAACAGGTGCTGACGGCCGCGTACCTCAGTTACAAGCGTTGCGGGCTGGCCGGTTGCATCCTTACCAAACTGGATGAAACGGCGAGCCTGGGCGAGGTGTTGAGCCTGGCGATCAGTAATGATCTGCCGGTGGCCTACCTCACCGACGGCCCACGGATTCCGGATGACCTTCACTTGCCGCGGCGGCACCAGTTGGTGAGCCGGGCCGTGAGTGTGCAAATGCAGGAAGAACCCAGCGAAGAAGCCATGGCTGACATGTTCGCTGATATTTACCACAGCCCGCCCAAGCGGGTTGGCTGAGGTAGCAAGATTACGTTGCAATGTACCTACATCTGATGGTCTGAAGGTTTTGTTCCGCTGGGGAACGAGCAGCCAACGCATGTAGCCGCGTCTAAGTAAGACAAGGTAAAGAAAGATCATGGGCAGCATGCATCCCGTACAGGTGATCGCAGTGACCGGCGGCAAGGGTGGCGTCGGTAAAACTAACGTGTCAGTCAACTTGTCCATCGCCTTGGCCGAGCTGGGCAGGCGCGTCCTGTTGATGGACGCGGACCTTGGGCTGGCGAATGTCGATGTCCTGCTGGGTTTGACCCCAAAATTTACTCTGGCCGATGTGGTCGAAGGTCGTTGCGAGCTGCGCGACGTATTGCTCCAGGGCCCCGGCGGGATTCGCATCGTGCCGGCAGCCTCGGGCACCCAGAGCATGGTGCATCTGAGCCCGGCCCAGCATGCCGGTCTGATCCAGGCGTTCAGCGACCTTGGCGATAACCTGGATGTGCTGGTGATCGACACCGCCGCCGGGATCGGCGAGTCGGTGGTCAGTTTTGTACGCGCGGCCCAGGAAGTGCTGCTGGTGGTCTGCGACGAACCGACGTCGATCACTGATGCTTATGCGCTGATCAAGCTGCTCAACCGTGATTACGGCATGAACCGCTTTCGTGTGCTGGCGAACATGGCCCAGAGCCCGCAGGAAGGGCGCAATCTGTTTGCCAAACTGACCAAGGTCACTGACCGTTTTCTCGATGTTGCCCTGCAGTACGTGGGCGCCGTGCCCTACGACGAATGCGTGCGCAAGGCCGTACAAAAACAGCGCGCCGTCTACGAAGCGTTTCCGCGTTCCAAGTGCTCATTGGCGTTCAAGGCCATTGCGCAGAAAGTTGACACCTGGCCGTTGCCCGCCAACCCCCGGGGCCACCTGGAGTTCTTTGTCGAGCGTCTGGTGCAGCAAGCAGGAGGGCGCTTTTAATGACAGCAAGCGGCTATCGCATGTACAGCAAGTCGTCCCGTGACAGCCAGTATGAGCTGATCGAGCGCTACGCTCCGCTGGTCAAGCGCATTGCCTATCACCTGCTGGCGCGCTTGCCGGCCAGTGTGCAGGTGGATGACCTGATCCAGGCCGGGATGATCGGCCTGCTGGAAGTGTCGGGCAAATACGACGCGAGCAAGGGTGCCAGTTTCGAGACCTATGCCGGGATCCGCATCCGTGGCGCGATGCTCGATGAGGTGCGAAAAGGCGACTGGGCACCACGCTCGGTGCACCGCAATACCCGCATGGTCAGTGATGCAATTCGGGTAATTGAAGCAAAAACCGGTTGTGACGCTAAAGATCATGAAGTTGCGGCCGAACTCCAGTTAAGCCTTGATGATTATTACGCCATCTTGAACGACACCCTGGGCAGCCGCCTGTTCAGTTTCGACGACCTGTTGCAGGACGGCGAACACGAAGGGCTGCATGAAGATGGCGCAAGTGCCCACCCGGAGCCGTCGCGGGACCTGGAAGACGAGCGCTTCCAGGCCGCCCTGGCCGATGCAATTGCCCACCTGCCCGAGCGTGAACGGCTGGTGTTGGCGCTGTACTACGACGAGGAGCTGAACCTCAAGGAAATCGGCGAAGTGCTGGGGGTCAGCGAGTCCCGGGTCAGCCAGTTGCACAGCCAGTGCGCCGCACGCCTGCGTGCACGTCTGGGGCAGTGGCGGGCGCACTGACAAAACCGCTTTGGTACATGTGGGAGCGGGCTTGCTCGCGATGGGATCGACACGGTGAATCAGAACATCCGCGTCGCCTGCATCGCGAGCAAGCCCGCTCCCACAGTCGATTTGGGCTGTGTTTGAAAACGAATTGATTGAATGGCGCGTTCAGCTGCTGAGCGCGTTAAGACTGCTTGGAGGTCGAATTGGACAAGAACATGAAAATCCTCATCGTTGATGACTTTTCAACGATGCGGCGGATCATTAAAAACCTGTTGCGGGACCTGGGGTTCACCAACACGGTCGAGGCGGATGACGGCATCACGGCGTTGCCTATCCTCAACCTGGGGCAGATCGACTTTCTGGTGACCGACTGGAACATGCCGGGCATGACCGGTATCGAGCTACTGCGCCATGTGCGTGCAGATGAAAAACTCAAGCACCTGCCGGTGCTGATGGTGACCGCTGAAGCCAAGCGCGAGCAGATTATCGAAGCGGCCCAGGCCGGGGTTAACGGCTATGTGGTCAAGCCGTTCACGGCGATTGCACTCAAAGACAAAATCGAAAAGATCTTTGATCGCATCGGTTGATCGGTTGCCTTGGGGGCACTATGGAGCATAACGAAGCGACACAGGGCGATTTTGAATCGACCCTGAAAAAACATGCTCACGAATTGGTCGAAAGCCTTGAAAGAGGCCGGTTTGGCGATGCCGTGCAGTTGATTCACGAACTCAACCAGACCCGCGACCGCGGGCTGTATCGGGAAGTCGGCAAGCTGACCCGTGAGCTGCACAGTGCCATTGTCAATTTTCATATTGATCCGGGCATGCCGCAAGCCGAAGAAGTGTCGCAGATCACGGATGCCACCGAACGTTTGGCCTATGTTGTCAAACTCACGGAAGCGGCAGCCAATCGGACCATGGATCTGGTGGAAAACAGCACACCGCTGGTCAACGGTCTGGGCCAGGAAGCCAAAGCCCTGAGTGCAGACTGGGGGCGCTTTATGCGTCGCGAAGTCGGTGCCGAGGAATTTCGCGAGCTGGCGCGTCGGGTTGACAGTTTTTTGACGCGCAGCGAAACGCAAAACCAGGTGGTCTCCGCCAATCTGACAGATATTTTGCTGGCTCAGGATTACCAGGACCTTACCGGTCAGGTGATCAAGCGCGTGACGCAACTGGTGACCGACGTTGAAAGCAACCTGCTCAAGCTGGTGCTGATGGCCAGCCAGGTGGACCGCTTTGCCGGCATCGAACACGACCGCGATGCACTGCGCGCTGAAAATAATTCGCAAAAAAACCAGGCCAAGGGTGAAGGTCCGCAGATTCATGCCGATACACGTAATGACGTCGTATCCGGTCAGGATGATGTTGACGATTTGCTGTCCAGTTTAGGTTTTTAGGATTGGTGGACGTGCGGGCGCTGTTGCCCGGCGCCACGAGCCTATTTCAAGGAGCACGTACATGAGCTTCGGCGCCGATGAAGAAATCCTTCAGGATTTTTTGGTTGAAGCCGGCGAAATTCTGGAGTTGCTGTCCGAGCAACTGGTCGAGCTGGAAAGCCGACCGGATGATGCGGATTTGCTTAATGCCATTTTTCGCGGTTTTCACACTGTAAAAGGGGGCGCCGGCTTCCTGCAGCTCCACGAACTGGTGGAGTGCTGTCATATCGCCGAAAACGTCTTCGACATCCTGCGCAAGGGTGAACGCAGCGTCGACGCGGAGTTGATGGACGTGGTGCTTGAGGCCCTGGATGCGGTCAACGGCATGTTCAGCGAAGTGCGCGAGCGCCGCCCGATCACCGCCGCAACCCCCGAGTTGCTGGCGGCGCTGGCACGTTTGGCCGAGCCTGCGCTTGCGCAGGTTGTGGCTGCACCCGTGGCTGTGATTGAAGTTGCAGCACCGGTGACCGATATCACCGACAGCGAATTTGAACAGTTGCTCGACTCGCTCGATGCGGTCAAGGCGGCTGCAGTCGAGCCGCAAGCGCTGGCATCGGCAGAGATCGGGGCCAGCGACGAAATCAGTGACGCCGAGTTTGAATCGCTGCTCGACCAGTTGCACGGCAAGGGCCAGTTTTCTGCGGATGCTGCGGTGGTTGTCGCTGTGCCCGAAGAGGCTCCTGCCACGCCCGTCGAAGTGAGCAATGAAATCACCGACGACGAATTCGAAGCCTTGCTTGATCAGTTGCATGGCAAGGGTTCGTTCAGCGCCGATGCGCTGGAGACTGCGGCAGTTGCACCTGCCGCTGTTGAGCAGGAGCCTGCCGGTAACCCCGATCTGATCAGCGATCATGAGTTCGAAGCGTTGCTCGATGAGATGCACGGCAAGGGCAAGTTCAGTGCCGACTCCGCTGCGGTCGTGGCTACCCCTGCAGCTGTCAAACCCGTCGCAGCTGCACGTGCGGCCCCGGCCCGCGCTGCGGCGGCCCCCGCAGAAAAGCCGGTTGCCTCAGAGGCAGAAACCACGGTTCGGGTTGATACCGCCCGCCTTGATGACATCATGAATATGGTCGGCGAGCTGGTGCTGGTGCGTAATCGTCTGGTGCGTCTGGGCCTGAACAGCCATGACGAAGAAATGGCCAAGGCGCTGTCCAACCTCGATGTGGTTACCGCCGACCTGCAAACCGCGGTGATGAAGACCCGCATGCAGCCGATCAAAAAAGTCTTCGGCCGCTTCCCGCGTCTGGTACGGGATCTGGCCCGTCAGCTGAAAAAGGAAATCAGCCTGGAACTGGTGGGCGAAGAGACCGACCTGGACAAAAACCTGGTCGAGGCCCTGGCCGATCCACTGGTCCACTTGGTGCGCAATGCGGTCGACCACGGCTGCGAAACCCCGCAAGAACGCGCCGCCGCCGGTAAGCCGAGCTGTGGCCGGGTGATCCTGTCTGCCGAGCAGGAGGGTGACCATATCCTGCTGTCGATCTCCGATGACGGCAAAGGCATGGATGCCAACTTCCTGCGTTCCCTGGCCGTGAAAAAAGGCCTGATGGACAAGGACGCTGCCGATCGCCTGAGTGAGAGCGACTGCTACAACCTTATTTTCGCTCCGGGTTTTTCGACCAAGACTGAAATCAGCGATGTGTCCGGGCGTGGTGTGGGCATGGATGTGGTGAAAACCAAGATCGCCCAGCTCAACGGCTCGCTGAGTATCGAGTCGGCCCTTGGCCGTGGCTCGAAAATCGTGATCAAGGTGCCGTTGACCCTGGCAATCATGCCGACCCTGATGGTGATGCTGGGTAATCAGGCGTTTGCCTTTCCGCTGGTCAACGTCAACGAAATCTTCCACCTCGACCTGTCGCGCACCAATGTAGTGGACGGCCAGGAAGTGGTGATCGTGCGCGACAAGGCCCTGCCATTGTTCTACCTCAAGCGCTGGCTGGTGGCCTCTGCGGCCCATGAAGAGCAGCGCGAAGGGCATGTGGTGATTCTGTCGATCGGCACCCAGCGCATCGGTTTTGTGGTCGATCAACTGGTCGGTCAGGAAGAGGTGGTGATCAAGCCGCTGGGCAAAATGCTCCAGGGCACGCCAGGCATGTCGGGCGCCACCATTACCGGTGATGGCCGTATTGCCTTGATCCTGGATGTTCCGAGCATGCTCAAGCATTACGCATCACGGCGTATTTGATTCTGGTGAGTCGGGGCCGCGCCCCGCACCGCCTAACGGAGTGTTTATGGTAGTCAAGGTCCTGGTGGTGGATGATTCCGGTTTTTTCCGCCGCCGCGTCTCGGAAATTCTGTCGGCTGACCCGACGATTCAAGTGATCGGCACCGCCACCAATGGCAAGGAAGCGATTGATCAGGCCCTGGCACTCAAGCCGGATGTGATCACCATGGACTACGAGATGCCGTTGATGGATGGCATCACGGCCGTGCGCCATATCATGCAGCGCTGCCCGACCCCGGTACTGATGTTTTCCTCGCTGACCCACGAGGGCGCCCGCGTCACCCTTGATGCGCTGGATGCCGGGGCAGTGGATTTCCTGCCGAAAAATTTCGAAGACATCTCGCGCAACCCCGAGAAGGTCAAGCAGATGTTGTGCGAGAAGGTACACAGCATCTCGCGCAGTAACCGGCGAATGTCCAGTTACAGCGCGCCGGCACCTGTGCCTCCGGCCCCTGCGGCCCGGCCTGCACTGGGCGGTTTTGTAGCATCTGCAGCCGTTGCCGCCCCGGCCCCGGCGCGCACCACGCCGATTGCCAGTCGTGGCGCTGCTGCGTCGACACCCGCTTCAGCTGCGCCCAAACGCAAGGCCTACAAGCTGGTAGCCATTGGCACCTCGACCGGCGGCCCGGTGGCCTTGCAGCGGGTTTTGACCCAGTTGCCGGGCAATTTTCCGGCGCCGATCGTGCTGGTGCAACATATGCCAGCGGCGTTTACCAAGGCCTTTGCCGAGCGCCTGGACAAGCTGTGCCGCATCAGCGTCAAGGAAGCCGAAGACGGCGATATCCTGCGCCCCGGCCTGGCCCTGCTGGCTCCGGGCGGCAAGCAGATGATGATCGACGGTCGTGGTGCGGTACGCATCCTGCCAGGCGACGAGCGCTTGAACTACAAGCCCAGCGTGGATATCACCTTCGGTTCTGCGGCCAAGTCCTTTGGTGACAAAGTTTTGGCGGTAGTCCTCACCGGCATGGGCGCGGACGGTCGCGAAGGTGCCCGTATGCTCAAGCAGGGCGGTAGCCAGGTGTGGGCACAGGACGAAGCCAGCTGCGTGATCTATGGCATGCCCATGGCCATCGTCAAAGCCAACCTGGCCGATGCTGTTTACAGCCTCGACGATATTGGCAGGCACCTGGCCGAGGCTTGCCTCTGATGGACGTGCTCAGCCTGATTGGCATCATCATGGCGTTTGTCGCGATTATCGGCGGCAACTACCTGGAGGGCGGCCATCTGGGCGCCCTGGCCAATGGCCCGGCAGCGTTGATCGTGCTGGGTGGTACCGTGGGCGCGGCGATGTTGCAGTCGCCCATGAGTGCGTTCAAACGGGCGATGCAAACCCTGGTATGGATTCTGTTTCCGCCGCGTATCGATATGACGGGCGGCATTGATCGCGTCGTCAACTGGAGCTTGACGGCGCGCAAGGAAGGCCTGCTCGGCCTTGAAGGCGTGGCTGATACCGAGCCCGATAGCTACTCGCGCAAGGGCTTGCAATTGCTCGTTGATGGCGTTGAGCCGCAAACCATTCGCAGCGTTCTGGAGGTCGACTACATGACCCAGGAAAGCCGTGATATCGAGGCGGCAAAAGTCTTTGAAAGCATGGGCGGCTACGCGCCGACCATCGGCATTATCGGCGCGGTCATGGGCTTGATCCATGTGATGGGCAACCTGGCCGACCCGGGGCAATTGGGCAGCGGTATTGCCGTGGCCTTTGTCGCCACCATCTACGGCGTGGCCAGTGCCAACCTGGTGTTGCTGCCCATTGCCAGCAAGCTCAAGGCAATTGCCATGCGCCAGTCGCTGTACCGCGAGATGTTGCTCGAAGGCATTCTGTCGATTGCCGAAGGCGAGAACCCGCGCTCGATCGAACTCAAACTGCAAGGCTTTACGGGTTAACCATGAGTCGGCGCCGTCGCTCCGTTGATGATCACGTCAATCACGAACGTTGGCTGGTGTCCTACGCGGACTTCATCACCTTGCTGTTTGCCTTTTTCGTGGTCATGTACTCGATTTCCTCAATCAATGAAGGCAAGTATCGGGTAATTTCCCAGGCGCTGGTGGGGGTGTTCAATGACACCGAGCGCAGTATCAAGCCGGTGCCCATTGGCGAAGAGCGACCGCTGACCACCCAGCCTGCGGAACCGCTGATCAAGGACAGTGAGCATACCGATGCCGGCCTTGGCCAAGTGCCCGACGACCCGCTTAAGACCATTGCCAATGACATCACCAATGCCTTTGGCGATCTGATCGCCTCCAAACAATTGACGGTGCGCGGCAATGAGCTCTGGGTCGAGATCGAACTCAATTCCAGCCTGTTGTTCGGCAGCGGCGATGCCATGCCCAGCAATGCGGCGTTCACCATTATCGACAAGGTGGCGGCGATCCTTAAGCCATTCGAAAACCCGATTCATGTCGAGGGTTTTACTGACGATCTGCCGATCCGTACCGCGCAGTACCCGACCAATTGGGAGCTGTCCTCGGCGCGCTCGGCCAGTATCGTGCGCATGCTGGCGATGCAGGGGGTCAACCCCGGGCGCATGGCCTCGGTGGGCTACGGCGAGTTTCAGCCGGTGGCCAACAATGCCACGCCAGAGGGGCGCGCACTCAATCGCCGGGTAGTACTGGTGGTGTCGCGTAACCTTGAAGTGCGCCGCAGCCTGACCGGTACGGGCACTGCACATGCAACACCGGATGCCGCCCTCAAGCGGGCTGGCACACAAACTGCACCGCCACAACCACAGCCGCTGGTTCACGGGGATGCCGTCAATTCCCCGTCACCAAACCTATAATCTCGGCCGGCACGCATGCAGCCGGGAGGAACAACTGAATGAGAGTCTGGGCAGTAGCCAATCAAAAAGGTGGAGTCGGCAAGACCACCACATCCATCGCCCTGGCCGGTTTGCTGGCAGAGGCGGGCAAACGTGTGGTGATTGTCGATCTTGACCCCCACGGCTCCATGACCAGTTACTTTGGTTATGACCCCGATGGCCTGGAACACAGCGTCTATGACCTGTTTCTGCATCAGGGCCAAGTGCCCGAAGGCCTGGCTGCGCAATTGCTGCTGCCCACCAGCCATGAAAAAATTGCCTTGTTGCCTGCCACTACCGCACTGGCAACCCTGGAGCGTCAGGCCCCTGGGCAAAGTGGCCTGGGCCTGGTGATTGCGCGCAGCCTGGCGCAACTGTGGCAGGACTATGACTACGCGATCATCGATAGCCCGCCGATCCTGGGGGTGCTGATGGTCAATGCCCTGGCGGCCAGCCAGCAATTGATCATTCCGGTGCAGACCGAGCATCTGGCGCTCAAGGGGCTGGAGCGCATGGTTCATACCCTGCGCATGATCAACCGTTCGCGTGCGCAGGAACTGCCGTTCTGCATCGTGCCGACCCTGTTCGACCGCCGCACCCAGGCATCGATGAGCACTCTGAGGGTGTTGCGCGATGTGTATCCAGAGACCTTGTGGCAGGGTTTTGTCCCGGTCGATACCCGTTTGCGCGATGCCAGCCGGGCAGGGCAGACGCCTTCGCAGTTCGATGACAAGACCCGCGGGGTGATCGCCTACCGCGCGTTGCTCAAGCACGTCCTGACCCGCCAGCTTGCACCGCAGGTGGCGTGAGGTGGGCGGGTATTCAAGTATCGGTCGTGCATGGCCGATAACGTCTACAAGTCTCTGTCGCGAGGCTGTTGAGTGGGGCACTTTATGACGCAGCCGATAGCACTTTCCAACCGATCGCAAGTGGCCTTGCAGTCGTATCTCGACGACTTGCTGTTTGATGCCACGCAAGCGCTGGAAGCGGCTGAATCCGCGGAGTCGGAGCCGGTTGCCGAGGCGCCTGCTGAATTGGCAATGCCGGTGGAACTGGCCGAAATCGGCGTGCCTGCGCAGGCGCTGGCCCATCCCTTGGTAGAGGTTCATCGTCCAAGCGCACCGGGGGCACATTTGCCCATACCCGATGACGGTCGCCCGGCGTGGGCTGGCGAACCCTTCGAGTGCCTGCTGTTTGACGTGGCCGGGCTGACCCTGGCGGTGCCATTGGTGTGCCTGGGCTCGATCTACTCCCTGGCCGGGCGTGAACTGACCCCGTTGTTTGGGCAGCCGGACTGGTTTCTGGGAATTCTGCCCAGCCAGGGTGGCAAGCTCAATGTGCTGGATACGGCGCGCTGGGTGATGCCTGAACGCTATCGCGATGATTTTCGCGAAGGCCTGCAATACGTTATTTCCGTACAGGGCCATGAGTGGGGGCTGGCGGTGCATCAGGTCAGCCGCTCGTTGCGCCTGCACCCCAACGAAATCAAATGGCGCTCCCAGCGCGGGCAGCGGCCTTGGCTGGCGGGCACCGTGATTGAACATATGTGTGCTTTGCTGGATGTAGAGCAATTGGCCGAGTTGATCGCCAAGGGCAAGTCATAAAAACAATTCTGGTTGCTGCTCGCCCGTGCGGGTGAGCCGCCAGTCATCAGAACTTTGCGGTATTTCAGTCAGGGGTTTGGGGTATGAAACAGTCAGCTGCACAGGGTTTGGAAGATCCGATCCTGCAATGGGTTACCTTCAAGCTGGACAACGAAACCTACGGCATCAATGTGATGCAGGTGCAGGAAGTGCTGCGTTACACCGAAATCGCCCCGGTTCCCGGTGCGCCTTCCTACGTACTGGGCATTATCAATCTGCGCGGCAACGTGGTGACGGTCATAGATACACGTCAGCGTTTTGGTCTGTACAACGCTGAAATTACCGATAACTCCCGTATCGTCATTATCGAAGCCGACAAGCAAGTGGTTGGCATTCTGGTCGACAGCGTGGCGGAAGTGGTTTACCTGCGTCAGTCGGAAATCGAAACGGCGCCTAACGTGGGCAACGACGAGTCGGCCAAGTTTATCCAGGGCGTGTGCAACAAGAACGGCGAACTGCTGATTCTGGTTGAGTTGGACAAGATGATGACTGAAGAAGAATGGTCAGATCTGGAGAACATCTGATTGATCCTTGAGGCGGCGGTAATCGTCCTGGGCCTGTTGTGGGCAGTGACCCTGTGGCTGTTTATCAGCCATGTGCGCCGCCAGCGCGTGCTTGCGGCGCAACAGGCGGCGGACGATGAGCAGCGTGACCGTCGCCTGCGGGAAATGGCGCGGCGCCTGGACACCTACCAGAACGGCAATGTGCAAATGGGTGAAGCCCTGCACGAATTGCGCGCCGTGGTCGCACCGCTGCCCGAGAAGCTGACCCAACTGGAGCAGCGTGACCCCACCAGCTTGTCCTTCAACCAGGCCGCGCGCCTGGTCAGCATGGGCGCCAGCGTCGATGAGCTGACCCAGGCGTGCGGCCTGACCCAGGCTGAAGCTGAGTTGATGAGCAAGATGTACAAGGGCTAAAGGCCCGATATTGTGGAACGAGTCGGATCGTGTGGGAGCGGGCTTGCTCGCGATTGCATCAACCTGGTCTGACAGTTACAGCGCGTCGCCTGCATCGCGAGCAAGCCCGCTCCCACAGGTTCAGCGCGGCGTTGAACTCAGCTCACTGACAAACTCCAGAAACGCCCGCACTTTGGCCGCCGGCAGATGCCGCGACGGGTAAAAGGCATACAGCGGAAACCGCTCATTCGGCCAGTCGGGAAACAATTCCACCAGGGTGCCCGCCTTGAGTGCTGGCTCCAGCCCCAGATCCAGCATTTGTGCTACTGCGTGGCCATGTTCACAGGCGCTGTATAGCGTACTGGCATCATTGATCACCAGCCGGCCATCGGTGCGCACAATCAGCTTTTCACCGGGACGATGAAATTCCCACGCAAAAGGCCGGCCTGTTTGCGAATCGCGAAAATCGATGCACATATGCTGACCACTCTCAAGCTCCTGCGGGCTTGAAGGCCTGCCATGACGCTTGAGATAAGCCGGTGCGGCCACTGTCAACACCCTGACTTCCATCAGCTTGCGCGCAATCAGTGACGACGACTGCGGATAGCCAAAGCGAATGGCCAGATCAAAACCATCTGCCACCAGATCACCCAACTGATCCTTGGTGTGTAAATCCAGCTGCAATTGCGGATAACGGCTCATGAACTGACCGAGTACCGGACCGAGTACCAGTCTGGAAAAGTACGGGTCGATATTCACTCGCAAGCGCCCACATACCGTCAGCGCACAGTCGGCAGCTGAGTTGGCGGCTTCTTCGAGACTGGCCAGCAGCGGGGCGATTTGCTCATAGAAACGGCGGCCCTCATCCGTCAGTTGTACCGAGCGCGTGGTTCGATCGAACAGGCGAATGCCCAGGCGCTTTTCCAGCCGCGATATCGCCCGGCTTACACCTGAGGGGGTCATGTCCAGACTGTCGGCAGCTCTGGCAAAACTGCCGCTGTCTACCACTGCGCTCAAAACACCCATGCCGCCAGCCAGACCCGGATCGAAGCTCATTGGTGATTCTCCGTCATGTATTCAATGATACTCATGCTATCGAAGTATGAGGCGAATGCGCCGGATAATTCTTCCCGACACGACAGTCGTCGTGCAAATCGAGGAGGAGCACCTACGGCGAGCTGGGGCTTGTGAGAGATAAATAACTGGTGCGCCCAGCGGTGGGCGCTTTTTATCTTAAGGCGGGTTTGTTGGAAGGTTTTTTGCGGGTTAAAACACCTTCACACCCCGCGCAATCAGGGCCCGAATATACGTGTCTTGAGGTTGTTTTGAAGCAATGCCGCGAGTGGCCAGGGACGGTTTGACACCGGAGGTGAAAAAACTGATGGCCTCGAGAGAGCTGTCTGGGTGTTTGACACGGATGATATGAGCCAGCAGGCCAGGGAGATCAAGCCACTTGTAGTGGGTGCCAGCCAACAGGCCGTAGAAAAGGTTGTAGCCGTCTACAAAACACGCGGTACGCAAGATTTCCTGTCCTTGGAAACGAAAAAACCGGCACAAGGCCGGCTTTTTTACCCCAACAGCCAGCGAACTGAATCGCTGCGTACGGGGCTGAGTAGTGGGCCGATTATTGCGCAACACAAGATCAATTCGAGTGATCCGTGGTAACGGTAACCCGAACGCTGCTGTGGCATAAGGCTGCGGTAGTTTTTTGAAAAAACAAATGAAGCGGCTATCGCTATTCAGCCTTGTTAAAGACCCAAGCCTGCTACAAAGGTCTGGTGTCTACCCGGCATTGCCCGGCGTTTCCTGCAATGCCCGCTTTAACGCCTCAACCATCCGCGCCCTGGCCCCTTGGGTATGGCTGATCAGCACTATCTCGCGGTCGTAGCGCTCATCATCTACCGGCTCCACTACGCAACTTCCCGCCCAGCGTTCAAATCCCGACCAATTGGGTACAAGGCTTACCCCCAACCCTGCAGATGCCAGCAGGGCAATGGTTTCCAGTGCATCCAGATCCAGCAGGGCGGTGGGGCTCAGGCCGTGGTCTTGCAGGTATTGAAGGGCATGGCGTCCACCCCAGGCATCAGGGTCGTACTGGATATACGGGCAGGTTTGCAAGCGAACATGGATGCTTTGCGAGGAGGGCTCATTGGCGATAAACACCAATGGTTCCTTGCGCAACAACACCGTATTGAAGGTTTTGGCCAGTGCAAAAGGCGGCGCGACCACGATCGCCGCATCCAGCTCATTGGCCTCCAGTGCCTGATACAGCGAGCGCGATGTCCCTGGCACTATCACCGGTTTCAGCTGAGGTGTGGAGCGGGTCAAGGTGCGCAAGGCCTGCGGCAGCAGGCCGGTCAGCACGGTTGAAATCGCGCCGATGCGCAAGGGTCCGGTGAGGCCCTGGGCATCGGCGTCACCTGCCAGCAGCGCCACTTCATTGACGATGCTGCGCGCCCTGGGCAGCAAGTCCATGCAGGCCAGGCTGGGTTTGGCCTCATGCCCGACGCGCACCAGCAGTTCAAACCCCAGCAGCCGTTCAAGTGCCAGAATGCGCTGGCTGACTGCTGCTGCCGTCAAGTTTTCCAGGCGTGCAGCCTTGGCGATTGAGCCGCTTTCCACTACCGCAATCAGGCTTTTCAGATAGCGCGTATCCATAAGTATTTCTTTCTTTTGGGGAAAAAATAACAGGTTAGCTCTTTTGAATGGTGCGATGCATGATTTCCTCCATGGTCATTGGACCTGGTCCGATCGAAGGAGGTTACTGTGCAGTCACTTTTTCATTTCGCCTATCACGTTAATGATCTGGCCCTGGCCCGCAATTTCTATTGTGATGTTTTGGGCTGTACCGAAGGTCGCAGCACCGAGACATGGCTGGATATCGATTTTTTCGGTCATCAATTGTCGTTGCATCTGGGCGAGCCCTTTGCTGTCAGCAATACGGGCAAGGTCGGGGATCACTGGGTGCCTATGCCGCATTTCGGGGTGGTGCTGAGCATGCCTGACTGGCTGCTGCTCAAAGAGCGTCTGCTCGGGCACGCTGTCAATTTTGTGCTGGAGCCGACCCTCCGTTTTGTGGGCACCCCGGGCGAGCAAGCGACAATGTTTTTCCGTGATCCTTCGGGCAATCCCATCGAGATCAAGGGCTTCACAGACTGGGCGTCGGTGTACGCCGTCTAAGCAAGAGGTGACCCATGAGTTTTTTAGATTCCGCAGATGCTACATCCATAGCGGATCAGGTCCGCACTGCCTGCATCCGTCCCGGCGTCGTGGCCGAATATTTTCTGGCGAAAGTCGATGCCCGCGAAGCTTCTATCCATGCATTTGTTTCCCTGGACCCGCCGGGAGTGCGCAAGCAGGCGGCAGAGTTCGCCGATGCAGGGCTCAGCGGCATGCTGGCCGGGGTTCCCATTGGCATCAAGGACAACCTCGACACCCGGGACCATCCCACAGGCTTTTACTCACCTATTTACGACAATAACCAGCCATCCCGTGATGCCCATGCGGTTGCGCTGCTGCGTCAGGCAGGGGCGGTGATCATAGGCAAAACCCATACCACCGAATTTGCCTATATGAAAACCGGGCCGACCCGTAACCCCCATGACCTGAACCGAACCCCGGGCAGCTCCAGTGCCGGTTCTGCAGCGGGGATGGCGGCGGGGTTTTTCCCAGTAGCCCTGGGCACGCAAACCGCCGGTTCGCTGCTTAAACCGGCGTCCTACTGCGGGTTGTACGCGTTCAAACCGTCTTACGGGCTGGTTTCCCTGGAAGGGGTCAAACCTCTTGCGCCAAGTTTCGACACAATGGGCTGGTTTGGGCGTTCGGTGCGTGACCTGCAACTGGTTGCACAAGTGTTGGTGCCTGGGCTGGTACCGACCCTGCGGCCAAATGGCCCCAGATCGTTTGGCTTTTGCCGCACTGCGCGTTGGGATCAGGTCGAAAAGCCTGTGGCTGAAGCACTGCTGGCGGCGGTCGATGCATTAAAGGGGGCAGGGCATAGCGTGACGATGGTGGAGTTGCCGGATGATTTTGCCGGGGTGTTCGACGACCACCTGCTGATCAATGACTGCGAAGGTGCGCGCTCGCTCTCCAGCGAATGGCAAGCCAGCCCCGAACTACTCAGCCCGCAAGTGGTGGCCATGATTGAGCGGGCCAGAAACACGACCTGGGAACAGGAGTCCGCAGCCAAGACCCGACTGGTGGCCCAGGCACCGATCCTGAAAGCCATCTGCGCGCCCTTCGACGCCATGCTGGGCGCCACCTGTGGCATGGTTGCGCCGCTGGGACTGGAAGCCACAGGGCCATCCGACTTCTGCAAATTCTGGATGGCTTTCGGGTTGCCGCAAATCAATATCCCTTTGCCAGTGCCGCCAGGCGGGTTGCCGATAGGGTTGCAAGTGATTGGCGAGTTTCGTAACGACAGCGCCTTGCTGGATGCCGCGCAGCAAGTGGATATGGCAGTGCGTGTTGGTACATAAGTCTGTGGTTGTTTTTGCAAAACAAATAACGCGCCTGTCGCCAATCAGGCGCGTGCTGCTTTAGTGCGTTACCAGCGTATCCAGCGACTTGTCGACATAACCCTTGGTCAGCTCCACCAGGTGCATGACTGACAACACCAAATCGCGCGCGGGCCCGCTCAAGCCATTCCCCGCCTCATTCGCGCAGGCACCCGCACAGCGCAACAAGTCTGACGCCTGGGCCAAAGCCGCTTCTGAATTGACACTGTCCGGGATGGCATACATCGCCGTGCCCATGGGGCGAACGGGCTTATGGCCTTGCAGGTAGAAGTTGAGCGCGCGTTCAGTGGCGGCACGATCCAGCAACGGGTTATTACTGTCAGCAGCATCGAGGGGCAAAACAGGTGGATCGGGGGTGATCTTTCTCATGGTTACAACTCCGAGGTATTAAGGGAGCTGTCACCTTTCGCTACTAAACGAGTGGTGGCAGCCGTACGCAGGTTAGTAGACCGGTACACTCGGAACCCGGCGCGCCACAAGGACGCCCTGCGCACGGCCGCCATAAACCGCAGGCCGTAAAAAACGCCTCACGGAGGTGGCGCTTTGCGCTGAGTGATAAACCGGGCTACTAAACCCGACCGCTGATTTGCAGCGATGGGCCGAGACTATTCCCCGATTTTGAACGGCGCAAGCGAGCGGAATCTTCTCGGAAGTTTCACAAGAATGAAAGCGAAACGTCGTACGAAATGGCTGATATTAAAGGCAAAATGCTTTACTGCAATCTTGTAGCAGCTGCCGAAGGAACGAGGTTGCGTTCGGCTGCGCAGCAGTCGTAAACCCGATAATCGCGGTATATCTGAAACACCAGAGATGAATGGTTTTACGACTGCTGCGCAGCCGGACGTAGCCTCGCGGAGCTCGTCAATTGCTACGCAGCAGTTTGTACCCGTCATGGGGGTATCTTAGCGTGGCGTTATATCCCGCTCCCCCGGCCCCTCATCCGGGTCAACCCCCTGCGGAAACTTGCCTTTGAGCTGCCAGGCAAAGGCAATGATCTCTGCCAGTGTGCGGTACAGCTCCTGGGGGATGCTGTCGCCCAGTTCCATACGCGCCAATAACCTGACCAGCTCGGCATTTTCATAGATCGGTACTTCGTATTCACGGGCCAGTGCGACGATGGCTTCGGCCAGTTCGTCATCACCCTTTGCTGTGAGGGTGGGGGCTTGTTTGCCGTCGTATTTGAGGGCTATCGCCTGGCGCGGTTCGGGCGGGTTATTCATGCGGTTTCATCCACCCAGCGTTGTTCCAGTTTGGTATGGCCACTTAGTGGCGGGGTGCCTTGATGGCAATCCAGATCGGTCACGCTCAGCCCGGCGTCATGCAGGCGTTGGCGCAAGTTGCCCAGTTGGCTTTCGATCAGGTTTGCGGTGTACGCCCGTTCTGCCCAGAGCTGGCCCGACAGGTTGCCGCGCAGCAGTTGCGCCTGTACATGCAGCGGGCCAAGAGGCGTGAGGTCGAAGGCCAGTTCCACGCGCCACAGTTGATCCTTGATCTCCCTGGCCTCGGGTTGGTCTTGCGGCGGCTTTTGCGGTGGGTCTTCACGCTGGAACTTCACTTGCAAGGGCACGATGTCGTGGGCATTGCGCATGGGGATTTCCAACTGCCAGGTGGTCAGTACGCCACCATCGGCTGTGCGTCCGCTCTGCTCCAGGCTCGACAGCTGATGGGTTTGCAGGCGCGAAATGGCCGCCGCCGCCAGTTTCAGCAGGTTCTCCAGGCTGTCCTCACCTTCACTGCCCTGCAAAGAGCGTTGGGGCAGGGGGAAGCCTCCGGGTTGTGGCTTGGCACTGACCTGCCCGAGCATGCCCAAGGCATTGCGCACAAAGGTCGGCAGGGCCTGGGCCTGGGTGCTGGTGGCCATGCCGGGGGTGAAGCTGGTGCTGGCGGGAACGCCGGGCAGGATCTGCGCAATCAGGCGCAGCAGGGTGGCCTTCAGGTCCGGAGCCAATGCCTGGGGTTGCCCGCTCAGCAATCTTGCCTCCAGAAACGCGCCGCTATTGAGCAGGGCGTCACTCAGGCCTTTGGCGGTGCTCAGTTGTCCGTGGGCAGGCAAGCCCGCCAGCAGTTTGTCGATGGATGTGCGCAGTTCGGCAGGCATGTCGGTGTTGGACGGCAGTTTTTGCAGGGCGTTGAGCAGGCCCTCCAGCGAGCCCTGACGGCTTTGCTGGGTTGCCAGTTGTTGCACGGTCGCCAGTTGATCCTGACGCCCGCTGAGTGGCACAAAGTTCAGGCTTTGCGGGCCCTGCACCTGGGCGCTGAGCAAGCTGGCGATGCGCAGGGGTTGTGGGCTGTCCAGGGTCAGTGTGCTGCCGCTCAAGGCGCTGTTGAGCAGTGTCACCAGCGAGCGATACACAGCCGGTTGCCCGGCGGGCTGCGGTAACGCCTGGGTGGTCAGCACTTTGCCTTGCAGCAGGGTGCCAACCGGCAGTTGCTGCGTATCCAGGCGGGTGAGGGTGGCGACGCTGCTGCTCAATGCCTGTTGCAGGCTGATCGCCAGATTGCCCGCCGAAGGCTGGGTGACAGCCAGTTGCGTACCCGGGGGAAGCGCAAAACTGCTGCTGGCCTGTACGTTGGTTTCCCGACCACCGTTCAGGGTCAATTTGAGCAGCAGCTGGAAAGTCAGGTCGTTTTGCCTGAGCGACAGTACTTCAGCCTGGGCACTCTGGCCGGGTCTGATCAGGCCTTCAGCAGGCTGCAACAATTTGAGCACTTCACCGCCCACAAGACCGGTGCGCACACTGCTGGGTGCGGCTTGTGGGATGGGTGGAATATTCATGTCGCCTTTCATCGTAACAACCTGTCGAAATTGCCCGCTTTAGCGTAGGACATGGCATGTATAATGCTGCCCCGTCGTTCAGCGGGCATGAAAACATTGCAATTGTTTGATCCAGCTCTCTGAAACCGGCCGCAAATGCATTTATTCTGCATCACTTTAACGGCCGCGCCTGAGCCGACTTGAACCGTGAAGGCCTCAATTACGTGACCAGCCCTCTTTTAGAAGCCGTATCGCTCGCCTGTGAGCGTGACTGGCGGATGCTGTTCGAAAATCTCGAATTGCGTCTGGCCAGCGGCGACATGCTGCAAATCAGCGGCCCCAACGGCAGTGGCAAAACCAGCCTGCTGCGTTTGTTGGCGGGCTTGATGCAGCCCACGGCAGGCGAGGTGCGGCTTAACGGTCAGGCCCTGGCCAGCCAACGCTACGAGTTGGCCAATAACCTGCTGTGGATCGGTCATGCCGCCGGGATCAAGGACCTGCTCACCGCGGAAGAAAACCTCACCTGGCTCTGTGCCCTGCATCGCCCGGCCACTCGCGAAGCGATCTGGGGGGCACTGGCCGCAGTCGGGCTCAAGGGCTTTGAAGATGTACCGTGCCATACCTTGTCAGCCGGTCAGCAGCGCCGTGTGGCGCTGGCCCGGTTGTATCTGGACAGCCCGCCGTTATGGATTCTCGATGAGCCGTTCACTGCCCTCGACAAACAAGGGGTGGCGCAACTCGAAGAACACCTGGCCCGTCACTGCGAAGGCGGTGGCATGGTAGTGCTTACCACCCACCATACATTGGCCCGGATGCCGGCCGGTTACCGCAATATCGACCTGGGGCAATGGGCTGTATGAGTGTGTTTGCGACATTGGTGGCGCGTGAAGCGCGTTTGTTGTTTCGCCGCCCGGCCGAACTGGCCAACCCGTTGGTGTTTTTCGCGATTGTGATCGCGATGTTTCCGTTGGCCGTCGGCCCGGAGACTAAATTGTTGCAAACCTTGTCCCCAGGGCTACTGTGGGTGGCTGCTCTTTTAGCGGTTTTACTCTCGCTGGACGGGCTTTTTCGCAGTGATTTCGAGGACGGCTCGCTGGAGCAGTGGGTCCTTTCGTCGCACCCCCTGCCACTACTGGTCTTGGCCAAGGTACTGGCACACTGGGCGTTTTCCGGCCTGGCACTGGTGATCCTGTCACCGCTGCTGGCCCTAATGCTCGGGTTGCCGGTGGCCTGCCTGCCGGTGCTGCTGATGACGTTGTTGCTGGGCACGCCGGTACTGAGTCTGCTCGGGGCTGTGGGGGCTGCGTTGACCGTGGGCCTCAAGCGTGGCGGCCTGCTGCTGGCGTTACTGATTCTGCCTTTATATATCCCGGTGCTGATTCTTGGCAGCGGCGCACTGCAGGCGGCCCTTCAGGGCATGCCCGCAACCGGTTATTTGCTGTGGCTTGGTAGCCTGACCGCCCTGGCTGTAACCCTTGCACCTTTTGCAATAGCTGCCGGGCTGAAAATCAGCGTCGGCGAATAATGAGGTCTGGCCCCCGTGGGCCAGTAAAGACCCTGGCTGGCATGACACTCAACCTGTCGTGACCGGCACCGTGATGGAAACAGCGTGATGAACTGGACTTGGTTTCACAAACTCGGCTCGCCCAAATGGTTCTATGCCATCAGTGGGCGGTTGTTGCCGTGGTTAAGCATTGCCGCCGTGTTGCTGATCACCTGCGGGGTGGTCTGGGGCCTGGCATTTGCGCCGCCGGACTACCAGCAGGGCAATAGCTTTCGCATCATTTATATCCATGTTCCGGCCGCCATGCTGGCGCAATCCTGCTATGTGATGCTGGCAGTGTGCGGTGTGGTAGGGCTGGTGTGGAAGATGAAAATCGCCGACGTCGCCCTGCAAGCCGCTGCGCCCATCGGCGCCTGGATGACCGCCGTGGCGCTGGTCACCGGCGCCGTGTGGGGCAAGCCGACCTGGGGTTCGTGGTGGGTGTGGGATGCACGCCTGACCTCGATGCTGATCCTGCTGTTTCTGTACTTCGGCCTGATTGCCCTGGGCAACGCCATCAGCAATCGTGACAGCGCGGCCAAGGCCTGTGCGGTGCTGGCGATTGTGGGCGTAATCAATATCCCGATCATCAAGTACTCGGTGGAGTGGTGGAACACCCTGCACCAGGGCGCGACCTTTACCCTGACCGAAAAACCGGCCATGCCCGTGGAAATGTGGCTGCCGCTGCTGCTGACGGTACTGGGCTTTTATTGCTTCTTTGGCGCCGTGCTGCTGTTGCGCATGCGCCTGGAGGTACTCAAGCGTGAGGCCCGCAGCAGTTGGGTCAAGGCTGAGGTGTTGAAGGCCCTGGAGGGTGCGCGATGAGTTTTGCTTCTTTTGGCGACTTTATCGCCATGGGCCATCACGCGGTGTATGTCTGGTCGGCTTATGGCATTTGCCTGGCGGTGCTGGGTTTGAACGTGGCGCTGCCGATCATGGCGCGCCGGCGTTATTTGCAACAGGAGGCGCGTCGTTTGCGTCGGGAGAATTTGAAGTGAATCCGCTGCGTAAAAAACGCTTGATCATCATCCTGGCGATTCTGGTGGGGGTAGGCGCTGCCGTGGCCCTGGCCTTGAGCGCCTTGCAGCAGAATATCAACCTGTTTTACACCCCGACCCAGATCGCCAATGGCGAAGCACCACTGGATACCCGCATCCGTGCCGGCGGCATGGTCGAAGCCGGTTCGCTCAAGCGGTCGGGCGACTCGCTGGACGTGCAGTTTGTGGTTACCGACTTCAACAAGTCCGTGACCATCAGCTATCGCGGCATTCTGCCGGATCTGTTCCGCGAAGGGCAGGGCATCGTCGCCCTGGGCAAGCTCAATGCCCAGGGTGTGGTGGTGGCCGATGAAGTGCTGGCCAAGCACGACGAAAAATACATGCCGCCAGAAGTGACCAAGGCCCTGAACGAAAGCGGCATGTCTGCACCTGCACCGGCGAACGAGGTTAAGTGATGATGTCTGGACTGTATATTCCCGAATTGGGCCATCTGGCCATGATTCTGGCCCTGTGTTTCGCCATTGTGCAGGCCATCGTGCCGCTGCTGGGCGCCTGGCGCGGTGACAAGTTGTGGATGAGCCTGGCGCAACCTGCTGCCTGGGGCCAGTTCGCCTTTTTGCTGTTTTCGTTCGCCTGCCTGACCTACGCTTTTATGGCCGATGACTTCTCGGTGGCGTACGTGGCGAGCAACTCCAACAGTGCGTTGCCGTGGTACTACAAGTTCAGCGCCGTGTGGGGCGCCCACGAAGGCTCGTTGCTGTTGTGGGCGATGATTCTGGGCGGCTGGACCTTCGCCGTATCGATCTTCTCGCGGCAATTGCCGCAAGTGATGCTGGCACGGGTGCTGGCGATCATGGGTATGATCAGCGTCGGCTTCCTGCTGTTTTTGATTCTGACCTCGGACCCTTTCGTACGCCTGCTGCCGCAGATTCCTGCGGATGGTAATGACCTTAACCCGTTGTTGCAGGATATCGGCCTGATTGTTCACCCGCCGATGCTGTACATGGGTTATGTCGGTTTCTCCGTAGCTTTTGCCTTTGCCATTGCGGCCTTGCTCGGCGGTCGACTGGACGCTGCCTGGGCGCGCTGGTCGCGTCCGTGGACCATCGTGGCCTGGGCTTTCCTCGGTATCGGTATCACCCTGGGTTCGTGGTGGGCTTACTACGAGCTTGGCTGGGGCGGCTGGTGGTTCTGGGACCCGGTGGAAAACGCCTCGTTTATGCCATGGTTGGTGGGTACTGCGCTGATTCACTCGCTGGCCGTCACGGAAAAACGTGGTGTGTTCAAAAGCTGGACCGTATTGCTGGCCATTGCAGCGTTTTCCCTGAGCCTGCTGGGTACTTTCCTGGTCCGTTCCGGCGTCCTGACGTCGGTGCATGCCTTCGCCTCTGACCCTGAGCGCGGCGTGTTTATCCTGATCTTCCTGCTGTTTGTGGTAGGCGGCTCATTGACCCTGTTCGCCTTGCGCGCGCCGGTGGTCAAGAGCCATGTCAGCTTCAAGCTGTGGTCCCGCGAAACCCTGCTGCTGGGCAATAACCTGATCCTGGTGGTCGCCGCGTCGATGATTTTGCTCGGCACCCTGTACCCGCTGATTCTGGATGCCATCAGTGGCGCCAAGATGTCGGTGGGCCCGCCGTACTTCAACGCCCTGTTTATCCCGTTGATGGGCTTGCTGATGGTAGTGATGGCCGTCGGCATGCTGGTGCGCTGGAAAGACACCCCGGTCAAATGGCTGTTGGGCATGCTGACCCCGGTATTGCTGGGCAGTGCGGCCCTGTCGGCGATTGCCGGCGTGGCCTATGGTGATTTCAACTGGGCGGTGCTGACCACCTTTATGCTGGCAGCCTGGGTGCTGTTGGCCGGGGTGCGCGACATTGGTGACAAAACCCGCTACAAGGGTCTGATCAAGGGCGTGCGCAGCCTGACCCGCAGCTATTGGGGCATGCAGATTGCCCACCTGGGGATCGCGGTGTGCGCCCTGGGCGTGGTGCTGTCGAGCCAGCACAGTGCCGAGCGCGACCTGCGCCTGGCGCCGGGCGAGTCGATGGAGCTGGGCGGTTACCAATTCATCTTTGAAGGTGCCAAGCACTTCCAGGGTCCGAACTTTACCTCGGACAAAGGCACGGTGCGGGTCATCCGCAACGGCAAGGAAGTCAGCGTGCTGCACCCGGAAAAACGCCTGTACACGGTGCAGAACTCAATGATGACCGAAGCCGGGATCGATGCCGGTTTCACCCGTGACCTGTATGTGGCGCTGGGTGAACCTCTGGGCGATGGTGCCTGGGCGGTGCGGGTGCATGTGAAACCGTTTGTACGCTGGATCTGGTTCGGCGGCCTGCTCACAGGCTTTGGTGGGCTGCTGGCAGCGATGGACCGGCGCTACCGGGTCAAGGTTAAAAGCCGGGTGCGCGAGGCACTGGGCATGACAGGAGCGACGGCATGAGACGCTGGTTGATGCTGATCCCGCTGGCCGTATTTCTGGGTATGGCGTGGTTTCTCTACAAAGGCTTGTACCTGGACCCGACCGAGCTGCCGTCGGCGATGATCGACAAGCCGTTCCCGGCGTTCAGCCTGCCGTCGGTGGAGGGGGACAAGGTCCTGACCGAAGCCGACCTCAAGGGCAAGCCGGCGCTGGTCAACGTCTGGGCCACCTGGTGCATCTCGTGCCGGGTCGAGCACCCGATGCTGACCAAACTGGCCGAGCAGGGCGTGGTGATCTACGGGGTGAACTACAAGGACGTCAATGCAGACGCGAAAAAGTGGCTCAAGGAGTTCCATAACCCCTACCAGTTGGACATCAACGATGCAGACGGCTCCCTGGGCCTGAACCTTGGTGTATACGGCGCGCCGGAGACCTTCCTGATCGACAGCCAGGGCATTATCCGTCACAAGTTTGTCGGCGTGATCGACGAGACTGTCTGGCGCGAACAACTGGCGGGCAAGTATCAGGCACTGGTTGACGAGGCCAAACCATGAAGCGCTGGTTAGTTGCCCTGGTATTCGGCTTGACCCTGGCCGGTGTTGCCCAGGCGGCCATCGACACCTATGAGTTTGCCAACGACGCCGAGCGCGACCGTTTTCGCGAGCTGACCAAGGAGCTGCGTTGCCCCAAGTGCCAGAATCAGGACATTGCCGATTCCAACGCACCGATTGCCACTGACCTGCGCCGCGAGATTTACCGCATGCTCGGCGAGGGCAAGGACAACCAGCAGATCCTCGACTTTATGGTCGCCCGCTATGGCGATTTCGTGCTCTATAAACCGGCCCTGACCAGCAAGACCGCGGTGCTCTGGTTTGGCCCGCTGGCCTTGCTGGTGGGTGGTCTGGTGGTGATTGGCGTTATCGTCGGGCGCCGTCGTCGTACAGCGCAGGTCGAAGGCTCGGACACACTTTCTGCCGAGGAGCGTCAGCGCCTCGACACTTTGCTGGATAAAACCAAAGATGATTGATTTCTGGCTCGCAGCCGGCTTGCTGCTACTTGTAGCCCTCAGCTTTCTATTGATCCCGGTATTGCGCGGGCGCCGTGCCCAGCGCGAAGAAGACCGTACGGCATTGAACGTCGCCTTGTACCAGGAGCGCGTGGCCGAATTGCAGGCCCAGCGCGAAGAAGGCGTGTTGACTGAAGAGCAGTTTGAAACCGGCCGCGCCGAAGCTGCCCGTGAATTGCTGGCGGACACCGAAGGCGTGGCACCGGGGCGTGTGTCCAGCCTGGGCAAGGCCATTCCACTGCTGGCCGCCGTGATGGTGCCGGTATTGGGTTTGGGTTTGTACCTGCACTTTGGCTCCAGCGACAAGGTCGAACTGACCCGCGAATTTTCCCAGCCGCCGCAGTCCCTTGAAGAAATGGTCGCCCGCCTTGAGCGTGCCGCAGCAGCGCAACCGGACTCGGCCGAAGGCCTGTACTTCCTGGGCCGTGCCTATATGGCGCAAAACCGCCCGGCGGATGCGGCGAAGGTATTTGAGCGCGCTGCCAACCTGGCCGGGCGTCAGCCTGAGCTGCTGGGCCAATGGGCACAGGCGCAGTACTTTGCCGACGACAAAAAGTGGAGCGATAAACTCCAGGCCCTGACCGACGAAGCCCTCAAGGCCGACCCGAAAGAAGTCACCAGCCTGGGCCTGTTGGGCATTGCCGCTTTTGAAGACCAGCGTTTTGCCGAGGCCATTGGTTACTGGCAGCGTTTGATGAACGAACTGCCCGAAGGTGACGCTTCACGCGCCGCTCTGGAAGGCGGTATCGCCAAGGCTCGCGAGCAGTTGCAGGCCAGCGGCGGCAAGGTCGATACAGCGCCTGTAGCCAAGGCCCCGGCGTCGATCAAGGTCAGCGTCGACCTCGCCGATGCGGTCAAGGCCAGTGCCTTGCCGGGTGACAGCGTGTTTATCTTCGCCCGCGCGGTATCCGGCCCACCGGCACCGTTGGCGGTCAAGCGCGTAACCGTGGCCGACTTGCCGATCACCGTTGAACTGGGTGATATCGATGCAATGATGCCGCAATTGAAACTGTCGAACTTTCCTGAAGTCCAATTGATGGCACGCATCTCCCGCGCAGGCCAGCCGACGGCGGGCGAGTGGGTAGGGCGCAGCCAGCCGCTGTCCAGCAGCACTAAAGAGCTGCAACAGCTGACCATCGACAGCCCGGATAAATAGATATGTATCCACTTGCACGTATCACCTTGCTCACACTGGCTGTAGGCCTGAGCGCCTGTACGGTTCATCAGCCTTACGAACCGCCAGCGCCCTCCACACCGATGCCGCAGCCGACGCCCCAGCCGTCAGGCAAGCCGCTACCGGAGGTGCCCATCCCCAAGGCGCCGAAGCCATTGCCGCGCACCTCGGCCACCTTCGCGCCGCCGCCGGGCGGGCCGAGTCACTGGGATGCGCGCATGGGCGTGTACGTGCTGGATAACCAGACCAATATCTTCTACCGCCAGCGCGCCTACTACCGCTGGGACAACGGCTGGAGCCGCTCGGTAAGCCCCAACGGGCCCTGGGAGGAGACCGATATCAGCGGCGTACCGCCGGGGTTGAGTCGGCAGTTTAAGTAAAGCCAAACGGCGACCTTCGGGTCGCCGTTTTTGTTTGTGTTATCGGTGTGCCGAGATATCCAGCATTTATCAGCCACGCGATGAAGCATGGCTGTAGTGCGCAAGTAGGGTTGTCCTGTAAGAAAAAAGGGGCGGGATTTGTGTTCTTATATGTATTTGAGAAATTAACTATATTTATTAAGATGTTTCTTACCTAAGTTGGGAATTGTATTGCACTGTTTGTAGGCGGTGTCTGAAATTCAGGCGATTTGTTTGTGTGGGCGTTTAATTTGTACTAAGTTTTGATTTCAAGGTCGCTGGCAAATATTTTTTACTTTTCTGGTACATGGATTTTATTGGTGTTGCCTGGCTTGATAAGGGGGTGAACAATGCTTTTTATTAGGTGTTTTCATGTTTTGATCCTGGGTTTCATGGTTGTTGGTGCTGCTCGTGCAGAGGTGGTTGATAAGCGGGCAAGTTTGTTTTCTGTGTATCAACAAGCAACTGCCAATGATGCGAAACTATCAGCTGCCCGTCACGAATATATGGCTGTTCGCGAAGTTGTCCCGCAGGCCAGGGCGGGATTATTGCCAACCCTCAGTGCGGGCGGATCGTGGGAATCCACTCGTTTAACAATAGATCAACCTGAATTGGCCCGAGCCCGGAGTCAGTCTGCAGTTCAGGCTAATTTGAATCAGCCACTGATCCGCCTTGATCGCTGGTTTCAGCTAAGCGCAGCACATGCCAGTGCAGCCCAGGCAGAGTTGGAATTTCGTGCCAAAGAGCAGGCGATGGTGCTTGGTGCAGCACAGGCTTATTTTGAAACGCTGCGGGCATTGGACTTGCTGGCTGCTACCAAGGCTGAGGAGATTGCACTAAAACGTCAGCAAGAACAGGCGCAAGGCCGGCTTGTCAATGGCGCCTCCAATATTACCGATGTTTTGGATGCTCAGGCGGCTTACGATACTGCCAATGCCAATCGAAAGCTGGCAGAGCGTAAAGTTGATGATGCTTTTGAAGCTTTAAATCGACTCACTAACCATGAGTACTCGTCCATCGAAGGTATTGATCACCACTTGCCAATAGTGGTGCCCAAACCCAATAACGTAAAACTCTGGGTGAGTCTGGCGCTACAACAAAACCTGTCGGTATTGGCCAGTAATTTTGCAGTAACCGCTGCTGAATATACCAATCAGCAGCGCAAATCTGGTTTTGCGCCGACACTGGATGCGATTGCATCCTATCGTAAAGGCGATAACGACAGTTTTGGTTATAGTAATTCCGCAGGTTTTGGTACTTCGGGTTATCGTGGTGATGTAACACAGCGCAGTATTGGGCTGCAACTGAATATACCTCTGTATTCAGGAGGGATGACGCGTTCGCAAGTACGCGAAGCGACTGAGCGTTTGGCGCAAAGTGAGGATCAGCGAGATGATCGGCGTCGTGAAATCGTACAAAGTACTAGGAACTTTTATCGTGCCATTAATTCTGATGTCGAGCAGGTAGCTGCAAGGCTGCAAAGTATTATCTCCAGTCAATCAGCACTCCAGGCAACTGTGCGCGGGCGGGAGTTGGGCTCGAGAAGTCTTATGGATGTGCTCAATGCAGAGCGTCAGCTTTATGGGGCTGTTAGAGAATATAATAATGCTCGGTATTATTATATATTTAATACGCTGAGTCTAAAGCAGGTTGCCGGTGAGTTGAGTGCTTTGGATTTAACTTCGTTGGCAATGTTCATGAATAAGAGTTACGACCCGGATCGTGACTTTCTACCCCCAGGTTCGCGTCATTAATTATCGCATCGATAAAACAGTGATTTTTTTGTTTTTTAAAATTTTAATGCAATGAATTTAGTTTTCAGAAGAGAGCGGGGCACGCGATGGACGAAAATCGACATTCTGAATATGCAGCCGCTCCTCGTCAGATGGACACCGGTTTAGCCTGTTTAATCATGTTGGCCCGCTTTCATAATGTGGCTGCTTCTGCAGAGCAGGTGAAGCATGAGTTTGAAAAGCAGTTATTTTCACCTGCTGAATTGATGCTGGCTGCAAGAAGGCTCGGGTTGAAATCCAGGTTGGTCACAACGACGCTTGCTCGCCTTATTAGTACTCCCTTGCCCGCTATAGCGATTGATAATTGTGGACGTTTCTTTATCATTGCCAGGGTTGATCAAGATCAATGTAAGATTCTTATTCATGATCCGTGTGATGAGCGGGCAGATGTTATTAGTGCCGAAGAATTACAAGTTCGTTGGGCTGGAAAGTTGATATTGCTCAGGCCTGAAGCAGGTAGTGCTGGTGGAATTTCTCGATTCGATTTTACCTGGTTTATCCCGGCTATTGTAAAGTACAGGAAGTTATTGGGTGAAGTGCTGTTGGTTTCTTTTGTTCTGCAGATTTTTGCGCTGCTGACACCGCTATTTTTTCAAGTGGTGATGGATAAGGTGCTTGTGCATCATGGCTTGACCACATTGGATGTGGTCGCCGTTGGTCTGTTGGCGATCATGTTGTTCGAGTCCGCATTGAGTGGTTTGCGTACCTATGTCTTTGCGCACACGGCGAGCCGTATTGATGTGGAGTTAGGCTCGCGTCTTTTTCAGCATCTTGTTAATTTGCCATTAGCTTACTTTCAGGCTCGTCGAGTAGGTGATTCAGTCGCACGTGTTCGCGAATTGGAAAATATTCGTAGTTTTCTGACTGGAAACTCTATTACGTTGGTGTTGGATGTCATGTTCTCAGTCGTGTTTGTCGCTGTAATGTTTTATTACAGTGCCTGGTTAACGCTGGTTGTGTTGCTCTCACTTCCACTGTATGTATTGATTTCAGCGCTAATAACCCCAATTCTGCGGGCACGGCTGCAGGAAAGTTTTAGTCGTGGGGCCGAGAACCAGGCATTTTTAGTTGAGACGGTTAACGGTATTGATACGGTAAAATCGATGGCCGTTGAGCCACAGGTTATCCGTACGTGGAATAGCCAGCTAGCAGCTTATGTAGCCGCCGGGTTCAGAACACAAAATCTCTCAACATTGGCTAATGAGTCAGTGGGGTTGATCGGAAAGTTAGTCACAGTGGCAACATTATGGATTGGCGCTAAATTAGTCATTGAGGGCAGTCTTACGGTCGGTCAATTAATTGCCTTTAATATGCTGGCAGGGAGAGTGGCGCAGCCCATCATGCGGTTGGCTCAACTTTGGACCAGCTTTCAACAAACAGGTGTCTCAGTTCAACGCTTGGGCGACATCCTGAATACGCCAACTGAATTGTCCCAAGGCAATCGAAGTACCTTGCCTCCTCTGGAAGGGCACATTGAACTTGATCAAGTGTATTTTCGCTATCGTACTGACGGTTCAGAAGTGCTCCGCGGTATTAGCGTACATATTGCCGCTGGTGAAGTTATTGGTGTGGTTGGCCGCTCGGGTTCTGGAAAAAGTACGATTACACGCTTGCTCCAACGACTGTACGTCCCAGAACGTGGTCGTGTGTTAGTAGATGGAATGGACTTGGCCTTAGCGGATGCTTCTTCTTTACGTCGTCAGATCGGTGTGGTGCTTCAGGACAATATGCTGTTCAACCGCACTGTTCGTGAAAATATTGCGTTGACCGATCCCGGCACTCCATTTGACGTTGTGATGCAGGCGGCACAAATGGCTGGAGCGCATGAATTTATTCTGGAATTGCCTGAAGGTTACGACACCGTCGTCGGTGAGCATGGGGCTTCTTTATCGGGTGGTCAGCGGCAACGTGTTGCTATCGCTCGTGCATTAATCGGCAATCCACGAATTCTTATTTTTGATGAAGCGACCAGCGCTTTGGACTATGAGTCCGAGAGGGTTATTCAGCAAAACATGCAAAGCATTTGTCAGGGCCGTACGGTCATCATTATTGCTCACCGCTTATCAGCGGTACGGGATGCGAATCGCATTCTTGTAATTGATCGTGGACAAATTGTTGAACAGGGCAGCCATACGGAATTACTGACTTTTCAGGCTGGGCATTACGCTCGGTTACATCGAATGCAGCAGGGATAAGTTGCTAAACCACGACCCAGAATAAGTATTTCCTTAATGGATGGTCTGTATGAGTGCTCGCTCTGATCTGTTGCAACGCTACCGTTGTGCCTGGCGCGAGTCATGGCGTCGCCGCAAAGCCATGGATGCCCCTAAACGCCTGGCTCATGAGATTCAATTTTTACCTGCCGCATTAGAGTTACAGGACAAGCCAGTACACCCTGCGCCGCGTGTATTTATGTGGAGCATTATTTCTTTCGCCACATTGGCGTTGCTCTGGGCCTGCCTTGGAAAAATAGAAGTGGTTGCCGTCGCTCCGGGAAAAATTGTGCCCAGCGGCAAGACTAAAGTGATCCAACCCAGTGAAACCGCAGTGGTCACAGCGATTCATGTGAGCGATGGTCAGGTGGTTAAAGCAGGCGAGGTGCTGGTCGAACTGGATTCCACTGCAGCAGATGCCGAAGTCAAGCGAGTGAAGGGGGATCTGTTAGCGGCACGCATAGACAGTGTGCGTGGTGGATCAATGCTGGAGGCTATCAATCATCAAAAAGCCCCTGAATCGCTTATTGGTTTGATTCAAGGTGCCACCCCCGAGCAAGTGCTGAGTGCCCAGCGCTGGTTACAAGGGCAATATCTGGAGTATCGAAGCAAGATTGATCTGGTGGATGCCGAAATTGCTCAACGCAGTGCGGATATACACGCTGCCAGAACTCAAGTGTCCAGCTTGCTGAAAACCTTACCGATAGCGACTCAGTTGGCAGAGGATTACAAGAAGTTATTGGCGCAGCAGTTTGTAGCAAGGCACGAATACCTGGAAAAGGAACACGCTCGCCTGGATCTCCAGCGCCAACTCAGTGTTCAGCAAGCGAGCGTTTTGCAGTCCACTGCGGCGCACAGTGAAGCAAGCCGTCGAAGGGAAGGAGTCGTGGCTCAAACCCTTCGTGCAATGCTCGACTTACAGCAAGAAGCCAACCAGAAAGAAGCAAGTCTGGTACAGCAGCTGGCCCAAGCCCGGTATCAAGAAACTCTGACTCTTCTCAAGGCTTCCGTGGATGGCACGGTTCAGCAGCTTGCCATTCACACCGTTGGTGGGGTTGTTACGCCAGCCCAACAACTGATGGTCATAGTACCGTCGGGCCAGCCAGTCGAAGTTGAGGCAATGCTGGAGAATAAAGACGTAGGCTTCGTCCGACCCGGCTAGGCAGTCACGCTCAAAATAGAAACCTTCACCTTTACCAAATACGGCACCGTAGAGGGGGAGGTGGTCAGCATCTCAAATGATGCGATAGAGGACGAAAAACGTGGTCGGGTTTACAGCAGTCGCATTCGGCTTAACGCCGATAAACTTTTAGTCAAGGGGCGACCTGTTGCGCTAATGCCGGGGATGTCGGTTACAGCGGAAATTAAAACAGATTATCGCCGTGTGATTGATTTTTTTCTTAGCCCTTTGCAGCAGCATGTACATGAGAGCCTGAGAGAGCGCTGAAATCGATTATTAATAAGATGATTTTGTGCGCGTGCGAGCACTAAAAAAGTACGCCGGTAATTGATGCTTATGGCGTTAATTTTTATGAGTTCGGTAGCTCGCATGTTTATAAGTTTGTAGCGCGGGAAGGCGGATAAGTTGGTAGGGGGGAGGGGTCATTAATGTATGAGGTATTTCTGTTGCATAACTAAAAAATTTACGTCAGGTGTCAATAGTTCAAAAGATACCCGTACTTCAAGGTGGTGGATACTTTTTCTTATTTTTCTGGGTAAGATTTTAGATGGTTAAGGTGTCGACATGAGTTTAAAGATATTGGCAGTTATTGTTGGATTGGTTTTTTATTCAGGAGTTTCTTTGGCAGAATGCATTTTGCCTGAAAATCCTTACGGAGAACGACCGTTCAAGCTAAATCTCTCTGAATCTGAGTGCGCACTTGTTCGTTATACTGGCGGGCACATTGTGACCATATCTGTTAATTACCCAGATATGAAAATTGTATCGCCCCGAATTTTCGATCGTGCGCTTATCACGTTTAGGCTTCTTTATGTGCCAGGAGTTTTGCGTAATCAAGGTGGATCAATTGCTGGGAAAAAGCCTATAAGTGTAATAGGTGGAGTTGAATTATATGATTTCGGAAGTAGTTTTATTCGTAGATTTCTAGGCGCTGATGGAAGCCCGGTATTGGTGGTGGATGGGCCGTATACCTATATCGCCACGCGCTTGTTTAATAATGACATTCAAGTTCTTTATCAATACTCTTTGGTTAATGGGGACTTAATGGTGATTGATGATTTTGCACTTGATTTTTTAAAAAAAATAATACGCAAATAAGAGGTGGTTATGATTGAAATAAGTTTGAGTCCTGATCAGTTGGCGAGATTGGCTGTATTGCAGGATAAAAAAGAATATCCCGCCATGTATGGTTATTTACACAAAATTGTCACAGATAAAATAATGGCTTCACCTAATAATCCATCGGTTCCTGAATGGGAAAAAACGGCTGCTACGGCAGTGGCTAGATTAAAAACTTCAGGCGGATGTCGTCCTCTGAGTGTTGGTGTTTGGTTAGGTGTCCAAGTATAACTGGAGGCTTATGTGAACGTTCGGTTATTAGTTGTTCTTGCAGGGCTGTATGCGTATTCATGTCCTGTGTTGGCTGAATGTGTTCTTTCGGAGACTTCTCAGTTGGAGTTTCCTCATAAGTTAAATCTTTCAGAGGAGGAGTGTAAGTTTGTTGAATATAATGGAAGTACGGTTGTAACTATTTCGGTTGAATACCCTAGTATGAAAATAGTTAAGCATAGGCCGGTTAATGATTCTTTGGTGACCTTTCGTTTGGTTAATGTTTCGAGTGAAAGTTTTGATGAGGATGGTGCCATTCGGGGAATGCAGCCTGTAAGTGCGACTGATCATATGCAGTACTTTCAAATCGGTCGTTTTGATTATTATAGATTTATCAGTCGTGACGGCCGCCCAGTTGGGGTGACTAATGGGGCGCGAATGTTTAATGCGCGGCATTTGTTTGGTGGGAGTGTTGAGGTTAGATATAGTTACACAAAAACGCATACAAACTTAGTCGAGATGGATGATTTTGCAGTGGAATTTATCAATAAAATTCTAGAGATATAAGGGGCTTATCATGGCTGTAGAGGAAGTTAGTTCAGAAAGGCTGATGCTGCTGCGTAGTCTGAAAGATAAGAATGACTATTCAGAAGGTTATAAGTTTATGCATGGGTTAGTCGATCAGCAACTAGTGCTGGATCCCGATAATGCCGAGTTAAAGGCGATGGCTAACTGGTTGTTGGCGGCACGGTCCATAAATGCAAATGATAAAAGCTTTTATAGTGATATGGTTCGAGGGTCAATGAAGTTTGCGGTTTCAACTCAAGGAAGACTTTTGACTGATGAAGGATTTCAAAAGGCCTCTGACGCACTTGCACATAATGTTATCGATGTTGTGTTGATAACCAAAAAAATACCTACCTTGAAAGAAATTATTGGTATGGATGTGAAACTGGCTGTAGAGGATTTTGGACTACAACAATGGAACTGGGCAGGTACTTTAGGTGACAAGCTACCGCCTCCTTTTGGCCTAGGGCAAGACTTCGTTCACGTCACAGGTAGTGACCGGCTTGAATACGCTAAAAATCTAGGTTTCGCCCTTATGCAAAACGTCGCTGGGCTTAACAGATACTTGGATAGGGATTCTCCCTTCGATGAAATTCCTCAATGGAAATTAGCCAGGGATGTTAATCGATGGGTTGGCGACAATTTGTATAAAGCTTTTCCAAATACTGTCGACACCCCCATCGAATTAACACCGAAACAATTAATTGATATCAATATAAACCCCTCCCCAAAACCCCAGCAAACCATCCAGGACGAAAACCAATCCCGTCAAGATATAAACAATGGCTTTACCGTCAACTCACCGACACACAGCATTTCATTTAAAGATGGCCTGTTAAATAAGACGGACTTTACCTCGACCCAAATGGGCAGTCTGGCGACGGGTGGGATACGTCCAGGGGAAATACAACGCGACCCCAATGCACGGCCCAATAGCTATCTCTCCCAGTTCTATCTTGACCGCCCCACCAACAGCAAGCCGGATTTTGGCCTGTTGAATGCCGTTACTCTCAATGGTCTTGCAGCGATGACTACGGTCAACACCTACGTTGATCCATTGCTTCTCGATTTGACCGGTAACGGCGTACATATGACCGATATTAGCGACGGCGTACTGTTTGATACCGATCACAGCGGCACATTCAAACGCACCGGTTGGGCCGATCGCAGTACCGGAATGCTGGTGGTCGACGACGGCAGTGGTCAGATTAAAAATGTCAGTCAGATGTTCTCTGAATATTACGCGGGCAAGCTCGGCGCAGGTGGCGCTGCGGGTGAGGCTCGATTTAAGGATGGATTTGCTGCGCTGGCCAGCGAAGACAGTAATGCGGATGGTGTGATTGATCGCAATGATTCGATCTGGAACAGGCTACGGGTGTGGGTGGATGCCTCCCACGATGCTAAAACCGATGCCGGTGAACTCAAAACCCTGGCCGAGTTGGGCATTACGCAAATCAATGTGCGGGCCACGACCGTCAGCAATGAGATGCGTGATGGCAACCGAGTGCTTGCCCAAGGCACTTTTATAATTAATGGCAAAACCCAGGAGGCGCTCGCGGTGGACTTTTTGGGCGACCCGGTCAGCAATACGTGGCTAGCTCAGGGCTCCGGCACACGGGTGACGTCGACATCTGATGGGGTGACCACGACCGCTCACGCGAGTCACAGCATTACCGGTGAAACCTTGAACGCTGACCAGCTGGGGGTTAGCAACCTGTATGGAGGAGAAGGCGACGACACCTTGAATGCTGCCACAACTGGCAGTTGGCTGGTGGGCGGAGCAGGCAGTAATGTTTATAACGGTTCTGCCGCTGACGACGTTTTTGTCATCAGCGCCTCGGACACCATGGCTAATATCCACGGCAACGGTGGGCGCGACACGGCGATTATCGTAGGTGACGAAGGTGTAGCTTTGAATATGGCCCGAGCCGGATTGACTATCGCTCAGGGTGGGCGTGGCAACGATGTCATTACCAGCGGCGGAGCTTCCAGCGTCTTTATCAAAGGGGGTTCGGGCAATTCAACGCTGATCGGTGGGGCTGGCAACGATGTGCTGGTCGGTGGTACCGGGCATAACATTATTTATGGCGGCAGTGGCAAAGCAGTGATGTATGCAGGCCCCAATGGCGACACTATTTATGCGGCTGATGGCGGCAGTATTATTTATGCAGGCGGTGGGGCAGACATCATTTACGGCGGTGCAGGTAATGATGTCGTGGAAGTGGGGCGGGGTAATGCCGTTATTGACGGAGACGGCGGAATAAACATAGTCACCCTGCATGGCAACCATGGCGATTATAAAATTACCCGCACCGCTACTGGCTATGAAGTGGCAGATAAGGTTTCCGGGCGTGACGGCACCGTTACACTGAAAAATATTCAAAAACTCAATTTTGCGGATATATCGGCCGTCGACCTTGAGTTGCCCAACGCCATGCCAGTGGCTGATGTTTTGGCCGTTGATCGAACTGGCAGGGCTTTTGATCGCACGCGGGCTCACCTTATCTCTTCAGCCAGCCTGCTTGCCAATGACCAGCCGCTCAATAGTTCAGGCCCCTTGCGGATTGCCCATGTTGGGGGTGCGGTTGGCGGTACGGTCAGTCTTACCCTACAAGGCGATGTACTGTTTACCCCGGACCCGCGCTTTACAGGATTGATCAGCTTTAAATATGGGGTTGTTGATGCTGCCGGTAATCCCTCGGCCATGGTTGTCAATCTGGGAACCGGGCAGACCGCTCCCATGCGCGCCAATGTCACTCTGCTCACCCCCGAGGTGCCTCTGGATCCGCTTGCCGCGCAACAGTGGTATCTGAGCGACACCCATGTACTTGAAGTGTGGAAGGACTACACCGGCAAAGGTGTACGTATTGGCCAGTTTGAGCCCGGCGGTGAGTTTGCGGTTGCCCCTGAGGTTTTTGACATCCAGCACCCCGACCTTGCAGCTAATGTTGATAAAGCCTGGCTACAGACTCAACAGAGCAATGAAACATTGCCAGGCGTTGTGTCCAACCACGCCACGATGGTGGCTGGGGTCATGGTAGGTGCCAAGAACGGTATCGGAGGTGTAGGAGTTGCCCACGATGCAACCCTTGGAGGCTATTATCTGGCCAACAAGGGCGATGATCTGACTGCGCTGGGTCACATGGTCAGTTATGACATCGCGAACAATAGCTGGGGGTTTGAAAATGATTTTGCCATCAGCAATCTTCATCAGGGATTCATCAATACCGCCAGTTCTTTAACATCCAATGCTCAGTATGCAGCCCATCATGGCCGCGGTGGTTTAGGTACGATTATTGTAGCCGCGGGTGGTAACGACCGTGCCAATGGCGGCAATGCTCAAGGATCGCTGACCAGCAACAATCGGTACTCGATTGAAGTCGGGGCTATCAATGCGCAAGGGGATCTGTCTACTTTACAGGTTGGTTCTGCACCGTTTTCCAATCCTGGCGCAAGTCTGTTGATATCAGCACCTGGCAGTAACGTGGTTTCCACCAGCCATATGCTGGAAACGGATCGAGGCTCAATGTTTGGCAATAGCTACAGTGCCATGCAAGGCACCAGCTTTGCCGCGCCTATCGTCTCAGGTATTGTCGCATTGATGCTTCAAGCCAATCCCAATCTGGGATACCGGGATGTCCAGCAGATCCTGGCGCTGTCCGCACGCACGATTAACGACCCGTCCACAGTGTGGAGCAACAATGGTGCCCGCAACTGGAATGGCGCAGGCATGCACAGCAGTAATGACTACGGTTTCGGTATGGTCGATGCGCGTGCCGCCGTGCGTTTGTCCGAGTCCTGGATGACCCAAAGCACCGGCGCCAATGAGTCCGTTTTTAGTGCTTCCAGTGGCGATCTTGGCAAAACTCTGGTGGCTGGTGAAACCTTTAAATCAAGCTTGGCAATGAACGCCGGGTTAAGCATTGAGCATGTCGAAATCGATTTTGATGCTCAGGTTGGGCGCTTGGGAGATCTAACTCTTAAGCTTGTTTCTCCAAACGGTACACAGAGTGTTTTGCTCAACCGACAAGGAAAAGTACCCACTGGTATGACAGGAGCCAGCGATGCTGATACCGGCAGTACTCGCTCGGGAACATTCAAGTACACGTTTATGAGTACACATGATTGGGGCGAGCGTTCGCTCGGTGAGTGGACGCTTGAAGTAAGCGACTCCGTTACGGGGCTTCCAGTCAAGTTGAACAGTTGGTCATTACGCTTGTACGGTAGCAAGACAACTGCGCACGACACGTACTTTTACACGGACGAATACATTCAGGCAGTCACTGCGCAAGTTAACCGCAGCGTTCTGGATGATGCTGTAAACGGGACGGCTGGCGGGCGTAATACGATCAATGCAGCGGCAGTATCCGGCGACACTTCGATCAATCTGATAACAGGGGTTGGAAGCATTGGTGGGGCTGCATTGCGTATAAACAACCCTTCATCCATCCATAATATTGTGACTGGCGACGGTAATGACACGCTGGTCGCAGGCATGGCAGATGCGTTACTCGATGGTGGCCGTGGCAACAACATCCTGAAGGGCGGTGCAGGTAAAGACTTCTTTGTTGTCCATCGCCGAGGAGGTGGTAACGACATTGTGATGAACTACGAGGTTGCCCGTGGCGAGATCATTGATCTGGTTGGTTTTACCGGCAAGACTTTCGAAAATCTGCTCGTCACCCAACGGGGTGCTGACGCATATGTCGAGTTGGGAGATGCACAGTCCATCTTGCTGAAAAATCAGCTCGCGTCAAAAATCACAGCCGCTCAATTCATGTTTCAGGATACGTTTGTTGCGCCAGCGGCTTACGTTAACAGCAACGCCCCCGGGTTATCTTCACCAGAAAAGCTGGGGATTGTAGTTCTGAACGGTGGTTCCAAAGGCGTCAGTATTACCACGGGGGATGATGGCCGGTTTGTGGCCTCCTTGGCCGGTACGGTGTACAGCCACGACAGTGCAAGTTCAGACACTTTTGTGGTCGCCCGGCAGCCGGGAGTGGCCAACTATAAGAATGCGCTCAGAGGTTTCAGGCAGAGCATTGATAAAATCGACTTGAGCCAGACGGGCATAACCAGTTTCGATCAACTCGTGATCAGTAAAAGCAATCGTGGCACGATCAACGGGATGTCTCAGATTCACGGCGTAGAAATCACCACCATGGCGCTTGACCCTGCTGGCGGCAAGGTTCAATTGCTTTATCTGGATGCACTGGATATTTCGCAACTGCAACGGACAGATTTTATTTTTTCCAGCCATGCTCTGGAATTGGTTCCTATCGCGACAGAGGTGGTGAAGCCAGAATGGTTGCGGCCCGTTGTTACTGAATCTAGTACGTTCAAGTGGCCGAATACTGATGTGTCGCCTGCGGTGTTGCGTCCTGTATTCCCGATGGAACACTCCAAACTACCGTCTTTCGAAGAGCGTATGGCAGCTATCAATGACCGTTTTAACGACAGAAAATTTAAAACCATTGATGAAATTCTGGCGGAGCGAGGTATTGATTTAAACAAGTTGCATGAGCGGCTTCAGCCAACCCCATTAGTGCCGGGCAGAGGGCTTGATACCAGCATGTCAGTGCCAAGATCCGTTGAAAATTTAGATCGAACTCCCGTGGCAGAGCCCAACTGGCACATTAATCGATCGGAGCGCCAACGTACTCTCAGTGTGACTGAGGAAAAAATATCATTTGTGCAAAGGGCCGATAATTTAGTGCAAGCAATGGCTGCATTTGACCCACCTGCTGCCAATTTGACCAACATCACTGTTCCTGATCAGCAGAGTTTCCAACCGGCTCTTGCTGCAAATTGGAGGTAGCAGATATCAAGCGGGTAAGGTTGAAGGCGGTCTAGAAACCGCCTTCGACTTTTTGCCAGAATTGCTTTGAAATTGCAGGTGTCGGGATTCTGACGTAAATCATCTGTCCGCCCTGTCCGCCCTGGTAATGACCGATGTCTATGGCAAAAACATTGCCAAGGATAAACCCAACCCCAAAACCATGTTATTTGTCGGGCGCTTGACCATGGTGCTGGCAACCATGGCATGTCCAGTTTCACTTCGACCCTGTACGTCCTGATCTGGCCGGCCATTGCTGGGGCCGTGATGTTGACCCTGTGCGTCAGCCTGTGGCGCGATATGCGCAAGGCCAAACGTGAGGGCACGGATCTGGTCTGACGTTATTAACGCCGTAGTCGCTGCCGAGGCACGAAGGCTGCGAGCTTTTTATTTGCAGCGCTGCAAGATCAAGGGCTCGCAGCCTTCGTGCCTCGGCAGCGACTACACAACATGCATCGTGTATTACGCATCGCACACCGCACGTTGTTTATCGGGATTGTGTAGGGTACATCTGATCATTATCAGGAGCCGACCATGAGCCTATTTGAATTCAAGCAAGTTGATGTTTTCAGCAGTGTTGCCCTCAAGGGTAACCCGGTGGCCGTGGTATTGAATGCGGACAGTCTGAGCGATGCGCAGATGGCCGACTTTGCACGTTGGACCAATCTCAGCGAAACCACTTTTGTACTGAAACCGCAAAACCCCGAAGCCGATTACCGCCTGCGTATCTTCACCACCCTCAAAGAGTTGCCATTTGCCGGGCATCCGACCCTGGGCAGTTGCCATGCCTGGCTGGAAGCCGGAGGCCAGCCCAAGGGCGCAGAGGTCGTGCAAGAGTGCAGCGCGGGTTTGATCCGTATCCGTCGCCAGGGCGGGCAACTGGCCTTTACTGCGCCGCCGCTGTTGCGCACTGGAGCCGTCGAGGAGGCTTTGCTGCAACGTATCTGCCGTGGCCTGGGCATCGAGCCGCAGACTGTGGCGCAGGCGCGCTGGGTCGATAATGGCCCGGGCTGGGTGGCGTTGATGCTGCGTGACCGTAAACAGGTGCTGGATTTGGAGCCCGATTACTCGCAGTTGCTGGGACTGTCGGTCGGTGTGGTCGGCCCTTGGCAGCCTGAAGTCGATGGTGACGAGGCGCAGTTTGAAGTGCGCGCATTCTGTGCCGGTGAAGGCATGCCCGAAGACCCGGTGACCGGCAGCCTGAATGCCGGGCTGGCGCAGTGGCTGATTGCAGACGGTCATGCCCCGACGCGCTATGTAGCCAGCCAGGGTACGGCCATGGGCCGGGCGGGGCGGGTGTCTATCGAACAGATTGGCGCAGATATCTGGGTAGGCGGAGCGGCAGTGACCTGTATTTCGGGGCAACTGACGCTTTGATGCTCAAGCGCCTTTGGTCTTGACCACCCGCTTGGGCTTTGCCTTGCCCGGGGCGGCCTTGCGTTTTTTCTTCCAGGCAGGTGCTACTCCCGCCGGGCTGGCCGGGCCGCTGATGGTCATGGTCATGGCGCTGCAACGCTCGATATGTTTGCTCATCCACGCCGCCTGCTTGGCGACGAAAATATCGAGGGTCATCTCGCCGGTTTGCACCATATCCAGTGCCTGCTCCCAGATCGCCGTGGTGCCGGGGTCGGCAATGGCGCGGGGCACCGCGTCGATCAGGCTGAAAGCGGGGGCAGTGGCGGCCAGGGCCTTGCCGTTCTTGATCAGGTAGCCACGGTCGAGCAAGCCCTGAATGATCCCGGCGCGGGTGGCTTCGGTGCCGATGCCGGTGGTGTCCTTGAGTTTTTGCTTGAGCAGCGGGTCCTGTACCAGCTTGGCGACGTTTTTCATCGCCTTGATCAGGTCACCTTCGGTAAAGGGCTTGGGCGGCTGGGTCCACAGGTCCTTGAGGTTGACCGCGGCAATCGCGCAGTCCAGCCCTTCGCGCAATAGTGGCAAGGGCTGCGGTGCCGGTGCTTCGCGGCCTTTGGCCGGGGCCAGGGCTTCGGGCAGGGCGCGTTTCCAGCCGGGTTCTACGATCTGCTTGCCGACGGCGCGCAGCTTTTGCCCTGCGCAGTCGAAGTCGGCCTGGGTCCGGTCGTATTCGTGATTGGGCAGGAACTGCGCCAGGTAACGGGCGCGAATCAGGGTGTATACCGCGCGGTGCTTGCCGCTCAGGCGTTCAAGATTTTTCGCTGCCGCTGTGGGAATGATGCCGTGGTGGGCGCTGACTTTGGCATCGTTCCAGGCCCGTGAGCGGCGTTGCGGGTCCAGATACCCGGTCAGAGGCGCCAATGCCGGGTCGGCCTGCTGCAAGGCGCCGAGAATCGACGCTGCTTCGCTGTGCTGGCTTTGCGGCAAGTAGCCGCAATCGCTGCGCGGGTAGGTGACGACTTTGTAGGTTTCGTACAGGGCCTGGGCGATATCGAGGGTTTCCTGAGCGCCGAGGCCGATTTTTTTTGAACACACTTCCTGCAGGGTGCCCAGATCGAACGGCAGCGGCGCGACTTCACGCATGCGCTCGGTGCGCAGCTTGATCACCCGGGCGCGACTGGCGCTGTTCATCGCTGCTGCGGCCTGCTGCGCATGGGGCTGGTTAAGGCAGCGGTCCTGGTCGTCGCAGGTATCGGGATCAGCGCGCCATTGCGCGGTAAACAACTGGCCGTCGTGCTTGAGCTGCACATCAATGGCCCAGTAGGCCACGGGGACAAAGTCGCTGATGCTGCGATCACGGTCCACCACCAGGCGCAGGGTCGGGGTTTGCACCCGGCCTACCGGCAATACGCCCTGATAGCCGGACTGGCGCCCGAGCAGGGTAAACAGGCGGCTCATGTTCATGCCGATCAGCCAGTCGGCCCGCGAGCGGCCCAGGGCAGAATGGTAGAGGTTAAAGGTTTCGGCTCCGGGCTTGAGGGCCGCCAGGGCCTTGCGGATCGAGGCGTCATCCAGGGCCGAGAGCCACAGGCGCTGGATGGGCCCGCGATAGCGGCAATGTTCGACCAGTTCACGGGCGATCATCTCGCCTTCGCGGTCGGCGTCGGTGGCAATCACCAGTTCGCTGGCTTCACCGAGCAGGCGCTTGACGGCCTTGAACTGGTTGGCGGTCTTGGGTTTGACGCGCATTTTCCATTTTTCGGGGATGATCGGCAGGTCGGCCAGCACCCAGCGCTTGTAGCGCTCGTCGTAGGCATCGGGCGGGGCGGTTTCGAGCAGGTGGCCGATGCACCAGGTGACGGTGGCATTGGTGCCCACCCAGCAGCCATCACCGCGGCGGCTGGCACCGAGCACGGCAGCAATATCTTTGGCCTGGGAGGGTTTTTCACACAGAAACAGCCGCATCACTCAACTCATTCATGCATCGCAGAAGATGCACAGCATGGGCAGAGACGGGCGCGAGGGCAAGTGTTTTTACTGTTTGAATGTACAGGTTTTGGTTTGTGTGGGAGCGGGCTTGCTCGCGAATGGATCACCGCGAATCTACAAAAAGTCCGCGTCGCCCGTATCGCGAGCAAGCCCGCTGCCACACAAAATGTACCTGCAGCTAGATGGTTGTTCTCAGAGGAACGCTGTTATTGCCCGTTATAGATCTGGTCGAACACGCCACCATCGTTGAAGTACTTTTTCTGCACGTCGCGCCAGTCGCCGAAGGTTTTCTCAACCGAGAGGAATTCGACTTTCGGGAAGCGGTCGTTGTACTTGGCCAGCACTGCCTTATCCCGTGGACGCAGGTAGTTTTTCGCAGCGATTTCCTGACCTTCAGGCGACCACAGGTACTTCAGGTATGCCTCGGCCGTGGCGCGGGTGCCTTTCTTGTCGACCACTTTGTCGACTACGGTCACTGGCGGCTCGGCTTCGGCCGATACACTCGGGTAGATCACTTCGAACTGGTCGCGGCCAAATTCGCGGGCGATCATTTCAGCTTCGTTTTCGAAGGTCACCAGCACGTCGCCGATCTGGTTGGTCATAAAGGTGGTAGTGGCTGCACGGCCGCCGGTGTCGAGTACCGGTGCCTGCTTGAACAGCTTGGCGACAAAGTCCTTGGCCTTGGTTTCGTCACCGCCGTTTTTCAGCACATAGCCCCATGCCGAAAGGAAGGTGTAGCGGCCGTTGCCCGAGGTTTTCGGGTTGGGCACGATCACCTGCACGCCGTCCTTGAGCAGGTCAGGCCAGTCTTTCAGGGCTTTCGGGTTGCCTTTGCGCACGATAAATACAGTGGCCGAGGTAAACGGCGCGCTGTTGTCGGGCAGGCGGGTGACCCAGTTTTCCGGGACCAGTTGGCCATTGTCGGCCAGGGCGTTGATATCGGTGGCCATGTTCATGGTAATCACATCAGCGGGCAGGCCATCGATCACCGAGCGCGCCTGTTTGCTGGAACCACCGAAGGACATTTGCACATTGAGCTTGTTGCCATGCTCGGCTTGCCAATGTTTCTGGAACGCAGCGTTGTAATCCTTGTAGAAGTCACGCATCACGTCGTAGGACACGTTTAGCAGCGGCGGCGGTGTAGCTGCGTGAGCGATGCTGCCCAGGGCCAGGCCAGCGGCGATGATGGAGGCACTAAAAAGTTTTTTCACTGCGCATTCCTTGTTATAGAGAGCAAGCGGGGCAAATTGCCAGCAACTATAGCGGCTGACGTATAGACCTTAAAAGATTAAAAAGTGCTGTGGTTATGCCTTTTTAGCAAATAGCGCATTACCGCAACGGGAACAAAACGACGCCGAAGGTTCGTGGCTGTTCTTCTTGCAGGTCGGGCAGTCGTGCTTGAGCTGCTCGCCGCGCATGGCGTTGGCCAGTTCGGCGGTGAAGATGCCGGTGGGCACGGCGATGATCGAATAGCCGGTGATCATGACCATGGCCGAGATCACCTGCCCCAGCACGGTTTTGGGCACTATGTCACCAAAGCCGACGGTGGTCAGGGTGACAATCGCCCAGTAGATACTTACCGGGATGCTGGTAAAGCCGTTTTCAGGACCTTCGACCACATACATCAGGCTGCCGAAAACGGTGACCAGGGTCGAGACGCTGACCAGAAACACAATGATTTTTTGCTTGCTGCCGCGCAGTGCCGCCAGCAGGTAGTTGGCCTGGCTCAGGTAGGGCCGCAGCTTGAGAATGCGGAAAATGCGCAGCATACGGATGATGCGAATAATCAGCAGGTACTGCGCGTCACTGTAATAAATCGCCAGAATCCCCGGCACGATGGCCAGTAAATCCACCAGTCCGTAAAAACTGAAGGCGTAACGCAGCGGTTTGGGTGAGCAATACAGGCGCAGGCCGTACTCGATGGCAAACACAAAGGTGAAGCCCCACTCGATATAGGCCAACAGATTGGCGTAGTCGCGGTGAATGCTGTTGATGCTGTCGAGCACCACGACCACCAGGCTGCAGAGGATGATCAGCAGCAGTGCGGTATCAAAACGGCGCCCGGCGGCGGTGTCGGCCTGAAAGACCATCACGTAAAGCCGCTGGCGCCAATCATTGTTGTTCATGCAGGTTGCTCGATGCCCAAATACAGGAAGGTTCGAGTATTAACGCTCAATGCGCAACCTGCATTGTTGTTGCACGGGGCTGAGAATTCGCACGCTGGCGTGGACCAGCCAGCAACTGAGAATAAATGGTGCGGTCAGCGGTGCCAGGCCCAGGGCGGCAAAGCCGGGGGTAAGCAGCAAGGTGACGACAATGCCCACTGCCGGCAGCCAGGGGCGGCGTGGTTGCTGGCTCAGGGCCAATGCAGCAAGCACCGGGTTGTAGCCCGTCAGACCATTCAATGCGCCAGCCGTGTCCTGTTGATAGAGACCGAATAACAGGCCGGCCAATGAACCGGTAATGGCCCACAGTGCCGCACGCCAACTGCTCAGCCACAGGCCGATGACAATCAGCAGCCCGGCCAGCGGGTGTTGCAGCAGCATGACCTGGGCAACGCCGGTGAACAGGCCCTGGGCCAGTGTCAGGCTGTTGATGGCCTGATCGTGGTTCAGGGCAGCGATGGGGGTGTTGTTGAGGTGTAGCAGGACCCAGCCGATACCTACAAACGGCGCGGTATAGGCCAGCAGGTTTTGCCCATGGCTGGCGCGTTTGAGCCACTGACGGACGAGCATCGTGCTTAGCCCGGCGCTGGCAATGATCAGCAAGGGCAGCAGGGCAGACCACTCCAGCTGATGACTCAGCAGCAACCCCAACAATATGCCGTTGTAGCTGTACAGGCCCGCCTGGCGCTCGGCCTTGGGGTAGTCACGGCGTTGTGCAGTGAGGAGCCCGGCAATACCGCCGAGCAATGCACCACCGAGCAGGGTGGGGGCGCTGATCAGGATCGCCAGCAGACACAGCACTCCGCACAAGGGATGACGCTGCAGGAAGATCTGGCTGAAACCGGCGCACAGGGCGGTCGCCCAGTCGGGGCAGGGAGGTGAACGCATGATTGCTACCTGGTAGTCGCTGCCGAGGCACGAAGGCTGCGAGCTCTTGATTGGCTCCCTGC